>ENA-ORTY01003491-ORTY01003491.1-human-gut-metagenome-genome-assembly--contig:-NODE-3491-length-13498-cov-2.520420_pt1 | contig 13498 bp, 9 predicted proteins | sample MGYA00241917_ERZ509198 | MGnify/ENA primary metagenome ERZ509198 (study PRJEB26280, sample SAMEA2338857) | human gut metagenome | biome: human gut; feature: human-associated habitat; material: faeces...
ATCCAGATTCAGATATTTATAAATTTCCATGCTTTTACCGGCCTCAATATGATCCAGTACGAAACCTTCCGAGATACGACCGACGCTTAATGTATTTTCTACCATAATGAGCCTCCTATACTTCAATATTTAACAGTGTCAGAATCAGAGCCATACGTGCATATACACCGTATTGAACCTGCTTGAAATATGCAGCACGCGGATCTTTGTCTACCTCTACTGCAATTTCATTAACACGAGGAAGCGGATAGAGAACCAGCATATCTGATTTGGCAAGGTCCATCTTCTGGGCATCCAGAATGTAGAAGTCTTTCATACGTACATAATCTTCCTCATTGAAGAAACGCTCCTTCTGTACGCGGGTCATATAGAGAAGATCCAGTTCCGGCAGTGCGTCTTCCATGCGGACTACTTCTTCATATGGAATGTTGTTCTTATCCAGTACATCCTGTCGCATGTAACTTGGAAGACGAAGTTCTTCCGGAGAAATAAGGACGAATTCGATTCCCGGATAGCGCACCAGTGCATGGATCAGTGAATGTACGGTACGTCCGAATTTCAAGTCGCCGCAGAGACCGATCGTCATGTTGGACAGTCTGCCCTTTAAAGACCGGATCGTCAATAAGTCCGTCAATGTCTGGGTAGGATGCTGATGACCACCGTCGCCGGCATTAATTACTGGAATTCGGGATTTTTGGGAGGCTACAAGAGGTGCACCTTCCTTTGGATGACGCATAGCACAGATATCTGCGTAACAGGAAATAATCCGGATCGTATCAGAAACACTTTCACCTTTGGATGCGGAAGAACAACTCGCATCGGAAAAACCTAAAACAGAACCACCAAGATTTAACATGGCAGCTTCAAAACTAAGTCTTGTTCGTGTACTTGGCTCATAAAAACATGTTGCAAGCTTTTTGCCATCACATGCATGGGCATATTTGCCAGGAAACTTCTCGATATCATTTGCAAGGTCTAAGAGTTTGTCTAACTCTTCGACGGAGAAGTCTAATGGACTCATTAAATGACGCATATAAACCTCCTTATAAATACCTGCTCTTTTATAAGAAATAGTGATATTTCTCTCAGGCATTTTTACTATCATATAATAATCATTTTCCAAATTCAAGAGAAAAATTATTTACGTTATATTGGTACAAAATAATAAAATTTTCAGAATTTTTTGGGCGGCAGCTGGCTTTTTATATTGCAGTTTGAAAGCAAAAAAGCTATAATCAAATAATCATGAGGATGAAAAGCAATCCGGAGAAAAAAAGGAGTATCATATGGCTGAAGATATCAGGACAATGCATGAAGAAGACGAGGATGAAGTAAAATACTGTGAGCGGAAGAGATTATTATTTTTCGGTCTGCCATGGACGTTTACAAAGTATACGATCACACCAAGCATGCTGACGATCGATCAAGGTCTGTTAAAGACGGAAGAAAATGACTGTTACATGTATAAGGTACAGGATGTGAAGCTGACAACGACACTGTTGGAGCGCATTTTCGGGCTCGGAACGATCACCTGCTACACCGGGGATGTCACGAATGCGGAACTGAAACTGATCCACATCAGAAAGTCAAAGGAAGTCAAAAATTATCTTTTGAAAGCATCAGAAGCGGCACGTATGAAACGCCGCACATTAAATACACTAGACATTGGAGCTGCGCAGGATCTGTCGGATGCTCTGGATTCATGATTTAAAACTTACTTAGAGAGGATTTTCTCAAAGATCAGTCCGGCAGCCATCCATACCGGCGCATAGTCAAGACGGATGACACCATTTATGTTTGTGGGAGCATTGCTGTAATCCCAGGGACATAGATGGTGTTTTTTTAACAGGGAACCACTTAAGTACTCAAAACAGAAAATACCTGTGGAATAGATAAAGCCCCGGAAGAGAGCAGGGATTTTTTTAAAGTATCTGTACAGCGGTTTGATGATACATGCCATGCCGTAAATGGGAAACATCCAGACGGAAGTCTGCCCGATCAGGCGCAGGTCATGCCGGCTGCAATTGCCGATGGAGGTAAAAAGAATTTCAAGGCACCAGCCCGTGAGTCCGCAGATAAAAAAGTTTCGCCGCATAATAAAAGTCTCCTGTTTTTTTTATATAATATGTCACAGATCCATTGATTTCATACATGGAATCGAATGGGACAACTTGTAAAATCAGCCTTCTTGTCATATAATAAAAAAAGTACATTCTGCCATCAGGCAGGGGAGCGGTATGCAATTATTACGCAGTCTGTTAAAACAGATTTCATACGAAAGTGTAAGGGGAGACGATGACCGGAAGATAACGGATATCTGTTGTCATTCTGAAAAAGTAAAAGAAGGCTCCCTTTTTGTTTGCATAAATGGATATCGGAACAACGGTCATGAATATGTGCCGCAGGCGGTGGAACACGGTGCAGCGGTACTGGTTGTGGATGACCGCTATGTGATCGAGAGCCGGTCTGGACCGGTGATCCTGACAGAACACATGAAGGTGGATGTGCACGAACTGATCCGTGACAGAAATATCTGTGTGGTCACAGTGAGAGATACCAGAAAAGCGCTTTCGGCGCTCTCGGCAGCTTTCTTTGATCATCCGGCAGAACGGATGAAGATGATCGGCATCACAGGCACGAATGGCAAGACGACAACAGCATTTCTGACTGCGGGGATTTTGCAGGAAGCCGGTTACAGGGTAGGAATGATCGGAACGATCGAATCCTATGATGGAAGAAGGAGAGAGACGGTGAAAAACACCACGCCGGAATCGTGCGAGATCCACAGGCTTCTGTCCCGCATGGTGGAAAATGAATGTGACTGCTGTGTGATGGAGGTGTCCTCGCAGGGCATTGCATTGCAGCGCACGGCAGATATTTTTTTTGATATCGGTGTTTTTCTGAACATAGAACCGGATCATATCGGAAAGGGGGAACATGCAACTTTTTCCGAGTATCTGTACTGCAAAAGCAGGCTGATGCGGCAGTGTGGCATTGGCATTGTGAATCAGGATGATCCGAATGTAGATAAGATACTTGCAGGACATACCTGCGAGGTGGAGAACTTCTCCATCCGGCATCCTTCGGACGTGATGGCGGAGGACGAATGGTATGGAATGGAATCGGGCAGCTTACAAAGCCATTTTACGGTAAAAAGAGAGTGGCGGAGAGAGGATATCGTCATGCAGCTTCCGGGGCAGTTTAATATCTATAATGCGCTTGCCGCCATTTCTGTGGCAGGGCATTTTAAGGTGGACCGGGAGCAGATAAAAGCAGCGCTGGCAAAACAGATCGTGCCGGGAAGATGTCAGAACATGACGGCTGGGACCGGGTATGTGTTCCTGATCGATTATGCCCACAATGAGATGAGTCTTCGGAATCTGCTCGAAACTTTACGAAAATTCAAACCGGCAAGGCTGATCGTGATTTTTGGATGCGGAGGAAACCGCTCTGTTTTGAGAAGGTATCAGATGGGAGAGACGGCAGGCAGACTGGCAGATTTTACCATTATCACCTCGGATAATCCAAGGTGGGAGGATCCGGAGCGGATCATGGACCAGATCGAGGATGGGCTGCGTGGCGCAGTGTGTGCAGGGGAAAAGCCATCTTACATAAAGATCTCAGACCGCAGGGCAGCAGTGGAATATGCCGTTTCGATGGCAGAGAAAAGGGATATTATTGTTTTAGCCGGAAAAGGACACGAGAGTTATCAGGAGATCAAAGGAATCCGATATCCGTTAGACGACAGAAAAATAGTACAGGAGGCGCTGGATGGCGGAATACGCGAATATCATTGTTGATATATTCAATGAAAAATTAGATAAAACATTTCAATATAGGATTCCGGAAGAAATGAAGGAAAAACTGACACTTGGAATGCAGGTGTATGTCCCATTTGGCAAGCGCAACATCAAGGGATATGTTGTGGAACTGACGGATGAACCGGAGTTTGAGGTGGCAAAGATCAAAGAAATTATCGGGATTGTGACAGACAGCGTTCCAATTGAAAGCCAGTTGATCGCACTGGCAGGCTGGATGAAGAAAAACTATGGGGCGACCATGAACCATGCGTTAAAAACCGTCATTCCGATTAAGAAAAAAAGCAATGCAGTGGAACACAAAAGCGTCCGCCTGAAGCTGACGGAGATCGAAGCCAAAAGTGAACTTGCAGAATTTGAACGGAAACATCAGAAGGCGCGTGTGCGGCTGTTGTCTGCACTGATCGAAAATCCTCAGATGGATCAGAGCATGATCACACAGAAGCTGAATGTTTCGGGTGCTGTGATCCGGGCGTTAGAGACCATGGGGATCGTGGAGGTGGTCAGTGAGCGGTCTTACCGCAACCCGGTGTCACATTTAGACAGCAAGGGGTATCACCTCACGTTAAACGAAGAACAGCAGTCCGTGGTGGATGTGATCGAGCGGAATCTGGATCAGAAAATCGCAAAAACTTATCTGATCAAGGGCGTGACCGGAAGCGGCAAGACGGAGGTGTACATGGAACTGATTGCCCATATGTTAGCGCAGGGAAAACAGGCGATCGTGCTGATCCCTGAGATCGCGCTGACATTTCAGACCGTCATGCGGTTTTACAACCGTTTCGGAGACAGGGTTTCCATCATGAATTCCAGATTGTCTCCGGGAGAGCGGTTTGACCAGTTTGAGCGGGCAAAAAACGGGGACGTGGATATTATGATAGGCCCGAGATCGGCGTTGTTCACACCTTTTTCAAAATTAGGGCTTATTATTATCGATGAAGAGCACGAGAGCAGTTATAAAAGTGAGACACTTCCGAGATACCATGCAAGGGAGACTGCGATCGAGCGTGCGAGAATGTGCGGTGCGAGTGTCGTGCTTGGCTCGGCAACTCCGTCTGTGGAAAGTTATTACAAGGCGAAAACAGGGGAGTATGAGCTGTTAGAGTTAAAGCACCGTGTAGCAGAAAAACCACTCCCGAAAGTAGAGGTCGTGGATTTAAGGGAAGAGTTAAAAGCAGGCAACCGTTCCATTTTAAGTGTACGGCTTCAGGAGCTTATGGAGGACCGCTTGAAAAAGGGACAGCAGATGATGCTTTTTATCAACCGGAGAGGGGTTGCAGGCTTTGTCTCTTGCAGAGCCTGCGGTCATGTGTTAAAATGTCCGCATTGCGATGTGTCTCTAAGCCAGCATGTGACAAGACAGCATCCGGAGGGGAAAATGGTCTGTCATTACTGCGGATATGAGATACCGATGCCGAAAACCTGTCCGGCGTGTGGTTCGCGGTATATCAGCGGATTTAAGGCGGGTACGCAGAAGATTGAGATGATCGTCAAGGAACGTTTCCCACAGGCGAGGGTGCTCCGCATGGATATGGATACCACGCGGAACAAGGAGGGGTACGAACAGATTTTATCTGCTTTTGCGAATCAGGAAGCCGATATTCTGATCGGAACCCAGATGATCGTCAAGGGACATGATTTCCCGGATGTTACTCTTGTGGGGATCCTTGCTGCAGACTTATCCCTGAATGCTGATGATTATCGCAGTGGTGAGCGCACTTTTCAGCTTCTTACCCAGGCGGTGGGACGAGCAGGAAGAGGAAAGAAAGAAGGTCATGCCCTGATCCAGACTTATAGTCCGGATCATTACAGCATTCAGACAGCTGCAAAGCAGGATTACGAAGAATTTTATCAGGAAGAGATGGGATACCGTCTTCTTATGGATTATCCTCCGGCTGCCCATATGATGGCAGTGCTTGGTTCTTCGGAGGATGAGAAGCTTCTTGAGACAGCCATGCACTATCTTGGTCTGTTTACAGGAAAAATATATGCGGGAAAAGATCTTCATGTGATCGGTCCCGCCCCTGCGTCTGTAGGGAAAGTAAAGGATGTATACAGAAGAGTACTTTATCTGAAACATGAGAATTATGATCTGCTTGTCCGGATAAAGGACAGGCTGGAGGAATATATAGAAATCAATTCCGGCTTCAGAAAAGTTAATATACAATTTGATTTTTCATAAGGCGAAATACCGGAAATAAAGGGCTGCGTTAAGGTGCAGGGCTTTGAAACAACGGGTATTTCCAAATTCAAAGATAAAGGAGATAACACAGAGATGGCACTTAGAACAATCAGAACAGAGGGAGATTCCGTTTTAGAAAAAATCTGCAGACCAGTAGAGAAAATCGACAAACGTACAAAGGATCTGGTAGGAGACATGCTGGAAACCATGTATGACGCATGCGGTGTTGGCCTTGCAGCTCCCCAGGTGGGTATATTAAAGAGAATCGTAGTGATCGATATTGGAGATGGTCCAATTATTCTTATCAATCCGGAAATTCTTATGACATCCGGTGAGCAGACAGGCGAGGAGGGATGTTTAAGTGTTCCGGGAATGTCCGGTCAGGTTACCCGCCCAAATTATGTGAAGGTAAAAGCTTTTGATATGGATATGAATGAGCAGATATATGAAGGAGAAGGACTCCTTGCCCGTGCATTTTGTCATGAGCTGGATCATCTTGACGGAAAAATGTACACACGTCTGGTTGAAGGTGAATTACATCATGTAAGTTATGACAATGAGGAGGAAGAGGAATAAATGAAAATTGTTTATATGGGAACGCCGGATTTTGCAGTCAATCCCCTTCATGCACTGGCGGAAGCAGGCTATGAGGTGGCTGGTGTTGTGACCCAGCCGGATAAGCCGAAGGGAAGGGGAAAGACCATGCTTCCCACTCCTGTAAAAGAAGAGGCATTGAAACATGGGTTCCCGGTTTACCAGCCTGTGAAGGTACGCGATCCGGAATTTTTACAGGTTCTGGAGAAACTGGAACCCGATATTATTGTGGTAGCTGCTTTTGGACAGATCATTCCCAAAAGCATTCTGGAGCTTCCGAAATACGGATGTATTAACATCCATGCATCCCTGCTTCCGAAATACCGCGGTGCAGCTCCTATTCAGCAGGCAGTTATTGATGGGGAAAAGGAGTCAGGGGTTACGATCATGAGAATGGGAACAGGTCTTGATACAGGAGATATGATCTCAAAGATCGTAGTGCCGATTGCAAAAGATGAGACGGGCGGAACTCTGTTTGATAAGCTTGCAGAAGCAGGAGCGAAGCTTCTTGTTGAGACATTGCCTCACATTTTTGATGGCACAGCTGTTTACGAGAAACAGCCGGAGGAAAGCCCTACTCCATATGCCGGTATGATCACCAAACAGATGGGATTGATCAATTTCGGGAAATCAGCCGAGGAACTGGAAAGACTGGTGCGAGGTTTAAATCCGTGGCCAAGCGCATTTACCTTCTGGAATGGAAAAACTTTGAAGGTATGGGAAAGCTTTGTAGTAAAAAGTGAAGAAACTGGCGCAGAAAAGTCAGAACCTGGAACAGTAGTAAAAACAGACAAAAAAGGAATTTACGTGGCTTGCGGTGAGGATGTTCTGGTACTTTCACAGGTACAGTTAGAAGGAAAAAAGAGAATGGATGCGGATGCATTCCTTCGTGGATGTCATATAGAAACCGGAAGCAGATTCACAGATAAAAAGGAGTGATCTTATGTACGGATATGGATATCCTTATGGATTTTATGTTGATCCTACTTATGTATTGCTGATCATTGGAATGGTGCTGGCACTGGCTGCATCTGGAAAGATGAAAAGCACTTTTGCACGCTATCAGCAGGTGCGCAGCCATTCCGGTCTTACAGGAGCTCAGACTGCCCAGAGGATTTTAAATGCAGCCGGAATTTATGATGTAACGATTGTCCCAATTTCCGGTAGCCTTACAGATCATTATGATCCGAGAACAAAGAGGCTGGCACTTTCACAGGACGTATATGGAAGAACTTCTGTGGCAGCTGTATGTGTCGCTGCCCATGAGTGTGGTCATGCCATTCAGCACAATATAAATTATGCACCGCTGAATATCCGTTCAGCTATTGTTCCAGTGGCAAATATCGGATCTTCCCTTTCCTGGCCGATTTTTCTTCTGGGACTGATCCTTTCCATACCGGCACTTACAACTGCAGGAATTGTGCTGTTTTCACTGGCGGTACTGTTTCAGCTTGTAACACTTCCGGTAGAATTCAATGCTTCCTCAAGGGCTTTAAAAATGCTGGAAAGCACAGGGATTTTAAGCTGTGAGGAAAACAAAGGTGCGAAGAAGGTTCTTACAGCGGCAGCCCTTACTTATGTAGCAGCTCTTGCTTCTTCCATTTTACAGCTTCTGAGACTGATCATACTTTCCGGAGGTAGAAGACGGGATGATTAACGGAATCAATTCCAGGGAGATGATCCTGGAAATTTTACTTGAAATCGAAGAGGGCGAGCACAGCCATGTGGCAATTCGGAATGCCCTTTCCAAATATCAGTTCCTTCCCAAACAGGACCGGGCATTTATTACCCGTGTCTGTGAAGGAACGCTGGAATACCGGATTCAGATTGATTACATTATCAATTCTTTTTCCAAGGTGACAGTTGATAAGATGAAGCCTGCAATCCGGGAAATTTTAAGAAGTGCAGTATATCAGCTGAAATACATGGATAGTGTGCCAGACAGTGCAGTGTGCAATGAGGCTGTGAAGCTGGCGCAAAGAAAAGGCTTTTATAATCTGAAGCCTTTTGTAAACGGTGTTCTTCGTACCATAGCCCGGGAAATGGATCAGGTCCGGTTTCCTCAAAAAGAAGATGATCTGCTGAAATATCTTTCTGTAAAGTATTCCATGCCAGAGGTGCTGGTAACCAGGTGGCTGGAAGCCTATGGAGAAGAAACAACAGAGAAGATACTGGCAGATTTTCTTACGGAACATCCTCTTACCATCAGATGCCGGACTTATCTGAATTCCAAGGAAGAGATTGTAAAAAGTCTGGAAAGTCAGGGCGTTCATGTAGCGCCTGCTCCATATCTGCCTTATGCATACAGCATTTCTGAATTTAACCATATTCTTGCACTGGATGCTTTTATCAAGGGTAAAATCGTCGTGCAGGATGTAAGTTCCATGCTGGTTGCGGAGGTTGCAGATCCGAAGAAGGGCGATTACGTTATTGACGTGTGTGCTGCGCCAGGTGGAAAGAGTCTTCATATGGGAGACAAGATGGAGGGATATGGAACGGTAGATGCAAGAGATGTAAGCCAGTATAAAGTCAATCTGATCGAGGAAAACATCCAGCGTACCAATTCTATTAATGTACAGGCAAGAGTGCAGGATGCTACTATTTTTGATCAGGATTCAGAACTGCTTGCAGATGTTGTAATTGCAGATGTACCTTGTTCCGGGTATGGAGTGATCGGCAAGAAGCCGGAGATCAAATACCGTGTTACGCCACAGAAACAGGATGAAATAGTGATTCTGCAGAGAACCATTCTGGATCGCGCAGCAAACTATGTGAAGCCAAGAGGAGAGTTGATCTTCAGTACCTGTACCATTGCAAAAGAAGAAAACGAAGAGAACATGATGTGGTTCTTGAATAATTATCCATTTAAGCTGGAGAGTCTGGATCCTTATCTTCCAGAGGAGCTGCACTCAGAGACGACTGCACTTGGATATCTGCAGCTGCTCCCGGGAGTACATAAGACAGACGGTTTCTTTATTGCGAAATTCAGAAGAAAATAGGGATATAAATATGACAGACATTAAGTCGATGACGAAAGACGAACTGAAAAATCTGATGACCGAACTGGGGGAGAAACCTTTTCGGGCAAAGCAGATCTACAGCTGGTTACATGAACATCTGGTAACCTCTTATGATGAGATGGGAAACATACCAGGAAAATTAAAAGAAAAACTGAAAGACTATCCCATAGCGGCATTGGAAATGGTGGATGAACAGATTTCTGCCATTGACGGCACAAGAAAATATCTGTTCCGCCTTTCTGATGGAAATGTGATCGAGAGTGTTCTTATGCGTTATAAGCATGGAAATTCCGTATGTATTTCATCACAGGTAGGCTGTAAAATGGGGTGCCGTTTTTGTGCTTCCACTATTGGAGGCTGGACAAGAAACCTTCTTCCTTCGGAAATGCTGGATCAGATTTACAGGATCCAGAGCATAACGGGAGAGCGGGTATCTAATGTAGTAGTAATGGGAACCGGCGAACCTATGGATAATTATGATCATATTGTACGCTTTGTACATCTGCTTTCCGACGAAGATGGCCTTAACATCAGCCAGAGGAATATCACCGTATCGACCTGCGGAATTGTTCCGAAAATTTATGAGCTTGCAAAGGAAAAACTGCAGATTACCCTTGCCTTGTCCTTGCATGCACCAAATGATGAAAAAAGACAGGAACTTATGCCTATTGCCCAGCGGTACAGCATGGACGAAGTCCTGGATGCATGTCGCAATTATTTTCAGGAGACCGGCAGGAGAATTACTTTTGAATACAGTCTTGTGGCTGGTGTTAATGACAGTGACGAAGATGCAAGGGAGCTGAGCAGCAAAATCCATGATATTAATTGTCATGTAAATCTAATCCCGGTAAACCCTATTAAGGAGCGTTCTTACAGGCGTTCTACGCATCAGGCTGTAGAGAATTTTAAAATAAAACTTGAAAAATGCGGAATTAATGTTACTATTAGAAGGGAAATGGGCAGTGACATAGACGGTGCCTGTGGACAATTACGAAAAAGTTATATGGAAAAAAGTTACGATCCGCAGTAACGAAAAACTGGTGTTGCTATGTTGAACAACAGTACGAAAAGGACAGAAAGCGAGAAGTGACATGAGGATATATTCAGCTACGAATATAGGAATGAAGCGGAAGATGAACCAGGATTATGTGTTCGCTTCCCAGGACACAGTTGGAAATCTCCCGAACCTCTTTGCTGTTGCTGATGGAATGGGAGGGCACAATGCAGGTGATTATGCCTCCTCTCACGCGGTCAGGATACTGGTAGATGAAATCAGGGAGGATACGGATTATAATCCTGTAAAGGTAATCCGTCATGCCATTGAGACTGCGAACACAGAAATTATAGAACAGGCGCAGAAGGATGAGAAACTTCGTGGAATGGGAACTACCATGGTAGTAGCCACCATTGTAGGCCAGTATGCTTATGTTGCCAATGTGGGAGACAGCAGACTATATGTGGTGGATAAACAGCTGAGGCAGGTTACCAGGGATCATTCACTGGTGCAGGAAATGGTAAGAATGGGTGAAATCACTGCTGAGGAGGCAAGAAATCATCCGGATAAAAACATTATCACCAGAGCTCTGGGAGCAGAAAAAACTGTAGACGTGGATTTCTTTGATATGCGTCTGGAACCGGGAAGTACGATCCTGATGTGTTCCGATGGTCTCAGCAATATGGTGGAAGACAAAAAAATGGAAGAAATCATATTGAATTCTGATGAGGATATCACCTGGAAAGGAAATACTCTTATCCAGGAAGCCAACAATAACGGCGGCAAGGATAACATTGCAATCATATTGATAGAACCATTCACGAATGAGGTGGAAACATGTTAAAGACAGGTATGATTATAGCAGAACGCTATGAAATTGTAAGTAAAATCGGTACCGGCGGAATGGCGGACGTATATAAGGCAATGGACCATAAACTGAACCGTTTTGTGGCAGTTAAGGTTCTGAAGCCGGAATTCAGGGAAGATGCAACTTTTGTAAAGAAATTCAGAAGTGAAGCGCAGGCAGCAGCAGGTCTTACTCATCCAAACATAGTAAATGTATTTGATGTAGGCGATGATGAGGGCGTTTATTATATCGTAATGGAGCTGATCGAGGGAATCACTCTTAAGGAGTATATTTCCAAGAAAGGCAAGCTTTCGGTAAAGGAAGCTACCAGTATTGCCATTCAGGTATCTATGGGACTTGAGGCAGCACACAGCCACGGCATTGTACATCGTGATGTGAAGCCTCAGAATATTATTATTTCCACAGACGGCAAAGTAAAGGTAACAGACTTTGGAATTGCAAGAGCTGCTTCTTCTAATACCATCAGCTCTAATGTTATGGGGTCTGTACATTACAGCTCACCGGAGCAGGTACGAGGCGGCTACAGCGATGAGAAGAGTGATATCTACTCACTTGGTATCACCTTATATGAGATGGTAACAGGACGTGTCCCTTTTGACGGAGATACTACAGTTGCCATTGCAATCAAACATCTTCAGGAAGAGATGGTACCGCCAAGTGTTTATTCCCCGGATCTGCCGTACAGTCTGGAACAGATCATTATGAAATGTACCCAGAAGAGTGTGGATCGCAGATATAATAAGATGGAGGATGTGATCGAGGATCTGAAGCATTCTCTTATTGACCCGCAGGGAGATTTTGTGAAGCTTACATCTGTAGATACAGATGCTAAGACGGTTGTAATTTCTGATGAAGAGCTTGGAGAGATCAAGCATACTCCGAAGCAGACTCTTAAGCCGGATATAGAAACTCTGGAAAAAGAACTGAATGAGACAAACTACGATGATGATGACGATTTCGGATATGATGATAAGGAAGAGAGCTCGAAAGGCTCCAGAAAGAACCGGGATCGTGAACGAAGCAGAGAGCGGGAAGAGAGAGAAAGACGTATCAAAAAGCAGAAAAGAGGCGTCAGTGTAGCTGGAAGTATTATTGCTCTGATCATAGGTGCCGCAGTTCTGATCGCAGTGATTCTTGTAGTGGGAAAGGCTGCAGGACTGATAGGCGGTAAAGCGGAGTCTTCCAGTCAGCAGGAGCAGCAGGCTCAGGTTACTCAGGCAGCAGATGCAGATGATGATATGGTATCAGTACCGGACCTTATGGGCAAAACAGAGACTGAGGCGCAGGAACTTTGTGCTTCTGTAAACATTGGAATGAGTTACAAAGGCGAGGAAGCTTCCACACAGGAAAAAGGCAAGATTTCTTCACAGGATCCTGTACAGGGAACAAAGGTAGCTAAAAATTCAACTGTTAACTATTATTTAAGTAAAGGTTCTGAGTCCGTTACCCTTACAGATATGTTCGGTCAGAATGGCGCTTTGGCGCAGGAAACTCTGGAAAGCCAGGGCTTAACGGTTCAGATCAATAAGATTTACCCGGATGAAAGTCAGTCTTCTATGGTAGACATTGGATGTGTCCTTGATACTGAGCCTGCAGCAGGAACTACTGTCAAGGCAGGCGATACAGTTACTCTTACCATCAGCCGTGGTATTAATTATGGTGACAGTGTACAGGTGCCAGATGTAACCGGAATGGAGAAGAATGATGCAATTGCCAAGCTTGGCAAATTCATTAATATTAATGTGGAAATGCAGATGAGCACAGACGTTGCAGAGGGAACTGTTATCTCTCAGGATCCTGTAGGATATACAGATGACAACCCGGTATATGCAGATCCGGATAACGATACGATCACTCTTATTGTAAGCAGTGGAAGTCAGGATACTTCTTCACAGAATACTGAGGATCCGAGTTCTTCTGATACTACTGCAGCAGCAGTAGCAAATGGCGAAGTATGGAAATGCACACAGAGACTGAATACGCCTACCGGATATAACGGAGGTCTGATCAGACTGGAGCTTG
>ENA-ORTY01003495-ORTY01003495.1-human-gut-metagenome-genome-assembly--contig:-NODE-3495-length-13470-cov-5.532165_pt1 | contig 13470 bp, 15 predicted proteins | sample MGYA00241917_ERZ509198 | MGnify/ENA primary metagenome ERZ509198 (study PRJEB26280, sample SAMEA2338857) | human gut metagenome | biome: human gut; feature: human-associated habitat; material: faeces...
ATTTTTCCTGTTGGTACTTCTTTTGTTGCTTGTCCTTTATTTCCTGCTAAATCTGCCACCTCTACTTTTATTGTATATGATGTATTTTGCTCTAATTCTCCTTTTGTTACACTTGTGTTTGTAGTATTTTCTATTTGCATGTACGCACTATCTGCTTCTGCTGTTTTCTTTATATAAAACGTGTAGTTTGGACTTGAGCCCATTCCTGATTCATTATCTATTGCTGTCGCTGTTGCACTTATACTATTTGTTGTACTTCTTGTATTTGTTATTGTTACTGTTGGTACTTTTGTATCTTGTATTTTAAACTCTTTCTCATTTATTACTGTTTCTCCGTCTTTTATCCCTCTTGCATATATTTTATCTCCATGTAATAAACTTGGTATTACACTAGTATAACTTGTCCAACTAGTTTCACTATTTTTTCTATATTGTATTGTTACTCCTTCTGTATTTGTTGTTAGTTCTAGTGTTGCTGAACCTGTACTCCATGTTATTTTTCCATTTATACTTCCTGTTATTGGTACATTTCCTCCTGTCCCATTCATTATGCTATCCATTTCATTTAAAAGTTCATTTATTGCATATTGGTCATTTTTTGCTGCTTCTTCTGTTGCATTTGCTGCTTCTTGAGCTTTCTTTATTATTCCGTCATTGCTAAATACTGCACTTATTGTTATTCCTGATAATATTAAAAGAACAACAATTGTTGTAACTAGTGATATTAGTGTTACTCCTCTTATTTTTGTTAATTCCTTTTTACTTATTTTTCTTTTTCTCATTATGTTTTCTCTCCCTTCTTTTGCACGCAAAAATGACAGGCTATGCTTTTTATAGTCTGTCTTTTTTCACATTAATAATAAAGGTATTTTTACCTTTTATTATCTCTATAAAGTTACTTATTTTGCCATGCTTAATAAAACTACACTTTATGTTAGTAAAGTATAGCTCTCTCTCTCTCTCTCTCTCTTACAGTATCAACGGTTTTAGCCTTTGTCATTTTTTTGTGCTTCCTTTATTATTCTTTTTCAATACCACTTCATACTTTTTATAATGATTCGACATTTTTTAGTAATTTTTTAGCATTGTTATTTACATTGTAATTCTACTATATCAAATTTTATTTTTCAATACTTTGTTTAAATAATTTTATCTCATTTTGTAAATATTTCCTTATCACACAAAAAAAACCTTTTATGACAATTTAATTTTATCATAAAAAGTTTTTTATTTTACTAAAAGTAAAAAGATTTAATTAATACTCATATTAAATTTAAGCTCTTGGATGACTTTTTTTGTATATATCTCTTAATTCTGGGTCTTGGAATTGTACATAAACTTGTGTTGATGATATATCTGAATGTCCAAGCATTGTTTGTATAGATTTTAGGTCTGCACCATTTTGTAATAAATGTGTTGCAAACGAATGTCTTAATACATGTGGTGTAATATCTTTTGCAATATGTGCTTGTTCTTTATAGTATTTTATTATTTTCCAGAAACCTTGTCTTGTTAATCTTTTTCCATTTGTATTAACAAATAATGCTTTTTCATTTTCATCTTTTATTATAACTGGTCTTGCTTCTTCTATGTACTCTTTTAATGCTTTTAATGACATTGTTCCTATTGGGATTGTTCTTTGTTTCTTACCACTATTGCATGTAACAAAACCTTCGCTTAAGTTTACATCATCTATGTCTAATGATATTATTTCTGTTACTCTCATTCCTGTAGCATATGCAAATTCTAACATTGCTTTATCTCTAGTTCCTTTTAAGTCAACATCTTTTGGTTGTTCTAAAAGTAACTCTACTTCTTTTGATGTTAATACACTTGGTGCCTTTTTTTCTACCTTTGGTGATTGTATTCCATCTGTTGGGTCATGTTTAATTTTTTTAACTCTTAATAAATATTGGTAAAAAGACCTTATAGATGCTAAATTTCTAGAAATAGTAGAAGTTTTCTTTCCCATCTCTTGTAATTTCTTTAAATATTCTTGTAAATCTTCGCCATCTACTTTTAAATAGTTGATTCTGTTTTCTTGAATATAATCTCTGTATTGTTCGATATCTCTTTTGTATGATTGTAATGTGTTATCTGACAATTTTTTATCGTCTTGAAGAAATTCCAAAAATAATTTTATATGTTTTTCCATTTTAGCTCCCCTATCCCTTTAAATATTATGCCGTATGTAATATAACTTTTAAATAAAGAATTTACATAAATCACTTTATATGTTATATCAAATTACGTCAAAATTGTAAAGATATTTTTACTATTTTCTTTTTTTATTTTTATTATTTTAACTATTTTGAATTACATCATATTATTAAAATTTAGCTATATTCCAATGATATAAATGTTTATACTTATTATTGAAATAGTCCTATTACAGTTTGTAGTAAACTAGTTGAAATATAAGTTTCTATAAGTGATGCAATAATTAACATAATTAGCACTAATATTGAAAAAATTGTATGTCTTACTATCTCTATTTTTACATTTTCTCTTCTTCTGTCTTTTATTATAGATTTATATAGTTTTAGACCACTTACTGCAAGTGAAAGTATACATGGTATTATTACTATATTTTGTAACAGCATTGATGTAAGAAAAAATATTGTTCCACTACCTGTTCCATATGTAAATGTTAATGCTAAAACTGTATATCCTATGCAAAATCCTCTATAAGCAACTATTCCAAGTACAATTGGTATTCCTATAACAGTAGAACCTGCAAACCACATAATAATGCATAATATTATGTTTTTCCAAGCCGAACTCGTGAACAATGTCGCTTTATTTATTGTATATCCATCTTTTAAAGAATTTGTAAATGTTGTTATATATGTACTTATTTCGTTTCTTTGAGTTTCTTCCAAATTATTTATAAATACAATTGCTAATGCTATCCCTATAACAAATATAATTGCAACAAAAGTATAACTTTTAATATTTTCTATAAAATAATTTGTAATTACTGTTAAAATTCTTTTACTATTTTTTGTTTTTGTATTTCTCACGTTATTCCTCCTAATGTAGTTTTATACATAATGTCTATTCTATAACGTGGATTTTAGAACTTTATATTTACTATAATTTAAAATTTAAAATTTATATTTTATAAATTAGAATATATAACACAATTAAAATATATAACACAATATATAGTAATATATAATTTTGTATTTGCTAACTTTATAATTATATATTCTTATTCATATCCACAAATAGTAATTTGTTTTAAATTAAGTACATTTTTATCCTACTGTTAATTTTCCGTAAACTCCACCACCACCAGATTGAATATGCATTTTTCCTGTTCTAGCACATTCTATTGCTCTAGCATTTTTTGCCCCTACAACTGCTTCTATATCATCTTCTGAAAGTTTGTGTAAAATATTCATCTCTGTTTCGAAATTATTTAAAAGCTTGTCTATCGTTTTAGTTCCAAGTCCTGGAACAAAAGTTAATGGTATTTGGTATATGTATGGTGGCCTATTTGTTGGACTTTTTGTTTCTGGTTTATCTTTTATTATTTCTATTCTATCAAAAACTCCCATTACTACTTTGCTACTGTCACATGTGTCACATTTTGTAACTGGTGGTTTTCCTTCAATTGGTTTGTTACATAGCTCGCAATAAGTTCTATGATATTTTCCAAGTTTTGGGTCTAATCCATAATTTGCTAAAACTTTTCTTCCATCCTCATTTTTTAATGCTTTTACAAGTTCTTTAAAACTTATATTTTCCATAAGAATTTTATTGTATTCTCTCGCTATCTTAGGAAGAGAATGTGCATCTGAGTCTGTAATAAATGTTCTCGTTTCTAGCTCTGATATTTCGTCTGCTAAAAATGTATCTGCACTTAGACCTAACTCTACAGCAAATATCTTGTCAAACTTTTCTTTAAAAATTCTTTTTAAGCTTTTTGTACAATTTCCATAAAAGCTTTTATATGGTGTAAATATATGTGCAGGAATTAATATTCCATTGTATTTTTCTACAATATCCACTAAATTATATGCAGAAATTCTAGCTCTTTGGGTACTTAAAGTTATATTATGTATGTAATTTGACATTTCTTTAGAAAACTCTTTTATATCTTTTAAAGTAGGAAAATAACATAAATTGTGGGCACTACCTGTTTTTCCATCTTCATTAACTTCTGATGTTTCTACTTCACTACCTAAAATTATACAAACTTTATCTTTATATATAATTCCACCATCTTCTATTTCATATGCATCACCATTTTTTAAAAAAGTTTCTATATCTTCAATAACATAAGGTGAAGCACAATCTATTATTCCTACCATTTGAATGCCTTTTCTGTCTGCACACTCTTTTGCTATATTGGCAAAATTTAATGACCTAGCTGCTGTTATTTTTATTGGCTTTCCATTTTCACTTCTTCCTATATGTACATGTAAATCTGCAAATATTTCTTTCATTTTATTACTCCTAACTTAAATTATTTTCCAACAAAAAAGATTGGTCTATTTTAAACCACATCCAATCTTTTGTTTTTATCTTTATTATATTTAACTCTAATTTGTATAGACCATTTTTTGTAATGCAATTTTAAAATTATCTTTGGTCTTGTTCTGGTAATTGCCTTGTTTCTTTATTCCAATCCTCTTTTTCTTCTATAGGATGGTTCATATCATAATTTCTATCGAAGAAACGCCTTAGTTCTTCTCCTGTAACAATTTTACTAGTTTCTTGTTCAATTTGTAAACTATCCTGTTTTTCTTTTTCTTCTGCTATTCTTGCTTTTGCATTTGAATAAAAAGCAATTGCTCTTGTCGCACCGTTTTTTGTATCTTTTATCTCTACTTCGCTGTTATAAATATGTTGACATTCACTAATAATTCCATTCATGTTATTCATATAAGAACCGCCTCCATTTGATTTACAAAGTCTTTAAATTGTTCTAAGTATCTATTTGGTTTATCCTTTAAATTTCTGTATTCTAATAAAACTAATGCTTCATCAACTTTAAATGCAATTCTTTCTGGCCTATCTAACAACATTCCTCCAAATTGATCTACTAATTCTAAAATGTCGCTTTCTTTTTCTCTATTTTCATTTATAGTATATCTATTTACACCTTCACAAATTCTGCAAAATCTATCTGAAAATCCCAATTCTGATAAATATTCTGCACCTTCTTTAGCATATAATTTTATTCTTGATAAATCACCTGGAAGATTATTTTTTTTACAATTACATAAAAGACAAGCTGTTATTACTTCGTTATCATTTACATCTAATTTAGCATAATCTAAAAATAATTTTGCTAAAAGCGTTTTAAAGATAACAGAATTATCATAAAATATTCCTGTTTTCTTCTGTAAATAATATAAAATTTCAAGCTTTCTTCCCCAATTTTTCTCAGATAAAATATAATCTGCAAATGTTTCCATATTATCCCTCACAAAGGTATTATTCTTATGTAAATTATTATGCTAATCTTTAAATAGATTATATTGCAAAAAAATACCAAAATCAACAATGTTATATAAATGTCAAATAGTTGTAATTATTTTGTAATATTGCTTAATTCTGGTATTTTTTCTAGTTGTTTTTCCATTTGCTTAATATGGTCATCATTTAAAATTATATAATCACAATGAGACGTATAAAATTTATTTGGTTTTTGAGCATTTAATCTTTTATTTGCGTCATTTTCTGATATATTATCTCTTTTTACAATTCTATTTAATTGGTCTCTCCTATTTGTTGCAATAACTGCTATTGTTATGTCACATAACTTTTCCAACTTGCATTCCATTAATAAAGGGGCATCTATAGCAAAATTCTTTCCTTCTTTTATTCTATCTTTTACCTCTTTTTTTATATACTTAAATGTACAGCTATTTAGTAAATGTCTTTTGTCTCTGTCTGTATATATTATGTTTGCTAACTTCTTTCTATTTAATGTTCCATCTGGTAATAATATATCATCACCAAATTTGCTAACAATTTCGTTTAAATAGTCTTTATTTGTATCTGTTAGTTTTCTTGCTATTTTATCTGCATCTATTATTTCTATATCATACTTTTCACTTAATATCTCACATGCTGTACTTTTACCGGCTCCTGAACTTCCCGTAATTCCAATAATCATTTAATTTTGTATTTTATGATATTTATATATCATTTACTCCTTATATATTTAGGTTTTAAGAACACCTATAAACTGTTTTTATAAAGTAATTATTTTTTGAGTATAATCCAAGTTTGCACACGAATCCTTTAAATATCCTAAAGTATATATATCTGTTGCATTTATATCTATTTGTAATAATCGTTTTAGATTTTTATTTTTGCTTTCTGTTATAAATTTCTTTACAGATGTTATAACAGGTATATTATTGTTCATTTTAGAAATTTCGGAAATTAATGACTTTCCTCTGTTACTAACTCCCAAAATTCTAATATATGGAGTTACCTTTTTAGAAATTTCCATATCTTTTTTAGTAATTCCAAGTAATGCATAGACTAATATTCTTTGAATTCTAGTTTGTGTATATCTTTTACTTTTTACAATGCTAATAAAATCCATTAAATTATTACATGAATCTGATGCATTTTTTATAGCATTTTCTAATCCTTCTGAAACATCTGGTAATTGTGCTATTTCATCCACAGTCATTTTTCTTAATATATATAATATTTCTTTTTGAAATATCGCTAAATCTATTACATATTTTCCTTGATTTACACTATTTGCCAACAAATTATAAGAAAATTTAGGCATAACTTTTCTTATTTCTTCATATTCTCCTCTTGTTATCATTCTTCTTATAGCTGTAGCACTAGCAAAGTCATCCACTATAAATTCGTCATTATATAAAACTTTTTCTCTTGGTATTCCAACAGGATACATTGTACTTCTTAATTTTTTTAAAGCTTTTAAATACTCTATTGCTAAGATGTTGTTTGAGCTTGTCATTACATTTATATATTTTTTTATATCATTTAAGTATATCATTACTGCATTTTCTCTAGCCTTTGGAAAAGATATTCCTTTGCTAAGTTCATGGTTTAATATTGTTATATATTCTTTAGGTTCCTGATATAAGACTGTTGCAATATTATTTAAAAGTGAAATGTCTTTTGCTTCCATACCAAAAGCTATATTATCTACTATTCCTAGGCTATTTAGTAATTTAACTGCACCTTCTGCAAAATTTTCTGCACTTGAAACACTATAAACAGTTGGAAGTTCTATAACTAAATCTGCTCCACCTTTAAGTGCCATTTCTGCTTTTGTCCATTTATCTATTATAGAAGTATTTCCTCTTTGAACAAAATTTCCAGAAACAACACAAATTGTATAATTTGCGTTTGTTTGCTCTATTGATTGCATCATATGATATAAATGTCCATTATGAAATGGATTATATTCTCCAATAATTCCCAGCACTCTGCCCAAAGAAAAACACCTCTTTATCTTGTAAATTTAACTAACTATTGATATAATAACATAAAAATTAAAATTTTACAATTACTTTAATTTTACGAATTAAAATTTTAACCATTAATTAGAATTTACTTTTTCTAAATATATTTTAAATTTTCAATTGACCAAATTTAAAAAAAGAAAAGTATAAAGTAAAAAATAGTAAAGATAAATTCAAATGAAAATTTGTGCCTTTCCAAGATAAAATACTAGTGAAGGCAAGGAAAGAAGGAAATTAATGATGGAACAAATTACAATATATACAGATGGTGCATGTAGTGGAAACCCAGGTCCTGGTGGATGGGGAGCAATTTTATTATTTAAGGATATGAAAAAGGAGCTTTCAGGAGGAAAACCTAATACTACAAATAACATTATGGAAATGACTGCTGTAATAGAAGCTCTTAAGGCTTTGAAAAAGCCTTGCAATGTTAATCTGTACAGTGACAGTGCATATGTAGTAAATGCATTTTTACAGCATTGGATAGATGGTTGGCAACGCAATAATTGGAAAACTTCTGATAAAAAGGATGTAAAAAACAAAGAACTTTGGTTAGAATTAATAAGCCTAACTAAAATTCATAATATAACTTTTCACAAAGTAAAAGGACATGCAGATAATGAATTAAATAATCGCTGTGATGAACTTGCAAGAAATGCAATAAAGGAGCTTTAGCATAGCTCCTTTATTTCTTCCACACTTAATCCTGTTATCTGGCTTATTTGTTCTATGTCTAGACCAAGCTTTAACATATCTCTTGCTACATCTTCGTCTTCATTCTTTTTATTTTGCAATACTCCCATTTAAGTCTTCCCCCTATCAATTTTATTTTTCGTTATTTATATTTTTATTTTGTTTTTTATTTTGTTTTGTTATTGTTTCGTTATTAACTGCTTTTTTCACTTCACTTGCTTTGTTATTTATTTTATGTTGTGCTCCATCTGCTATATTATTTAATTCTTTCTGCATAATACCTGTTGCTGTATTCTTTATTTTTTTCTGCACATTATTTGCCTTATCGTTTATTTTTCTCTGTACATCATTTGCTTTATTTGTAAGTTCCTCTTTTACTTCTGCAGTTTTCCTTTTTAACTCTTCACCTTTTTTCTTTAAAATTGTTGTAAAATCTGGAAATGCATTTATCAATCTTCTATTTAAGAATGACTTACTTCTTAATATTTCTCTAACCTTTTCAGAAACTTCGTCTGTATTATCTTTTTTCTCGTTTTGGCTAACTTCTTTATTTGTTCTTTTAAAGTTATATATTATTTTAGACGAAATTATAACATCTGTTACAAAAATAACTGCAATAATCAAAGAAATTATATTAAGTGTACCTTCACTCCAACTTTGTATAATAGATAACAAAAATGGATTAAATAAATATACAATTAGTAATCCTGCTATTCCAAATGGAACTAGAGTTTCTAAACATACTCTTCCATTAATGTTAAATCTCATTTCACTATAATCCCACCATCTTGCATTAAAAGCCTTTTCCATAATAAAACTTGTTGCATATTCTAGTGACCCACATAATACCATTGCTAATATAAATAGCCCTACTGGATGTTCCTTAAATGGTGTTAAGCATAGTGTAATTAAAACTGCTCCACAACCATATATTGGGCAATATGGTCCTATTAAAAAACCTCTATCTGCAAGTTTATGTTTTTGTATTAATTGTAATGTAACTTCACATATCCATCCTGCTACAGCATATATAATAAATAGCATAAAATATGTTGCTATACTATATTCCATAATTTTTCCTCACTTTTATTTGACATTTAATAAATTATTTATATTTTCACTTTTTATTTTTTAATTTTACTCCTCTGTTGCTGGAGCTTCTTCTGCCGGAGCCTCTTCTACTGCTTCCTCTGCCGGAGCAGCTTCACAGTTCTCAGCGCCGCCCTGCTCTGCGATCTGATTAAGAACACGAGCAAGATTTGTAATAGGTGACTGTAAGCTTCCAAGCAATTTGGAAATAAGTACGTCTCTTGATGGAATCTTAGCTAACTCGTTAAGAGCGTTCACATCATAAAGAGTGCCTTCTACAACACCTGCTTTTAACTCAAGAGCCTTAGCATCTTTTGCGAAATTGCAAATGATTCTTGCCGGAGCTGTTGCATCGTCTTTAGAAATTGCGATAGCGCTTGGTCCTTCCAAGTGCTCATCTAAAGCAGCGAAATCAGTTCCTTCAAAAGCTCTCTTCATCATTGTGTTCTTACAAACTTTGTAGATTACACCTGCTTCTCTGAGCTGTTTACGAAGAGCTGTGTCCTCAGCAACAGTCAGTCCACGGTAGTCAACTAATACAACACTTGCTGCATCCTTGATGTCCTCTGCAATAGCCTGTACTACTGGTTGTTTTAATTCAACTTTTGCCACGAATGGTGCACCTCCTTATTAGATTTTGGGTTATACACCGCCGATAGATATAAAATAAAACCTCTATATCCTAAGACAATAGAGGTTTGCAAATCATACATTTTGTATCGATCATTCCTCGGTAGGCGTCCTTGTATTCTGTCCTTACGTGCATCGCACACCTACTGTCTTCGGCAGTCCTTGAATAGATTATCATACACTCTTGCGTTTGTCAACTATTTTTTTCGTATTAAATATCCTTTAAAAATGTCAATAGTAAATGCGTAATTACTTTTTTTGTTTTATAACTATTTTTTAAGCATCCACTGAATGTACTTTCTGTTTTTTTGTGTACAAAAATAAAACCATCCGAAGATGATTCGAAAAACATTATTCAATTCTTAATATCACGCACTGTTCTTCCAGATTGGCTTATTTCCTATCCTTTCAAAGACCTCTCTCGCTGACTTTCCTACAAACATCTGTCTTGGATAGTCATTGATCCAATCTTCAATATCCTGCACTTCTTTTTTTGATATCCCATCAAAGTTCGTTCCTTTCGGGATATGGCGCCTCACTAATTTATTCTGATTTTCGTTACTTCCTCTTTCATAGGAAGAATACGGGTGGCAGTAATAAATGCTTGTCCTCGGCTTCTTATTTCTTCTGGAGCGTTCCATTCCCTCCACATCCATAAATTCACGTCCATTATCTACCGTTATCGTTTTAAAAGTTTCACGAAACTTCTTCTCCCCCAACTCTCTTTCTAACCGATCCAAGCTACGTACTACTTCCTCCGCAGTATGTTGTTTTAATACTCTTACCAGTTCTACTCTTGTCATACGCTCTGTCAGCACCAAAAGACTTTTCTTGCTCTTTCCTCTTTGACCACAAACAGTATCCATTTCCCAGTGTCCGTAACTTCTTCTTTCATTGATCTCTTCTGGTCGTTTTTCAATACTGGTTCCTCTTACCGCACGCTTCACTCTAACTTCCTGCTTTTTCTTTCTTTTCTTTCGCTTATAGGGCAGATAGGCAAGCTCTAGGTTGGGAAACTCTCCCGCACGAATATAATTGTAGCAAGTAGTAAGGCAAATCTGCACCTTGCCTTGATAATCCTCTCTTTTTATCTTTTCCAAAGCTGCATAAGGAGAACATCTTTCATAAATAATCTTGTCCTCGATCAAATGTAAAAGCTTTTCATCTTTCCGAAATTTTTTCTCCTGCCCTTTTTCTCTCAAAAAAGCCTGATACTTTTCTTCTGCCTGTTCCGGACTATAACGTTCTTCCTCCGTCCAATCTGTATTTCGATGTATATATGTTCCACGCTTTAATTCCCTGTTGATCGTAGATACATGTACGCCTAATTGATCTGCAATCTCCTGTGATGTATGTTTAGCCATATGCAGTGCTTCAATCTTTAACCGATCAGAATAAGTCAGATGATGAAACTTTCTTCCCATAACGCTTCCCCTTTAACCCTAAATACAAAAGGGAAGTATTTCCATACCTCCCCTAACATTTTCCTATTTATTCAAACGGATTCCATGTTCCTTCTTCATAAGTATTAGCCCCTGTATCTGCATTTCCACTTCCAATATACCCACTTCCTGTTGTTGTTCCTTCCCATGTCTGCCCCGGCTTAAATCCAGAACCACCAGAACTGGCACCACCAGAATTTTTCTTACCACCGGAACTCTTAGAAGATCCTCCAGAACTAGATCTGCTTCCAGAGCTTCTTGTCGTTTTCTTCTTCGTTCCTCCGGTTGTTTTTACAAAACTTCCGCTATCTGCTAATTCCTGTGCTTTCTGTGGTGTCACCACTGTTACCTTTACTTCTTTAGTTACGGTTGTTTCCTTATCATCCCCTTTGACCACATAAGTCAAAGTATATTCTCCGGCAGTATTAAGGTCCACCTTAGACGCATCGGCTGTAACCTCTAGCACTTTTTCATCCTTGGTGATCCCTGCCATCCAGTCAATAGAAGATCCCTGTTCAACAGTCAGATCCTGCATTCCCGTTACGTGAGCCAGATAATCCTCTACAACCTTTACTTTCACTGTCTCCTTGGTTACATTCCCGCTGTTATCCTCTACAGAAATAGTAACTTCCTTTTCTCCTACTTCATCCCATTTTAATGCGACTTGCTCTACAGGATTCTCGCTTTCCTTGTTTCCATCCATCTGACCATCACTAAAGCTGATTGTCTTAATTCCTGCCAAATCTTCTACAGATTCCATCAAAGCAGTTCCATTCAAGGGCTGTCCTACCACTGCTTGATAGCTTCCACTTTCTGTTTTTACAAGCATCAGCTTAGGCTTGGTTGTATCTACAATCTCTACCTCAAAGGTTACGCTCTTTTTATCACAAGAAGCCTTGGCTTGATACTTGCCTACTTTTTTCTGATCCACTTTAGAAAGATCCAGAACCGTTTTCTTTAATGCTGTCTTATTTGCTTTCACATAATCTTCCGGTTTTTCAGAGAGCTTATCTCCAAGCTCTACTTTCACAACTGTTTCCTTGGCAGAATATTCATTGTACTTCACAAAACCTAATACGCCTAATAGCGCAATCACGATCACTACTGCACCGATCACTTTTTCCTTCATAATCATCCCTCCTAACTGCTAAGATAAAGGTCCATATCTTCCGGTTTCACTCTAAATAATAATTTATCGTAATATATTCTGATCAAAAAAGGTACAACACCTAACAATATAATATACCAATTCTTATAAGGTATCAACGGATTTGATATTGCTATAATTATCGCAATAATAATACATAATGTCGTAACCATCCTCACAAGTTTACGCATGGACAACAATATCCTAAATATTACATATCTCATTTTTTCCCTCTCTTCCTTAAGTGGTCACACGTGACCACCTGTTATTTGAATTTTACCCCTGTACTATCTTCACTTAATAAAGCCCCACAATATTCTAATACAGCCATAAACATAAGCTGTCCCTCATTACAACCTTTTTCTTCAGCAATCTGCTTTACTGCTTGTTTCTGTTCCGGATCAAGCTGTATGGTTTCCAATACTCCTCTCCTTATATAATCCGGATGGTTTCTTTCGGTAATTAAAATTCTTGGATCGATCTTATGATCCCCTTTAATAAACAAACGTAATGCCCGCCTATAAAAAACAATTTTTGTAATTTCTTCTCGTTTTGCCAGAAACTTTACTAATTTACGAATCTCTTCATTAATATAAAAAGACATTTGAACTTTACTATTCGCCATATTATCTCTCACTTTGATGTATTTATAATTCCTTTCCCATACATTAACCCAAATAACTTTTGGTGGTCACACATGACCACCTGTATTCACAATTATTCCTTAAGCGTAACTCCGGTACTGTCGATAGATAACAGTAATGTACAATAGTCAACAATCGCCATGAATATGATCTGTCCCTCAGTATAGTTTTTCTCTAATGCTAATTCCTCAATTTGAGCTTTTAAATCAATATCTATTTTTACAGTTTCCACCGCATCTCTTCGAATATAGTCTGGGTGGCTTCGTTCTGTGATCAGAACTTTCGGATCTACTGTTCCATCCACTTCAAAATAGTATTTTAATGCGCGGCGGTAAAATACAACCTTTGTAATT
>ENA-ORTY01003515-ORTY01003515.1-human-gut-metagenome-genome-assembly--contig:-NODE-3515-length-13394-cov-2.492316_pt1 | contig 13394 bp, 9 predicted proteins | sample MGYA00241917_ERZ509198 | MGnify/ENA primary metagenome ERZ509198 (study PRJEB26280, sample SAMEA2338857) | human gut metagenome | biome: human gut; feature: human-associated habitat; material: faeces...
ACTTGGAAGCTTCGCGATCCCAGTTGGGCAGTACCGAGGTGGGCACGACAATCAGGTTGGGCCCCGTGGCCCCGTTGTTGACCATGTGCTGGATGAAGGCCAGCGTCTGGATGGTTTTGCCGAGACCCATTTCGTCAGCCAGAATGCCGCCGAAGCCGTACTCATTAAGAAAGTTGAGGTAGGAAACCCCCTGTAGCTGATAGGGGCGCAGTTCCGCCGCCAGCCCTTTGGGCATGGAAACCTGTCTGACTTCCTGGAAGTTGCGTATGCTGTCCCGCAGTTTGCTCCAGAAGGAGTCTTCCTGGGCGGCGGGGAGGTCTTCCAGCAGGCTGTCCAGCACCGGGGCTTCATACTGCTTGAACTGACGCTTGGGCGGCTTGGCAGGATCAAGGCCGAGCACCTTGAGCTTGTGCGCCAGCTTTTCCAGCCAGGATTCCGGCAGGCTGGCGTAGGAACCGTCCTTGAGCTGCACATAGCGCTTGCCCTTGAGCCAGGCTTTCCAGATACGTTCCAGCGGCAGGCTTTGCCCGTCGTATTCCACCTGAATATCCAGGGAAAACCATTTGTCCTTCTCATTGCTTTCAATGCTGGCATTGACCATGGGAGAGGAAGCGCGCACCTTGTAGCGGGAGAGCGTCGCTTCGCCATACACGCGCCAGTTTTCCACCAGAGTGGGATAGGAGTCCAGCAGGAAGGCGATGGCCTCTTCCGGCTCCATGAACCAGAGCCGGGTGCTGCGAGGCTGGAAGCGCATATCCGCAAGCTGGCTGATCAGAGAGGATTCCTCCTTCTGATCCCGTCGGATCAGAAAAGTTTTGCCTTCAAAGATATAGCTGCCTGTCTGGAAATCCGGATTCGGGCCGGGCAGAGTGAATTCTCCGTGTACGGTTTCATAGATGTTCTGCACTTCCAGCGTGAGCAGGCTCCCTTCTTCATCGAGGAACAGCTTGGGGTTATAGGTGGCAGGCTGGAAAGCGGGTTCCATGATTTTGAGGAATTCATCCTGCTCATACAGTTCCGAAGAGGGCAGACGGGTCCAGACCCGGTCGAGAAATTCCGAAATATCTTCCTGAGGAACCAGCGGGCCGTCATGCACCAGAGACTGGATTACTTCATGGTGCAGACAGGTCTGCACCGGGTAGAACCCCTGGTTCCAGCATACCCACAGCGGCATCTGGCCATGAAAAGTGGCGCACCCCCTGTGCGCGGGACCGGTTTCGCTTTCATCGTCGTCGTCCACTATGGAGAAGGGCTGCTTGCCCTCGCGCTGAAGCATCACGTCAAAGCGCAGACCCTCCTCGTCAAGGTGCGGTCTGAGTTTGAGCGCCATGGGTGAACTTTCAATGCGGCAGGGAATTTCCGTATCCTGCCAGTACAGGTAGTCCTCATTGCGGATTGCCCAGAAGAACCAGGACAACAGTCCGTCAGGGATTTCCACCCGATGGCCGTAATAATCCAGATACTGCGCGATCTGGCGGACGACCTGCGGCAGTTCGGGGGAATGTTCACACCATTCCGGGTTGCGCAGGATATGATCGAGCGTGATTTCCTGCCGTACTGATGACAGCCCCGTTTTGTTCTGCCGCGCACGGAAGAAGGCGACCGAAAGCCGGCCCGGTTCGGGATAGAAGCGGAAAAGAAAATAGTGACGGCCTGTTTCCGGTTCAAAGGTGCCGCCGAAGAAATTGCGGAAACTGTGCCGCCACTCGCTTTTGGGTTTGGCTTCTTTTTCCGGTTCGCCTTCAGAGGCGGCAAGGGAGGCGACAAGCTTCTGCGCGACCGCCGCGATATGGCGGCAGGGGCCATTGAATGCCTCCATGCAGTTGCAGGCGCCGTCCACCCGCTGATCTCGGAAATTAATTGTCAGAACCGGTTTGTACGCCTGAAAATCTTCGCCCTGAACCGTGCCTTCCGCAGTCCAGACTTCCCCCTCCTCGCGCAGAGTGAATTTTCCGACGCCGCCGTCGGCCAGGATTTCCCGGCCGAAATCGGCAATGTATTCCGGCAGCGTGCTGTCGATATATTTTTGCGTCAGGCTGCGAGCGGCTGTTTCCTCTCTGCGATTCATGGCAAAAGACCTCAGGTTGCGCGAGGGTTGCGGATGAATAAAAAGGCTCCCGGATCAGCGGGCCTTAAATACGACGATAATCGTACACTAGTACACATGGCGGCAGTTTTCAAGGGGGGAGAACTATGGTATGGACATTTTATGCATATTTTTTCCTTTCACTCCCTCGGGATGCTGCTCCTTCTGCTGTTTCTTCCTCTCTGTTCCCCTGCTGCGGAGACAGGCGCACTTGCCCGCGCGTCGGGTGGAGAACCCGTTTACGGCGGCCGCATTCTGATGGGCAGCATCGGGGAGCCATCCAACCTGATTCCCTATCTTGCCTCGGATTCCGCCTCGCAGGAAGTGGCGGGACTGCTGTACACGGCTCCGCTTGAGTATGACAAGAACCTGCAGATTGTGAAGCTTGCCGCCGAGGAGTGGGAAGTTTCCGAGGACGGGTGCTTCATGCGCTTCAAGCTGCGGGAAGGGCTGAAGTGGCAGGACGGCGCCCCGCTTACCGCTGATGACGTGACCTTCACCTACAAGCTGATGATCGATCCGAAGACGCCTACGGCCTACGCGGCAGATTTTCTCAATATCAAGGAATACCGCCAGACCGGATCATTGTCGTTTGAAGTGCGTTATGCGGCCCCTTATGCCCGCGCGGCCATAACATGGATGCATCCCATTCTGCCCAGGCACATTCTGGAAGGGCAGGATATAGTTACAACGTCTTTTGCGCGCAATCCGGTGGGAGCAGGGCCGTTCAGGCTGAAATCGTGGGAGAGCGGCAGCCGCATCATCCTGGAGGCCAACGAACTGTATTTCAAGGGTCGCCCCTGTCTTGACGAGGTCGTCTACCGCATTATTCCAGACCTTTCGACCATCTTTCTGGAAGCCAGAGCCGGCAGGATCGACTTTCTCGGCCTGACCCCCCAGCAGTACCTGCGTCAGACAGTCGGCCCCGAGTGGGAACGGAACTGGAAGAAATACAAGTATCTTTCCGCCGGATACACCTTTCTGGGCTTCAATCTGAAAAGTCCCCTGTTCCGCGACCGCCGGGTGCGGCAGGCCCTGTCCATGGCTGTGAATCGTGATGATGTCATCAAGGGGGCTTTATGGGGGATGGGGGAACCCACTACAGGTCCGTACAAGCCGGGCACCTGGGTCTATAACAACGCGCTCAGTCCCTATCCGTTCGATCCCGCCGGGGCTTCGGCGCTGCTGGCGGAAGCAGGCTGGACTCCCGGCCCGGACGGAGTGCTGCGCAAGGACGGCCTGCCGTTTCACTTCACCATCCTGGTCAACCAGGGCAACGGAGAACGGGTCAAGGTCGCGACTATTCTGCAGCAGCAGTTCAGTGCCATAGGGGTACGAGCCTCCATACGCACCGTGGAATGGGCAGCCTTTCTCAAGGAATTTGTGCATCCGGGCCGTTTCGACGCGCTCATTTTGGCGTGGAACATTCTGGACGATCCTGATATATTTGATGTGTGGCACTCTTCCGCCATTTCCGCCAATGGGCTCAATTTTGTGAACTACCGCAACGCCGAGGTGGATGAGCTGCTCGAAAAGGCCAGAGCCACGGCGGATCGGGCGGAGAGGAAGCGCCTGTATGACCGGTTTCAGGAAATCCTGCACGAGGATCAGCCTTATCTCTTTCTGTACGTGCCGTATGCCCTGCCCATGGTACAGGCCAGGTTCCGCGGCATAGAACCGGCGCTTGCCGGGATCACCTATAATTTTGATCGTTGGTGGGTTCCCAGGGCTTTGCAACGATAGCAGGTGACGCATGAGCAATCTTCACACTCAGGATCAGACTCCTTCCCCGGCGCCATCAGTCCATCCCCCCACTGAGCAGGAAAGGCTTCAGCCCCACAGGCGCGGCAGCATGCCCCAGGCCGACGAAATCGTCCACGCGCTGCTGCGTCACAATCCCGGCGCGAACGAAGCCATGATCCGCAAAGCCTATGACTACGCGGCAGCCGCACACGCCGGTCAGATGCGTCTTTCCGGCGAGCCGTACATGATGCATCCCGCCTCGGTGGCGTTGACCCTTGCCCAGATGGGTTTTGACGAGCATACCGTGGCGGCCGGACTGCTGCATGATACCGTGGAGGATACCAGCGCCTCCATTGACGAGCTGGAAGCGGAATTCGGGGAACAGGTGGCGGATATCGTCGACGGCGTAACGAAAATCAGCCAGATGACCTTTGACACCAAGGAAGAGGCTCAGGCCGAGAATATCCGCAAGATGATCCTGGCCATGTCGCATGATATCCGCGTGCCCATCGTCAAGCTGGCAGACCGTCAGCACAACATGCGCACGCTCCAGTTCCAGAAGCCGCACAAGCAGGTTTCCATCGCCCGCGAGACGATGGATATCTATGCGCCACTTGCCAACCGTCTGGGGCTGCATCTGATTAAACAGGAGCTGGAGGATCTCAGCTTCCGCTATCTCAAGCCGGACGTGTATTCCCATATCACAAGCTGGCTTGAGGACAACAGAATGGAGGAGCGGCAGCTCATCTCCCGGGTTATTGAGAAAATTCGCGGCATCATGGAGGAAAACGGCATCAAGGGCCGGGTATTCGGGCGCATCAAGCAGATTTACAGTATCTACCGCAAGATGCAGCAGCAGGGCACCACTCTGGATGAAATGCACGATATCATCGCCTTTCGTGTGATCGTGGGCGAGCTGCGGGACTGTTATGCCGTGCTGGGTCTTGTGCATGCCCTCTGGAAACCTGTGCCCGGACGTTTCAAGGATTATATTTCCATGCCCAAGGCCAACGGGTATCAGAGCCTGCACAGCACGGTCATAGGACCTGAAGGTGAACGGGTGGAAATCCAGATCCGCACGGAAGAGATGAATAATCTCGCTGAACACGGCGTAGCCTCTCACTGGATGTACAAGGAGCGCCATCATGCCATGAACATGCGGGACATGCCGCAGTTTGAATGGCTGCGGGATCTGCTCGATCGCCAGCGCGACGAGACGGATTCCCGCGAGTTCATGCAGTCCTTGCGCATGGATCTGTTCAAGGATGAAGTATATGTCTTCACTCCGCGCGGCGCCGTCAAACAGCTTCCCGAAGGAGCGACCCCGCTGGATTTCGCCTTTCTCATCCATTCCGACATCGGGTCGCATTGTGTGGGAGCGAAAATCAACGGCAAACTGATGCCCCTGTCCACTCCTCTCAAGAGCGGCGACACGGTGGAGATCATCACCGACAAGAACCGTCTGCCCAGCCGGGACTGGCTCAAGCTGGTCAAGACGGCCAAGGCCCGCAGCCGTATCCAGCACTATATCCGCACCGAAGAACGTACGCGGGCCATCGAGCTTGGCAAGGACATGCTGGAGAAGGAAGGGCGCAAGCTGGGAGTCAATGCGGGAAAGGCCGCCAAGGACGGCACACTGCAGCTGCTGTTGCCGGAATATTCACTGAACTCCCTGGATGATCTTTATGCCGCGGTGGGCTATGCGCGTCTGACTCCGCGCAAGGTGCTCAATCGTTTTATCACCTTGACCCGGCCGCAGGAGGAGGAAGCTCCCATTGCCCCCGTGCCCAGGGATACTCCTTCCAGAAAGGTATCGGAAGGGATCACGATTCAGGGGCTGGACGATACGCTTATCCACTTCGCGCGCTGCTGCAATCCGGTTCCCGGCGATGCCGTGGTCGGGTTCATCAGCAGGGGGCGCGGGGTGATCATCCACACCCTTGACTGCCCCAACATGCAGAATCTGGAGCCGGAACGGCTGATTTCAGTCAGTTGGAACAACCAGGAAAGCAAGCCGTTCCCCGCAAAAATCCACCTTATCGGCAGGAATGAGAAGGGGCTGCTCGCCCGGCTCAGCAGGACGCTCTTTGAACAGGATATCAATATTGATACGCTCCAGGTCTATTCCATGGTGGACGGGCGTGCGGAAATGGATTTTACCGTAGAGGTCAGGGATGCCGTGCAGCTGTATCAGACTATTGAAAAGCTGCGCGGCATTTCGGGGGTGGTGGAAGTGGCGCGCGGTTCATCCGACGACGAGTGAGAAACGGGAGTCCGCATGCTGCACGGGGCGCGCGGGCGCATCGGCTGCGTGTCCCGTGTTTTGTGGCCTCTGCGCGAAATGTCTTGCGAGGGAACGGTCCTTGCCGTATGACAGTGCGTCCGCATTCCGTTTTCCGGAAATGCGTTCGGCAATATATCTTCAGGGGAGTTCCACATGCACGAGAATGACGACAGGTCGGGCGTGGGTGCCGTGAACCGGTTTCTGAACATGGTGGAAAAGGCAGGCAACAGACTGCCTCACATCACCATGCTGTTTATTTATGCGCTGGTTTTCATCTGCCTGCTTTCCTTTGCTCTTTCTTTTGTCACGTTTCACTACAGACATCCGAATACGGGCGAGACAATTCAGGTGCTGAACATGCTGTCCGGGCCGAGACTGGTCGAACTGCTGGTGTCGTCAGTCAGAAACTTCATGAACTTCCCGCCGCTCGGCATGACCATTGTGGCCACGATGGGCATAGGCATCGCGGAAGGCAGCGGATTCATTCATGTTCTGCTGAAAAAACTGCTCGGCATCATTCCTTCCCGTGCGCTGACTCCCGCGGTCATTATGGTTTCCATCCTCTGCCATATTGTGTCCGATTCGGCCTATGTGGTGCTGATGCCCGTTTCCGCCCTGATGTTCTATGCCAGCGGCCGTCATCCCCTGGCCGGCATCGCCTGTTCCTTTGCCGGACTTGCGGGCGGCTTCACCGCCAGCTATACTCCTTCAATCATCGATCCCGTGATGCAGAGCTTCACCCAGGCGGCTGCGCGCAGCATAGACCCCGGCTATTCGGTCAATGTGCTGTGCAATTATTTCTTTGCCGTGGGAGGCACGTTTTTCGTCATTGCGGCCTGCTGGTTCATAACCGACAGAATTGTCGAACCCCGTCTGAAAATGACCATGCCGCTGGACGAAGGTCTGGAAAACAACCCGGAACTCCAGCTGCATCCCGTCAGCGATATCGAAAACAGGGCCTTCCGCCGCGCCTGTCTGGCATGGGCCGTGTTCGGTCTCACTCTGGCTGCGCTCTGCTGGCCGGAAAATTCCCTGTTTCGCGCTCCGGACGGCAGTCTGACCAGCCCCCAGGCTCCGGTCATGCAGGCCATTGTGCCGCTGCTCTTTCTGTTTTTCGCTGTGCCCGGTCTGGCATACGGTTTTGCCGCGAAAACATTCAGCGATTCCACAGCGGTCATCAGGTCAATGGAAAATGTGCTGAAAATGCTGCTTTCCTTCCTGGTGTTCGCCTTTTTCGCGGCACAGTTCCTTTATGTGTTCGGAACATCCAATCTCGGCACGCTGCTGGCCATCGCGGGTGCGGAATTTCTGAAATCTCTGGCCATGCCTTCAGGATTCACTCTGTTCGGGATTATTCTGCTGACCGGCTTTCTGAATATTTTCATCACATCGGCCACCTCCAAGTGGGCTATTCTGTCCACCATCTTCGTGCCTATGCTGATGATGCTGGGCATCTCTCCCGAACTGACGCAGGCCGCCTTCCGGGTGAGTGATTCCGCCGTGAATGTTTCCACACCTCTGTTTCCCTTTTATCCGCTGCTCATCATGTACTGCCAGAAATATGCGAAGGCCGCGGGGGTCGGGACGCTGTGCTCGATGATGCTGCCCTATACGCTGGCGCTTCTGCTGGTGCTGACAGTTGTTCTGTATGCCTACTGGGGGATCGGCATTCCGCTCGGTTTCGACAGCGGCTATGTGTATCCTCCAGCCCATTGATTTTTTTCGGGAGTTGTCATGAGTCAGAACTATGCGCACATGCTGACGGAACGTTTTCTGCGCTATGCGGCCGTCAATACCCAGAGTGACGGATCAGCCGGACAGGTGCCCAGCACGCCGGGGCAGCTTGAGCTGGCCCGTATGCTGTCTGGAGAGCTGGAAGACATGGGGCTTGAGAATGTCCATGTTGATGAGCACGCCATTGTGACGGCCGTCCTGCCGGCCACCATGCGTGGAGTTCCCCGCATCGGCTTTGTCGCCCACCTGGATACGGTGGATGTGGCGCTTTCACCGGAAGTACATCCCCGGATACAGCGTTTTGACGGCGGGGATGTCTGCCTCAATCCGGAGCGGGATATCTGGCTGCGGGTGGCGGAGCATCCCGAACTCCTGCCCTACAAGGGGCAGGAGATCATTTTCACCGACGGAACCAGCGTGCTCGGTGCGGATAACAAGGCCGCCATTGCCAATATCATGACAATGCTGGAAATCATGACCTCGGAGCGTCCCGCGCATGGGGAAATCAGGGTTGCGTTCGTGCCGGATGAAGAAATCGGACTGTGGGGTTCCAAGCTGCTTGATCTGGAACGTTTTGACGTTGATTTCGCATACACTATCGACTGTTGTGCGGTGGGGGAACTGGTGTATGAAACTTTCAATGCCGGCTCCGTGATCTTCGAGATTGACGGCGTGACGGCGCACCCCATGTCGGCCAAGAACGTGCTGGTCAATCCGCTGCTTGTGGCGGCGGATATCATGGCCGGGTTCGATCGCGCGCAGACGCCCGAGCATACCGAGGGCAAGGAGGGCTACTGGTGGTTCGTCGGAATGGAATCCAATCCCGCTCATGCCACCCTGCGTATGCATATCCGCGACTTTGACAGGGAACGCTATGAAGCTCGCAAGGCATATGTGGGAAAAGTGGTGGAGTACGTTCGCGCGCGCCACCCGGGGGCGAGGATTGACTGGAAGGCGGAAGACGTTTACGGCAACATCAGCAATACGCTGGGAGAAAGTGATCGCTACCCCATTGCGCTCATGTACGAAGCCGTGAGGGCTCTGGGGATTACGCCCAATACCATTGCCATGCGCGGCGGCACCGACGGATCGGCGCTCTCCGCCCGCGGCCTGGTGACCCCCAACTACTTCACGGGGGGGCTGAACTTCCATTCCTTTGCGGAATTCTTACCCATACCCTCGTTTCTCAAGTCTCTGGAAATGACGCTCAAGATTCTGGAACTGGCAGCAAAAGACAGATAGAGTCATTCACGCATCCGCCGGGCTGAAACAGTGTTCGGCGGATCTGTGATACCGTGACCAGTATGCCCTTTCCAAAGTGTTCCTGCGGGGACATGCCCGGAAACAGGTCAGGCGCGCAGCGCTTCTTCCGCATGGCGCAAAGCCGCTTCGTACTGTTGGCGCTTTCCTCCGGCAAGGGGAATTCCGTGCCCACGAAAAAGGTGTCATCTCCTTCCCCTCCCTTGAGGGTGGAACTGCTGGCGACATCGACGGAAATGAAATCGCTGCCTGTGCCGGCATCAAGAGCGCTTTTGACAAGCGTGCCGAGCTCGAAGACGTCATCGCCGCTTCCTCCGCTGGCACGTGCGTTGCGAAGCTTGACCTCCGAGATCAGAGCATCATTTCCGTCTCCTCCATCAAGAGGAACAGACTGGCCTTTTTCAAAGCCGACAAGGGCAGACCTTGCCGCGTTCATGCCCAGCCCTTCCGAAATGTCAGCTCTGTGCAGCACGTCCCGCACTACCTTGAGCAAATCGTCCCCGTTTCCTCCAGCCAGACTGGATCCGTCGCCCATGCTGAAGACTCCGTCGTTCTGTTCCTCTCCCGACAATGTCGCCAGAGTACCTTGCGCGGTATAACTGCCCATGCGGAAGACGCCTTGTCCGTTCCCTGAACATACGGGACTGGAAAAATCAATCGGCTTTGTCCAGACCGGCGGCGGAAAAGTTTGCGTCATCGGCGTTTTCCACGGATCTCCCTGCGTTGGCGGTATCTTTCTGCCCGGAAGAAACGCCGTGTGTTTCCGTCGGAAGGCTGGAGAAGAGGCGCGCATAACGGGAGTTTTGTGAAGATATATTTCTCTGTCGTACCAAAGCCGGAAAAGATTAGTCCAAGGGCTTTCTCCCGCTTGACGATCTGCAGGGGCGGAAGTAATTTTTCTGCATTTGCCGCCCGTTTCGCATGTGCGAAGGGGCTTCATGCCCGAGGCCAGGCAGAGCCTGGCATGAAGAAGGCCCGGACGGGGTGTGCCGTCAAAACTTCCACCTGCAAGGAGCTGTTAGCATGAAACGTCTGATTTCCTCCCTGGCCGCGCTGCTGGTCGGGGCATCTCTGGCCGCGACCGCTCAGGCCGCTTCCGACACTGCGCTGGATGCCTTCAAGGGGCAGAAGGGCACTTTGGATATCGCGGGCGGAACCGCTCATATCCCGGTGATGAAAAAGGCTGCCCAGGCCATTATGGAAAGCAATCCCGGCATCCGCATCACCGTCGCGGGGGGCGGATCGGGAGTCGGCGTCCAGAAAGTGGGTGAAGGGCTCGTCCAGATCGGCAATACAGGCCGTGCTCTCAAGGCGTCCGAAATCGAAAAGTACGGGCTCAGAACATTTCCCTTCGCCATTGACGGGGTGGCCGTCGTGGTCAACCCCGGCAACCCGGTTTCAGCCATGAGCAAACAGCAGCTCAAGGACGTGTTCGCGGGCAGAATCGTCAACTGGAAGGAACTGGGCGGAGAAGACGCGGCCATTTCCCTGTATGTGCGCGAAGACGGCAGCGGCACGAGAGAAACCTTTGAGGAGCGCGCCCTCGACAAGGGGACGGCCATGCAGGGGGCCAACGTGGTCAATTCCAATGGTTCCATGAAGACTACGGTCGCCGGCGACAGAAACGCCATCGGCTATGTGGGAATCGGGCATCTTGATTCCAGCATCAAGGGGATCACGCTTGACGGGATGATTCCCTCGCAGGAAAACGCTTCCGATGGTTCCTACAATGTGACGCGCCTTCTGTATATGAATACGAAGGGAGAGCCGCAGGGACTGACAAGACTGTTCATCGACTATATCTATTCCCCTGACGGCAAGAAGTTTATCGCATCCTCCGGGTATATCCCGCTGGACAAGTAGCACTACTCCATGAAACCGTCTTCTTCCGCGGTGCCTGCGGAAGAGCGCGTAGCATCTGGACGCGATCCCGCCCGAAGCGTACTGCGCTTTGCGGCGGGTATCGCTGTTCTCGGCATCCTGCTGCTCTTCCTCATGATCATTGCGTTTGCTCTTCCTGTGTTTACGGAGCAGAGCGCGGGGGGATCCTTTTCCCGGATATGGGCGCCTGGACAGGGGCAGTTCGGCATTCAGGCGATGATTGCCGGGAGCCTGGTTCTGGCGCTGTCGGCACTGTGCATCGGCTGGCCGTTTGGGCTTGTGCTATGCTGCTGGCTGTTTTGCCCCGTGAACGGGCAGTCCGGATTCGCGCGTTCGGCTCGGAGCATCGTAGGATTTCTGGTACGGATCATGACTGCCATTCCTACGGTTGTGTATGGATTTGCCGCCGTTTTCCTGCTGACTCCCCTTGTGCGCGAGACAGTCGGGGGCACAGGCTTCTGCTGGTTGAGCGCCGCTTTTATGCTGGCCGTCCTGATTCTTCCCACCATTGTGCTGCTGCTTTCGGCAGGGCTGGCTCCCCGCCTGGAGCGGCTTCTGCCCGGCGGTCTGGCACTCGGATTTGATGTGGTTTTTTGTCCTGCCGGAGGCGAAAAAGACGCTGTTCTCCTCGCTTGTGCTTGGATTTGGCCGTGCCGTGGGTGATACGCTCATCCCCCTCATGCTGGCGGGCAATGCCCCCCAAATGCCGTATGCCTGTTCCGCCGGCCTGCGTACCCTCACTGCGCATATGGCCATGGTCACCTCCAACGAAGTGGGAGGCGCCGCCTATAATTCCCTTTTCATGGCCGGAGCCTTGCTTTTGCTGATCAATGCGCTTGTCAGCCTGTGCGCTTGCCGGCTGGAATGTTCATCCCGCAAGGAGAGGAAAGGAGGGAGAAGATGAAGCGTCCATTTTCGCTGCATCTGTTTCGGCTTGCCGCCGGAACAGCTCCCGCGCTGCTGCTGGTCTGCGTGGGGACGCTGATCGGGTATCTTGCCTGGCGCGGCGCCCCCACGCTGCGGCTTTCCCTGTTTTTCGGCTCTACTCCTGTATGGGACGGCCTGACGGGCGCACGCCCCGTATGGGACGGTATCTGGCCCGCTTGCGCGGGAACCCTGTGCCTGGTGGGACTGACGCTGCTTCTGGCTGTTTTTCCCGGTGTAGGCTGCGGAATATATCTTGCGGAGTATGCCTCTCCCGCATGGAAGCGCCGTATCGGCGGGGCGGTGAGCATGCTGGCCGGCATGCCGTCCATCGTTATGGGGCTGTTTGGTTTTTCACTGATCCTGCTGTTGCGGCACAGCGTTGCCCCCAGGGCGAATACCGGAATGCTGCTGGCGGCTTCCTGCCTTGCGCTTCTGGTTCTGCCCGTACTCGTGGCGACAACCCGTGAAGCTCTGGAAGCCGTGCCGGACAGTCTGAGGCTGGCCGCGTCCGCTCTGGGCATGACGCCTGCCCGGCGTTTGAGCCACGTTCTTTTGCCGATCTCGGTGCGGGGAATCGGCGGCGGGGTGGTTCTGGCTCTGGGGAGGGCGGCCGAGGATACAGCCGTAATCATGTTCACCGGCGTAGTTGCCAATGCAGGGCTGCCCGCCGGGCTGACGGACAAGTTTGAGTCTCTGTCATTCAGTATTTATTACACGGCGGCGCAATATCAGGATCAGGCTGAACTTCTGCGGGGATTCGGCACCGCACTGGTGCTGCTCGGCATTTCAGTGATGCTGCTGTGCGCTGCCCGTTTTCTGGAGAATGGATACCGCCGCCGTTGGCGGGGAGGTGACGCGTGAAGGCCGCCGTAGAGATGGAAGATGTGCATGTGGCGTTCAATGGGCGCGACGTGGTGCGGGGTGTGAGCGCCAGCTTGCCTGACCGGGGGATATCCGTCATTATCGGCCGGTCAGGATGTGGCAAGACAACGCTTTTGCGGGTATTGAACCGCCTGAATGAGGAATTCCCCGGATGCCGGACTTCAGGCAGGGTGGAGCTGAATCTGGGCGCGGGGCCGGAAGCCGTGTATCCCGCTCCCGGCGTAAGGCCCCGCCCCCTTCCGGAGCTGCGCCGGCTGGTGGGTATGGTCTTCCAGAGTCCCAATGTCTTTCCCGTGTCCGTGTTTCATAATATAGCCATTCCGTTGCTGACTGTGGCGGAATGCCCGAAATCCGAACTTGCCGACCGTGTGCGGAAAGCTCTTGAGGATGTCGGACTGTGGAAGGATGTGATGGAGCGGCTGCATATGCCAGCGGAACATCTTTCCGGCGGGCAGCAGCAACGGGTGGCCATTGCCCGGGCGCTGGCGCTGCACCCGGACATCCTCTGCTTCGACGAGCCCACCAGCGCCCTTGACCCGGAACTGACCGGCGAGGTGCTGCGGGTGCTGCGGGAGCTGGCCGACCGCAAGACCACCA
>ENA-ORTY01003517-ORTY01003517.1-human-gut-metagenome-genome-assembly--contig:-NODE-3517-length-13391-cov-4.751350_pt1 | contig 13391 bp, 11 predicted proteins | sample MGYA00241917_ERZ509198 | MGnify/ENA primary metagenome ERZ509198 (study PRJEB26280, sample SAMEA2338857) | human gut metagenome | biome: human gut; feature: human-associated habitat; material: faeces...
TAAAGCTTTTTTACGGGGCACCTCCACCGGCAGAGCCGGTGGTTTCCGTAACCAAATGAAATCCGCAGGAGATGCCTGGTTGGTCCACACATTCACTTCGCCGCCGATCCGGAGAAATACCGGGCAGCTCAAAGTGCTCAGATAAGAAAAGTCACTGGTCAGTCTGGCATCGTAAGTGCCGGAGGTAAAGGCGGCGCAGTCGCTGCCCTCGTTGTCAAAGTTCAGGTACACCAGCAGGGCGTGCTCCCCGTCATTCAGGGTGCTGCCATAGATGTAAGACCAGTACTCCAGGTCATAGCTGCTGTTCATATCGTTGGTACCATAATAATGGGAGACAATGCTCTCATCTATATTTTCGCTGGCATTGGCCATTCCATACTGGGTAGACCCGGGCAGAGTGCCACCGTGGTCGGTACGGCCGTACAGCACGCCGCCGTTGGGTTCCCACATGGCTCCATAGTTGGGATAGTCCCAACCGGCCGTCTCGGACACCGCATAGATCTCCGTACGAGGATTCAAGTCCTTATACGCAGTTTTCAAGGTGGTAGTGCTCTCATCTGCAAATACTGCAGAGGGCAACACAGATGCCGCCATGGTCAGTGACAATGCTGTTGCAAGAATACGATTACTTTTCATGTGCAATAACTCCTCTCTTTTACCGGAATCACTGCATTCCGGTAACATTATATAGCATAAAGTATAGCAAACTCACAATCACTGTCAATTACCCCTCAGCATAGTATGAACGCGTGAAAGGGACGGGATTCTTTTTGAGAATCCCGTCCCTTTTTTCAGATATTTTCTCTCACAAAACGCTGCAGGAGAACACGATGACCTGTCTGGTTTTTGCCAGTTGGGCCAGATAATCCATCACCCGGTCCCGGCGCTCCGCATCCAGATTGGTCAGAGAGTCGTCCAAAATCAGCGGGCACTGCCCATCAGGAAAAAGCAGCTCACAGACCGCCAGCCGCACCGCCAGATACAGCAGGTCTGCCGTCCCCGCGCTCAGGTATCCGCTGCGGCGGGCGACCGTATCCCCCGCCTGTTGGGCATGGGCCGCAAAGGTCCGATCCAGTGTCACCGTTTCGTATTTTCCGGCAGTGAATCCCCCCATGATCCGGGAAACCGCCTGGCTCAGTTTGGGAGAGAACACCCGCTGGATCTCCTCGTCCGCCTCCGTCAGGGTCTGGAGCGCCAACTCGATGGCCGCCTGTTCCCGCAGCAGCTGCCGCTGCCGCTGTTCCAATTCCCCTGAGGGCTGTGCCGCCGGGGCACTCCGGGCCAGCTGTCCGTCCAGATTGGCCAGTTTCGCCCGATATTCCCCCACCAATTCTTCCGCCTGTTTCAGCCGCCGTCCTGCGCTGGCCGCCGCACTGACCCCGGTTTCAAAATTCAGTGCCCCCAGGATCGCCGCATCCCGGCCGCTCTGTCCGGTGAAGGTCTCCTCCACCTCTTGCCGGGCCTGATCCATCGCCATCCGGGCCGCCTGCCACAGCCGGTGGTCCCGCACATAGCGTTCTGCCGCCAGTTCCAGTTCCTCTGTGGTATCCACCCGGTAATAGGCCAGGAGATTCCGCAGTTTTTGCCGGGCCTGTTCCCGGCTTTTTTTCTGCACGCCCCAGAAAAGCGCCGCTCCGGCCAGGAACACGCCGCTGCCGATCCATGCCGCTTTTTTCCAGAAAATACCCAACAGCAGGCAGGCCACGCATCCCAACAGGCACAGCAGCACTGCCGGAGAGAGTTTCTGCTCCGTTTCCTGTTCCAGTCGTCTGGCACCGGCCAAATCGGCCTCTCCCCGGCGGCGAGCCTCTTCACCGCTGAGGCCCGCAAAGGGACTGTCCTCCAGGCGAGCAGCCGCCGCCCGCTCCGTTTCCATGGCAGAGGCATAGGTCTCCTGCACCTGGTTTCTCCGGTTCTTATCTTCCGACATCTGCCGCAGCGCATCTTTCCGCTGCTGCCGCCGCAGTTCTGCGCTCTCCTGCCGCAGTCTCCTCACCGTCTCTTCCGCCAGTGACAACTGCCGCGCCGTTTCTTCCCGCGCCTGCTGCAGCGCCGCCTCTGCGCCGTTTTCCGCCTGCTGTACCGTCAGCTGTTCTCCAATCTGTTCCAGCGCCCGCCGCCGTTTCCGCTGCCAGGCCCGCAGGGTGTCCGCCCCATCGGAAAAAGCCGTATCCTCCTGTCCGGAAAAGACCAGAGAAGTGATCCGCTTTTCCAACTCCGGGGACCCTGTAACGGGGATCTCCCCCTGCCGAATCATGGCGCTGCGGTCAAAGACTTCTGCCGTGGCCCCGGTGAGCTGTTCTCCCGCATCCCGGCCGTTCAGTCCCTGCACCGGCAGCTGACTTCCGGTATAGACTGCGGAAAATTCCCGCATGGGCGCATTTTTCTGGGCCGTTTTCCGGGTCAGGGTGATTTCTTTTCCCTGCCATTCCAATTCCATCTGCCCTTCCATCGGCGCGCCCGACCAGGGGGCGTATTTCACCTTCACCGGCAGCACGCCGCCTTTTTCCCGGGCAGAGGAATCCACGCCGTACAGCATGGCACGGATGAAGGCGCACCAGGTACTCTTCCCCGATTCATTGGGGGCCTGAATCACATTCAGTCCCGGCTGCAATTCCAGTGTTTCCCCCTGCAGCTTTCCAAAACTGGCTGTGAGTTTTCGGATTACCATGAGGCGCTCACCTCCTCTCCGCCGTCCAATGCAGCAATGCCCCAGCGGGCGGCAGCCTCGATCAGTTCCCGCTCTTCCGGGCCGGCCGTCTCCAGTCTGTCATATAACTTCCGCAAAAACAGGCCTCGGAGGGTCATCTCTCCCCGCCGCGCCCACAAATCCTGGGCAAGACACACCTGATTTTGCACTTCCAAATACCAAACCCTACCCCGCAGTGCCTGTTCCAATTCTCCCGTCAGAGGCAGCTGCGCCGCCGTTCCGGTCAGCACGATGCGCACCAGGTCTTTTTCCGCGCCCGCCGGCAGAGCGTTCTCCACCGCCGTCAGCGCCGTCTGCCCGGTCACATCCACCGGCAGCACCCGGTATTCCCGCCCGCCTAAGGGGGCAAAATGTGCCTGTACTTTTCCGGGGGCAATGTCTGCAATGACGACACCTTTCACACCCGCTTCATCAAACCCACGGCCCATAGGCACCCCCGGCCAGAGATAAGCCGTGTTCCCGGCTTTCTGCAGGCCGGAACAGGTATGGGCATGGCCCATGGCCACATAGTCCATGCCGCTGGCTGCCAGTTGTTCCGGTGTCATGGGGTTATACGGGCCTTCCCGGCCCACCGTTCCATGGATGCAAAGGACATCCGCAACGCCCTCTTCCTTTTCCGGCGGGGAAAAGGCCCCCAATAGCGGCGGGCAGACGCTGTCGGTAAATCCGGCGCCCCAGACCCGCAGTCCCAGCGCCGGGAACGGCAGGCAGGAAATGGTATTGCTGTGGAACAGCTGCACATTGTCCGGCAGGTTCAGCCGGTCATAGATGCAGCCCGCCCGGTAATAATCGTGGTTTCCCGGCGCAATCAGCACCGGGACTTCCATCTCCGCCAAAGCCTGTTCCACCGCTGTAATCGTTTCCGCATAGACCTTCGGCCCGTCAAACAGATCCCCCGCCAGCAGCACTGCGTGACATCCATGGCGTTTCACCAGTTGCACCAATCGGGGCAGCATTTCCCGCTGCTCCGCCCGGCGCCGAACCGCCAGTTCCTCCGGCAGTCCCTCAAAGGCAGTGTCCAGATGCAGGTCGGCACCGTGTAAAATCCGCACACTCATCAGGTCAGCCGCACACTTTCCGCAGCCACACATTTCCCGGTTTCCGTGTCGATGGTAAAGATCGCGCCCTCCAGTTTTGCCGGGCCGGAGGCCGGCTCATACCGTCTGGGGGGATCTCCCAAGAATTTCCCGATGCTCTGATCTGGTGTGATTCCAATCACGGAACGAATCGGCCCCGTCATTCCCAGATCTGTGATATATCCCGTTCCCTCCGGCAGCACACAGGCATCCGAAGTCTGCACATGGGTGTGGGTTCCCCAGACCGCGCTGGCCCGTCCGTCCAGAAAATACCCCATAGCGATTTTTTCACTGGTGGCCTCCGCATGAAAATCCACCAGAATGATGTCCGCCTGGGTATGCTGCATCATATCGTCCACCACCACGAAGGGATTGTCCGTGTTGCTGTCCAGACCGAACCGGCCCATCAGATTCATCACGCACACCCGGCCAAATTCAGTATTCAGCACCACACTGCCCACTCCCGGACACTGGGGCGCAAAGTTTGCCGGGCGAATCACCCGCACAGACTCGTCCAGATACGGCTGCAATTCCCACCGCGTCCAGGTATGGTTTCCTAGGGTGATCACATCCGCGCCTGCCCGGAGGATAGAATCGCACTGTTTGGGCGTCACGCCCACCACATTGGCATTTTCCCCATTGACCACACAGAACCGAATCTCCCGCTCCTGTTTGAATTCCTTCAGCCGCCGGTGCAGGAAATCCAGTCCCACCGTGCCGCACACATCGCCCACTGCAAGAATGTTGACTAACATAAAATGCTCCTTTATTTCAAAAAACGGTTTTGATCCATTGGAAAAGATTTCTAATCACTGATTGTACCATATTATTGCCCCGAATGCACATAATAAATGCGACGAATTCAAAAGGAGGAACAGATATGAACAAGCAGATGAATCTTGTCAAGGGATTGGGCCTGGGGCTGATGGTCGGCGCCGGCGTAGGCATGATGCTGGCACCCCAGAAGAAACCGGGTAAGCACACCGTCAGCAAGGCCCTGCAGGCCGTGGGGGATGTTCTGGAGGATATCGAGGCTGCTCTGGGCTGGTAATTCCGCCGATCTCCCGGTCTTTTTCCCGGCCTAAAAAGTTTTTTACATTTTTTGTAAAAAAGGCTTGCAATTTCTTTTCAGCTGTGCTATTATACTAAAGCACTCAAAATCGTGTGCGCCGTTAGCTCAGCTGGATAGAGCGTCTGGCTACGGACCAGAAGGTCAGGAGTTCGAATCTCTTACGGCGTGCCAACAGCCTCGGAATCTGATGATTCCGGGGCTGTTTTTGTTTTATAGTTTTTCCGCATATCGGTAAACAAAAAATATGGCCTCCGCAGCAAAAATGCTGCGGAGGCCGATTCTATTCGACGCACAGGCCATGGAATGAAGATGAAAGGAAGTCTGTTCACAAAAATCGAAGGAGAGTTTGCCCATACGCCGTAGAATACATTTTATAGAAGTTCTCTCAATCCAAACTATACAGTTTCATTTTCCAGTTTTTTGGCGCCGCTGACAGAAATGAACAGGAGTACTGTCGCCACAACCGCAGCACACAAGCCAAAAATCCACGCCAGGGTATAGGTTCCGGTGGCATCATAGGCTGCCGCCATCACCAGATTGTTCACCGCCATGGAAAGGCTGGCAAACGCATTGACAAAGCCAAATGTCTCCCCGTAATACTTGGTACCGAACAGACGGGAAGTCAGTGTCGGCGGGAAAATCGTTCCGTGCGCACTGCCCAGACCATAGAACAGTGCCACCACCAACAGCAATGCAAAAGACTTCGCGATCAGCAGGAACACAAAAGTCAGTCCCATGCTCACCGTTCCCAGCAGGATTCCCGCTTTTACACCGAATTTGTCGAACACCCTTCCCATCAGCAGCTTTCCGAAAATGGCCACCAGACTGTAAATGGACACAAATTTGGCCGCCGTATCGGCGCTCATACCGATGCCCACCACATGCGCTGCCATGTGATACATTGCTCCCATGGTCAGCAGCATCACAAAAATTCCCAGGACATAGATCCAAAACACCGGCTTTTTCTGCAAGGTTTTCAGCGGCAGACCAGTTTCCACCACTGTCTCCTGGGCATCAGATGACATCTCTTCTGCCCCCAGCGCAGTCAGACCCTTATCCGCCGGGCTGTTCCGCAGAATCAAAAATGCCATCGGTACCAAGACCACCAACATCCCCAGTCCCAAGAACCGGAACGCCATCCGCCAGCCAAAGGCCGTGATGATTTTCGTAATAATCGGGGAGAGGATCATCGCGCCGATACTGCTGCCGGCAAATGTGATGCTCATGGCCGTTCCTCTACTTTTCACGAACCACTTCGTCAAAAGAATTGCGATTGGGACCGTGGTAGAAAATGCGCTGCCAAAGCCAATGATCACCGCCAGTACATACAGCATGACCACATTGCTCACAAACGACAAGGCCGTATATCCCAGCACGCCAATGAGCAGGCAGGTGGACATAATGAGCCTGGTATTTTTGGTAGCAAGCACTTTGCCGGCCACAGGTGAGAGAATCATACCGAGAATAGACATGATGGTGCTAAATGTGCCGAAGGCACTGCGGCTGATTCCCAAATCTTCTGTGATCGGCACAACAAACAGGCTGATACAGGACAGGAGCAGTGTGAAAAACGTTGCCATGATCAGGGTACAGACGACAACGATCCACCAGCCGTAGAAGATACCTGATTTTTTATTTTCCATACAAATTCTCCTTACTTACATACAGAGGCATGGCGTACCTCCGCGATCCGGGGAACTGGAGCCGCCGCAGCAAAGGCGCGGCGGCTCCATCATGCTTATACGTCTTTCTTCAGATCTGCCACCACATTGACATCGGACAGTTCCACCGGGCGTACCTTATCCGCCTGCCAAACGCCCTGGGCGCGGAGCATGCCATCGTATTTGTCATGCGTCAGAATATAGAAGTGTTCGTCCTCCAGAAGTTTGAATACATAATCCATCACTTCTTCTGTGGGGGTACCATTTTCCGTCACATATTTGCTGATTGCAAGCTGCTGCTGATAATTTTCATCGTGGTAGTAGGGATCATCTGTGATGGCGTAGCGTGCCGGGCGATGCCGGTCTGTCTGCCACATCTCCGTTGCCACAAAGCCGGGGCAGAACACAGACACATCAATGTCTGCACCCTTTTCCCGCAGCTGTTTATAAACCACTTCGCTCAATGCCACCGCTGCATGTTTGGAACTGAAATACACCGGAGAGGCCGGACTGGTAATCAAGCCGGCAATCGAGCAGACATTGATGATCTGGCAATGTGTTCCCTGCTGCTCCATCTGGGGGATAAAGTAACCCATCATAAACCAATGTGAAAATACATTCACTTCGTAAACCCAGCGCAGATCCCGCTCCGGAATGTTCCACACATCGCCGCTGGCGCTGACGCCGGCATTATTGACCAGAATGTCCGTGCGTCCCCACAGTTCCATAGCCCGGTCAAATATCCGCCTGCAGTCCTCTTTTACAGAAACATCTGCCTCCATGGAGTAGGCAACGCCACCCTTACTGCGGATCTCCTCTGCCGCCTTTTCCGCTTCATCTCCGTGAATATCCACCAGAAGCACCTCGGCGCCACGCTCTGCAAACCGAACAGCGAAGGATTTTCCGATGCCGTTGGCAGCTCCGGTCACAACTGCTTTTTGATCTTTATATGTTTTGATCATGTCGATTCCTCCTGATCTGATGTTCTATGGATGCTCTGTTTCCTGTTTATCCGATGGGGTGTGTTCCGTCATAAATCGCCTGCACACGCAGTTTCTGCACCTCGATTGCCTCCGGATGGGTGAAGATGTAGAACTTATCGTCCTCAAATGCCGTAAACACCGTCATGCCCACAGAGTCAATGGGAATCCCCGTGGAAACGCCCCGCGCTGCCCGGATCTTGCCGGCAATAAACTCATCACTGGTGTAATAGGGATCATCGTTGATCTGCGCCCGCTCCGGACGATGCTGATCGCTGAGATGGATATTTGTCAGCACATAGGCCGGGCAGAGCACATGCATCTGCACATTGGTGATTCCACGCGTCTTCATTGCCAGATATGTGCACTCCGTCTGCACCACATCGGCCGTCTTGGTGGCATGATACATACAGGAGCTGGCGGAAATGCCCAGACCTGCACCGGAGGCCACATTCAGATAGGCACATTCATCGCCCTGCTCAATCATCTGTTTGATGAAGTAGTGCATACCGTAGGTGTGGCCCAGGAAGTTTGCCTGGGTGATCCAGTCCAAATCCTGTACCGGCACTTCCCAAACGGGGCCGGGCAGCGTCACACCTGCATTGCTGACCATAATATTCACTTTCCCGTAGGTATCCAGTGTCAGTTTCAGCAGCGCCTCAATGCTCTCCGCCAGGGATGCATCCGCCACTTGCGTAACGACCTGAGCACCTTTTGCCTTGAGCTGTTCTTCCGTTTCCTGCAGGCCCACCGGGTCAATGTCATTGACCACGATCTTCATTCCCCGCAGTGCGCCTTCCAGTGCGATGGCACGTCCGATGCCGCTGCCTGCGCCGGTGACGACCAATACTTTATCTTTAAATTCTTTCATTGAGCGGCCCTCCCTGCATTAAAATACGTATGCCTTGCTGTTCGCCTCCCGCAGTGCCTCGCCAATCAGGCCGGGAGTCGATGCGTCGCCCACCGTAGTGACTTTATCGAACGCAGCGTAAAATTCATCCGTCAGTTTCTTATTCGGACGCACGCCCGCAGCCCAGATCACCACATCTGCATCCAGTTCGTTTCTAAACGCTGTCACACTGTGACGCAGCACCACTTTGTCCTCCAAAATCTCCTGGACACCCTGCAGCGTCTTGATCTCCACGCCCAGCTCTGCCAGTGTGCGCATCAGATAGATCCGGATACTGGGATACAGCACTGCAGCCACATCATTGGTCATTTCCACAACGGTTACAGTATTTTCCGGAGCCAGCATCTCGGCCGTTTCCAGACCGGTAACGCCTGCGCCAATCACAACGACTTTCTTGCCCTTGATCTCATACTTTCCGTCCACCACATCCTGTGCCAGATACACATGGCCTTTGTCTGTGCCGGGGATCGGCGGGACAATGGGCTCTCCGCCGGTGGCGACAATCACACCGTACGGCTCCAGGGCTTTCACCATCTCTACGGTGGCCTCTGTATTGAGTCGGATCTCCACCTGTTCTTCCTTCAATTCGTTGATCATGGTCTGAATCAGTTCCAGGATCAGTTCCTTATTGGGCGGTTTGTGTGCAAAATTCATCGAGCCGCCCAGGCGATCGGTCTTTTCAAACAGAACTGGCTTGAACCCGCGCCGCGCCAACACCAGTGCCGCCTGCATACCGCCGGGACCGCCGCCAATGACTGCCACAGTCCGGCCGTCTCCGTTTTTCTTCAGTGTATCTTCATTGTACAGCAGTTCCTGTCCAAGCACCGGGTTTGCATTACAAATGATGGGCATCCCACTCAGCGCCGCCTTGAAACAGAACATACAGCCCATGCACTTGCGGATGAGATGCTCCTTTCCCGCCTTGGCTTTGCTTGCCCATTCCGGGTCAGCCAGCTGCGCGCGGCCCAGCGCCACGAAATCGCAAACACCCTCTTCCAACAGCGCCTCCGCAGTTTCCGGGTGCTTGATTGTATTGACTGCGATGATGGGAATCTTTACATTCTGCTTAATGGTCGCTGCCAGATGTTTCTTCCAGCCTTCCTTGCGGAAATACGGCTCCACAATGGTATTTCCGGTAGCATAGGTGCCGCAGCTGACATTCAGGGAAACGACGCCGAGGCTTTCCAGATACCGTGCAATCCGCACGCTTTCTTCCAGGTCGATACCCCCTTCCAGGAACTCGTCAGCGCTAAATCGCACGCTCACGGGGAACTGGGGACCACAGGCAAATCGAATCCCTGTGATAATCTCGCTGATGAAACGCATCCGGTTCACAAAATCCCCGCCATACTTATCTGTGCGCTTGTTGGTCAGCGGGCTGAGGAACTGGTTGATCAAATATCCATGGGCTGCATGGAGCTCCACGCCGTCCATTCCCGCCGCTTTGGCGATCACAGCGCCCCGGACAAATTTCTGGGCAAGCGCCGTCACTTCCTCAGTTTCCAATGCTCTGGGCATTTCCTGGGTCACCGGGCAGGGAATTGCACTCGGCGCCACGATTTCTCCTGCCTTCTGCATCGATGCCGAAATCTCCCGCCCGGGATGATGCAGCTGCAGGAAGATCTTCGTATCGTACTTATGTACCGCGTCTGCCAGTTTCTGCAATCCCTGGGCATGTTTCATACTGGTCGCGTGAAGCTGATAGTATCCGCCGGCGCCTGTTTCTTCATCCACACAGGTCACTTCCGTGCAGATCAGCGCACAACCGTTTTTTGCCCGTTCTTCATAATAACGAATAATTCGGTCGGATGCCTCTCCGTTTGCGCAGGCCATGCTGGTTCCCATGGGAGGCATCACGATCCGGCTTTTCAGCTCCAGATTGCCGATCTTCCCTCTGGAAAAAAGTTTCTCATACTTCATACGATCAGTCCTTTCTGTTCTGTATTACAAAATCCCCTCGGAGTTCCATACTTGACGAACCCCCTTGATGCCCTTATAATACAAGTAAAGACAAAAAAATAACATAGTTTCAGCATACAAATATCCCGCCGCCCATTGTGTTGTGTGAACAGTTTAACGAATATACTCTTAAAAAGGAGGCGTCCATCAGATGCAATTCAGCACGATCGTCAGAATGCTCCAGGACACCCGCCCCCCTCAAACCACCTTTCTGATTGCAGATGAAACCAGGGAAGTGACTGCCCTGCTCTATCACCAGCCAGACACCGGCGTTGGTTCTCCGGATGTTTTGTATGTTCTCTATGACGAAATGATCGGCAAATACAGTGCCTTGCCGCAAAATATCCTGCTGGTCTGCAAAACCGCCGGGACCCAGGACCGACTTTTACACAAAATCCGCCGGGACAATCCGGAAACCAATGTGGTATCCGTCCATTGGAGCGAACAGGGCGCCCTGCTCAACCACCTGCAAATGCTGTTCAGCAGCGATGATCGCCATGCCGCAGATTATGCCACCTTTCTGCGCATGATCATCAGCGGTCACGATCTGTCCTATGTGCTCACCGAGGCCGCCCGTCAGTGCGGACATCAGCTGGTGGCAGTCGATTTCAGCGGAAAACTTCTGGCTTATTCCCGAAATGTGTCGGTTCTCTCCCCTGACTGGGTTCAATTTATCGGCAACGGATATTGCTCGGCAGATTTTATGGAACATTGCAACGACACCGTTCTCAAACGGCCGGTGGTCTCCTCCAAACCGGAATGTTATGTCTGCCAGGAAACAGGAACCGTCTATTACAGCAGTCCCATCGTCATCAACCGCATGGCACAGGGCTATGTCTTCATGCTCTCAGAGCACAACGACGCCTCCGCCCTGGTCTATGACATTCTTCCCGTCATCAGTTCCGTGGCCGGGGATTACATTCAGCGCCATAAACCGGAGTTGAGCGTTTCCAATCAGGTATATTACCGACTCCTTCAGGACATTTTGGAAGGGGAAAGCCACGACAGCATCGTTTCCCGCGTGCGCACCGCCAAACTGCGGGTTCCAAAGCAGATGCGCGCCCTTGTCATCACCAGTTATTATTATCAAAACAGCATCCAATACAGCAACGGCCTGAACAACAAACTCGCTCCCCGCTTTCTCCCCGTCCCTCCCATCCAGCACGGCAATCACCTCATCCTCATTATGGACATGGACCCATCCCGCGCGGAGTACAATCAGCGCACCATGACTTTTTTGGAGGAATTGAGCAAAACCTATCGGTTGATCGTCGGTGTCAGCAACGAATTCTATGATCTGGAGGACTTTGCCAGGGCGTATCGCCAGGCCGAACAGGCATTGATATTGGCCGGACGGCTGAATCTAAAAGACAGTATCGTGTATTATCGTGAGCTGGCCTTTTTTGACATGCTGCGAAACCTCTCCGCCGGGGAGCACATGAAAAGCTATTGCCACCCTGCATTGGAATTTCTGCGGCAATATGATATCGCCAATAACACGGAACTGTTCACCACACTGAAAGTCTATATTCAGACGATGATGAACCTGAAAGAAACCGCCGTTCGGCTGTTCACCCACAAAAACACCATTATCTACCGCCGGCAGCGGATTATCGAGCTGACCGGACTGGATTTCCAGAATGCAGCAGAAATTTTCAATCTGGCCTATTCCTTCAAAATCTATGAATATCTGGATCTATAAAAACCGGGCAGGAAACAATGCGTTTCCTGCCCGGTTTTTGTTTTTCTGCATATGATTCTCTTTCAGCTTTCCGAAATCGGCTGCTGCGTATGTGTATGCAGCGTTCCCCAAGTCGGCCCATTCTGCACACTGGGCGCCCCGAGCAAAACTTCCCCGATTTCCAGTTGCGCCAGAACATTGATCTTTTCCTGCATGAAAAGCGATGCCAGAATCACATTGAACAAACTCAGGCACTGGGCGATCACGCACAGCATCGTAAGATGCGACTCAACGCCCTTTTCGCGTGCCACACAGTCCAATCGCTGGCAGCTTTTATAGACCCAATACACCGTGTAAAATGGGACAAACAGGCATGCCACCACCTGGTGCCAGGGTTTCATCGGCGGCTCCGTATCCACCCGTTCGTTCAGGTATCTGGTCACTTTGCACACCCAGATCAGCTGATAGATTCCCAGGGTCAGCAGACTCAGCAGCAAGTGCGGAATCATGCTCCGATACCCTTCCCCATGATAGGCGCTCCCCTCCGGAAAGACGACCCAGTACATGATCAGCAGCAGCGAAATGCCGAGAAGAACGCTGAGCAGTCCGACCAACAGTCCGCCGTAGTACACACCGCCCAGGACAGCGTTCAATACCTGCCAGACAAGTGACACCAAAACGACCGTTCCCGGCAGGAACCAGACTGCTCTGACCCCGCTCTGCTGTTTTTTATTTTCCGTATTCAGCATCACATGAACAAACAGCATCAGGCACACATAGCCGACCATCTCGACCAAATACGGCAGCAGCCTAAGCACACTAAATGATTCGCTGTATCCGTTATAATAGCTGTATTCCCACCGGAAATACAGCTATTAATGCAGCAGCAGACTCAGCAGCTTGCTCCCGGCCAGGATCGTCACAGACAAAACCATGCGTTTGTTTCTCTCCTGCTTCCACAGTTCCCAGGCAAGAAACCCCACTGCTCCCGTTTGCACCAGATTCAGCAGCAGATACCGCAGCACCGACAAAATTCGATCCGCATAGACCAGTGCGCGGACATTGTTAATGACATTAAACAGCCCAAATCCTGCACAAATGAACAGTAACACAGCGGCTGCACAGGCATGGAGATTGCTCGTTTTTTTCTCTTTCAGTTCTTCCATGTTCCTCTCCCTTTCCCTGAAAAATTATTAAAAGTTTAACATATCGTAAAACAGATTACAATTTCCGGACTGCATACCCTTTCCGCCCGGCCAAATCGACGCAAAATCAGTCAGTGCAGCTGCCCAGCACGTTTCCCGGCTGATTGCTGTAATCCCAAACGCCCAGCCCTAACCAC
>ENA-ORTY01003525-ORTY01003525.1-human-gut-metagenome-genome-assembly--contig:-NODE-3525-length-13377-cov-31.226618_pt1 | contig 13377 bp, 12 predicted proteins | sample MGYA00241917_ERZ509198 | MGnify/ENA primary metagenome ERZ509198 (study PRJEB26280, sample SAMEA2338857) | human gut metagenome | biome: human gut; feature: human-associated habitat; material: faeces...
TGACGCTGATGAGCTGCGTGCCGCAATCGGCAAACTGCGGCTTAATCGCAATGCAAAACAGTCTGCCGTAGAGAGTCCTCTGCACGACGTGCTTAACGACACACGCCAATACCGCGAGCGCTTCCTAATCACGAAAGGCGACGAGCTTTGCATGCTTTGCGCTGACGACATAAGCTACATCAATATGCGCGACAACCGCATCACGGCGTTTACTGTCGACGGCACATCCTATCCGCTGCCCATGAGCATGAACGACCTGGAGCAGGCTTTAGACCCTGACCGTTTCTTCCGTCTCAATCGACAGTATATCGCCAACATTAAGGGCATCAGGAAAATCAGCTTTTATTTCGGTTCTAAACTGATGGTGAAGCTTAAAGGCTGCGAGGATGATAATATTGTTATAAGCAAGGAAAAAGCGGCGTTGTTTAAGAAATGGTTGGAGAAATAACAAGAGGGTGTGCATTCTGTGTTTCTTGCGTAGAATGCACACCCTCTTGTTATATAATGTCGTTAAAACGTTACATCGACGCCAAAAGAGATTGAATGGCGGATGCTGTTGTTGTTATAGTATATATTGCAAGATTATTGTTTTGCAGCATCTTGTACGAACTTGAATTCGTCGAAGGCGTTTCCTGCTTCCACGCAAAGCGTGAAGGAACGTGATGCGTTCGTTTCGTTGCGATTGATGATAACCTTTAGTTCGTTGTCCTCTATCTTGACGAGATACCAGCCTCCGTCAAACTCCTTGTATGAAGTGTTTTCCTTGAATTTTCCTTCTTCCTTCACGCTGGCAATCCAAAAACTTTTGTAGTTTTTGCAGGCAAACAGGCAACTTCCTCCTTCGGCTTCCACTTTCAGTTCGCCGTTTTTCAAGCCCGACGGAACCGTGCTCCACTTCATAGGGTCGGCAAGTCCTACAGGGTCTGACGATTCGCAGCTTGTCAGTGACATTACGCCTACCAGCAAGCATAACAATAGTTTCTTCATACGCTTATTTGTTTAAATTGTTTGAAAATGTTCTGGTCTGCTTAGAACGACCAACCGAAGCCTATGTACGGGAAGAAAGCTGCCTTGCTGAGTCCGTACTTGTCGCCAAAGTTGAAAGACGGCGAAACGCCTACACGGAACATGAATCCGTTGGGGCGCTGATAGCGGTAGCCTATGTCGCCGAAGAAGAAATAACCGAATTGAGTTCTTGATGAAGTGTAAAAATAAGTTTTAGGAGAAGTTTCGTCTGTATTCTCCCCACCTGGATACCACCATGTATCTTCGACGTATCCTATTGTTTCCTTTACTTGATATACACCAAGACTCGCACCGAAGCCCAGCTCCAGTTTGCTGTTCTTCTTTCCGAGCAGATAGTTTAGCTCCAACGGAACACCAACGCCATTGATTTTCTGGTCGATCAAACCAGAAGTGTTGCCATAGCCATAGCCGAGACCCACGCGGTAGCCTAAGCCCGAGTTGCCCTTGAAACGGCTGTCGTAGTTGATGCCTGCAATAGTTTGGGCACCAAGTAATTCTACAGACAGACTGCGTGTCTTCTGTTGCGCCATTACTGCCGAAAAACAGCATAATGCAAATAGTGATAATACAATCTTTTTCATGTGTTGTTATGATTAAATTATGTCCAAGGACAAGTTGCCTGAGAACTTATTATTATGCTGCAAAAGTACGATTGTTTTTATTTGCACACAATTGTTTCTTATGCGAAACGGCAAAAAAGCGGTGCGAAGCGGCGATATCTGTGTGTTGCGTGGAAATGCGGACTATCTCCGCAGCGCCGCATACGCCGCGATGCACGCAGTGGTGAGCATTTCGGAGAGGGCGAGCGCAAGCCAGATGCCGCTGTCGCCGAGCACCTTCGGCAGCAGTATGAAACTGGGCACGAGGAAGACAGCACCGCGCAGCAGCGCGAACACCATTGCCGGGCGCACGCGCTCAACACTCTGGTAGTAGCCGATGCACATGAGGTTGACGATGAAGAACACGAAGGCGACAGCCATCAGCGGGAGACCCTTGACGGCGAGCGGGAAGGCAGCCTCGCCGGTGCTCACGAAGAGTTCCGTAAGTTGGTAGGGGAACAGCACGAAGGCTGCGCTCACGGCTCCGCCGCACAGCACGGCGGTGAGCAGCGCCACCTTCAGCGTGGAGCGCACGCGGTGACCGTTGCCTATGCCGTAGTTGTAGCTGATGATGGGCTGCGCCGACTGCGCCACGGCGTTGCCTATCATGTAGACGAACGGCGTGTAGTAGCACGCTATGCCGAACGCGCCCACGCCCGGGTCGCCCATATAGGTTATGAATACGTAGTTGCCCACGAGCGTGAGCACCGCCATTGTGCCCTCGCCCATGAGAGCCGATATGCCGATGGTGCATTGATAGCCGATGTTGCGCACGGAGTAGAGTAGCGATCGACGGCTCCACTTCAGGCGTATCGGGCGCAGCTGTCGCGCGGCGAACAGTATGTACCACGCTGCAATCAGTCCGCCAATCATCATGCTCAGCGTTGAGGCTACGGCGGCACCAGCAAGTCCCCAGCCGAGGTGTACTATCATCAGCCAGTCGAGCACGATATTGGCTATAGCCGCAATCACGTTGCACCACATGGCGAGACGCGGATTGCCGTCCAATCGTATCACGAACAACAGCAGGGCGCACCACACGCCGAACAGCTCGCCCGGCATGAACCCCAGCATATACTCGCGCACCAGAGGCAGCAGCGCCTCCGACGAGCCGAGCAGTCTGCCCGTGGCTGAAGGGAAGAGCATCACCGGAATTATCATCGCCAGGATGACGATCGAGGTGAATATCCACGCCTGCATCACGTTGATGCGCGCCGCCTTCAGCTTCTTCTCAGCCATGTGTATCGATGCCACCACCGAGCAGCCGGCACCCATCATCAGTCCGAGACCCGTAGCCAGCATCATTATGGGCACGCAGATATTGATAGCGCCAATGCCGTCGGCTCCCACGGCGTGTCCGACGAAGATGCCGTCGATGGCGCACATGGCGGAGATGCTGATCATTCCGAACAATGTTGGCAGGAAGTAGCGACCGAACAGGCGAGGTATGCTCAGCGTGCTGAGGTCGATAGCGTCTTTGGTAAGGTGTTCTGACATAATTTAAAAGTAAAATGGTAAAAAGGACTTTTATTTTTTAATTATGCTCGGCGCTTGCCTTTCTGCGTAAGCTGTACTTGCCGTGCTTGTCGAACACGAGCCAGTAGAGTATAGGCAGAACGGTGGCGATGAGCACCATTGAGATGAGCGTGCCGAAGAAGATGACAGCGCCCATCGGCGACCATAGCGTGTTGTTCTCGAGCATCATCGGCAGCACTCCTACAGAAGCCGCAGCCGAAGTGAGGAAGATTGGGCGCATGCGGCGTTCGCCTGCCTGAAAAGCAGCATCGCGCACGGAGAGTCCTTTCTCGCGTCGCAGCTCTTCGGCATAGTCGAGCATGATGATGCCGTTGCGCACAAGGATACCCATCAGACTCACTACGCCGAGCACGCACGTAAGGCTCACGTCATAGCCCGTTATGCACAGGCCGACGGCTGCACCGAATATGCAGAGCGACATTGAGGAAAGGTTCACCAGCGCTAGGCTGATGCGCTTGAAGTGGAAGAGCAGGATGAAGAAGATGACAAGCACGGCTATCATCACGCCCGACATCACCTGCGGCAATGTCTCGGCGTCCTTCTCCACCATTCCGCCCATCTCCCAAGTGAGAGTGGGGCAGCGCTTCTGCAGCTCGTCCTCAAGCTCAGCCGACAATTTGTCGGCATTGTAACCGCGCATCGGCTCGCCGATGATAGAGATGGTGCGCACGCCGTTGCGACGCACTATGCTTCCGTCCTGCCAGTCGGGCGCAATCTTCGCCAGTTGGCGAAGCGGAACGCTCGCTGTGCCGCCCATTACGGGTATGTACTCGTTGTTAAGGTCGCTGTCGTTCTCCGACTTCAGCACCATCTTCACCGGATAGTCGCCCTCCCAAAGTGTAGACATCGGCAGACCGTCGCCGAAGTGTATGGCAAGATTGGCTGAAAGGATAGTCTTGTTCACGCCCAGTCGGTTTGCCTCGGTCTCGTCGGGCGTTATCCTTACGCAAGGCAGCGGAGCCTCGTAGTTGGTGCGCACAAGATGTATGCCCTCGATGCTGCGCATGCACGCCTCCACCTTCTTTGCCTCCTGCTTCAGACGTCCTATACTGTCGCCGCTCACCCTTATCTCGATGGGGTAGGTGGCAGAGTTGTAGTCCATCTGCTTGAAGCGTACGTAGCAGTCGGGGAAATAGTCGGAGTATCTGTCGGCATACTTGTCGAGCACTTTCTCCGTAGCGTCGTTGTTTGCGGTGTTCACGATGAACTGTGCGAAGTTCGGTCCGCCTATCTGCGGCGCGTAAGTGGTGTGGAAGCGCGGCGATCCCTGCCCGATGAACGTAGTCACAGACGTTACGAGCGGGTCGCGCTGCAGTATATGCGCCATAGAGTCGGCCACTTCCGCCGTGCGCTTCGCCGTCGTGCCGTTAGGCAGATAGAACTCTACGGCAAACTGGTTGCGCTCGGCTACCGGCATCATTCGCTGCGGCTGCTTTACGAAGAGCACAGCGCCTGCGGCTACCAGCGCCACACCCGTAGCAAGCGTGGCGCACGGATGTGCGAAGCAGCGATTGAGCAGCCATGTGTAGCCCGTCTGCAGATAGTCGAGAGGCTTCTTGCGCGCGTCGGGCTTGGGATTGGTGTCGATGCCCTTATGTATCAATGTATACTGCAGGTAAGGCGTGAGCACTATCGACACCGAGAGCGAGATGCTGAGGATGATGAACATAGCCCAGGGGAACGACTTCACGAAGTCGCCCATATCGCCGTGCATGGTTATGAGGAAGGGGAAGAAGGTGAGCGATATGCTCAGCGTGGCAGAAAGCACCGACATGAAGAATTCGCGAGGGGCAGCGATGGCTGCATGCCAGCGCGACATGCCGTGCCCCAGTTTCTCCATGTAGTTGTCGATGATTACTACCGAGTCGTCCACCACCATGCCGAGCGTCACGATGAGTGCGGCGAGCGTCACCGTGTTCAGTTCCATGCCGAAGAGATAGAACACGCCTACGGAAGAGAAGATAGTGATAGGAATGCTCAGCGCCGACACCTCAGCAACGCGGCGCGGCATGAGCAACACTACAACCACAATCACCGAGACAACCGAGATGAGCAGCTCGCGCAGGAAGTTGAGCACCGACTCGCTCACCACCCGGCTCTGGTCGGTGATGGTGTTGAGGCGCACATCGTCGGGCAGCGTCTGCTCGAACTCGGCAAGTGTCTTGCGAACGTCGTTGCCCATCTTCACGATGTCGTTGCCCGGTCGCATCTCTATCGACAGCAGCACACATTTGTTGCCGTTGCTTTCTATGTATTTGTCCTGCTTCGGATATTCTCGCGTGATGCGTGCTATGTCTTTCAGTCGCACGATGTTGCCTTTGGCGTCCGAGTATACAATCTGTTCAGCCACATCGCGCTCGTTGTTGTATGAGTCGTCTACGTGTATAGGCATGTTCAGGCTGCCCGTATCTATACTTCCGCTCACGGCGGTGAAGCCCTGTAGCGCCAGGTCGTTCAGAATCTTGAACGGACCGGTGCCGTACTTGGCCAGCTTGTTCTGGTCAAGATATATGCTTATCTGCTCGTTCTGCAAGCCGTACGTGCGCAGGTTCGATATAGCGTCTATACGCCGCAGGCGGTCCTTCAGGTCGTCTATGTACGTGTTCAGTTCGCGGTATGTCTTCTGCTTGCTCTCTATCGTGATGAGCAGGGCCGAGGTGTCGGCTATGTCGTCTACGGCTTGCAGCGCCAGCACGCCTGCCGGCAGCTGGGCCTTGAACGCCTGCAGACCGTGCTTGAACTTGCTCCAGAAGGCGTCGCGGTCTTCCACGTTGTCGTTCAGCTCGATGAACACTATCAGCATGCCGTCCTTGCTCTGCGTGTATGTCTTCTTCTTGTTCACCTCCTTGTAGCCGAAGATAAAGTTCTCGAGCGGTTTAGCCACCCGCTCTTCCACTTCCGACGACGTGGCTCCGGGGTAGACTGCCACACATGCGCCCTGGCGCACCGTGAACTGCGGCATCTCCTGCTTCGGCATTACGGCGAGTCCGGTCATGCCCAACACGACGAGCATGCCGACAAGCAGCAGCACGATGTTGTGGTTGCACATAGCCGACTCGATGAACGAGCGCTTTATCACGCGGTTAGGTTTCCTTGTCAAGCGTCGCTTTATATGAAAGCGTAGGGCCGACTCCTGTTTGCTTGTTTCCATGTGTCTCCTCCCTTCGCTTTATCTTTCAACGTTCTTGCCGGCGCATACCCTCATGCCTTCCGACACCTTCTGCTGTCCGCCGACAATCACCTCGTCGCCCGCGCCGAGGCCTGAAAGAACAATTATGTCGTTGTTGCAGAAACCGCCAACCTCAACGTGTTGCTGGTGGGCTTTGCCCTTTACTACGGTCCATACAAAGCGAGTGTTGTCTGTATCGAGCTCAATGCATTTCGCCGGAATCGCGATCTGGGCCGGCTGCGTATCGCCGCTTGTCACCTGCGCTTTGCACACCATGCCTGGCAGAAGGCGTCTGCCCGTGTTCTCTATGCCCACCTTCACGTCGTACGTGTGCGAGATAGGATTGGCGTCGATGCCCTTTTCGCTTATCGTGCCCCAGAACACGGCGTCGCCCAATGCGCCTACGCTCACACGCACCTTGTCGCCTATGTGCAGATGCGATATCTCTGCTTCCGGCACCGACAGCTTAGCGTTCACAGCCTTCACGTCGGCTATCTTCAGAACCGGCTGTCCCGGCAGCACGTACATGCCCATGTCGGCTTGCTTCGAGGCTACCACCCCGTTGAAGGGCGCCCTGATGCTGGTGTGCGTGAGCTGTTGGCGAGCTATGGCTTCGGCGGCTTTCGCCTGTTCCAGTTTGCTCTCTATCTCCACCCATTTGATGTCGGATATGGTGCCCGCCTTGTGCAGCGGCTGGAAACGACGGTAGGCGTCCTGCGCCTGCTTCAGCGTGCTCAGCGCTCCGCGATGCGTCTCGTTGAGCGTAGTGGGGTTGATGGTGGCGAGCACCTGTCCCTTGCTCACTCTGTCGCCTTCGTCCACGCGTATGCTCGTGATGTTGCCGCCCAGTTCGAAACTAAGCGTCGCCCCCGTCTTCTCTTCTATAGTGCCTACGTAGTCTTTTGTCTTGCCGCTGGCGTTGGAGCCTCCTACGGTGAGGGTCTCCACCTTTACGGCGGCTTTACGCGTCCGCTTCTTTTGTTCGGAGCAGCTCGTCAGCACCGAGCAGCCAACGAGCAACGCCACTAACCATACCATTAAACAATCTGTTCGTCTCATAATATATGTTGATAATCTGTTGTAAAACTACAATTTTCAACATGCACAACAAAAAAAAGCGCTCGCTTTCTTACCGCCGTTAACCTTATTTAATCAATCTATTCGGAACTAAAAGCTATCTGTCAAGCGACTTGAACATCCTTGAGATGCACTTTTTCTTTTGCTCCATATTGGGGTGGACATACAGGTTGAGCGTTGTTGTTATGTTGGCATGACCTAACAACACGCTCACCGTTTTATAGTCGCAGTTGCTCTCTATGCAGCGTGTGGCAAAGCTGTGGCGCAGTCCGTGGTATTTCAACCGAGGAATATCAAGACGCGCCATCAACCGATGATAATAGTTGCGGTAGGTGCGTGGCTCGGTAGGCTTCTCCTCGTTTGTAAGCACATAGAAGTCTGTGTTTACCACCTTTTTCAGCGGCTTCACCATCGACAGCAGTTCCTTGTTCATCGGTATCTCGCGGCATGAGTTCTTCGTCTTCGGCGTGTTCACAATCAGTTCGGTATGCTTCTCTTCGCCGTCCACGATATAGATGCGCTCAATGGTGCGCCTCACCGTAATCGTGCCGTTGTCGGCGTCTACGTCAGCCCACTTCAAGCCGCAAATCTCGCCGATGCGCAGCCCCGTAGTCAGACTGATGTATATGCCAAGATTGCGGAACGTGAAGTTCTGCCTAATGAAGTTCAGAATCTTCTTGTGGTGCGCCACCGTCAGCACCTCAATCTCCTTGCCGCCCTCCGTCGTCGGATACTTTATGTCCCATTCGCAATAGTTCATGCACTCGTTCTTCACGCCGAACTTCATCACCATTTTCAGCACGATAAGGATGTCCTTCACGGTCTTCACGCTCAGCCCGCCGTTCAGTTTCCTCAGCACAAACTCCTGCACAATTTTCTCACTCAGAGCCTCACACTCGCCGAACGCAGGCAGAATGTGGTTCTCCAGCACTAACACGTAAGCAGCATACGTCGACTGCTTCACATAGCGTTGCTTGTCAATCTTCCAAGCCAACGCAATCTCTCTGATTGTTTTTCCTTTCATTCGATCTGTTGATTTAGGTTTACAACATTGTCAACCGATTGTAAAATTAAGTATTAACCCCATCAACCTGCTTCACAATCAAGACATAAAGTAGTAGGCTGAAAGCATTAAACTACAGACATAACCTGTTTCCGCAGCGTGGGAATTCTGTTTTAGCTATGCGGTAACGATAGTTTTGCTATGCGGTAATGGTGTTACCGGTCTGCGGTAATCGCATTCTTTTTACGCTGTATCGATTATGTAATAGCGTTGTACTTGTTTAGTCGCAGCATTATGCAGGTTTGCACGTAGCTTCATGTTCTTTGGTTGTCGTGATTTTCAGCTTTGAACGTGGCGCTCTCGCCACGGCAGGCTGGCAGATAGGCTGTTGAGGCTGGCAGATAGGCTGGTAGATAACCTGTTTTCTGAGTTATCTGCCAGTCTTTATATTGTTTATACACAGCGTGTTATGCGGAAACTGGAAGATATGGCAGATTTTTTCACGTACAGACTTATTATGCGTATAAGTGTAATAAGTCTGTAACTTGGTGAAATCATTAAGGAAAGATAATAGTTTTAGTCCCAAATTCAACAGACAAGGGAAATGCAATCCGTAATCTCCCGAATTTGAGATTTCCTGAATTTAGGGAGGAGTGGGAAGAGCATGAACTTTCGGAGTATCTTGACTTTAAAAACGGATTAAACCCCAAACCTAATCAATTTGGTAAAGGTATAAAGTTTATTTCGGTTATGGATATTCTTAACAATGCAGTTATTACATATGACTGCATTCGTGCCTCTGTATCTGTGTCTGAGGAAGATATGTCTGCATTTTCTGTCCAAAAAGGAGACATACTATTTCAGCGTAGTTCCGAAACATTAGAGGATGTTGGAAGGGCAAATGTTTATGTAGATGACATACCTGCTGTTTTTGGTGGTTTTGTTATTCGTGGCAAACAGAAAACAAACTATAATCCTCTTTTTTTCAAGTATTTATTGTCAAGTCCGTTAGCACGTAAAAGAATTATTAGGATGGGTGCTGGTGCACAACATTTTAATATAGGACAAGAAGGGTTGTCTAAAGTTAAGTTGCCTTTTGCATGTATAGATGAACAAAATAAAATAGCAAAAATCCTTTATCTCCTTGATAAGCGAATATCATTACAAAACAAAATCATTGAGGATTTGAAGAAGCTAAAGTCTGCGATTATTGAAATTGAATATACGCCTAATGCTAAAACCACTTCGCATATAGGCGATGTCATTGAGCAGATTTCTAAGCGTAATAAAAACAATGCGATTCAAAACGTTTTGTCAGTTAGCAATCGTCAAGGGTTCATAAAGCAGAGTGATCAATTTGAAAATAGGAATATTGCAAGCGAAGATACTTCTAACTACAAAATCGTAGAAAAGAACGACTTTGCCTTTAATCCTGCACGAATAAACGTTGGTTCTATTTCTCGCCTGACAACTTTTGAAAAAGGCATCGTTAGTCCCATGTATATTTGCTTCCGAACCCAAGAAAACGTAGCACCTGAATACATTGATTACTTTTTTGAATCGAAGCATTTCTATTGTGAAATACAAAAGAGATTGGAGGGAAGTGTTAGACAATGCTTGTCTTTTGAAGGACTATGTAATATACCTCTTTCTCTTCCCTCTCTTGAAATGCAGCAACTAATAGGAAAGCGCCTATTAACATTGGGACAGAAGATAAAAACGGAAACAGATTTATTAGAACTATTGAATAAACAAAAGCAGTATCTGCTCCGCCAGATGTTTATATAAACATTTGGCGGAGTAAATATTGCTTCTGAGAACCGTATAGCTTAAATATGCTTTGTTCAAAATCAATCTTAGAGTTCAGAGCGGATGGCATTTTCGCTATTTCCTGTTGCCTCTCTTTTGTTGGTATTGGACAAAGTATATTGTTTATATCTTTCAAATAGGCAGTTTTCATTGTACCTTCTGTAACAATACGACTAACTGCTTTTTTGAAATAAGAAGAAGACATTAAATAATACAAGAACTCCACATCAATATTTTGCTTTGGTACAATTCCCAATATTCCTTGTTTGGTACAAACAGGATATGTTGTTATTGAAATTTCTCCAATGGTCGCACCATTTGAAAATAGGATAGAATGTGTAGGTATAAGCCAAGCTGATGATTTTTGCAAACCAAGTTCTGTAATAAAGTCTTTATTCTCAGTCAAATACTTCTGCTTCAAATCGTCAATCTTGATAAATGGAATGTTACCATTATCATAGTATGCTGCATTTGATGTAGCAGGCGTTCCACCTTCGCCTGCCATTTCATACAAAGTACCAAATTTGACAAAATCACAATGAAGAGAATTTATAGCATAATCAATAATCGCAGACCCACAAGCCACAAAATCCTTAATCAAGGGAATTATGGCAAGTTGTCAAAACAGTGGACTAAAGAATAACACCTGGGGAAAAATTTCATTATGTGATGTTCTTACAGAAAGAAAAGAACTTAACAAACAGCTACATCCTGTATTCTCCGTTTCAGTTAGTCAAGGCGTTATAAACCAAATTGAATATTTGGGGCGTTCGTTTGCAGCAAAAGACACATCAAAATATAACGTTGTACATTATGGAGATATCATTTACACAAAAAGTCCAACTGGGGATTTTCCTTATGGTATAGTAAAACAAAACTATAATCAGGAAGAAGTCGCGGTCTCGCCTCTATATGGAGTTTATGCACCTAAAACTTACTCTATTGGAGTATTTCTTCATGAATATTTTAAAAGCAACGTAAACACTTATAACTATTTACATCCTTTAATTCAAAAGGGAGCAAAGAATACGATCAATATCACTAACCAGCATTTTTTAGAGAATAAAGTTGCAATGCCATTCAACGATGATGAACTTGAAAGCATATCTAAACTGTTACTATCATTAAATGCAAAGGTTGTGCTTATGCAGCATATTAAAGGCAATTATGAGCAGCAGAAACAATACTTGCTCCGCCAGATGTTTATATAGCATTTCATACTATGTCAAAAGGCTTTAAACGATATCATTATCTGCATCAAAAACAAATTATCTGCATCATCTATAATAAAAATGATGCAGATAAGCCTATCGTGATGCAGATAAATGGCATCTGCTTAAAGTTACCTAATATGGTTTTGAATGTTCATATAAACATCTGGCAAAGCAAGTATTGCTTTTGACTACACAAGTTATCCAATATCTTCTGTTCTGCTGTTGCCTTTTGCTCAATTTTAGAAAGCAAATCTGCATATTTACATTGAAGTTGGTTGGATGGACAATAGATTTTGGCTTTTCCATAGTCCTTGAAATAGATGTGTGGAATAGCCATTCCTGTTTTGTATGGTTCAAAACTAAACACTTTCAGAATAAAGTACAGATACCTAAGTGAGAAGCCTTCCTTTGTTTGTAAAATGTTCAGCGTACCCGTTGCCGAACATTTTCCCTTGACATATGAAACAGCACCTACGCCAGAACCATCTTTGATAATATAGATAGCTTCACTTGTGGTATTGTAAGTATCAAGATATCCAACAATACCATTTGCACCATAAACAGGATATGCGCCAACCTCTGCAACATCACTTTCTTGTAGCGTAGATGAGGTACACAACAAGCACTCTGACAAACGAATATTTGGCTTGCCTTGTTTAGACACCTTATGTGCAATTCCCTTGCCTATGGAAGCATATTCGCCCAGCTACTACATTGAGGAATAACGCCTTTATTTTGAGAAGATGTTACCTTATACAAGAATAGACTTCATTCTTTTGAATATATAATGATTTGCAAACTCTATATTATAATCAAATTTTGTCAAATAAATCCACTTCATGTAATTTTTCTTGTAGAATATTTGTTTTATCAAATAATATTGGTATCTTTGCAACAACAGTTCCTGCCACGCCTCTTCTTGAAAGCGTACCACGGCAGGACTTCGTGTTTTATAAAGGTGATATGCAATATCCAAAGCAAGCAATGGACTTTAACTGGCAGCTCACTATTTTGAAAGAACGTGGGCTGATATTGGAGAATGAAGAAGAAGCCTTAAATTTTCTTCATTCTGTAAGTTATTTTCGTTTTGCCAACTATTTGCAACCAATGGAACTTGATGCTGAATCACACCTGTTTGCTCCTAATAGTAGTTTCTCTTTTGCAACAAAATTATATGTATTTGATAGAGAATTACGCTCCTTGGTGTTTACTGCGATTCAAGACATAGAGATAGCTTTTCGTACTCGAATCATTCATTATTTTTCTATGAAGCATGGACCATTTTGGTTTATGGACTCCACTCTGTTTAAGAATCAAAGTATTTTTAATTCTTGTCTTGACAATATCTCTAAAGAAGTGAATCGTTCAAGAGAGGATTTTATTTCCGAATATTATAGCAACTACACATCTCCCTCCTTTCCTCCTGCATGGAAAACCTTGGAAGTGATTTCGTTCGGTACGTTGTCAAAACTCTTTTGCAATTTCAAGGACAATACAGTTAAGAAAAAAGTGGCTAAGGAATTCCAACTACCACAATATTTATATTTGGAGAATTGGATAAAGTGTATTGCTGTACTACGAAATGCCTGTGCTCATCATGCTCGTATTTGGAATCGGCGTTTTCCTACTATGCCTATAATGCCAAATTATTTGCCCGCATCATGGCTTGCAGTTGGTGATTTCCGTCCAAACAAATTATATCACCAATTATGCTGTCTTGCATATTAGGAACGATCTATAGCAGAAAATGGAAATTTCTCAAATCGTTTGTTGGCTCTCATGGATAATAATAATGGGATATCATCACGTTCAATGGGATTTCCGCAAGAATGGAAAACCGAACCTTTATGGAGTATGTAAATAAACATTAAGGAATTAATATTTTGTTGGTCTGCGATTTCAGAAAACCTTTTCAAAGCTGTAAATGGTGATGTCGTTATTCTG
>ENA-ORTY01003527-ORTY01003527.1-human-gut-metagenome-genome-assembly--contig:-NODE-3527-length-13368-cov-8.340720_pt1 | contig 13368 bp, 9 predicted proteins | sample MGYA00241917_ERZ509198 | MGnify/ENA primary metagenome ERZ509198 (study PRJEB26280, sample SAMEA2338857) | human gut metagenome | biome: human gut; feature: human-associated habitat; material: faeces...
TCATCCATCGTCATACGCAAGCCCTCCTCATATAACAGAATTTCATACAATATGTCTTACTCTACATTAACTGATTCCGTCAGGACTAAACTTACATTGTTATTCTCTTTCCATTATTGTACCACATCATTTCCGCTCTTTCCATCCCGATTATTCTCTGATCCGCCCCTTCACCGCGCAGCACAAATCATCCAGCCCAAACACCACGCGATCTGCCACCCACGGCAGACCAATCGGGCTAATCAGCCATGCAAACGCCAGCAGCATCAACCCGTTTCGGACAGACAGCAGCATCGCCACAAACGCCATCGGAATGAGAATCCGCAGAAGAATCCCCAGCACTGTCGAAGAAAGCACCATCACCAACTTGAGGACAAATACGACAACCTCCAGAGCCAGCCAGATCGGAAAAAGCAAAGCCTTGAACATCTTCTTCATATCATCCGCACTCCTTTATGCGTTATATATACCTCATCTTCATTTGTTTGGCAAGGATGCCGCCCTACGAAAAAAACGCGGGAGAAGCTGCCGGTGTTTCGGCGCTCCTCCCGCGTTTCAATTCAGTCCGCTCAGCTTTTCCAAAAGCCGCGCCATCTGTTCGAGCATCCGCTCCTGTCTTTTGCTCACGCCGCGAATGTCCATCTCGTCGATTACGCCGACCTCGTTCGCTCTTTTGGCAATCTGGTTGACATTGTTGCCCATGTAGCGAAGCTGGGAAAGCATCTCTTTTAACTCCGGCAGGTCGAGCCGCAGAATGTAGCCGTCCAGCGCCATCTTCCGCAGGTATGCGCCCATGTTCGTCGTGCCCGCTTCCCGCATCTTCCGTTCCAGCAGCGCCCGTTCGTCCGCCGTCACGCGAAATTTGATTTGAATATCCCTCTTTTGCCGCTCGATGCTTCATCGCTCCATTTCACTTTTCGTCGAAGGTACCGGCGCGTTTTTCGCTGCCGCCTTCAGCTTTTCCCGCACCGAAACCTTTTCCGATTCGTAAGCCTTCGCCTGATCGCAGAACAGATTGAGCAATCCCGGATGCGTCTGCCGCACAACCAGCGTCAAATTTCGGTTGCCGCCCCAACTGTCGATGTCCGGCTCAATCGGAAATGCCTGCGCCCATGCTTTATTGGCGGACGAGAATCGCCCGTCGTAGAGCTTGTCCCGAATCGTAATCGCCAGCACCGTCATCACGCGCTCTTTGCCAAACTCGTCGATGACCTCTCTGGCTCCCGCTTTGTTCAGACAGTTATCTCTGTAATGCTTCGCAACGGCTTTTTCTATCGCATCCCGGCAGGCAACGCCTGCCACCCGGGACGTCTTGTATGCTTCCAGCTCGCCATGCTCCACCGCATAGGCGGCGCTATGCCTGTACACGGGAATATTCTTCATCGGTTCCATTCGTTTGTTCCTCCTTTTTCTCCCTGACTCTGAGCGTCTGCCCGCTCCTGATACGCTTTCAACACATCCTTCATCGGTCGCTTCTCCATCGGCTCCTTCCTTTTTTCGTCAATGTTCAGCGCGGCGTTCAATTCGGCAAGGCGTGCAGCTTTGGCTTCCAGCTCCTTCTCCTGCGCAAACGGTTTGCCCAGCTCCGCCTTGGCCTGTTCCGTCTGCCGTTCCAGTTCGGCAATCCGCTCTTCCGCCTTTTCGAGTTTTTGCGGCATATTCGCCAGCGCGTTCTCGATGCGCGTCAGATTGCCGTACACATCCGTTCCCATGGTCACGGTATGCGACATCTCGCCGCGCAGAACGAGCTTGACCTCCTGCCGATAGCTGTCATAATCCACCGTCATTTTCATGCCGCGGTATTCGCCCAGCTCCATATCATGCGGCGAAAGACGGCAGGCTTCCAGAAGCATTTTGCCCGCTGCCTCTTTATCGGCAATCCGCTTTCCCTTGATCGCCATGCCGACAAAACCATCCTTGGGCAGCGGATGTGCTTCCAGCAGCGCCATATCCGCCCGATAGCCCTTCGCCCGCTCCTGTGCCTGGCGGATTTCTTCCGGATACTGCTTCAGAATCTGGTCTTCCAGTTTGAACTGGTTGCTCTGATAATCCGCTTTCATCAGGCGCAGCTTTGCGACCTCGATGTCCAAATCCATCTTTTCCTGGATGCGTGGGTCGCCTGCGCACAGCGCCTTGATTTCCGCATAAGAGAGCGCAGTTTCGTCTACGTCATCGCAGGCACGGACAGGCGATTTGCTGGACATGATCTGGCTGATAAAGCGCTGCTTGTTCTCGATGGTCTGCCAGAGGTACGAATCGAATGATTTTTCCGTGACATATCGGTATATATGCACGTCCGGATTCATGTTGCCTTGTCGCACAATGCGCCCCGCTCGCTGCTCCAAATCGCCCGGCCGCCATGGCGCATCCAGATCATGCAGAGCGATCAATCTGTCCTGAACATTGGTGCCTGCTCCAAGTTTTTGTGTGCTGCCAAACAAAATCCGCACCTGTCCGCTCCTGACTCTGGCAAACAGCTCCTTCTTTTTGATTTCCGTATCCGCGTCATGGATGAACTGAATCTCCTCTTTCGGAATCCCGCTTGCAACCAGTTTGTCCCGGATATCGTCATAGACGTTAAACGAACCGTCCCCATGCGGCGTGGACAGGTCGCAGAACACGAGCTGCGTCAGCTTTTGCGCATCCCCTTCTTTGTAGATACGCAGGATGTTTTCCATGCAGGCGTTGACTTTACTGCCCGGTTCGTCGGGCAGCAGCGGGTTCATCAGCCGCTGATCCAGCCCCAGCTTTCGTCCATCCGACGTAATCCGGAGCATGTTGTCCTCCTTCGGGTCAACCGCGCCCGAATGAACCTTCGAAGCACGCTCGGACAGCGCCTCCACCATCTCTTCCTGATAGACGGACGGCTTGACCGCCATCGTCTCATAGTGCGCGTTCGGCACAGGCAGATGAAGCTGATCCGCCGTTTTAATATCCGCAACCTCCTTGAACATCGCCATCAGTTCCGGCAGGTTAAAGAACTTCGCAAAGCGCGTCCGTGCGCGGTATCCGGTGCCCTCCGGCGCAAGCTCAATCGCCGTCACCGTTTCGCCGAACGTCGAAGCCCATGCGTCAAAATGAATCAGCCCCATTTTTTCCAGCGTTCCATATTGCAGATAGCGCTGCATCGTATACAGCTCGGTCATGGAATTGGACACTGGCGTGCCTGTCGCGAAAATAACGCCGCGTCCACCCGTCAATTCATCCATATATCGGCATTTCAAAAACATATCGGTCGATTTTTGAGATTCGCTGGTCGCAATTCCCGCCACATTGCGCATTTTGGTCGCCAGAAAGCCGTTTTTGAACGCGTGCGCCTCATCCACAAAGAGCCTGTCCACGCCCAGCTCTTCAAAGGTCACGACGTCATCTTTTTTCTCATCGGCTTTCAGCTTTTCCAGCCTTGCTTCCAGCGATTTGCGCGTCGCTTCCATGCGCTTGATGGTAAAACGCTCGCCATTCTCCCGCTCCATCTCCTCGATGCCCACCGCGATCTCGTCAATCTGCTCGCGCAGCAGCCGTTCCTGACGTTCCTGCGAAATCGGAATCTTTTCAAACTGGCTGTGCCCGATAATCACCGCGTCATAATCGCCCGTCGCGATGCGCGCACAGAACTGCTTGCGTTTGGCTTTTTCAAAGTCTTTTTTGGTCGTCACCAAAATGTTCGCGCTGGGATAGAGCCTCAAAAACTCGCTCGCCCATTGTTCCGTCAGGTGATTGGGCACAACGAACATCGACTTCTGGCAAAGCCCCAGCCGCTTGCTTTCCATCGCCGCCGCCACCATCTCGAAGGTCTTGCCCGCGCCAACCTGGTGTGCAAGCAGCGTATTCCCGCCGTACAGCACATGGGCAATCGCCGTTCGCTGATGTTCCCGCAGCGTAATTTCCGGATTCATCCCGTCAAACACGATATGAGATCCGTCGTATTCGCGCGGCCGGGTCGAGTTGAACAGCTCGTTATAGCGCGTCACCAGCTCATGCCGGCGGGTCGGGTCTTTCCATACCCAGTCGTGAAAAGCGTCCTTGATCGCCTGCTGCTTCTGCTGGGCAATCGTCGTTTCCTTCTGATTCAGTTCCCGCTTTTCCCGTCCGTTTTCATCCTGCACAACATCGTATACGCGCGTATCCCGCAGGTTGAGCGTGTCTTCCAGAATTTTGAGCGCAGGCGCACGTCTGGTGCCGTATTTCATATGGTTATTCACGTTCTCCGACAGAAGGCTCTTGCCGTCTATCGACCACTCCGCCGTTTGCGGCGCGTAATTCACGTGGATTCGCCGCTGTTCGTAATAGGGAATTCCCAGCAGCTCGATCATAAAGCGCTGAATGTACGCCTTGTCCACCCATGTCGTACCGAGCCGCACGTCGATTTCGGATGCGTCCAAATCCTTGGGCTGTGCCGCTTGGAGCGCCTCAACGTTGACGGCAAAGGACGAGTCGCTTTCCGCCGCCGTCTGCGCCACGCGCAGCTTGGCACGCACATTGCCGGACAGATATTCATCCGCCGTCTGCCACGTCTGTTCCAGCGGGTCAAGGAAGATCACGCCCTGCAAGTCCGCAACGATTTCATCCTCCGCTTTGCCCGTCAGCCGTGCCATAAACGGCAGATCAACCTTCGCCCGCTCACCAATGGATACCGCAAGCGCTTCGCTCGCCGTATCCACCTGCGTAACCGGTTTCCTCCGCCGGATCGTTCGTTTGCTGAAAATATCCGCCTTGCGTTTGAGCTTCCTGTCTTCATCCAATATTTCAAGCGAGCAAAGCAAGTAGTATGAAGAATCGCCTTCAAACGCCCGCCCGTTGGCTTTGCCGTTGATGATCCCGTATTCGGCGCTGAACGCATCATACAGCCGACCCAATTCTGCCTGCTGTGCCCTGATCTCCGCGTCGCTGCCGTCCGTAAGCTGCAAATCAATCAATTTTCGCACACAATCCCGTAGCTCAATCATCCCCTTGACGCGCTCCTGCGTCGTCTGATTGAGTATGGGACGGGTCATCACCGAATTTTCGCGGTAGTAAACCTGACCGTTCACAAGCGCATACGAGAAATTGCGCACATCGGGATCAGCCGGAATCGTCCGTCCTTCGTTTATATCTATTTCGGATATTTCTATCCTTTTGTATTCTCCGTCGATGTTCCGCACCGCCGCATGGAGCTGCTGCGCGAGGTCTGCGCCGGGAATCGGTTCGCATGTGGTTTCCTTTTCGTTTCCATACATGCTCTTATCCCATGCCATCTTGCCCAATACCATGTCGGGATGCTCGGCAAAGTAGCTGTTGATGGGGATACCATCCTCCGTCTGTCCCAGATGCACCCAATCCGGCTCTATGTCGATGGGATGTTCCCTCTTTTGAAGAAAGAGAATATCCGATGTGACTTCCGTTCCGGCGTTGGCTTTGAAGGCATTGTTCGGCAGTCGGATGGCTCCGAGCAATTCAGCTCTCTGCGCGATATATCTGCGCACATCCGGACTGGCCTTGTCCATTGTGCCTTTGGACGTGATGAATGCGATCACGCCGCCCGGACGCACCTGTTCCAGCGTTTTGGCAAGGAAATAATCGTGAATCAGAAACCCGTACTTGTCGAACGCCCTGTCCGCCACCTTGTAATTGCCAAAAGGCACATTGCCGACGGCGACATCAAAAAAGTCTTTGCGGTTCGTCTTTTCAAAGCCCGTGATCTCGATTCTCGCATCGGGATAGAGCTGCCGCGCCATGCGTCCCGTGATGCTGTCCAGCTCCACACCATAGAGCTTGCTGCTCTGCATCGCTTCCGGCAGCATACCGAAGAAGTTGCCCACGCCGCAGGCGGGTTCAAGCACGTTTCCGTCCTGAAAGCCCATGCTGTCCAAGGCTTCATACATCGCCCTGATAACGACGGGGCTGGTATAGTGGGCGTTCAGGGTGGAGCCGCGCGCCGCCGCATATTCCTCGTCCGTCAAAAGGCTTTTGAGCTGCTGATATTCCTTTTGCCAGCTTGCATTTTCGGCATCAAATGCCTGCGGCAGACCGCCCCAGCCGACGTATCGGGAGAGGATTTCCTGCTCGTCCGGGCGCGCCTGCCTGCCCTCCGCTTCAATCTGCTTGAGCGTTTGGATGGCGGCAATGTTGAACGCATACTTCGTCTTTGCGCCGCCTTCGCCCAGATGGTCATCCGTGATGCGGAAGTTCTGCGCTTTGTACGGCTCGGCTTCTTTGCGCTCCGTTTCCTGCCCCGTCAGGTCGATAACGAGGTTGTGCAGCCTAATCTCTTCCTGCGGCAATGATTTTTCCGTCCTACTCTGCGGCTCTTGCCGTATGTCAGACTGCTCCGAATCATCGGATATCGTTTGCGTGAACTCGGATTGTTGAAACAGAAAATCGTTTCTTGTATCTTCGGCAAGCATCTGCTCAAACGTGTCCCGCCGCTCCACCCTTGAAATCGGATAAAGCAGCGTCGGGTCGCGCAAATTTACGTGCGTATCTGTAATTTCTTCGATGAGGAACGCCGTATTGCCCAGATAGACCGTATCGCCTACCTGATAGGACGGCTCATCCCGCCTGCCGTCCAGCTCCTTGACGACTTCATATCCGCCTTGTTCGGCAGGCTCGGCAAAATAGATGCCGTGTCCGTTTTCAGTCAACGCTTTTGCCGCAACGCTCCACCGTCCGAAGGGCATCCCCGTAACCGATATCGTCCCCATGCCGGGGATATCCCGCTCAAACAGCCTTGTGTCCATCAGCGGTGCGGCAGTTTGAGCATCTTCCCCATAAAAGAGAAGGGTGTCATCCACTCTTACGCCGACCAGCCGCCGGGGATGTTCATCCTTCAGCCTTTTATACGCTTCCACATCCGGCGTAAAGCTGATTTCCGGCTCTATTCGGTCTGGCGCGTCGGATTTCAAATAATGCCCATCGTGAATAAGCCTGTCAATCCGTTCGGCAACCTGATTCCATTTCAGCAGCATGTCGGGACAGTTGCTTTTCCTGAGCTGAATCCCCTTTGCGTCGTGGCTTTCCGAACTCCCATGTTCACCCGATACGCCGGGCATTTTCCCGCCTATCCCGTACTCGTTTTTCAGAAATTCCAGTTTTTCATTGGTGCTGTGAGGTGCTGAAAAGAACTGGTAAATTCGACTGCCCGCACCCGCGATCGGAGCGTTTTGGGTCAGCACCGCGTCGATTTCATCCTGCGTCATAAAGCCGCGAACATCAGGCAGCTGCATCTCGCCTTCGGGCAGCTCCTTCCGCGCCAATGCCAAATCCCTGAGACGGGGGAGAATGTCCTTCGGCAGAAGAAAACGAAAGCGCATCAGATCGGGCTGCATCGCGACCGCATCCGCAAAGATCTCCATCTGCCGGATCAACCCGTGCAGAAATTCGGGCTGCTCCATTTTCTCGGAAAGATGATTGACGCAATCCGGGAAAATCAGCGGCGTATCTGCCATCAGAGAGAGATACCCGTTTTCTCTTGCGGCGCTGTCGCGGTACATATAGATCAGCCGCTCGGCGACTTTTCGGCGAATGGTTCCGGGGGCTTCCACGTTTTCGAGCTGTGTGCCGAATTGCCCGGCTTCAATCAGCTCGCCGACGCGCTTTGCGGCATCCGTCCACGATATGACCTGCGCATTGTTGGCATGCCGCGCACGATCTCCGGCGGCCATTTGGATTCCGCTTGGGTCGAACCAGACCGAAAAGCGCCGCCCGTCCAATTCAAAGCCGTTGCCGTCGTGGTAAAGGGTCTTCATTCGCAGCGCGATTTCCTCGTTCGTTTTGCCGATCATCGCGTCAAACGCCAGCTCCATGCGGGTATCCTCGCCATTGCCGCCGAACCGCAGTGCCGTATCAAGCGCTTTGGATATAAAAGAAGGAGCGGAAACCGCTCGGTCATCCGCTCCTTCGCTGTATTCGGTTATCGTTTCAAAAAGGCTCGTCTGCCCCGGATTTAAGCGTACACCAGCTCGTTCAGTACGATTTCCTCTACCTGCGCTTTCAGGCTGTTCATCGCGCCGACCCACGCCATCGGGTCGCGTTCCTTCAGCGCTTCGTTCACGCCCTGCGCCGCCGCCATCTCGCTGACCATGCGGTTCACCCGCTCGCCCGCCGTCCGGTCGATCTCCGTCAGATGCGCCGTCAGTTCGCCCGTCAGCAGCAGGCTGTTGAACGTCATCTTTCTGTGCTCCTTCAGATACGCCTTGCGCATCCTGCCGTACTTGCCCAGCGTCACCTGCTCGTCCGGGATTTTCAGGTCGGGAATCTGGTATCCGTTCACCGTTTTGTAATTCAGCATATGGCCTGCTCCTTTCAACGCTCCGCGCTTCCCGCTCGATGCTTCTCAATACTTCCTCGGAGATTTCGCTGACCGCCGTTCCGAGTGCCGTCAACGCCTGCGGCGTGTTCCATTCAAGGATGGTCGCGAAATCTTCCGGCTCGAACCGATGTTCTTCCGCCAGTCCGCAGCGGCTGAGGAGCATATACTGAACGCCCGTCGTCGCCGTATTCCGAAAAGCCAGTTCGAGGTTGAGTTCATCATACTCCATGAGGAGTGAACCGTCAACGATGTCGCGCAGCTCGTCCTGATGCTCCTGCCAGTAGTCCATGACGTGCTGCATCGCGATTTCTTCAAGCTGACCTGCAAGCCCGCGATTGGCGGAAACCTCATATTCCTTTTCCAGCAGCGCACCGATAGCCGCGCCGTTTTCCTCGTTTATCGTCCATACAAACGGCGAACGGGAATCTTTGCGCATCCCCGTATCGGCAGCATCAAAGACGTAATGATAGCGCGGCGCATCGCCCGTCATATCCAGCAGCGCAACGCCCTTTGCGCCGCGCCTAACATACCTCCGCATCGTCTGATTCCAGATTTCATAGCTGGCGCAGGCGGTCGCGTCAGGACGCTGTGCATAAATCATCAGTTGGTCGTAAAAGCCATATTTGTATACGTTAGAAGCCGTCGTCAGAAAAGCGTGCCAATTTTCCCCATCGGCGGAGATCTCCCGCATGGTCTGCCGGGCAAGCTCCACATAATTTTCCAGTTTTGCCATCTCATTGCTCCTGCATTTCTTTCTGTTCCCATTTCATTTTTCTTTTTGGGGAAGCCGCTTTTCGCCAGTTATCCCCAATTCATCAACAGGTTTCATCGGGTTTTCAACATGGATGTCCACAACTTATCCACATTTTCCCCTAACAAAAAAACAGCCTGTTTCCAGACTGCTTTTCCATGATTCTAATGTCATTCATCTTCAGCGCTCTGAATCAACCCCAAATCCAACAACGCAATCGCCATCAAACTGAGCAGACCATACCCGCCTTTCTGCCTTCTCTGTTCCTCCTGCCAATCATACACCTTTCGATTATTGTCTGCAAACCGATCCAAACTGTTCAGCAATTCATCCGCTTGCGTATTTACGCCCACCGTATTCAGCGCTGTAATCAACGCTTCTACGCTTTTAATCAGCGTTTCCTGCGTAATCTTATTCGCCAACGCTCCATCCTGATTCAACGCCTGCTTGAGCTGATGTCCATTCTGCACGCCTTTATTCCAGCAATATGCTAAGCTGTCGTCAAGCAAATTCATGCCTATAAAGCTCTCGATACAGGGATACGACAGCAAGAGCATCCCCTGCCGCATCATATCGGGATTCACATCTCTGGCGCTCCCCAGCTTGCCCAGCATTTCTTCAATGAAGGCGCTATCCGTATTGGAATCCGGGTCTCGATCAAACAGATAATAAATCGCGGCATTATCCACATCAAAGCCATAGTCTTCAATCAGCAATCGGAACATCTCGTTGAGAAAATCGTTGTCCTTTCGGATAAAGCCGATATTGGATTCTTCTGTGTTAATGACCGTCACCCTTGAAAGCGGATCATCTGTTTTCCTGAACACACGGTACGTCTTATCGCGGTAAATTCGCTCCATCTGATACCCGAAAATCCCGCTGAATACGCGATAAATCAGGTTTGGCTCCGTCTTTTCGCCTTCAACAATAAACAGAACCTGACCGATTCGCTTTCCCTTTTTCAGCTCAAACATCCTTGTACTGCGGGATTCCACTGAACACACCACCCAAATACATCTTCTCGTAGTTCTGCGCCGTCCTCGGCTGTTCCGAAGAGAATCGGACGATATTGCTTCCCTCCTGATCGAAGTTGACCGCATAGAGCTGATCCGGTCTGAACAGGCTCGAACTGAGCAGATTGGTCGAATGGGACACGATAAAAATCTGCGCCTGCTCTGCATGTTTCATAAAATACCGAATCAAAAGTTCTTCCAAATCATTATGCAGTCCGCTGCTGAATTCATCACAGATCAGCATACCACCATGACGGATAACGCTCAAATACATCGGCAAAAACTGCACCAGAATCTTATTGCCCAAGGATTCAATATCCATCGGAATTTCCGGCATGATTCCATCCCGTTTCACCGTCAGATTGCCAAAGCCTGTTTCACCCGCATTTCTTTCAGGATGATGAATCAGATGAAAAGGAAACCCACATTCATCAAGGAATTGATTGATTTCGTTAATTCCATGTTCTTCGATGTACTTCTCAATTCTGAGCGACTGATCCTCTCCGAAGGACATCATCAGCCCCGTTTCCATATTGACATACTGGGATGCCCGCAAAAAATCAAACCACTTCTGCAAAACCTCATGTCCGCGGAACCGAGTATTAAACCACAAATCGCGCAGGAAAAGCCCTTCGTTCGGAATCCCGTTAAAGACTTCCTTTTCCGTGATTTTTGATTTTGCCGTTGCGCCCGTCCGCTCCATCATCACCTTGCCATCCAGCACCAGCCGTTCAACCAGCAGCTTATCCGTGTTCTGATATCGAATCGTGTACTCAATTTCGGCGTTATCAATCAAAAAACGGTATGTGTTTTCAAACATATCCGCATCGGAAAACAGGCACAAAAAGTTCTTCCACTTCATCTCGCGAACGGCAAAAAGCGCCATCAGCAAAAAGCGGAGCGGTTCAATCAGGTTTGTTTTGCCGGAAGCATTGGCTCCTACAAACATACACCCCTTCAAGATTCCATTGCAGACGTTTGTTTTCTCCAATGTCTGATATTGGGTTTTCTTCAAATCCACTTCTGTCGCATTTTTGATTGACTTGAAGCCCTGAATACAATAGCTTTGCAGCATAACAGCACCTCCCCGATCTCTTTAAGCTATTATACCACAGGCATCCCCTTACTGTGCATCATTTTTTCATTTTCACTCGTCTAAATCGTAATTTTTTTACGCGATCATTTTTTCCTCTTTTCGTCCAAAACGGAAGAAGGCGAACGCTCGCGCATCCGCCCCTCGGCACATTTTCGTTTCTTCCTTTCGTTGTCCTCATATTCCCGCCATGCCGCATCCGCCGCCTTGCTCTGTCCACACGGCTTTTCCATCATCAGCCGCTCGAACGGGCTGTTCGTGAAGTATCTCACTCCTCCTCGTTGTCCTCCCCGATTTCCTCCTCGTCGTCATCATCATCGAGCTCCGTGTTGTAGCGCGGCTGCGCGTCTCTCTTCTTTCCCAGCAAGACGAACGCCGCAGCGCCGCCCGCAATCAACACCACCAGCAGCACGAGGGCCATCATCGCCGTCGAATCGGTCGTTCTCTCCGCTTCCGGCTTAGGTTCGGCGGTCGGCTTCGGCGTAGGCGTTGCCGTGGGTTCGGGCGTGGGCTGTTCATCCTTGCTCACCACACCGAAAAGGTCGCGGTCATCCACAAGGTTGAGGAAATAGGTTTCGTACTGCTCGCCGTCCTTGTCCAGCGGCTTGTCGTAGTCGATCACGAGGTAATACGTTTCGCCCTTGCGCGTCTGCACCGTGATGAACTGCTTGTTCGTCGCCTTGGAATACAGCAAATCCACCGTTTTCATGTTGCCGCCCATCGAAAAGGGCTTGCCCTCGGTCGGCTCGCTCGTCCCCGTCCCGCCCGCAAGCTGTGCCAGCAGCGCATAGAGCGCGTCGATGTCCGGTGCTGCTGTCGTCTGCGGCTGCATGGTCGCCTGCGGCACGTCCATGGGCATCGGCGTTGCGGTCGGCTTCGGCGTGGTCTTTGCGCCGCCGGAGGACGGTTTCTTTGTCGCAGAGGGCCTGCTGTCATTGCCGCTCGAACCACTGTCGTCCTTACCGTAGAAGGGATTTTTCACATACACCTTCTGCGACACATTGCCCGCCAGATCGACGGCGTAAATGGCAATCTGCTGCCTGCCGTCCGCATATGCCCGGATGTTCGCGTCCAGCGTCGTTCCGCTATATTTGAGCTTATGCCCGTTGACGTACACCGCCGCCACGCCGGAGATAGAATCGGTCGCTTCGATGCAGATCACCTCGCCGCTCATGCCCGCCTTGACGGTCGGCGGCGTGCTGTCAAAGCAGGAAATCGCTTCGCTTTTCGTCTGCACATTGCCCGCACGGTCGGTAATGGACACATGGATCGTCGCGTTCTCCCGCAGCTCCACCGAATAACTTGCGCTCTGATCGTCGCCGTCTACGACGGTCTGCCAGCCGTTTTCCGTCGCCACGACGATTCGGATGTTCGCCCAGCCCGTGCCGTTCACATCCACGATGTTGATTTTCGCCGTCGCCTTGTCCTTCTGCCACTTTGCCGGGGACACAACCGTGATTTTGTACGCGCCCTCCGGCATCGGCTCGGCGGTCGGTTCGGTCGCAGGCTGCTGCGTCGGCTCTGTCGTAGGCTCAGCCGAAGGTTCAGCCGTCGGTTCGGTCGTGGGCTGCGCCGTGGGTTCAGTCGTCGGCTGTTCCGTGGGCTTGATCGTCGGCTGTTCCGTCGGCTCGGCAGTCGGTTCGTCTGTCGGCTCTGTCGTAGGCTCGTTCGAGGGTTCAGCCGTCGGTTCGTCCGTGGGCTGCGCCGTGGATTCTTCCGTCGCTTCTCCCGTTTCCGTCTGCCTATCGGGTTCTTCCGCTTCCTGCGCAGGATGATCAATTTCCCTGCTTTCGCTCATGTTTTCGTCCTGCACAGCTTCCTGTACGACCGCTTCGCCCGCCACGCTTTCCGCCTTGACCGCCAGCACCGATCCGCCCAGCGCCGCGCAGAGCGCCAGCGTCAAAACGCGCATCCCCATCTTATTCTTCAAAAGATTCATCGTCCCGCTGTTCCTCCCGTTCTTCATGTTCCTCTTTGTCCTGCGGCGGCTTGCCCGCCAGAAAATCTTCCAGCTCCTCCGGGGTCAGCCGCATACTGCGCACGACGTAGAGGATGCCCATGTTCTCCGCTTCCTCCTGCCGCTGTGCCAGCTTCTTCGCCTTTTCCTCGGCGCGCTTGGCTGCATTGTCCGCCTTTTCTCGGTTGTTGCGAATCTTCTGCAAATCCGCACGCCAGTTCATCTTCTTTGCCATGCTTTATTCGTACATCCTCCCGAATCCATAAA
>ENA-ORTY01003532-ORTY01003532.1-human-gut-metagenome-genome-assembly--contig:-NODE-3532-length-13355-cov-3.120977_pt1 | contig 13355 bp, 9 predicted proteins | sample MGYA00241917_ERZ509198 | MGnify/ENA primary metagenome ERZ509198 (study PRJEB26280, sample SAMEA2338857) | human gut metagenome | biome: human gut; feature: human-associated habitat; material: faeces...
ACCACGTTGACGCGGATGCCTTCGGACTGAAGCCAGCCGCGCAGGGACGTTCCCCACATCCGTAAGGCCGCTTTGGTGGCGCAGTAGGCGGGTGTGGCGGGCAGGCCGTAATAGCTGGCAAGGGAGCTGACAAGGGCTATCTGGCCGCTGCCCCGCTTGCGCATGGCGGGCAGAACGCCGTCCACAAGAGCCATTGTCGCCAGAAGGTTTACTTCCACCAGAGCCTCAACCTCGCTGAAAGGTTCGCCTTCAGCGCCGGAGCCGATATTGGTGTTGCGCCCGGCATTCGCAATGAGCAGATCGGGGGCGCCGTCGGCGCAAAGTTCGCCCGCCCACTGCCGCACGGCGTCTCTTTCCCGCAAATCCAGCACTGCCGTTTCGACGCACGCGCCTTTGGCCCGGCACTGAAGAGTCAGCTGCTCTAGCCTTTCAGCCCTGCGGCCGTGCAGGGTCAAACGTATTCCGGGAGCCGCGTATTCCAGCGCCAGAGCGCTGCCCAGAGCGCCCGTCGCCCCGGTGATGCACACATGGTACAGCGTCTTCCTCACGCTTTTTCGGCTGTCGCTCAAGGAGAAAGAGAGCGTCATGGTAAAGCCTCCGACGGCAAGGCCGGTGTATAGGGTTACCCAGTAATTATCTTCTTCCAGACCGATCACCAGAGCTATCAGTGCATACAGTAGGGAAAGGGCTTCACAAAAGAGCAGAATGGTGTTCACGGGCGGATGCGACACGTTTTGACGTCCGCAGCCTTTGGGCGTGCAGTGGAACTCTCCTCTGATTCCCGAGAAAACTTGCACGGCGGCGGTGAAATAGTAGAGCGAGATGGGAAAGAACATCAAAACATAGCCGAGAGCATCGCCGAGTCGTTTCCAAAGGGAGACGGGGGAACCTCCCGTCCTCTGTCCTGTGGTATTGCACCATGCCCAGATGACGGCGGAGAGAAGAAAGACCGTACAGCATACATGAAAAAACAGGCCGTAGGATGCCGTCATCAAGGCGACCGGCAGGCAAAGCAGCAGCAAGGCATACAGCGCTGCCAGCAACAGCGAGGAAAAGATGAGGGAAACGGCATGCAGCCGCGACAGCGTCGACATGGACGCGGCCATCACGTTTTGCGCATGTCGCAGGGCATTGTGGATGAGTCCCCGCGCCCACCGCTGGCGCTGAACGCGGAAGGCCCCCACCGTTTCCGGCAGTTCCGCCAGCGAAACGACATCCCGGAGGAAGGCGTATTCCCATGCGCACAGTTGCGCCTTATAACCCATGTCCACATCTTCAGTGATGGTTTCGGCGCTGATGCCGCCGATGGCCTCGATGCAGGTTCTGCGCCAGACGCAGGAACTGCCGGTCAGCGAAGCCATGAAGCCGTCACGGGAAAGTCCCGAGGTCACATCTTCCTTATGCCCGGCCTCCATGGCCTGAAAACGCGTGAGGAAGGAGGCCTTGGCGTTGGCAAAACCGATGGCTGTTTGCAGAAAGCCTACTTTTTCATCTTGAAAACAGGATATGACCCTGCGCAAAAAGTCGGGCGGAGGGAGGCAGTCCGCATCAAAAATGGCAATAAAGTCGCCGGTGGCCAGACTGAGGCCGAAGTTGAGATTTCCGGCCTTGTAGCCGATGCGCGTTTCCCGCCGGGCGTGGCGGATGGGAATCCCCCGTTCATGGTGATACGCGATTTCCGCCTTGGCGAGGGCGCCGGTTTCATCTGTGGAATCGTCCAGTAGCAGGATTTCCAGTCTGTCCACCGGGTATTCCAGCGCACATGCGGCGTTGATAAGTTTTTCCACCACCAGTTTTTCATTGTATACGGGCAGGAGAACACTGACCTTGGGCAAAAGCGCATCCGGAAGGGGGGCTGGCGCTGTCCCCACGGTGACGAGCGTCAGCCCGCCGACACGCTTCGACCTGCGCACGGCGCGTACCTCTAGAACGACATAGAGAATAAAAAAGCCCACCAAGAGGGTAAGCAACACTTCTATCAAGAGTGACATCATGACCGACAGCCCACCTAAAAATCTATAGAATCAGCCAATTGTTCCAGCCTGCATTGCCAGGTATGCGCTTTGCTCACATAGGCCGCTCCGGCTTCGGCTCTGTCCCTGTCGTCCGCAGAAGGCCCGAATCTGAGGCGCGCGAGCAATTCCCGCATCTGCTCCGGAGATGTGATCACATGGCAGTAGTCACGGAAAACCTTGTCCACGACGGGGCTGCCGTTGGTGATGAGGATGCCGCCGCAGGCCAGAATTTCCAGCAGGCGGCGCGAGCACATGGTTTCCGAATCCGTGACCGAATTGACGTTGAGGGATACGGTGTACCGTTTGTACACGGAGGCTGTTTCGGTATAGGGGATTGTATCGTGCATGTGCAGTGAAGGCTTGCGCGGATAACGGAATTCAAAAAAACGGGACAGGCGATGGCTGTTCCTGTCGAACACATGCAGCGGCATGGCTGTGTGTTCGCATGCGTCGAACATCATATCCATAACCTCCCGCCGGGCGTTCAAAATATTTCGGTAATAGCTGCCCACAAAACAGGCTTCATTTTTTTCAAACGCAAAGCCTGTAAAATGGTGAAACGCCGGTTGATAGGGCATGGCTAGCACGTCCGCCCGGCTTCCGGAGGGCAGTTGCGCCGCGTATCGGGGCAGGCAGGTGTTGTCCGTTGTAAAGACATAGGGAAAAAGACGCGCCACATCAATGAAGGCATCAAAGAATGCACTGTCATCCTTGTTCCAGAACACGGCGGGAATGCCCTTGTCCCGCACCAGTTGCGCCAGACGGCGTATGGTGCGCGGCCTGCTCATGCGGATATATTTAGGCTGCCTCGCCAGCTTGTAGCGCCATTCACCTTGTACGCCGTGAAAGGCGGACTCCACGAACACAAGATCAGGCCGCCACTTGCCTATGACGTCCCTGTAATTGTCGGGCGTAAGCGAACGGATACGGCATTCGGCGGACAGGCAGACGGAGGTGAAATAATCCGCCACGAGCGCGACTTTCAGTTTTCCAAAAGGTCCGCTGTGCGCTACGTCCTGCGGCACCACAGGGGGCGTGTACACCAAGCGCCCCACTGTACGAATCATGCTATCTATCAATGTCGCTCTTCCCCAGTTGAAGGATGCCCTGTGTAAACTGCCGCCATTGACGGCACGCCAGGACATGCTTTCTGCCCTGCCTGCCTTTTTCCGCAAGCAACACCGGATTCGCCAGCGCCGCAGACAGTACGTCCGCCAGATGTTCTGCATTGCCAGCATGGAAAAACCACCCCGCAGGCTGCTCTCCCAGCTCATCGCGGAAAACAGGCAAGTCCGGCACCACAACGGCTTTGCCCAGCGCCTGTGCTTCGGCCAGCTTGAGGGGTGGTACTACTTTGCACACCTGAAAGGGTTTGCGGGGGATGCAGATCAGTGCGCATTGCGACAACCGGGCACGGGCTTCTTGAGGCGAAAGCCTGCCCGAAAAGTGGATGCGGTCGCGCAGGCCAAGGCGTTCTGTCTGCACCTCCAGCGCCGCGCGCGCCTCTCCCTCCCCCATGATGTGCAGGCTGGCCGTTATGCCGCGTTGTCGCAGCAGAGCCATCGCATCCACCAGCGTATCCAGCCCTTCATAGTTGATGAGCGAGCCCGCATAGCCGATGCACAAGGGTATGGCAACATCGTGTGGCGCGGGTTTGATGCGCTCGCCATCCACACAATTGGGCAGCAGGGACAGGCGACTTTCGGGTATATTCCACCGCTGTCGAGCATAATGACCCAACTGGCGGGAAATGACGAATACGCGGTCGGCATGAGTGGCCACAAAGCCTTCCAGTTCGAGGCCCAGATGGTAGTTGTGCGAATTTTCAAAGGATGGCTGGCGTGAAGCCCGCGTCAACTCCCACAGGCCGCGCATCTCGTACTGAAAAGGAAGACCCAGCCGCCGGGCGGCGATGAGCGCGGGCAGCGCGTTGACATGGTTTGACGCCGCATGGATGACGGCCACCCGTTGACTCCGGGCATAGGCTTCCAGCACCACGGAAGCCTGGGCCGCATAGACTGCGGTAAAACGATTGTTGCGCGGCGTATGGCTGTGCGTGTACGTCACGTCGTCAATGACCGTCGCTTCCGCCTCGGGCAGGCACAGGCTGTCACGCCTGTCCCAGGGGTAACCCGTGCGCGTAACGACGCGGACATCTCCACCATCGGCCCGTAGAGTACACAGCAATTCATGCGTGCGCGAAGTGTAGCCGCTGATGTGGTACGGCAGACAACTGGCGGCCACATAGAGCAGGCGTCCTGGAATCGGCGAAAAAGAGGAGCAGGTTTGTTTTTTTCGCAGTAACCAATGGAGACGAAGCAGCGTCGTGGCCCTGTGCAGGGTAAAAGGAAAAAAGGACATGGAACGCTTATTTTCCTTTTGTCTTGGGGAGTTCGGCACGATCAAGCTCTTCCGTATGGGGAAGAGCTATTTTTTTACGTTCGATCAGATCAAGCAGTTCTGATGTAGTGATGATATCATAATCCTTGCTGAGCTGATTGAGCAGTTTGCGGTAGCCCTCAATACGGGCATCATCTTTGTACATTCCATGCCCGCTCTCATCCCAATAGAGCAGTGACCATGAGTGCAGTAAAAAAACCATGAATGGCGTCCGGTGGCTGACGCTGCCGGGAAGGAATGATGCCCACCAGGGGCGGTAACGGAAAAACTTGGATTGAGGATATTGCAAACGGGCCCACCAGTCGCGTTCAAGGCGTGGGAGGATGTTTTTTTCCGACATCGGGATTTCAATAATGCCGTTAGACCATCTGAACGGCATATTGGTCGGAAGGCTGTGCAGGCATTGTTCGTTGTGTACCGCGCACATGGAATTATTGAAGGACAGCGGAATGCTGTGCCGAGCAAGCGCTCGTATGGTTCCAGCATTCCAGCGAAAAGAGCCCGCCCGAAACGCGCGTAGCGGTTTGTGGGTGATGTCGGTAATCATTTTGCTGAAGTAGCCGATGACAAAATCATCCTTGTCATCAGCGTATTGGTTCATGAAGCGCGGACGATATTTGAAATTATGTTCGGGCCAGAAATCTTCCGGCAGATATTCGGGATGCGCGTGCAACTGCACATCCTGCCCGGCCTCGTCCAGCCAACGGATAACGGAGCCCATTTCGTCCCGCCGGGCATAAGCTCCGCACATGTCCACAAAAAAAACATGTTTGACGCCGAATTCATCGCCCACAGCGCACATTTCACGCACGCCGGCAGTGCCGTTTTCATGTTCGCCCCAAATGAGACGGCGGACATGATCCGTCACAGCACGTTTGGGGAGGGCTTCGGTGTCGACTGTAATGATGGTATATTTATTTGTAGGCATCAATATATATTCCCTATTGAATTGGTAAGAATTCCTTGTTAGTGAGAAGCGAGGTATTCATGTAGTTTTTTGGAGATTGTCAAGAATTACGATTTTTTTATCCAGAAGTCTGCGGTCAGTTGTAAATCGAACCATAGTGTAAATGCTTTGGTTCGATTCCTGATTTAAAAAAGTAGTCCAGATGATCTGTTACAGTATTTAGGTATTCTTGGTTTCTATCCTTCAGAAGGCAGATCAAATTATGCAGTATATTTAATCAATCTAAAGCCATAATATCTTCTGAAAGGAGCTTTTTTTGCATCAGAAAAGGGTTTTTGTCTAAATAGATAAGTATATTCCGTTTGAGAGGGAGAGATTTATTAAGTACATACATTTCACAGATATCGGAAGGAGAAAGTATGTTTCCTTTTATCTGCAACGATGTAGGAATTCTACACAGCATCTTTTCAAAGTACGACATGGAAGTCTCGTTATGGAAGTAATATTTTATGAATTAAATTAAAACAGGATCAAATTGTGCAAAAAAGAATTCACCGAAATATTTATCACGAATACTACACATAAGTACATATTCGCCAGGATCGTATGGAGAATATACGAATGAACTTGATTGATTTATTTCTGTATAACTTGATGCTCCGTCCTTGTATACATACCACATAACGTTGTATGGGAAATCGTATTTTATATTGACATCGGCGGTTATGCTTTTTCCGTCATAGCTCACTTTGTGTTTATTTATTATCGGTTCGTGTGGTATATCGTATTTTTTAATAGTCCATTTTTCATTTTTTATACAATCAGCAATAATACCATATCTGAATTCATTGTTGTTATTTTTATTATAATACATAATAACGAAATGAACAAATTCTGTAAGTGCAAAACTAATAGATTGACCACCTTCAAAATAAGATGATTTCATTATTTTGAAGCTGTCACAATCAAATATATAGACAGCAAAATTGTTTTTGCCATGAGTTTTAATATGAAGTGTATTTCCGACAATATCAATGTATGGTTTGTTAAATTTTAAAGGAACTATATTTCTCATTGGTATTACTATTTCATTTTCATTCCGTAGTATTTTTAATATTTTTTTCTTTAGTATAAAATTATGCTCTTCTTGATCTTTATCAAGAATATTAATAGCCGTGAGAAAGTTTATATGTTTCCCCTTTTTTATATATTCTAATGTGAATGTAGGTTTTTTAGTAGCAAATCCTGTCGAAATAAATGAATTTGGCTGTGTTTTGTCACCATATAAAAGATTGATTGTATCAACACTCAGCAGTTGATTAATCAAGACACGGCAGTCATTTTTGAGAAAAAATAGTTTTATGACATCGGTATCTGAATTTGATTCTGGTAACATATTGGGGCCAAGATGAAAATACTGAACAAATTCATGCTGTTGAACCGAAAAAAATTTCATCGCGGATGAGAACAATATTTTCGTAGCGAAAAAAATATACATGTCTATATATTGATACTTCAGGGTATACATGTGAATGTGACAGTACATAGTCATATTCTTTACAACGTTCTCGTTTCAAAATTGAAAATTTTTGGCGGTTCCCTGATGCTATGGAATAAGACATGCCCTTTATTCCTACTGTTGTATGGGCAGGGATGGATTCCATATAGTCTTTTGATGCGTCTCTCGGCATAAATCCACACATGCCTGCATCAATAAAAATATCTTCTCCTTTGCTATAAAGACAGATAGACATATCATCATGATGTTTGTGAATACGTGTCGTATAGCCACAACGCAGAGAAAGATAGGTAGAATTTACAAAATCATCTGCACGGAAATGTTCCCTGAAAAAAACATCATAGGGAAAGTTTTTGAACAATATATCAGGGGGCGTTCCTTTTGTGCCGAGAGAATCTACATAGTTCAGCATAGGATGCCCAAAAGTGGCAACATTTGGAATTTTGTCCCCCATAAGTCCTTTCGAATCACCAAGAAGGGGCCTGCCCCCGTTGGGTTTCATAGCATATACAAGATAACTGATGGAGTTTTCATAATAGGGAGCAAGGAGACTTGCCCAAGGGGGATCAATCTTTTGTAACAGTGCGAGAACAAAATTAAAAAGTGTCAACATAGTGATATGGTAATCAAGGCTATTTTCCTGATGGACACCACTCTCACCAAAGGCATACTGGACCTGTTTTTTAAATCTTTGCAAAACTTTGTTAAGCCATTCATGCATATCATCACGATTAAGGAAATAAATTCCTATCAAGCATGCTTTATCAGCAATCATACCATGATTATGATTTTGTTGATAAATTTTAGGATTAAATAATTTTTTTATTGAATAGTCTATGTATTTTTCAACAAGAAGATTATAACACCGATATTCTTTTTTCTTTAATACCGCATAAAAATATACAATATTTTCGATTCGTTCCGAAAGTGCATGGTCATTATCGACCATGAGATTCTTTTTATCGGTATTAAAGAAAAGATAATCTGCATATGAAACTAGAATTTCCATGCCAAGATCTGCATAGATTTTATTTCCTGTCAGATAGAATGCCTTCCCGAGAAAGTATATTGCCCTAAGCCCATGAAGATATAAATAAAATGTATTGTTATTTTTTTTACGGGAAGATTATCCCAATCCAATGATTGGAGTATAAAAGGCAATTTATCGAAAACTTTATATCCTATATCAACTAGTCCATGAATCCAGTTATCGGCAATATCGATAATATCGCTGTCTGTTTTCTTTTCCACATACTCTTCTTTCAGCTTTTCTGAAAGAAAGATTTCCCAGTTATATTCTTTCAACATAGTGTTTTACCTGTTTACCTATTATTTGTTGATAACTAAATCGTCTATATTTTCATATTTGACTATATTGGGATGGTATAATAAATCCATAGGAGAGTTTTTATTTATTTTTGCAATAATTTTTGTTCCAACAGAAATATAATCTGCAAGTTTTGATGGTAGATAAGGATTTATATCGCCAATAAAGTCTATATCATTAATATAGAGATAGTCCATTTTACTTGCAATATTAAGGTATTCAAAGTAACCGACAAAATTATTCACATATATCCTATCTTTATATCGCGCGTATTCTTTAGGAATGTCAATCTGTACTTCGGAGGTAAAAATATGTAAATTTACATCAGAGTATTTCAGCAAATCAAGCATTGCCGTCCCTTTCCGGTTTGGGTAGAATGTCCCGAAATATCCTATATTGATTGCAGACGTATCCAGATTATATTTTGATATCACCAAATTTTTCCAGTAGGCAGGTAAAGTTGGATGCTGCATAACGATACTTTTACTTCTGACTGGTTCCGTATCGTGTAGGGATGGGTGTTCTCGCAGCATAAATTCTTTCTGATTAGCGTTAGTAAAAATGATAACATCCGCTAGATTAAATACATACAATTCAATATCGCGCCAGAACGTATTCAGATATTGCTCATTTTCATAATACTTAGCGTATGCACGCATTTTATAGTCGGTTCCAAGATATATTGGATCGGAAAATTCAGCATACCATTTTGTTTCTGGATATTTTTTTTTATACATATAGGCTGCTACATGAGATCCAGCCCACATACTCCTAGAGTAAATAATATCTGCCTTGAGAGACTCTGTGGCAACAAATGCCTGTTTTCCCCATTCATATTGTGATTTTTCGTTAAAATATGTTTTTTGTCCGATGATATGTTTTTCTGTATATTGATAACGGCCAAAAAACATTTCAAATGTATTGTCACGTTGCCGTGTTTGCATCGGTGCGCAAAAAACATTCCAAGAAATGTTTTGGCCATAGAGATCACTTATTTGAGTTAATCTTTTACATGCAACATAAGCTGATGCATCGGCATAAGGGCTGAAATTATGGCAAAATGCAATTCCTTGAATTATACCAAATTTACTTTTATTCAAGAATGCTGCATTGCTTCTATTTATAATTTCAAGTGCGCGCTGTTTTGAACCTTGTGGTAGTGCTTTAAAATAATTAAGCATATGTTTAGTTTGTGCATCAATTTTGACCAGAATAAAATGTTTATGCTCTATAGATATATTTGAAAACATTTTTCTGGAAAAACGTTCTATCAATTTAACTCTATCAGTAATATAAAATGAAAATGATTTATCATCAGAAGGCCGGCTCATGCTTGATGCCGTTAATCTACGGACATAACCTTCTTCACTTGTAGAGTCGCATAAATATATTTTTCCTGTAATATTTTGAAAATTATCCACCCAAAAGGCGATATCTTCTGTATGAATTAAATCTTCATCTATGGAACAGCAAGATAAAATAAAACTTTTTTTGTATAACTTAGCCCACATAGATGAAAATAATGAGGCGTTTTCTAGAATGTTAGTAGATGTTTTTCCACTATTCTTTTTTAAGACTGTATTGATATAAGTATTATGATCAAAATTATTAGAATCTGGAAAATAGTTAATTAATTTTCCACAGATAATATCTGCTTCACCAAGAGCATGTTTAGCCATTTCTTTGATATAGCCGGAAGTAAAGTAGTCATCATCATCTAAATATGTCAGATAATCGCTAGTTACATATTGTAAGGCAAAATTCCTTGCTACAGGTAGACCCTTTTGAGATGTGTATATTACGTTGATAGAACTTTGTGATGAATATTTTTTACAGAGTCTGTTATAATACTCTACCTCCATACCATTAACAGAAACTATAATTTGTATTTTTCCAGAAGGATAATCTTGTTTTAAAACAGAACTAATACAGCCATCTATATATTCGTTATCTTTATATGTGGTTATAATTACACTCACTGTTGGAAGATTATTGTATGAATTTTGTTTTAAATCTGTTAATTCTTCATTTTTTATAGTTGTTTTTCCATATTTAGCAGCATTATATGAAGTCAATATTTTTTCTGTTATACGAATATTTGCAAGGAAATTTTTTTCACCTAACTCCGCACCAGCCAGCCTCCAAAGCTGCAATGCAAGGGGATAATCCTTTTTTTTAAAAGCAATAACAGCTTGTTGTACTTTAGATAGACTGTTGCTCATATAAACTCACAGATTCAGTGCTTGCTGAACTTTTTAAAATATTAAAGATATTTTTTTAACCAATAAAACATAATTTACATAAAAAGGTGACAAAAATCTAATGTTGGCTGCTGTCCGCGAATATATTTATTTTCAGTACAAAAAATATGGTGTTTTACCAAGAGACATAACACATCTGCATGGAGTGCTGCTTCAGCCATATCTGACATATAAATATTGTCTTGAAGAAGATAGTTGGGCAGTTCTTTGATATTGGGTTCCACAGCGATGACCTTACAGCCAAGATGAGCGATCTGCTGGGTTATTTTCACCGCCGGGCTTTCCCGTAAGTCATCAATATCCGGCTTGAAGGCCAAGCCCAAACAAGCCACGGTCACATCCGCCATGCCTTTTTCCGGGTGGGTACTCAGGACGTCTACAATGGCGGCCTTTACTTTTTCCACCACCCATTCCGGCTTGTGGTCGTTCACTTCGCGGGCTGTCCTGATAAGCCGTGCTTCCTGGGGCGTCGTGTCCACAATGAACCAGGGGTCTACGGCGATGCAGTGTCCGCCCACGCCGCAGCCTGGTTGCAGGATGTTGACGCGCGGGTGGCGATTGGCAAGGCTGATGAGTTCCCAAACATTGATGTCCAGCTTATCGCAGATCATGGACAGTTCATTTGCGAAAGCGATGTTCACGTCGCGGAAGCTGTTTTCCGTCAGCTTGCACATTTCCGCCGTACGGGAGTTGGTTACGGAAAGCGTGCCTTTGACGAAAAGGCGGTAGACCTCTGTGGCCATTTCAGAGGCCTTTGCGCTCATGCCGCCGATTACGCGGTCGTTATTCACAAGTTCATGGAGAACCTTGCCGGGCAGGACTCGTTCCGGACAATAGGCCACCTGTATATCCGCGCTATCGCCTGCCTGCTGCGGAAAAGTAAGGTCGGGCCGTGCCTCGGAAAGCCAATCCGCCATGCGTTCCGTCGTCCCTACAGGAGATGTGGATTCTAGAATGACGAGATTCCCTTTTCTGAGGACCGGAGCCAGCGACTTTGCGACAGACTGAATATAGCTGAGGTCAGGTTTGTGCCCCTCTTTGAAAGGAGTTGGTACGGCGACGAGAAAGGCATCCGCCGGTTCCGGGGTCAGGGCCGCCCGAAGATGGCCTTTTTGCACAACATTTTTCAGAACGTCGCCCAGTTCCGGTTCAATGATATGCAATTGGCCCGCATTGACGGAATTCACCGCATGTTCACAGACATCTACCCCAATGACATTAACCCCTTGACGGGCGATGACCGTGGCCGTGGGAAGGCCGATATAGCCCAACCCGAATACGGAAACTGTCTTAATGTTCACAGCTAATCCCTCTTTCTTTAAGAAATGTTGCTATACGTCGTGCTGCCGTGCCGTCACCATAAGGATTGTGGGCTTCAGCCATTGTCCGGTAGGCTTCGGGAGCATCCAGCAGCCGACTGACCTCACGGACGATGCGCGCCCGATCCGTGCCTACCAGCAGGGCGGTCCCGGCTTCTAGTGCTTCGGGGCGTTCGGTAGTGTCGCGCATGACCAAGACGGGCTTGCCCAGAGAAGGGGCCTCTTCCTGAATGCCGCCGGAATCCGTGAGGACCAACGTGCAGCGGTGCATGAGATAGACGAAGGAGAGATAGTCCTGCGGCTTGAGCAGAAAGACATTGGACAGGTCCGACAAGATACGCCGTACCGGTTCCTGTACATGAGGATTGAGATGCACAGGATAGACGACCTGTACGTCATCCCGACGCGCAAGAGTGGCTATGGCTTGGCAGATATTTTCAAAGCCGGAGCCGAAATTTTCCCGCCTGTGCCCGGTGACGAGCACCAGATATTTTTGGGGATCAAGGAAGGGGAAATGCCTTTCCAGGCGGCCGCGTAGGTCCGCATCTGAACGGATGCGTTCTTCAACGGTCAACAGCGCATCAATGACGGTATTGCCAGTGACGTGAATGGACTCTGGAGCGATACCTTCATGCAGAAGATTTTCACGGGCTTTTTCTGTAGGGGAAAAATGTACGTCCGCCAGTGCACCTGCCAGGTGGCGGTTCATTTCTTCCGGCCAGGGAGAATATTTGTCGCCGGTGCGCAGACCCGCTTCCACATGGCCCACGGGGACTTTGGCATAATAGGAGGAAAGCGCGGCCGCCAGGGTCGTGGTGGTATCTCCATGCACCAGCACCATATCCGGCTGCCACTGAGCAAAGATACCCTCCATGCCATGAAGCACGTTGCCCGTAATGTCACCCAGGGTCTGGTCGGCTTTCATCAGGTCAAGATCGAAATCCGGCTGAATGGCAAACAGCTCCAACACCTGATCCAGCATCTGCCGGTGCTGGGCCGTGACGCAGACTTTGGCGTCAAAAGAGGGATCTTCGGCCAGAGCTTTCACAACCGGGGCCATTTTAATGGCTTCGGGACGGGTGCCGAACACACTGAGGATTTTCATCAACAATTCCCTATTTTCCAAGATTAGTTATCGTTGCCCCCATGACGATGCGCATCATTTGGGAAAGGACGGCCTTGTCAGGCTCAAACTGCGTCAGAATGCTTTTCAGCATATGTGCCGTTTGCACTGTCAAGGCATCGGACTCTTTCTTGTATTCATCAGCCCGTTTTTGTAGATTTTCCTGCTGAATACGCGCTTGATCCGCATCACGCCTGTATTGATCCACAGATTTTTGCAGTTCTTCAACACGGGTTGAGAGCCGCTCTCTTTCTTGTTTGTGTTCTTCCCTCTGCTTGTCCAACTGCGCTGTGAGCGCGGCCACTTCATTTTTGCGCTCATCAGCCAACTTCTGAAGGCTTGCCTTCTGTGCCAGCACCTGTTCGACTTCCCGCCGGTACTTTTCACATTCCTTACGAGCCTTTTCCGTACGCACATATTCGGACTCATGATGAATCTGCATGGCCTGCCGCTGCTCCGATTCGCTCATGGGGATATCGGCGGG
>ENA-ORTY01003533-ORTY01003533.1-human-gut-metagenome-genome-assembly--contig:-NODE-3533-length-13355-cov-2.271504_pt1 | contig 13355 bp, 10 predicted proteins | sample MGYA00241917_ERZ509198 | MGnify/ENA primary metagenome ERZ509198 (study PRJEB26280, sample SAMEA2338857) | human gut metagenome | biome: human gut; feature: human-associated habitat; material: faeces...
TTCAGGCATAAAATCTAATATCTTTCCATCGTATTGTTCTTGCAGATAGAAATGCCTGTCCATTCCCATGTCTCCGAAAAACGCCGTGGCCACTTGCCTCGAGAATGTCCTCCAGTCGTGCATGCCGCAGTTCAACCCATAGTCAGCGGCAAGGTTGAAGGCTTCGTAAGCATCCACGACCAAGGCCGGCTTGCTGTGGTCTAATCTTCTCAATCCTCCCCGTTTGCTCCTTACGGTGACAGTATTCAGTTTCCGTTCGGTGAAGCTTTCCCGGCTTGCGGAATCCTGCAAGGCAAATTTTTCCTCGAAAGCAGCATCCTGATAGTAACTGTATGGCTTGGGAAATACCGGGAAGAACGGGTCGAGCTTCACATAGAACTCCGGGTAGGCTTGTTCGTCCATGAAGCCTTTCCTTTTTATTCTTCTTTTATATTTTTCGCTTTTTGTGCTGTCCGAAGCACTTAAGAATAAAATGTAGTTGTCGTTTACGACAGCCGATGGCATGTAGAATTTTCCCTTTTGGGTGGTTTGGGATACACGATGTCGCGGTCTTGTATGAACGAGGCGGATACGTTCACCTCCTTTTTCATCTCTTTAATGAGCGGGCCATAGAGGTCTTGCAGGGTCAGGACTTTGGCCATGGGAGCGTACATATCCGGATATAGATGGTAGTCACGGGCTGTGGTATAAATAGGAACTGATGAATCTATAAAGGGTATATATACAGAATCGCCGTAGTCTGTTTCCTCCAAGAGCGAATAGGTCTGGTGCACACTTCCGCTGAGTGTCTGAATCTTTTCCGGCAGGAACTCAAACTGTGTGTGCTCCAGTCCGGCCATCATACGCCAGTCATGTCTTCTCCATCCTTGTACCATCATGAGCAGGTCGAGGGCATGGCGATGCAGGCTGTCGTCCGCCTCGAAGTACCATCCGGGGTTTTCCACGAAACCTTTAATCTCGCTGGCCAACAGCATTTCAGTGAGCATCGTACCGTTGTCGTAAGTCGTTTCGTCCGTGGCATGGTCGCGTATGGCGAGGGATACGTCCGCGTCATGATGCCGGAGCAGTTTCATCCGCAGTTCGATAGGCTCGAACGGGGCATATTCCTGCTTTATGCCTTCTACGTTGATGAGCGGTTGGTCATAATCGTGGTGGTTGACGAAAAAGAGGCGGTCGGCATAAATCCGTCCTTCGCCATTGAAGACTGTGATTTGGTTCACCCCCGTGGGGAGCGAAGCCCAAAAGATGTCCACGGTGTCCTTTCTCATGTCGGCGGGTGAAAGTTTCCTGAAAGCCTTGCTCACGCCATTGCACTGTATCTGTATCCCCAATTCCTCCTTGCTTTCGGTAGTACCTTGTATAATCATCCTAAGTACGCTGTCTTTCCTTTCCACATGCAGGGCATATCCTTCCTTTTCCACTTCCGGTAATTTCACTTCATAGTCGTAGTCTTGGTAATGCAGTCTGGCTTTGTATTTATCGTCCGGTTTCATGTCTGTTAGGGTGAACACGCCTCTTCCCCGGTTCAATGTCCGTGTCTGGGCTACTTCCTTTCCATCGCTATCGATGATGGAAAGTTCTGCCTCTAAATGTTTTCCTTCCTCATCGTTGATTTCGAATGCCACGTGTCCGTCTGTGCCTTCAATCAGATGCCCTCCTTCGGGATAGAAACGCAGGTCTATTTCGGGCTTCCCTTTCCGCGCCTTGTAGTACCTTCGCATGGGGCGTAGTGTCATGTCTTTGGCATAACGCCAGGCTTCCTTGGGATGGTCGAATACGGGGAATACGCGCGAATACAGCTTGTCATAATCCCGGAAGAAGTCTTTGGCCATCTGTTTGTTGTAGAACATATCCTCCGTATATTTTGAATGCGGATGCTCGTGTCGTCCGAAGTTGAGCATCCACCGGGTATATGCCCTCAGTTCGTAGTATCCGGCATAGAGCGAGTCAGTCAGGGTAAACGCTCCGTGTGCCGTTCCGTCTTCCATCTTCAGTTGCTGCCGTTCCACGAGATAGCCGTCCGGTGTGAGAAGTTCCACGTACATGATTTTGCTCAGGTCGGTGAGCCACCCCTTGTCGCTCCGTGTGACGTATGCCTTATACCAGATAGTATCTCCCACGAAGTAGCAGGTGTTGTCGATATGTAGGTACACTTTTTCCTGCGGAAGGCCGGTGCCGAATCGTTCCACGCGGGTGGCGAGGGAATCTACGGATGCAATATCTTTATGGCTTTGTGCCGAGATGCTCCATACAGTGCAAACAAGTGCATAAAATAGGATGATTCTTTTCATGTTCTTAGAATATTTAAACAAAGTAATAAAAAAAATGAAGAAAAATATGGGACGTTTCGTAACAAATCATGGGACATTTTCAAGCAACCGTTTGTTTCGGAGCTTGATTCCCTTTTTTACTTCTCTCTACGGTCTTACGTGGAGAATATAGGATATGGTAAGTGGCAAAAATAGGGATAATCACCTCTTTTGCTGTTAAAAAGTCGCTGAATAGGACTTCGGGCTGACAAACAGGTTGAAGCTTCAGCCCGAATCTGTGGGGATGGTTTGCATAAATATACGTATATCAAGTATTCTTTTGCATAAACGCTGCATATCGGCGTACCGTTCACAGCCGAATAAAAAATCAATCTCATGAGATTGGGATTTTTATACGAGCATGTCATTGGCGTGTTGTCCGCATGTCGTGGCGGCGGTCCCTTTTTTCCGTGTGGAAAATCGGTCTTCAACGGGAGTGGAATGTGCTGAAAGGGGCGTTCGCGGATTTATTTGGAGATTTTCCGATGGCATGAAGAATCGTGCAAAGCGCAAGCAGAAGCGGGCTTTTAAGAAACACGGACGGCGAACCGTGCGGAGTAAATGAGGCGGACGGTGGCAAAATGACGGGAATGAGCGTACCGGACCGACTTTTTGATTTTACAGGAACCGACGTGGCTGCGATATTTTCCGTCCCGACCGGATTCGGGGCGGAATATGCGCTTCCCGGGGCATTACGGAATACAAAAAGTCAGAAGGAACATTTTGTCATTGCTCCTGTCTTCCGTTTAAAATTCGTAACTTTGCACGAAGTTATATGAGAGAGCAGACACATGAATAATCTATACGAAGAGCGGTTGGGTACTGACCGCATGCTGCCGTTGGTGTTCCGGATGGCCCTTCCGGCTGTGGCCGCACAAATCGTCAACTTGCTTTATAACATCGTGGACCGTATTTACATCGGCCATATTCCCGGTATCGGTACCAATGCGTTGGCCGGTATCGGGGTGACCAGTTCGGTCATCATCCTGATTTCCGCCTTCTCCTCCATCGTGGGGGCGGGAGGTGCACCTTTGGCTGCCATCGCATTGGGGCAGGGCGACCGGGAGCGGGCCGGCAAGATATTGGGGAACGGACTGGTGTTGCTCCTGCTTTTCACCGTCCTGACATCGGCCACGGCCTACCTGTCCATGCGTCCCTTGCTGATGGCTATCGGGGCATCGGAACATACGATAGGCTATGCGATGGATTATTTGTCGGTGTATTTGTTGGGGACGTTGTTCGTGGAGGTTTCGGTGGGGCTGAACACTTTCATCAATACGCAGGGAAGGCCGGGCATAGCCATGTGCTCGGTCATCATCGGTGCGCTGCTGAACATCGGTCTTGATCCGCTGTTCATTTTTGTGTTCGGCATGGGGGTGAAAGGGGCGGCTTTGGCCACCATCCTCTCGCAGGCTTGCAGTGCCTGGTGGGTGTTGCATTTCCTGACCTCGCGCAAGGCCACGTTGAGAATCGAGCGGAGGTATATGCGTCCCGACAGGAGAATCATCGGTGCCACGTTGGCCTTGGGCGTGTCCCCGTTCATCATGGCCAGTACGGAAAGTCTGGTGGGTTTTGTGCTGAACAGCGGCTTGAAAGTGTATGGCGACATCTATATCAGCGCATTGGCCATCATGCAAAGTGCGATGTTGGCCGTCAGTGTACCGTTGACAGGGTTCGCACAAGGTTTTATTCCTATCGTGAGTTACAACTACGGCCACGGGAACCGTGAGCGGGTGAAGGACTGCTTTAAAATCGTGGTCCGGGTGATGTTCTCCTTCAACCTGCTGCTTGTCCTTTTTATGATTTTGTTTCCCGGACTGGTCGCTTCGGCTTTTACGTCCGACGAACGTCTGATAGCCACCGTGGAGCATACCTTGCCCGTGTTCTTGGCTTGTAAGACGATTTTCGGCCTGCAACGGGCTTGCCAAAATATGTTTGTCGCGCTCGGTCAGGCTAAGGTGTCCGTTTTCATCGCCTTGTTGCGCAAAGTGATATTGTTGGTGCCGTTGGCTCTGCTGTTGCCGCGCTGGATGGGGGTTATGGGCGTGTACGCTGCCGAGGGTGTTTCCGATGCCGCCGCAGCCGTTTGTTGTACCTTGATTTTTGTTTGGCAATTCCCGAAAATCCTGCGTAAAATGGCAAGGTGAGTTATTGCCGACGAAAGTCTTGTGCATATAGTCCTATCTTTTGTACGGTTTTGTCCTATAACGGAAAAATGAAAAACCGTATATTTGCCACATGGCAAAAAGCAAAAGATATATGGATATGAGGGCGACAGCAGACCCGAGGCCGAGTTTTTGGAAGTCGGGCTTTTCCAAAGTAGGTGCAGCATTGTGTTTTTTTATTTCTGTCGGTTCTGTGGCTGTGGTCGCGGCGGCGGACGGCGGGTATGTCATGCTAAAGAATGGGGTATATTGCCATACGGCGGACGGGCGCATGCGTGTGGAGTTCGTGAGTCCGGACATCGTGAGGGTACGTTATACGCGTGAAGCCGATTTTTTGGGGAACGGTACGATAGTATGCGTGGAGCGGACGGAAAACAAGGTTCCTTTTCAGGTAGCTTCGGTGTCAGGGGGGCTTTCTTTGCAGTCGGACAGCCTGGAAGTGCGGGTGGATTTGAACACTTGTGCCCTTACTTATAAGGATGCCCGCACGGGAAAGGTTTTGCTTTCCGAGCGTCAGGACATGCCGCACGAGGCGGAGAAGACGTATATGGAAAACGTTGTTTACGACCCGGATAGCAGGCGAATCGAGAAAACGGCCGACGGAGAGAAGGAAGTGATGGACGTGCTTCGCCGCGACACGGTGGGGTGGACTTGGAAGTTCAGGAATCATTTCTGTTGGTCGGAAGGCGAGGCGCTTTACGGTTTGGGATGCCACATGGAAGATTTCCTCGACTTGCGGGGCAAGACGATGTACCTGTGCCAGCATAACCTGAAAGAGATGGTACCGGTGTTGAACTCCACGGCCGGTTACGGCCTATTGTTCGATGCGGGCTGCGGGATGAAGTTCCAAGACGGGCCGGAAGGCGGTTTCATGGAATTGGAAGCCGCCAAGGAGGTGGATTATTATATGAAAGGATCTACGATGGATCGCGTCGTGGCCCAGTATCGCAAGTTGACGGGACAATCTCCGATGATGCCCCGGTATATTTTCGGTTACATCCAGTCTAAGGAACGCTATACCCATTCGAAGGAGCTTGTGGACGTCGTGCAGGAATACCGCAGGCGGCAGGTGCCTTTGGATGTCATCGTGCAGGATTGGAACTATTGGCCCGCAGGACAGTGGGGGTACATGAAGATGGACCGCCGCTACTATCCCGACCCGCGTGCGTTGGCAGATTCCATACATGCGTGGGATGCCAAGCTGATGGTGTCCATTTGGCCCAACCCGACGAACTGCCCCCAGACGAAAGACTTTGAGAGGCGTGGCTTTATGTTGCCCCGTTCTGTGTATGACGCTTTCAATCCCCTGGCCCGGGCGCGCTATTGGGAATATGCTGACGGGGAATTCTTCGGCAACGGTTTCGATGCTTGGTGGTGCGACTGCACGGAACCGTTGGATGCGGATTGGAGACCGATGTCCGAAGGATACGGTTGGGACAGCCATGAAGAACGGTGGAAAGGGAATCTGGCTTTGCTGGACGGTGTGTTGGGGGCTGAGCGGAGCAGCCTTTTCTCGTTGTATCATTCCAAGGGGCTGTACGAAAACCAGCGTGCCACGACCGACCGCAAGCGAGTGGTGAACCTGACGCGTTCCAGTTATGCGGGACAACAGCGTTATTCTACCATCACGTGGAACGGTGATACGCATGCTTCGTGGAAGTCGTTCGCCCAGCAAATTCCGCAGGGGTTGAATTTCATGGCTACGGGCTGTCCTTATTGGACGGTGGATATCGGTTCGTTTTTCACGCGGAAAGGGCGCGAATGGTTTCGTGCGGGAGATTTCGATGCCGGCGTGGACGATATGGGTTACCGGGAATATTACGTGCGGATGCTGCAATACGGGGCATTTTTGCCTCTGTTCCGCAGCCATGGCACGGACACTCCGCGTGAGATTTGGCGGTTCGGCCGGCCGGGCGAGCCTTTTTATGACAGTATCCTGCGCATGATTCGTTTACGTTACCGCCTGATACCTTATATATATTCTTTGGCCGGGAAGGTCACGCAAGAAAGCTATACCATGAGCCGGTTGTTGGCTTTCGATTTTGCGGACGACGCCCGTGTGCACGACATCAAAGACGAATTCATGTTTGGTCCGGCTTTTCTGGTGTGTCCCGTGACCCGTCCGATGTACTATGATAAAGGTTCCGTGGCTTTGCAGGGTGTGGAAAAGACACGGACCGTATATTTGCCGGAAGGTACGGACTGGGTGGATTTCTGGAGTGGGAAAAAGTACCGGGGCGGCCGGGATGTCAAGGCGGATGCGCCAATCGACAAGATTCCCTTGTTCGTGCGCCAGGGTTCCATCGTTCCGATGGGGCCGGTTGTGCAGCATACGGAAGAGTTGTCGGGAAAAGAACTTACCATCGTGGTCTATCCCGGACGGGATGCCATTTTCACCCTGTATGAGGACGAAGGCGACAATTACGGTTACGAACAGGGGCGTTTCTCGACCATCCGGATGGAATGGGACGATAGCCGGGGTGTATTGTCCGTCGGGCAGCGCGAAGGTTCGTTTCCCAGTATGGAGGAGTCCCGCAAGTTCCGCGTGGTCTTGGGCGGCAGTGCGGACGAGGTGTTCCGTGAAGGGGCGGGCGTAGAAGTCCGTTACGACGGGGCGGCCACGGAATGCCGCTTGTGAAGTGGGGGAATGGCGGAAAGCAATTATTCAAAACATTAATCATATCATTCTGATGGAAACTTCGAAAGCCCGCATCCCTTATCTTGATTTCTTGAAGTTTTTTGCCATTGGCAGTGTCTTGTTGGGGCATTCTGTGGAACAACTCACGGGGAATGACTATTGGGATAACCCTATTTGGAGTTTTATTTATACTTACCACATGCCGCTGTTCATGTTGCTGTGCGGTTATTTCTTCGGTTCTTCGTTGAAGCTCACTTTTGGAGAACTGTTGAAAAAGAAGTTCGTGCAGTTGCTCTTGCCCTCGGTGACGGCTTTTGTCATAGTGTGGACGGCGGTGTCCGTCATGGGGCATAACCCGTGGCCGGCCCTGTTCACTCCCGATTGGATGGGGTTTATGAACACGGTGTGGTTCTTGAAATGTGTGTTTTTGTGTTATTTGGTGGGATTCTTGTCCATCCGCTTGTTCCGGAATGTTTGGCTGGCAGCCCTCGTGACTGTCGTGTTGTCCGGCATTTTGCCCTATGGCGGCGTGGCGAACTTCAACTTTATGCTTCCCATGTTTTGGGTGGGATATGCTTGTAAGCTGAATCAATCCCTTTTGGACCGCCACCGCAAATGGTTTTTAGGGATTTCCCTTGTGGCTTTTGGTGTTATGCTGCCATTTTGGTCCGGGAGGCTTACGGTGTATATGGTTCCCACTCAGGTGTTGGACTGGGGGACGTTCACGTGGGACGTGCAGAACCTTTCTGTGGTGCTCTATCGTCTGGCGATAGGCGTTGCAGGCAGCATGTCGTTTTTCCTGTTGTCTCCCTACGTTTACCGCCTTATTGAGGGTAAAGGAATCGCAACGGCATTGAATGGCATAGGACGGTCTACTTTGGGCATTTATTGGTTGCAGACTTTTTTGTTGGAATACCTGTTCAACAGTCTGGGATTTTATGTACCCATGATTTGGACGTTTGTCCTGCCGCCATGTCTGGCCTTGGTCGAACTGGTGGTTTGTTACCGTTTGGTGCTGCTGTTCAAAAAGAATGTCTATATTCGTTTGTTCGTGTTGGGTGAAAGGTAGTTTTCCGGGGGCTCTCTCGCCTTTGCGAAAGCCAATGCGTACGGAGGGATGGAAATGTCACGCCAAGTTGTTTTTGCATGGCATGGAAAGAGAATCGTGATAAAAAAGTTTTTTATCCTATCTTTTTGGTGGTTTTGTCCTATTATGATGGGTGGAAAGGGCGTATCTTTGCAGTAGGAATAAATGATACGGGTGTATGAAGGCACATTATTGGTTTATACTTTTCCTTTGGGTAGCCGTTCGGATGGAAGCAGGCGGCAAGATGGCCGTCAGCCCTTCTGCGACGGAGATGTTGTTGCCGTTTCCAAGCCATGACGTGGAATTGGCTTCTTCGTGGGTTAAGCAGCGGGAAGACCTGAATACCGCTTTCCTTAGGTCGTTGGAACCGGACAGGTTATTGCATAATTTCAGGGTGAACGCAGGCTTGTCTTCCGTGGCAAAGCCCTTGGAAGGCTGGGAGTCGCCCGGCGTAGGCTTGCGGGGGACATTATCTTTCGGCTGTATCAGCCTTGGTGGAGAGATATGAAGACGCCGGGTTGGCACGGAACTTGGAGAAGGTCGTCGAGGGCATGTATGCCTGCCAGCAAGCACACGGAAACGGTTATTTAAGCGCTTTTCCCGAAACGGACATAGAGGTGTTGGAGACGCGTTTTACAGGTGTGTGGGCACCGTATTATACGCTTCACAAAATCATGCAGGGACTGTTGGACGTGTATCTCCGCACCGGCAATGAAAAGGCATACGCCATGGTGGAGGGCTTGGCCGGTTATGTGGACAGGCGCATGTCGAAACTGGATCCGGCGACTGTCGCACGCATGATGTACACGGCAGATGCCAATCCCCAGAATGAGATGGGGGGCATGAACGAAGTGTTGTACCAACTTTACTGTGTATCCGGAAAACCCCGGTATTTGGAACTGGCTTCCTTATTTGACCCCTCATGGTTTTTGGAACCCTTGGTGCGGAACGAGGACATTCTTTCCGGATTGCATGCCAATACGCACATTGCTTTGGTGAACGGTTTTGCCCGGCGGTATGAGTCCACGGGGGAGGAATGTTACGGGAAGTCCGTTGCGAACTTTTGGAATATGCTCATGCATTCCCATGCGTATGTCAACGGCACAAGCAGCGGTCCGCGCCCGAACGTCACGACCGAGACTTCGTTGACGGCAGAGCATTGGGGCGAACCTTGCCATCTGTGCAATACTTTGACCAAAGGCATTGCGGAGAGTTGCGTGACCCATAACACGCAGCGGTTGAATGCCAGTCTTTTTTCGTGGACGGGTAATCCATGTTATGCGGATGTTTACATGAACATGTTCTATAATGCGGTGCTTCCCGTGCAGAGCCGTTCCACGGGAGCTTATGTTTACCATTTGCCGTTGGGGTCACCTCGTCATAAGGCGTACATGGCGGACAACGACTTCAAGTGTTGCAGCGGGTCTTGTGCCGAAGCGTTTGCCAAATTGAACAACGGCATTTATTATCATGACGACTCGGCCGTGTATGTGAATTTATACGTGCCTTCCAAAGTGCATTGGGCTGATAAAAAGGTCGGTTTGGAACAAGCCGGGGGATTTCCGGTGGAACCGATAGTGGATTTCACCGTGTCGGTGCGCCGTCCGGTGGATTTCGTGTTGAATTTGTTCATACCCGCCTGGACGGATGGTGCAGTGGTATATGTGAACGGCGAGAAGCAGGAAATGCCGGTACGTCCGTCTTCCTTCCTGAAGCTTTCAAGGCGTTGGGCAGATGGTGACAGGGTACGGATAGAGTTTCGTTACGCATTCCGTTTGCAGTCCATGCCGGATAAGGAAAATATGTTGGCTGTGTTTTATGGCCCGATGCTGTTGGCTTTCGAGACCCGTGACGAGGTGATATTGAAAGGCAACAAAGATGAGATACTTGCAGGATTGTCGTTTGCGGATAGTGAGTCCGGACGTTTTGTCCTGAAGAACGGAGAACGCGAGTTTCGGCTTCGCCCCTTGTTTGATGTGGACAAGGAATCCTATGGGGTATATGCTACGATACGGAATTATTGAGGGGCTGCGCGACTGTGATCTGAATATAGTATGTATTTTAATGTGAAATAATTAAAAAAGAAAAAGAATGAAGACAGGAGTTTTGAAATGGGTGTGGTGCTTGGGACTGGCCGTGGGGCTTCCTTCCTGTAGTGGAGTAGAAGAACAGGAAGTGGTTTCTCCGGACAGGCACTTGGTTGTGGGCATGACAGAACTTGACAAGGGCGAGTATGGCGATGTGTCTTTCGCGGTGTATTATAACGGGGAGCGTGCGTTGCCATTGGTCAATTTGGGAGTGGAAACGAACCGGCAGAAATATGCCGGCAACTTGAAATTTAAAAGCGTATCGGAGGCGAAGCCGATATCGGATGATTACCGGATGCTTACCGGAAAACGCAGTCATTGCGTGAACCATGGGACTGAAAGGGTTTATTCTTTTGAGAATGAGGACGGCAACATATTGGACGTGACCATCAGGGCGTATGATGACGGTGTGGCCTTTAAATACGGGGTGAAGTCTGTTGCGTCGGAAGAGTTTGTCGTGGATGAACATACGGCATACGATGTTCCCCATGGGGTGAAACGTTGGATGCAGCAGTATACGTTGGGATATGAAGGTTTTTATCCTTTGTCCACTAATGGCAGGTTGGAATCTTTGGGGCTATCCCGGACTTGTGGAATTACGGGATTCCGTATTTATGTTGATGACGGAGGCGAATATCCGGCGGGGACATGGAGGCTCTTTCTTGTGTAATGCCGACAGTGCCGACCTTTACCGTGTGCGTCTGTTCGACAAGCAGCAGCCCATGGGAGAGACTTGGGAGTCGCCTTGGAGGGTGCTTATCATAGGGACGTTGTCGGACGTCGTGGAATCTACGTTGGTGACCGATGTCTCCGACCCTTCAACGGTGGAAGATACATCGTGGATCAAATCCGGTTCGGCTTCGTGGATATATTGGGCGTACAATCACGGAACGAGAGATTATCAGCTTCTGAAAGAATATTTTGATTTGGCGGCCGAAATGAAGTGGCCTTACAGTCTGATAGATTGGGAATGGGATCAGATGGGCAACGGCGGAAACTTGGAAGATGCCGTGAAGTATGCACACGAGCGTGGCGTGAAACCTTTGTTGTGGTACAACTCAAGCACAAACTGGTTAGGCCCAACTCCTTTGTATCGTCTGAATAAGCCGGAAGACCGTGCGAAAGAATTCGAATGGTTGAACAAGTTAGGCGTTTTCGGTATAAAAGTGGACTTCTTTTTAGGAGACAGCATTTCTTCTATGGATTATTACATCGACTTGTTGGAGGATGCGGCTAAGTATAATTTGATGGTGAATTTCCATGGTGCGACTATTCCGAGGGGATGGCAGCGGACTTATCCTAATTTGATGTCAGTGGAAGCCGTTTACGGGGCAGAGTGGTATAACAATAACGGCGTGCTGACCAATCAGGCTGCGGCACATAATGCAACCTTGCCTTTTACGAGGAATGTAGTGGGGCCGAAGGATTATACTCCCGGAACTTTCTCCGATTCCCAGCATCCGCATATCACAACGTATGCCCATGAGTTGGCATTGCCTGTGATTTTCGAATCGGCTTTGCAGCACATGCCCGACAGGCCGTCGGTATATTACGGTTTGCCGGAGCAGGTAAAACAATTCTTGTCGGCGTTGCCTACGGCGTGGGATGATACGAAGCTTTTGGCCGGTTATCCCGGGACGGAAGTCGTCATGGCACGCCGTAAGGGGGATGTATGGTACATAGCGGGGATTAACGGAACGGATGAACCCCGTGTGATTGGCGTGCCGTTGGAAAACTTGGGCTTGGAGAAAAGCTGTAAGGTAACATGGTTCAAAGACGGGAGCGACGGCAAGAGTTTCGTGACGGAAGAGAGTGTGTCTTTGCCGGAGAACGGAAAAGTTGTGCAAGTAACATGTCTGCCGCGGGGCGGATTTGTAGCTGTAGTGAAGTAATAGGTGTGGACTTGTGTTTTTGTTTTAAGAGAAGACAGATATGAAAAATCACTTGTTTATAAGTGCCGGGCTTCTGTGGTCGTTGTTTTCGATGTCGGTGCATGCGGCCGGAAGCCGTGGGGACTTGTTACGGTTGGGCAGTCCCGATAAAAACATAGAAGTTTGTGTGGAAGAGGACGGAGGCCGGCTCCTTTATTCCGTCAAGCGGGGGAAGGTGGATGTTTTGCAGAAATCTCCGTTGGGAATAACCGTAGACGGGCATGACTTGGGAAAAGGTGCGTCGTTGGTGGCTGAGCCGGAAATAGAAAAAATACAAGAAATAATTTATCACGATTTTTAGCGATAAATAATGAGGGGAGAAAATAATTATGGCATTTTGTGTTAAGTGTGGACAAAAATTAAATGAAAGTGATTCATTTTGTCCAAATTGTGGAAATAAAGTAGTAAAGAAAGTTGTTGTAACAAATGAAAATAACGTAAATCAAGAAAAGAATATAACTATAAATGAAAAAAAAGAAAATCAACTAATTAATCATCAACAAGTTATAGATCAAGCAAAAGAATCTTTAAATAATTTAAAACAACAAGCAAATAAGCAAATTCAAGAAAGACCAATAAATATATCAATCAATCAAAAATTTGATAAAAGTGCGCTTGTTGCACTTGGCTCAAGTGTAGTATTAATGATATCAGCATTTTTACCATGTATATCAAGTGTTTCTGTAAGTAGTTTTAGTGTTTCATTGAATGTTTCTTTGATGGATATTGCTAAATATGTGGATTATTTTGATGTATCAAATGAAGCAGCATCTTCAGGAGTCTTTTTGAGTGGCATATGCTTAGTGCTTTTAGCAATTGGAACAATAGTAGGTATTTTAATGAAAAATGAAAAATTAGAACTTATTTTAGGTGTATGTACTGGTTTGTTTGGATTATATGAAACATATTTGGTTAATCAAATAATTAGTGCATCTGATAGTATTGCAAAAGGTAGTGGATTTCATTTAATGATGTTAGGATCAATTGTTTTATTATTTGCTATTGGTATTGATTTTCTTAATGCTAAATATCATTTAAGCGAATAATCATTAATTTATATTTAATGATTTACAAGATAGAAGAGGTTTTACAATATGAACAAAAAGCAAAAATCAGTAAAATATATAGTTCCTTGTAT
>ENA-ORTY01003535-ORTY01003535.1-human-gut-metagenome-genome-assembly--contig:-NODE-3535-length-13351-cov-2.370412_pt1 | contig 13351 bp, 18 predicted proteins | sample MGYA00241917_ERZ509198 | MGnify/ENA primary metagenome ERZ509198 (study PRJEB26280, sample SAMEA2338857) | human gut metagenome | biome: human gut; feature: human-associated habitat; material: faeces...
CTCCGGTAGGGGATTACTCGGATTCCTATGATGTGGAGGATGACGGTCAGCAGAAGTTCCTTGTTATGTCAGAAAAACAGGGCGGGATTCTGCGCCGAGGATGGACAACCCATAAAGCCGGAAGCGGTGCAGAGGGAATGGAAACAAATAATGTAATGGATTTCGTGGACAGCTTGAAGATAAATCATTTTGGAGACACCTATGTAATTGAGGTGCGAAATGACGTGAAATATGCCAGCTACGTAGAGTTTGGACATCGCCAGACACCAGGGAGGTATGTTCCGGCTATCGGGAAGTGTCTAAAAAAAGGCTGGGTGCCGGGACAGCTTATGCTCACATATTCCACAAATGAAATTCGCAAGGCAGCACCGGGAATCCTCGAGAAGAAACTGACGGCATGGTTGAATGAGGTGTTTGCATGATCAACGAAGTTTTAAAGGGCATTACAGATGCCTTATATGCCGCATTTGGCGATAACTATGAAATCCATACAGAAGCATCAATGCAGGACATGGAAGAGCCTGCATTTTTTGTGCGCTGCATCAATCCGGATGTGCCGCGAGGGCTTACCGGCCGCAGAAAAGCAACATTGCTTTTTATCGTGCAGTATTTTCCGGAAAGCGACGAGCCAAAGAAAGAGATCAATACCGTTTACGAACGGTTGAGCGAGTGCCTGGACCTTATAGAGGTAGAAGGTAAAATGGTGCGCGGTACGATCGAATGTAAGGACATATCGGACGATGTGATGTCGGCAACGGCAGAATATACGTTATTCCTGGGGCAGAGCCAGAAAGATGCGTATATGGAAGAATGCGAAGTGAAAGGAGAGGTAAACAGTGGCAGAAGCAGTTAATAAAGTTACTTATACCAAAGAGCAGATCATTGGTTCCAAAAAATATGCGGGCAGGGCGGATCTCCTGTCGGCATTACTGGAACCGGGAAAATCTTATACGCTTGAGGAAGTGGATAAGAAAATGGAAAAATACATGAAAGGAGCGGTGCGATAATGTACGGAGGTGGACAGTGGACAACCCAGAATAAGGTTTTGGGTGGTGCTTATATCAATTTTATTTCGGCGGCGCGCGTGACCACGAATCTGTCAGAGCGTGGCGTGGCATCCATGCCTCTTGAACTTGACTGGGGTGCGGATAACGTGATGATGGAGGTGGCGCAGGAAGATTTCATTAAGAATTCGCTTACGCTGTTCGGTTATGCCTATACAGATGATAAGATGCAGCCGTTGCGCGAACTGTTTACGCATGCGACAAAGGCTTATATCTATAAGCTGACATCGGGCGGCGCAAAGGCGGAAAACACCTATGCGACAGCGAAGTGCTGCGGAATCCGCGGCAATGATCTGAAGGTTGCTATTGCGGCGAATGTGGACGGAGATGGCTTTGACGTGAAGCTGTATCTGGATACGCAGCTTGTGGATTCCCAGACGGTAGCATCCGCGGCAGATCTGAAAGAAAATGCCTGGGTTACATGGAAAGAAACCGCACTTGAAGCAACGGCAGGCGTTCCGCTGGCAGGCGGTACGAATGGGACGGTCAATGGTGAGGTGCACCAGAAATACCTGGATCTCTTGGAATCATATACCGTGAATACGATCGGCGCGAGTGTGAGTGATGCTACCACGGCGAAACTGTACGCCGCATTTGCAAAGCGTATGAGGGACAAGGTCGGGGCGAAATTCCAGGCAGTCCTGTATAACTGCGCGGCGGATTATGAGGGCGTCATCAATGTGAAGAACAGCCCGGATGTGATTCCGTGGGTTGTGGGTCTGGAGGCGGCGTGCGGGGTTAATGCAACCTGTACCAACGCGATCTATGACGGGGAGCTTGAGATTGACACCGCCTATACGCAGACACAGCTTGAGAATGCTGTGAAAGCCGGTGAATTCGTCCTGCACAGCGTGGGAACGGAAGTGCGTGTCTTAGAGGATATCAATTCTCTTGTGACACTTACGGAGGATAAAAACGAACTCTTCCAGAGCAACCAGACGATCCGTGTGCTGGATCAGATCGCGATGGATATCGCATCGCTGTTCAACACGAAGTATCACGGCAAGGTTCAGAACAATGAATCTGGTCGTGTCAGCTTATGGAACGATATTGCATCGCATCATAAGCAGTTAGAGCAGCTTGGAGCAATCGAGAATTTTTCGGAGGATGATGTTGTGGTCTCCGCCGGAAGCGAGAAGCGCGGCGTATATGTGGAAGATAAGGTGACGATCGTCAATGCAATGTCACAGTTGTATATGACGGTCGTGATTGAGTAGGAGGTAAAGAGATGTTTAACGCTTATATGAATGAACAGGATGTGCCGTCTGCAAAAGAGGCGGAAGCTTTTGTCACGGTTGGCGAACAGCGGTATAATCTGCTGAACGCAAAGAATTTTGAGGGCAAGGCAAACATCAGCACCAAGGAGATCCCGGTGCTGGGAAAGATCATCTCCGGCAGGAAGCCGACCGGAATGGTCGTGCAGGCAAAAATGACGGTCTACAAATGCTCGGAGATGTTTGACCGGATCGTAACAGAGTACAAAAATACCGGTCATCTGCCGGTGTTTGAATTGCAGACAACAAACAATGATGCGGCTACCTGCATGGGGCGCAGTACAAAGGTTTATCACAACTGCGTGATCGACGGAGATGTGCTGCTGTCAATGTTTGATGCCGAGGGTGGATTTGTCGAGCAGGAGATCAATTTCTATGCTGCGGATTATTCCAGCCCGGAATCCTACAAGGAGCCGTCCTACCTGTAACAAGTCAACGGCGGCGGGAGACTGCCGCCAATTAAGAGATTGAGGAGAAAAAACATATGGGAAATTTAAAAGCATTTTTGAAACAGAATAAGAAAGCCAAAAAGACAACGCAGTTTGCTGCCACAAAGTCACTGTGTGATGAGAACGGTGATCCGTTACTCTGGACGATCAGACCTCTGTCCACAAAAGAATCTGCGGCAATCCGGGATGAATGTACGATTGAGGTGCCGGTAACCGGCAAGCCTGGACTGTATCGGCAGAAGGTTAATACGGATGAGCTTCTGAGAAAAATGATTTGCGCCGCGGTTGTGGAGCCGGATCTGCACAATGCAGAACTGCAGGATTCCTATGGCGTTATGAGCGCAGAGGCATTGATTGTGGAAATGGTCGACAACCCGGAAGAGTTCGGTGAGCTTGCCACATTCGTGCAGGAATACAGCGGCATCGATGAGACACTGCAGGAGAAGGTTGACGAGGCAAAAAACTAATCAATGGCGGCGACGGTGAAGCGGCATATGCGCATTATTGCTTGCAGAAGTTTCACTGGCTGCCGTCATTCTTTTCTGAATTGGATCGGAATGAGAAAGCTTTTGTGATTGCGTCCATTGATCTTCGGGTCGAGGAAGAAAAGCGCAAGGCAAAAGAAATCCAGAAGTAGGAGGTGAGAGGATGTCAAGTATTCAGACTGCGATAGAGTTGTCGGACCGTATGTCTGCGCCGCTCTACAATATCTGCACGGCGGTGAATATGGTGATAAGCAATTTTGAAGCGCTGGAATATGCGTCAAGCACCGCGATTGATACGTCGTCGATGGAAGAGGCGCGGCAGCTGCTTGCCGATAGTATGGTGGGTTTACAGGACATCACAAGCGCTACGGAGAGCGCACGCCGGAAACAGGAGGAATACAACCAGAAGATACAGGCTGGATCACAGCATACGGATGTTCTCGTGAATAAGGTGAAATCACTTGTCGGAGCGTATGTTGGCATTTCTACGGTAAAAAACGCACTGGATCTGTCGGATGAGCTCACGCAGACCACGGCGCGCCTTGATATGATGGTGTCGCAGTATAATGCTTTGAATGGGACAATGCAGACGACAGATGAACTCTCGCAGATGATCTTCCTGTCGGCGCAGAATTCCAGGGCGTCTTATATGGATACAGCCGCATCGGTGGCGAAACTCGGAAATAATGCCCGGGATGCTTTTGCATCGACTGGCGAGATTGTGCAGTTCGCGGAGCTGGTAAATAAACAGTTTACGATAGCCGGGGCATCGGCAACAGAATCGTCCAATGCATTTTTGCAGTTGACACAGGCGTTGGGGTCTGGCGTGCTCCGTGGCGATGAACTGAACAGTATTTTCGAGCAGGCACCGAACTTGATCCAGACTGTGGCTGATTACATGGATGTTCCAATCGGTAAGATCCGGGAAATGGCATCAGATGGACAGATCACCGCGGATATTGTAAAGAATGCAATGTTTGCGGCGGCAGATGATATAGATGCAAAGTTCAACTCCATGCCAATGACCTGGGGACAGCTATGGACATATTACTCCAATCAGGCACTTATGACATTTCAACCGGTGCTACAGCGGCTGAATGAGATGGCAAACGATCAGCATATGCAAACGGCATTGACCGGAATTATGAATGCCCTGTCCGGGGCGGCAACGATCGCTTTGAATGTGATCGATGTAATGGTAACGGGCGGGGCGTTTATCGTGGACAACTGGTCAATGATCGCACCGGTTATAGGCGGAGTGGCGGCGGCACTGGCGGCGTATGCAACATATTTAGGGGTTGTAAAAACGGTAGAGGCAGTCAGTACAGGAATAAAAGTTGCCCTGTGTTTGGCATCATACGCGCATGCAGCTTTTACGAAAAAGGAAGCATCAGAAACTGCTATAGCTACAGCAACCCAATATGGGTTTAATACGGCGTTATTGGCGTGTCCGCTTACATGGATTGTGGCAGCTATTATTATTGTTATAGCTGCGATATATTTAATTGTTGCAGCAATTAACAAAACACAACATACCGCCTATAGTGCGACCGGGGTTGTAGCTGGAATATTTGCCACACTGGGAGCACATATAATTAACACGTTTGTTGTTCCGGCATGGAATGGGTTTGCCACGCTGGCGAATTTTTTCGGGAATGTATTTAATAATCCTGTCGCGGCAGTAGAGGTAATGTTTTATGATCTGTGTCTTACAGTCCTTGGATATATCTCGAATCTTGCGAGTGCGATACAGACACTTTTGAACAAAATACCGGGAGTTGAAGTCGATATTACCAGCGGTTTAGATGGATTCTACTCAAAGTTGGAAGAGGCACAGCAGGCGGTCAAGGATAAGTCAGGCTGGGTTGAGCAGGTCGGCAAGATGGATTATGTCGATTATCAGACTGCATACAACAAGGGATATGATTTCGGACAGGGTGTAGAGAACAAAGTTTCTGATTTCTTTGGTGGTATTAAGGATCTTGGAAACAGCGGAGACACCGGAGCGTTAGGTAGCTATGGAGCCGCATCTGATATGGCTGCGAATGTTGCCAACATAGCAGGTGATACATCGAGCATCTCGGATTCGTTGGATGTGTCGGAAGAGGATCTGAAGTATCTGCGAGACATTGCAGAGCAGGAAGCAATCAACCGTTTTACGACGGCGGAGATCAAGGTGGATATGTCCGGAATGAGCAATACTGTGCATAATACCAATGATCTGGACGGTATTGTGGATGGACTGACTACTCGGGTACTGGAGGCGATGGAAATAGTCCGGGATGGAGCCTAAATATCGACAAACGCAGAAGGGAGGTGTATAATAATTTCACAAATTATTAGGGAGGAACTATTATGGGGTTATTTGGTAAGAAAGATCAAGCTAAGGAATATACAGATATCGTGCATGTTGTAGGGTTGCCAATCCCAGAAAATTGTAAATGCAAAGTTATGCTTAAAACTCAGGAAATGGTGATTTCCGGGGCTGGGACAGAAATGACATTATTGTATGAGAGAATACATAATGTTGATTTTCAGATGGATATTGATGAAAGCATATATCAGAAAAGCAGTTTGGCGAAAGGAATTGTTGGAGCAGCAACTTTTGGAGTGGCAGGAGCGGTGCTTGGTTCTGCACCAAAGACAAAAACAAAACGTGAGGTAAAATGCTATGCAATTGTGACATATCAAAATGCAGATGGTGAAGCACAGACGTTTGTTTTAAGAGATGAATATCCTAATACTCAAAAATGTGCAAAGCTGATAGAGCAATTAAAACCCAAAATTACAGCTAGGATGAATAGAGTGGAATTATAAAGATAGAGAATCCCCGCTTACATGACGTAGGCGGGGGTTCTTTATAAAAATAGTAAATTATGGAAATACTATTGACTCTGTAAACAATATGTAATACAATTTGTTTACAGGTGGGAAAAATGGGAGTGGTAAAAAGTTTTAGAATGAACGATAGAATAGAAAATATGTTCAACTCTATCAAAAAGATTAATACAGGTTCAGATACAGAAATCTTAAATAGCAGTATCGAAATGCGATTTGAGAGTTATTCAGAAATTTATAATCCTCATTTTAGGGAAAAGGTAATGAAATTCCTTAAAGAAGATAAAGAGTTATTTATGAAACTGTGTGATATTTTGGAGCCAATGTCATATGCGGACGGTTATTTTTTAGAAGAAGAAGTAAGAAGATTCATGTCAACTGCTGAAGCAGATAGTTTTTTTGATGCTATTGATGATTATGAATTGCAAAGTGGAGATTTTCAGAAATACGGAAAGATAAGTAGTATGTTGACAAAAAATAATCAGTGCACAGAAGAAGATCTGCAAAGACTTGCACAAAATATGGATTTGTATTATGAACAAAAAAAATAGAAGTTGCGCCCCGACCAAAGTTTGCAACTTCTATAACAAATCGGAAATGAGTGCAAGCACTATTCCTTTGTGCATTGTAACTTATTTCCTTTTGAAAGTCAATTTTGAAGAAAGGAAAAGTTAATAATGAATGGTTTAACAGTAATTGAAAATGAGTTAGTGCCGGTATACGAGACAAGCACCGGGGAAAAGGTAGTGTATGGTTCGGAACTTCATGAAGTTCTTGGAGTAAAGAGCAAATTTGCAGACTGGATTAAAAACCGCTTGAATGATTGCGAAGCTGTTGAATATGAGGACTTTGAGGCGTTTTCTAAAAATTTAGAAAACGGTGGGCGTACAAAAGAATACATTCTCAGACTTGATACCGCCAAGGAAATGGCGATGCTTGAGCGTAACGAAAAAGGTAAACAGGTGCGCAGATATTTCATCCAGGTAGAGAAGAAGTTCAAGGCAGGCAAGACAAGCAAAAAGGTGCAGAGTGTGAAGAAAGAGAAACTTCCATCCGTAAATATGATGGTGAAGAACATCAAGGAAGCCTTGCACGATGCCGGAGTGGATTCCAAGTACATAGCTGCTGAAGTGGTAAGGATCTATTCCGATTCTGGTTATCCGGTCAATGCCCCGTTAATCTCTGATACGCCAAAGCTGTGGGACTGCACGACCATTGCCAAAGAAATCGGTATCTATTCGGAATCCGGCAGACCGCATGACAAGGCGGTGAGCGCGATCATCCAGAAGCTTGACATCTTCACGGATGAAGTCGTGAGGACGGCATACAGCCGGAACGGACACGACGGTGTTACGGTTCAGTATAAGGACAGCGTTTTCCAGAAAGTAGTGGAATGGTTGCAGGAGAATGGTTATCCGACAGTCATCGAACTGAAACTTGCAAACGGCAATGTGAATAAGTGCCGGGTAGTGTATGGGGAGGTGGCTTAGCATGGATGAGAAGTTGGATGAAATGACAAAAAACTTTTTGCATGAGCTTGATGGAATGTCACCAGAGAAGATAGAGCAGTTAAGAACAGAGTGGGTGAAGGAAATTGCCAATAGAAAGGCAGAATTAAAAAGTTTTGAAGGCGTTACAGACTATGTTAATGCTGTGTGTGATGTGGCAATTAGCAGAGCGAAGAAGAGACTGGCTGTTGCATAGGAGGAGCTTTATGGATAATGGGGAAGTATTTATGAAGCTGATGCATTTAGCAACTCAAAATCAAATTGCAGTGAAGTTTGTACCGTTCACAGTGTCATATGCTCGTCTTAAAGGAAACCCACAGGGGATGAGAATGGGAATTTCTCAAAATCTCCAAACTATCGAGGAAGTCAATTACAATTTGGCACATGAACTGGCGCACGCATATCTGCACTACGACAAAGGCGACACTATCAATAGTGGGATGCATGAGCAATATGAAGAGCAGGCAGACAGAGCGGCAAAAATGCTGTTGGATGCAATAGGAGCATAAGGTAATTAGAGAGCTTGGAAACAGGCTCTCTTTTTATATATTATTTTAATAGGAAAGGAGGAATGACCGTGGCATACAGATTGTATATGGATGGCATTTTATTTCCCGTTACGCCGTCCAAGATCACCATGAAAATTAACGGCAAAAATGAAACGGTCACACTGATCAATGAGGGGGAAGCCAATATTTTAAAAAGCCCCGGGCTGACGGACGTGGATTTTGAGCTGCTGCTTCCGGCGGTGCAGTACCCGTTTGCGGTATACCCGAGCGGATTCCGTCCGGCAAAATACTATCTGGACAAGCTGGAAGCGTTGATGAGCGCCAAGAGTGCATTTCAGTATGTGGTCACGCGAACGGATGGAACGAATCAGCGTTTGTTTGATACCAGCATGAAGGTATCGATTGAAAGCTACGACATCGTGGAGGACGCGGGGGAAGGGCTGGATGTAACGGTAAAAGTAAAGCTCCGGCAGTACCGGGAATTCACAACCAAGGCGTGTACGATTGACATTTCGCTTCCGAAGCCGAGAGCTGCAATGCAGGCAGCAAGAGCGGCATCATCCAACGCGCCGTCCGGCGGGTCTTACACGGTGAAAAAGGGGGATTGCCTGTGGAAGATTGCAAAGCAGTATTATGGGAACGGAAGCAAGTGGGGAACGATTTACAATGCCAATAAGTCGGTGATCGGCGGGAATCCGAATCTGATCTATCCGGGGCAGGTACTTGCCATTCCGGCGGCGTAGGAGGGACATATGTACGAGTTATTGATACAGCATGATAGCACGGCGTATATGCCGCCTGTGAAAGAAGAAGTGAAGGTTACGACGGAGCGGCAGATCAGCCCCGGAGTGCTCGAATTCAGCTTTGTGGACACTGGAATCAATATTGGAAATGGTGATCCGGTTCGGTTCAAGGATGCAGATGGAAAAGAAGTGTTCTATGGATTCATTTTTCGCATGAAACGCGATCGCAGTAACATTGTGACGATTACGGCATATGACCAGATACGGTATCTGAAGAATAAGGATACGCTCGTATATGAGAATAAGACGGCGGATGGTGTGGTGGCGCTGATCGGTGAGAAGTATGGATTTAACATCGGTACACTTGCCAATACGGTGTGGGTGATCGCGTCGCGGGTGGAAGATAATGTGTCGCTGCTTGATATGATCAGTAATGCCCTGGATCAGACGTTGCAGAATACGGGGGACTTGTACATCCTGCATGACGATTTTGGAAAGCTGAATTTGTCTTTCCTCGGTGATATGTATGTGCCGATCATGATCGATGCGGAAACTGGCCAGAATTATGACTATGAGTCTTCCATCGATGAAAATACCTATAACCGGATCAAACTGGTTTATGACAATGAGGATGCCGGGAAGCGGGAGGTTTATATCGCACAGGATTCATCCAATATCAACAGGTGGGGGATTTTACAGTATTTTGATGCGCTGCAAAAGGGAGAAAACGGACAGGCAAAGGCGGACGCGTTATTACAGCTTTACAATAAGGAGACGCGGACGCTGACAATCAAGGATGCCGCCGGAGACTCCCGGGTGCGCGGTGGATCGCTCGTTGTGGTGCAGCTTGATCTCGGCGACGTGAAGATTCAGAATCTCATGTTGGTGGAAAAATGCGTTCACAAGTACGGCGAGAGCAAACACACAATGGATTTGACAGTATCGGGAGGTGATTTTAGTGCATGACGCAAATGATTTTGTCCGGGCGGTGCAGCAGGTATCGACGAATGCGAATGATGCCGGATATCCGGCTACGGTGATGTCCGGGACGGTAACATCCGCCAGCCCTTTAAAAATCAAAATCGAACAGAGATTTGAGATCAGCGGAAGCATGTTGATTCTGCCGGAACATTTGAAAGAGCGTGAAATCAAGGTGACAGTAAAGCCGACACATACCGAGGACGGCGGTACGCCGGAGCATAACCATGAATATGGCGGCGAATTAACGGTGACGGTACATAGCGGTCTGAGCGTTGGTGACAGCGTGCAGGTGGTCCGGCAGCAGGGCGGGCAGAAATATCTTGTAATCGGGAAGGTGGTGTAAGCATGATACCGGTATCAAACCAGTTGAAAAACGTCGAAGTGGTAGAACAGCCGTCCCTCTGTCCGAGAATGATCGTGGAAAGTGAACGGATCATAGGGCAGTGCGATGATGTCGAAGCGATTAAGCAGGCGATCTATAACATTCTGAATACCGAGCGGTATCAGTATATTATTTTTTCGTGGGACTATGGTGTGGAACTTAAGGATCTGTTCGGAAAACCAATCGATTATGTTATGCCGGAGGTAGAGCGGCGCATCACGGAGGCTCTGGTGCAGGATGACAGGATTGATTCATGCGACAGTTTTGAGTTTGAGAAAAAAGGAAGAAAATTGCTGGTTACGTTCGTTGCTCATACGAAATTTGGAAGCGTTCCGGCACAGAAGGAGGTGGATGTATAAGTGTACGAGGAGCAGACGTTTGATGCAATTATGCAGAGGATGCTTGAGCGCATTCCGGATACGCTGGATAAGAGAGAAAGCAGTCCTGTATATATGGCGCTTGCACCGGCGGCGGTCGAATTGGCATCGCTGTATGTTGGATTTGATTGCATGCGGGCGGAGACATTCGGCGATACAGCATCGCGGGAGTACCTGATCCGGTTATGTGCGGATAGGGGTATCACACCTAAGACAGCTACGTATGCGGTACTGGAATTAGAGTCGGATGTGGAGGTACCGGTCGGAACACGGTTTACCGGCGGGGATCACATTTATAAGGTAACTGCAAGCGGACAGGTAACCTGTGAGCAGCCGGGGGCTGCCGGGAACGAATACCTGGGGGATGTTATCCCGGTGGAGTATGTGATGGGGCTCACGACGGCAAAACTTACGCGTGTGTTGATCTACGGAGAGGACGACGAGGATACCGAAACTCTTAGATTGCGGTATCAGGAATCTTTCAATGAACGGGCTTTTGCCGGGAATGCAAAGGACTATCATGACAAAACACTGGGAATAGCAGGAGTTGGCGCTGTTAAAGTGATCCGGGCATGGAATGGTCCGGGAACGGTCAAACTTGTGATTTTAGACAGTGTTTTCGGAAAGGCAACGGATGTATTGATTCAGACGGTGCAGAAAGAATTTGACCCGAATAAAGACGGGCATGGCGATGGCCTTGCACCGATCGGGCACGCGGTGACAGTTGACACCGCATCCGAAGTCACTGTTAATATTGCGGCGACGATAACCTATGATAACGGGTATGACCTTAATACCTGCAAGACCCAGATCGAGACAGCCATAGAGGAGTATTTTGCCGGACTTAGAAAGAACTGGGAAAATCAGTCAAAACTGGTTGTGCGGATTGCGTCTATTGATGCAGCGATCATGGGAGTGAAAGGCGTGGTAGATGTGACCGGTACAACGCTTAACGGCGGGGGAAACGTCGAGTTAACAGAATATGAGATCCCGGTGCTGGGGGTGGTTACTTATGGCTGATCGTTATATCAATCTTAAGGAACTGCTCCCTTTGTATTTGCAGGCGTATAAGGAACTTGCCGCACCTATGGATGCGGAAACACCGGAGTTCCAGATAATTGAGGCGGAACATAACAGGATCATTGCCAACCGTTATATCGTGACCTGCGATGAGGAGGGCATTGTTCGATATGAGCAACTCATGGGAATCCAGCCCAAGGCAGATGATACGTTGGAAGACCGGATTTTCAGATGCATAACAAAGTGGAATGTGTGTCTGCCGTACAATTATGCTTTCCTCGATCAAAAGTTAAGGGAACTATGTGGAGCTGAATATACGTTGGATCTGGACATTGCTGGCCAGACCGTAACAGTTAAAGTGGGACTTGCGCAGAAGAATCAGTATGATGTGGTCGCGGAAATGCTGGAAGAGATAGTTCCATGCAACTTACAGTTGAATCTTTCTTTACTGTACAATCAGTACCAGGCGCTTAAACCATATCCACATATTATTCTGGCGCAGTTTACACATTGGGAATTGCGGAATTTGAGCATCCCCCGGAATTTAAGTGCTGCGGTAGAGAATATAGCGGCGTATACAGTGGATGATCTGGCACGCTTCACAGTGGAAGAGGTTGCGGATATAGGAATCAGAAAGAAGGTATGAGATGAAACTTACGGATTTATTCAAATTCAAGCTGTTTGAACGAAAAGACGTTGCAGATCTGGCGGTGGTCAATGAGAACTTCCAGACGGCGGAGAGCGAGATTGACAAGCGGCTGCTCAAAACTGCGGTGCAGAACACGAACACAGTCACAGAAGCGGGATATGCACTGGATGCCAGACAGGCGAATCCGAATGTTAAGGGATCGCTGGCTGAACTGATTGCGGCGTTGAGCGAAATGTTGACAAGTCATAAAAGCTCTGGCGATCATGATAGCAGATATTATACAAAAACAGATATGAATACGATGCTTGCCAGAAAAGCTGATAGCGAGCACAACCATGACAAGGTGTATTATACAAAAGCATTTGTTGATGGTCTGCTTGCGTTGAAAGCAGACCTTACACATTATCACGATAACAGGTACTATACTGAAGCGGAGACGGATGCAAGAATGGCAAAGGCAGCTCGATATGTGGGCTTATATGAACAGGAGATTACGTTGGCAGCGGGCGGGGAATTTTACCAGGCAATTCCAAGAATGGGGGATATATTTATTTTATAAACTGCTCGGGTAACTCGTTGAATTTCACGGCCAACATGGAAGGATATAATATGGCTGTGAAGAATAGGGGCGCAAGTACGCTGGCAACTCGAGTGCAGGTGTATTTTTTTAGCATTGGCGTATAAATCAAGAAGAAAGGGAAAAAGTATATGAAGTTGAAAACCTCAAAAGACACTTACGAAATTGTAAGTGCAAACCATGAAAACGGAAAATTGAATATTGTATTTGAAAACCAGTCCTGCGAATCTTTGCAGGATATTTTTTCGGTCAAAAATGATCTGGCACGGCTGGAGATTTATGATCATGATGAGCGGACCAGCATTATCACTGAGTATGTGGTGCTTGAACGTGTGGTGCTTGAGGATAATCATGCGACGGTAGTTCTCGGAAGAGAAAGTGACGACTATTCGCAGCGCGTCACGGATCTGGCATCAAAACTTGCGGAGGCATCGGCAACCGCATCGGAGATGGCGGAAACAGTTACCGCGACAAATAAGACGGTTGATGGAAATA
>ENA-ORTY01003542-ORTY01003542.1-human-gut-metagenome-genome-assembly--contig:-NODE-3542-length-13320-cov-3.067622_pt1 | contig 13320 bp, 9 predicted proteins | sample MGYA00241917_ERZ509198 | MGnify/ENA primary metagenome ERZ509198 (study PRJEB26280, sample SAMEA2338857) | human gut metagenome | biome: human gut; feature: human-associated habitat; material: faeces...
TTTCGCCCTTTGGGTTGCGGGCATAAAGCAGATATACTTCGCCCTGCGCGTCGCTTGACACCCATGCGCGGTACTGCGTTTCGTCTATGGTCAGCATGGTCTCGCCGAACCCCTCCGGCGCGCTCACGCCCTCATCAGGCTCAAGTATTATATAGGATTTTGATGTGCTGGATACAGTCTGGTAAGGATAAAGCCTGTCCTTCGCTTCATCGTATATGTAGTATCCGCCTATCGCGCCCGTGTCGTCCGTGACGTAAAGGAGCAGCGGCGCGTCGCTGTCCGCAACGGCTGCGGCGGCAACGGTTTCGCCGTGGTAGGTATATTCGCTTTCCGTGTAGCGCGAAGGTATGGTCACGTTTTCTATGCTGCGCCAAACGAACATGTCGCCTTCCGCGCCTTCAACGTTTTCGGCCTTTACACCTTCTTTGGCGTAGCTTATGGGTTCGGGCGTGGGCGTGGGCTCAGGCCCGGGCAGTATTGTAACGGAAGCTTTCTGCTCCGCCGCGCCAAGCTCCTTGCCGCTGTAATTGAGTATCTTCGTGATGCTGAAGGCTACTTCCGCGTTGCCCTCTGCAAGCGCCTTGAACGTTATGCGCGCGCTCAGGCTGCTTTCGCCGCCCTTTGAAAGGGAAACCATGCTTATGTAGCCGTCCCCCGCGCCGCCTTCGGCTTCTTCAAAGCTTAAAAGGCTCGTGTCGTATGCGAAGCTGCCTTCCGCCGCGGCAAGCTTATCGCCCTTCAGGGTGATTGTCACGGTAACGGTGTCCCCCGCGCTTACCTGCGCCTTGTCCGCCTGCGCGTCAAGGGAAGCGTCCGCATATGCTGCGGAGCAGCTAAGCATTATCAAAAGGGATAATATTATAGCCGTAAGTTTTTTTGTCATGGTTGGTTAGCCCTCCTGCTTCAGCTTGCCATCGCCGTTTATATGGCGCAGCAGCGTTATTATGTCGCCAAGCTCTGTTTTGCCGTTGTGATCCGCGTCCGCCGCGGCAAGATATGCCCCGCCGAGAAGCTTTACGTGCAGCATATGCTTCTGTATGGCAACTATGTCGTCCGTGTCTATTTTGCCGTTGCCGTCCGTGTCCCCGAATATCACTATGGGTATATCGCAATACTTCGCGCCTTCCTCATAGCTTATCCTTACGAAGCAGCCTGTGCCTACCGTGCCGGCTGTTTCCGCGCCCTTTGCGCTCATTATGCTAAGCGTCCCTCCGGCGCAGGTCAGGTTTTTGAGCATATCCTCCGCGCTTGTGCCGGGAGCAACGCCCGTTATGGCTGCGGCGGATACGGCGTATTTATCGCTTTCTATCCTTGGCGCGGATGCATAATCCGTAAACGTGCCAAGCTTTGTGTCTATATAATAAAACGCGAGTATTTCATCATAGCTTTGGCCAAGGCGGGCGCGTACCTGCGCGCTCCTTTGGCTCATGCCCACGCCGTGCCCCCAGCGGCGCATGGTTATGTTCCATCCGCCCTCTGTGCGCTCCGCGCCGTTCATCCTAAGCCGCGTTTTACGCGCGCCTATTTTTCCCAACGTGTTGTTGAAGCTGCCGAAGGAAAGCTCGCCTATGGCAAGGCTTATTGTAAGCTGGCCCTCCTCCTGCCCGTTTGATACGGCAAGGGCAATATCCACCCGCGTATAGCAGCGGCTGCCGCCTTCATGCTCCGGCTCGGCAGGCGTTACCGCAATGGTTGAAAGCAGCGCAACGTTCCCGCCCGCGGCTTCGTTTGCGGCGCGCTGAATTGCCGAGAGCACCTCCGCATCCATAATGGCGCGCGTTTCGTCCGTAAATTCATCGGGAATGAAGGAAAGCTCCTCTATGCTCGATGCGTTCATCAAATCATACGGGTCGTCAACTATGGCGTAAAACGGCTCGTCGCTGTCCCACACGTTTTTGGGCGTATCCGTCTGCCCGCCGTTTGAGGAGGAATAGTACGCTTCCACTATTTTGTTTTCATATGTCAAAAGCTCTCCTGCGGTCGCGTCCACGGCGGCTATTGCGCGGCGGTTCTTGCTGGCATAGCCGTGATAGGTTTGATCCTTTGAAGTATCCACCAAATCGTAGGAACGCGATTGATAGCGGTAGCAGCGGCTTAACGCAAAGCTGCGCGCGCACACCGCCTGCGCCTTCAGCGCATCTATGGGGAAGGAGTTGCTCATTTCGTTGGGCACAACGCCGTAAAGATACTGCTCCATAGGCAGCGTGTTTATGGCGCGCAGGCTGCCTTCCACAACGTCGAACGTTATATCGCCAAGATATGTGCAGGTGCCGTGTTCACTGTTCCTCAGGCGGATATAGTCCGTGCGTTCGCCGTAATGCGCGCTTTTTAGCGTAAGCGACGGCGCGGTGACGGTTTTGTTCGCAAATTCAATGCTTACCCGCCCGCCTACGGCCTTAACGGTAAGCTCCTCCGTGCCTACTTTCACGCCGCTGTCCTCAAGCAGTGTAAACTCGCCCACCGGAGTGAACTTAAAGCTTGTCCTGTCGCCTATTGAAAGCTTTATGCGCACGTTTTGGCCGAAGCCCTCCGCGCTTTGCGCGAAAGCGGCCTGCGGCAGCACGAGCGCCAATATCAGCGCGCACGCAACAAAACGGTATCCTCTTTTCATGCTCAACCCCCTTTATATGAAGAAGCGTTTGATATAATCATACACGAATATGGAACCCGTCACAAGGGCATATTGCATGCATTTATATGAACAAACGGTAAACGTTTAACCGCACGGAACGGCAATTTATGCCGCATATGCTTGACAATTCGGCTATAAACGAGGATAATTAATGATCATAAGTTTTTGCTTCCGCGCTGCTTTATTATCATTTACGGGCGCGGCGGCGATATTTTATTTTGGAGGACTTATATGCCATTATTCAAAAAATGCGAGGAGTACGTCTATATCCGCGAGCTTGTGGATAAGGGAATATATCCCTATTTTCACGAGCTTGAATCAAAGCAGGATATAGAGGTAATGATGGAGGGCAAGCGCAGGATAATGCTTGGCAGCAACAATTATCTTGGGCTTACCGTGAATCAGGAGGTCATAGACGCGGGCGTGGAGGCCATGAAGAAATACGGCACCGGCTGCTCCGGTTCCCGCTTTCTTAACGGCACGCTCGATCTTCACAACAAGCTGGAGCGCGAGCTGGCCGATTTCCTGGGCACCGAGGACTGCGTAACGTTTTCAACGGGCTTTCAATCCAACCTTGGCATAATCAGCGCCATATGCGGCCGGCAGGATTATATATTTAACGACCGCGAAAACCACGCCAGCATTTACGACGGATGCAGGCTGAGCTATGCAAAGGTGACGCGCTATCGCCATAACGACATGGCGGATCTTGAAAAGCGCCTTGCGGAAACCCCGATAGACGCGGGCAAGCTGATAGTTACGGACGGCGTATTCAGCATGAGCGGCGATATTTGCCGCCTGCCGGACATTGCGGAGCTTGCGCATAAATACAAGGCCCGCGTAATGGTGGACGATGCGCACGGCCTTGGCGTTATAGGCAAGGGCGGCCGCGGCACGGCAAGCTATTTCGGCCTTGAAAAAGAAGTGGACATAACAATGGGCACGTTCTCAAAGTCCCTTGCAAGCCTTGGCGGCTACATGGTGGCCAGCGCAAAGGTCTGCGAATACGTAAGGCACAATTCCCGCCCGTTCATATTCAGCGCATCATTGACCCCCGCAAGCTGCGCCACCGCGCGCGCCGCGCTGAAGGTTATAAGCGAGCATCCCGAAATAGTGGAACGCCTGGGCGACTTGGCCGAATATTACCGCGATGGCCTTGCCGCGCGCGGCGTACCCACCGTTAAGGCCGAAAATAAGCGCATACCAATAATACCCATATATACTTATGACGCTGAGCGCACGCTGCTTATAAGCAAAAAACTGTTTGAAGAAGGCGTGTACGTCAATCCCGTTCTGCCGCCCGCAACCGCTCCCACGGAGTGCCTGCTGCGCACCAGCCTTATGGCAACGCATACGGAAAGCGTGCTGGACGAGGCCATGGACATAATTGCAAGGGTGGTTCTTGATGATTGATACGGGCAGAATAGTTGCCGTGACAGGCGCGAGCAGCGGCATTGGCCTTGCCGCCGCCCGCCTTTTTCGCGACCGCGGAGATAAAGTATACTGCCTCAGCCGTACCGACCCCAAGGAGCCTGGCATAACGTTCATACATACCGACGTTACGGACGAAGCGAGCGTGAACGCCGCGTTTGGCGCCATAGGCAAGGCCGAAGGGCGCATAGACGTGCTTTTGAGCAACGCGGGCATTGGCGTATCGGGCGCGGCGGAATGCACCACAATGCAGGACGCCAAGCGCCAGCTTGACGTGAATTTCTTCGGCCTGCATGCATGCGTGCGCGCGGCTGTGCCGCTCATGCGCGCCCACGGCGGCACAATATTGGCCACAAGCTCCGTCGCGGCCGTGTTTGCAATCCCGTTCCAGGCGTTCTATTCGGCGAGCAAGTTCGCCGTAAACGCGCTTGTATTAGCCCTTGCCAACGAGCTTAAGCCGTTCAATATCCGCGTGGCGGCAATAATGCCGGGCGACGTTAAAACCGGCTTCACCGGCGCGCGCGTAAAGGCAGCCCGCGACGACAATTACGGCCAAAGCGTTGAAAAGAGCGTTGCCGTTATGGAGCGCGACGAGCAGAACGGCATGGGGCCGGAGATGATAGCCAAAAGGTTCGTTGCGCTTTCGCTGAAAAAACACCCCAAGGTGTTGAGCACCGTTGGGCTTCAATATAAGTTCTTCTGCTTCCTTGGCAAGGTGCTGCCGATAAGGCTTCAGAACTTTATAGTAGGCAAAATGTACATCAAGTAAAGGGCATTCCGGCGATGCTTTTTTCGCCGTGCCGATATATTTTATTAACGCATCATATGCAATCATTCGGAGGTTAAAAGATGGAGGAAGTTAAAAAGCCGTGGTTTAGGTTCTATGGCTGCGTACCGGAAACGCTTGATTATCCGGACTGCACAATGGCGGAAGCCGTTGAAAACGTGGCAAAGAAATACCCGGACTACATTGCCTATGACTTCATGGGCAAAAAGACCACCTACGCAAACGCCGTTAAGGACATAATTGCCGCGGCAAAGGCGCTCAAAGCACTTGGCGTAAAGGAGGAGGACAGGGTCACCATATGCATGCCCAACACTCCGCAGACCGTATCCATGTTCTATGCAGCCAATATGGTCGGTGCGATAGCGAACATGATACATCCGCTTTCGAGCGAAAACGAGATAGCGTTTTACCTTAACGATTCCGATTCAAAGGTAGCCATAACGCTTGACCAGTTCTATCCCAAGTTTGAAGCCATAAAGGCAAAAACAGGCCTTAAAAAGCTGATAATAGCATCGGTCGCCGATGCGCTCAGCCCCGTTATGAAGCTTGGCTATAAGCTGACGGAGGGCAAAAAGATAGCCAAGGTTCCCGATGTGGATTGGGTTATAAGCTGGAAGCAGTTCATAAAGAACGGCGAAGGCGTAATCGATTACCGCGTGCCGCGCAGGCCCACGCAGGGCGCCGCAATACTTTACAGCGGCGGCACCACCGGCACCACAAAGGGCATTCTGCTTTCAAACCTCAATTTCAACGCGCTCGGCATGCAGATAATTGCCACTAACCCCATGTTCAAGCCGGGCGATAAGATGCTTGCCATCATGCCCATGTTCCACGGCTTCGGCCTGGGCGTAAGCATACATTCCATGCTGGTCAACGGCGGCCGCTGCATACTGGTGCCGCGCTTTACGCCAAAGACATATGCGGAGCTGCTCAAAAAGCACAAGCCAAACTTCATCGCCGGCGTACCCACGCTTTACGAGGCGCTGCTCAGGCTGGACAATATAGACGATCTTGACCTTTCCTGCCTGAAGGGCATGTTCTCCGGCGGGGACAGCCTGAGCGTGGAGCTGAAAAAGCGCATAGACAGGTTCCTCAAGGAGCATAACGCTACCATAGAGGTGCGCGAAGGCTACGGCACTACCGAATGCGTTACCGCAAGCTGCTTAACGCCGTATAACATGAGCCGCGAAGGCAGCATAGGCATACCGTTCCCGGATACGTTCTATAAAATAGTCAAGGTCGGTACCACCGAGGAGCTGCCCTATGGCGAAGAAGGCGAAATCTGCCTTGCCGGCCCCACGGTAATGCTTGAATACTGCAACCACCCCGAGGAAACCGCCCAAACCATGCGCGTGCATGACGACGGGCGCACATATGTGCACACGGGCGACCTTGGCGTGATGGACGGGGACGGCTTTATCTATTTCCGCCAAAGGATAAAGCGCATGATAGTTACCAGCGGCTACAATGTTTATCCTTCCCAGATGGAAAACATATTCGATGCGCACGAGGCCGTGCATATGAGCTGCGTAATAGGCGTGCCAGACCCGTATAAGATACAGAAGATAAAGGCGTTTGTGGTGCTCAAGCCCGGCTTTGAAGCGGGCGAGGCCATGAAGAAGCAGCTGCTTGAATACTGCTCCAAGCACGTAGCAAAATACGCCATGCCTTACGATATCGAGTTCCGTCAGGATCTGCCCAAAACGCTGGTCGGCAAGGTTGCCTACCGCGTGCTGGAGCAGGAGGAGCTGCACAAGACTGCCGCTGCCAAGGCCAAGGCAGCCATGCAGCGGGAGGAATTTGAAGAAGCCGTTGCCGCGGATACGGCGAACGTGACGGCATAACAAAACGCATCCCCAAAAACGCATCGGGAGCGGCAGAAATGCCGCTCCGCTTTTATATATCGGCGCATAATAAAACGGCGTACCGAGACAAAGGCTACAGCACGCCGCAATATATAGCTTAGTTAGTTTGGATGCTTATCTCATGTCCTTCAGGCTCATCTGGCGGGCAAAGCTGGTATCAAGCATCCTTCTGGGAGTATATTCAAACAGATTGCTCACGCTCACGCGGTCGTGTATGGCGCGGACGGCCTCCGCAAACAGCGGCGCGGCGGAGATTATGCGTATCTTTTTGCTGTTGGCAACCGCGGGGCAGTCCACGGTATCGGTGGAAACGAGCAGCTCTATCGGGCTTTCGTCTATGCGCTTCACGCCCTTTTCCTGCAGCACAACGTGGGAAAGGAAGGCGTATATCTTGTTCGCGCCCTTGTCCTTAAGGCCGTGCGCAACGTCTATGAGCGTGCCTCCGGAAATGGTGAAATCGTCAACAACTATGCAGTCCTTGCCCTTAACGTCGCCGATTATTTCAAGTACCTTGGCGTTTTCGTCGTGGCCCACGCGCATCTTGTCGCCAATGGCAACGGCGCAGCCCAGTTCGTCCGCCATGGCGCGCGCGCGCTTTGCGCTGCCCGCATCCGGGGAAACAACGACTATATCGTCCATCTTGTCCGGCGTAACTATGCCGGCATGGCGCGCGTAGGCCGCAAGCAGCGGCTGAGCATAAAGATGGTCAACGGGCTTGGTGAAGAAGCCCTGCACCTGCGCCGCGTGAAGATCCATTGTAAGCACGCGGTCGGCGCCCGCTTTTTCCAGCATGTCCGCGCATACGCGGCCGCGGATCGATACGCGGGGTTCGTCCTTCTTATCGCCCTTGGCATAGCTGAAGTACGGCATTATTACGGTTACGCTGTTGGCGCTGGCGCGCTTCAGTGCGTCTATATAGAATACCAGCTCCATGAATTCGTTGTTGGGGTTAAGGCCGATGGTCTGCACCAGATAAACATCCTTATCGCGCACGCTTTCATTTATGCGCACGAATGTGTTGCCTTCGGAAAATACCAGCGTGGTATTGTCTCCCACCGGGCATCCAAGGTAATCGCACATTTTTTTGACAAATTTGGTGCTGGCGCTGCCGCCGAAGATTCGTATCTGTTCGTTGCCTCCAAGTCCAAGCATTATGCTCTGACCCCCTTATGCAAAATTCCTTTGTATTATAGCAAAATTTTGTGCCTTAAACAAGGCGGGGATTGCCTTTTTTGCCACCGGAAAAGCCTGCCATAAGCTGGCGTTATACAATTTGCATAGTAATTTTCACCGCTGTGCAGCCTAATTATGGCCTAAACGCGGCATGATTCGCCAACAAATACAGACGGCGCGGCGCATTACTGCTATTGACAATTTATAAACGTTTAATTCTTGTGCAGGATGCGCTGCAATAAATTGCGGCGGTATAACGATTATATATTCTTGCAAAGAAGCACTACGTTTGTAAAATACCCTGTTTTATTGGCGAAAGTAATGCAAAGGACTCCGTTTTGATGCAATATGTACCAAACGCGGCAAAAGGAGGGCATTGCAAATGAAGCGGATGATATGCGCCGCATGCGCGCTGATGATGGCATTTATTCCCGCGCCCGTGCAGGCGGAGGGGGGCGAAAAGGCGGCGGTGATAATACTGGATGCGGCGGGCTGCCCCGCCGAAGCGGCGGAGGAGCCATGGCTGATGCAGCCATGCATGAACGCGGAGCATTATTATTTCCGCCCTATGGAAAACGGCGAGCCGGATACGCTCGTAAGCTATGCGCTCAACTCGCGCTTCATGGCGGACAAGGCGGCGATGAAATGGAAGCCGTGGCTTAACCATTACGAAAAGCGGAACGGGGCGTATTGGCGCATTGAGCAGGGCGAAGAAAGCGGCTGCATATTTGCGGACGGCGCGGCGCGGCAATGGGCAAAGCGTGCGGCGGATGAGCTTATCGCCGCGGGATACGGCAAAATAGCCCTTGTTGTGATAAGCGCAACGGGGGATGAGCGCGCGGACACGCGGCTGCTGAACACGGCGGATGCGGCAGAGCGGGGCGAGCTTTACGCCGCGATAGACGAAGCATATTGCCCCGCCGTGCGGGACAGGGCGGACGCCATAGCAAGGGCGGCAGTAAAATTGCAGGATGAAGGCGCGGATGAAAGCGCGATAGTGCTGATAACTGTGGGGGAAAGCGACTTAGGCCCGTATGAACGGCGCGCCGCTCAGGCCTGCGCACGGCTGTGCGGGCGGGAAGAAGGGCGCTACATAAGCCCGTTTGTGCATATACGCGAAAAAACGCGCGCCCGTTTTGCCGTTGTAAGCATAGGGCGCGCGCAGGATAGATTAGCGGATATGTTATATTGCTTTGGTGCGCCGCGGCTGAGAGTTCAGCCTTAGCGCGGGAAGGCTTATTCCTCGCCGCCTTCCTTCGGCTTAACATAGGCTATGTTCATGGGCACCTCAAGCCAATGCCCCGTGCGGTAAACTATCAGCGAAACAAGGCCGCGCACGGTAAGGTCGCCGGCCATGCCTATCCATGCGCCGGTGAGGCCAAGGGTTGTGTAGTGCGTCATTATAAAGCACACGGGCAGCCGCACGAGCCACATGCCGAGCAGCCCGAAAAGGAACAGCCACTTTGTTTTGCGCGCGCCGCGGAACGAACCGGCAATGGAGTTGGCAAGGGCGAAGAACGGCTGCGCAAGGGCTTCCACCTTAAGCGCGGCAGCGCCCAGGGCAACGACCTCGGCACTTGGCGTAAACAGGGAAATTATGTTCCCGCCGAAGAAGAACAGCACAACGCCCAGCGCGCTCATCATAATCACGCAGCCTATTATGCAAATATTGGAAAACCGCTTTGCCAAATCCTTTCGCCCCGCGCCGAGGCTTTGGGCAACAAGCGTTGTAGCCGCCGCGCTGAAGCCAAAGCCCGGCATATAGGTTATTGATTCCGCCGTTATGCCCAGCGAGTGCGCCGCAAGGGACGCCGTGCCGAGTGAAGTTACCATGGCGGTCATAAGTATCTGGCCCAACGATACGCACACCCTGTCGAACGTTACGGGCGTGCCTACGCGCACCATGTCCGCCCAGATGGCCTTATCGAAGCGGAACTTATCCTTTACGCTCACGTTGCAGGGGAACTTCTTCAGGAACATTGCGCGCAGCAGCATCACGCCGGAGACCACGTTGGCAATGGCAGTGGCTATCGCCGCGCCGGATACGCCAAGGCCCGCGCCCCACATACGGAACGTTATGCCCAATACGCTTATTTCGCGCGGGGCATATATAAGCAGGAAGTTCAGCACCATGTTTATAAGGTTTGTGGATACGTTGAAAACGAGCGGAGTGGCCGTGTCCCCGGTGCAGCGGAGTATGCTTGAGCATATCTGTATAGATGTGCTTGCAATGTATGCAAGGCACACTATTGAAATATAGCTTGTCGCATCCGCGCATATTTCGGGATCGCCGCCAAGCCAATGCGGAAGATGCGGAGCGACGGCAAGCATTATCCCTGTGAGCACGGCGCCTATTATGAATATTGCAATAACGCTTTGGCGCACAACATCGCGCGCTTTATCATACAGCTTTGCGCCTATAAAATTGCCTATCGGCACGCTGAAGCCGACCGCCGCGCCGCCGATTATGCCGTTCATGAGCCAGTTTGTGCTGCTGGTAAGCGCCACGGCAGCCGTGGCGTTAGGACCTATCGCGCCCACCATTGCCGTGTCCACATACTGCACCATCATTATAAGTATCTGTTCCAGCATTACCGGCCACGCCAGCTTCCATATTATTTTGCCCGGGCTGTGCGCCGAGCCGGTTATGTCTATTTGCTGCTGTTTCATGACAGCATTCACCCTCCTTACAGCATAGGCCAATTCATAGTTAGTCGGTTAAAAGATTATACTCCAGCCATGCCGATTGTGTAAAGAGCGGTTTTAGAGTATAATTTATATGCACATATATGGAAAGGATGGTTCGGTATGGACCTTTTTTCGGCGCAGGCAAGCCGCCGCGCACCGCTTGCGGACAGGATGCGCCCGCGGACGCTGGATGAATTCATAGGGCAGGAGCATATTGTTGGCATGGGGAGGCTTTTAAGGCGCGCCATTGAAACGGATACGCTTACAAGCAGCATATTCTTCGGCCCGCCGGGCTGCGGAAAGACTACGCTTGCAAGCGTTATCGCCGCGCATACGGGCGCAAAGATAGCAAAGCTCAACGCCGTCACGGCGGGCGTTAAGGAGGTGCGCGCCGTTATCGAGCAGGCGGAGAAGGATTTGAAGCTGTACGGCACGCCGACGTATCTGCTGCTTGATGAATGCCACCGCTGGTCAAAAACGCAGAGCGACTCCATTTTGCCCGCTCTTGAAAGCGGGATAGTGCGCTTTATAGGCTCCACAACGGAAAACCCCATGGTATCCATGACGGGGGCCGTGGTGTCGCGGTGCAGGCTGTTTCAGTTTTATCCGCTTACCACACAGGATGTTGAAAAGGCAATGCGCGCCGCGTTGGCGGACAAGGAACGCGGCCTTGGCACGCTGAACATAAAAATAGACGACGATGCGTTTGAACACATTGCCGCCACCGCAAACGGGGACGCGAGGAGCGCGCTAAACGCGCTGGAGCTTGCCGCGCTTACGACCGCGCCGGACGAGGAGGGCTGTATACACATTGACGCAGCCGTGGCTGCCGAATCGGTACAGAAAAAGGTGGTGAACGTTGATGACGAGCAGTTTTACAATATGCTGTCCGCCTTCTGCAAAAGCCTGCGCGGCGGGGACAGCGACGCGGCCATAGCATGGTTCGCGCGGCTTGTATACGCGGGCGTTGACCCGCGCGTTATATGCCGCAGGCTTATCGCCCACGCATCGGAGGACGTTGGCCTTGCCAACCCGCAGGCGATGACGCAGGCCGTTGCCGCGGCGCAGGCGCTGGAGCTTATAGGTATGCCGGAAGCGCGGCTTTCAATCACCCAGGCGATAATTTTCATATGCGAAAGCCCCAAATCCAACAGCGTTGTTATGGCGATGGACGCGGCGTTTGCGGACGCGGAAAGGATACCCGATCAGCCCGTGCCCATGCACCTGAGAGATACGGCGTATAAGGGCGCGGACAAGCTTGGCAACGGCAAGGGCTATAAATATCCGCATGATTACCCGGGCCACGTTGTGCAGCAGGAATACATGCCGCCTTCCGTAAAGGGCCGGCGGTACTATGTCCCCGGTGAGCTGGGCAACGAGGGCAAAATTCGCCAGAACCACATACGCAACGGAAAGATAGAAGAGTAATTGCGCTTTTCGCCGCCGGATGATACAATATAAGTTACTTGTGTATATTTAGAAAGGATAGATATGACCATGAATATCAAAAAGACTGTTGCCGTAATGCTCTGCGCCGTGTTCGCGGCTGCGATGCTGTCCGGCTGCGTATCGAGCACCACCGTTAAGGAAAAGGATGCGGGCGAAGTGACCATATTCGTTGACGAAACGATAAAGGGCGCCATTACGGACGCCGCCGCCGCTTACACCAAGCCCGTGCGCGAGTTTCCCGAGCGCGAAAAGGCCATAATTCTCATAGTGAGCGATTCTACCGAGGACATAGTGAGCCGCGTGGAAAACGGCGAATATGCGGACGCGGTGTTCGTGCTGGGCGATGAAGCGCTCAACGCGCTTGACGCGGCAACCGAAGGCAAGGACTTCATAGTGCATTCCTCCCGCGTTGCGCTCAACAGCGAGGACGGCGCGCAGTATGCCATAGCCGTGCTTAACAACAGCGACCGCCAGAGCGTTGTGCAGGGCTTCATAGATTATCTTATGAGCGACGAGGCCGCCGACGTGCTTGGCGGGAACGGGCTGAAGAAGTAAGGGAAACAGGAATAACATAAGGCTCCCCTTTACGGGGAGCTGGCACGGCGCAAGCCGTGACTGAGGGATTATAACAAACAAGGAACTGTAAGCTGCTTATAACCCCTCCGTCTCACTTAGTTCGACACCTCCCCCTTTCAGGGCAGGCTTAATGCCGGAGTTTGTACTGTGCACCAAAAGGCGCCACCGCTTGCGGGGGAGCTGCTGAGCGTAAGCGAAGCTGAGGGGGAATAACTTGGAGCTTTTGGCTGTTTTAGCCGTTCCCCTTTCGTCTGCTCATTACATTCGCAGCCACTTTCCCCGTAAACGGGGACAGCTTCCCCCGCGGCAATTTCCGCCACAACCTATGACCATCACATTTATTCAGTACATAATAGTTTGCCCGCTGGTATTCCTGGCGGGGTTTGTTGACGCGATAGCCGGCGGTGGCGGGCTTATTTCGCTGCCCGCGTATATGCTTGCGGGGCTGCCCGTGCATAACGCCATAGGCACAAACAAGCTGAGCTCCGCCATGGGCGCAACGCTTACAACGGCGCGATTTGCAAAGTCCGGCTTTATTGAACTCAGGTTTGCAATACCCTGCTCCGCTGCGGCGCTGCTGGGCTCGGCCATAGGGGCGCGGATAGCGCTGCTTATACCCGAGCATGTGTTCAAAATAATAATGCTGTTCGTGCTGCCGCTTGTTGCTGCATATGTTATGAGCAAAAAATCGCTTAAAGACAGGAGCGAGCTTGAACCGT
>ENA-ORTY01003544-ORTY01003544.1-human-gut-metagenome-genome-assembly--contig:-NODE-3544-length-13318-cov-7.536756_pt1 | contig 13318 bp, 10 predicted proteins | sample MGYA00241917_ERZ509198 | MGnify/ENA primary metagenome ERZ509198 (study PRJEB26280, sample SAMEA2338857) | human gut metagenome | biome: human gut; feature: human-associated habitat; material: faeces...
CGAATTGCGGGAGCAAGGCGGAACGGGAAAGAGGTCTGCCGCGCACACTTTGTACGGACGGTGACGTTCAGGCGGCTTTGCCCCCTGAAAGAGCTGTCTGACGGTCAAAGTGAATCCTCTGTCTTCAGACAGGGGAGCTTCAATGCGGCATGGAAGCTTCGGCCTCAGGCTTAATCCCGGAAAGTCTGAGCATCAGCGTGTCAACGGTCCCGGACGTTCAATTTTGGTAAATTCTGGTACCATATTCCCAAAATTACACGCCCTTTTGGGAATATAATCCCAAAATGTTCCAAACCTGCAGGTTAGCTCATCATGTTCAACTTTCCCTACATTCGCCGCGAGCTCGAAGCCCCCATCTTAAGAGGCACACTCCGCAATCGAGCGGAGCTGATTCTCGGTCCTCGCCAGGTAGGTAAAAGTACAATGCTCGATCATCTTGTACAGAACCAGCGTTTCATTAAGCTCACCGGAGAAGATGAGGACGACCTGAGCATCCTTGCAGATCCGAAGACATTTCTCACGCTAACGCAACAATTCCCAAATGTCATCATTGACGAAGCGCAGTTTGTACCGAACATTGGCCGCGTGATCAAGCGCTTAGTCGATAACAACACAACGGACTCGCGCATCTTCGTAACCGGTTCCAGCGCCCTGGACCTTGGTGGCCATCTCAAAGAATCTGCAGCCGGCCGCTTCAATTCGTACAACCTTTGGCCTCTTTCTCTGGAAGAACTTGCCGAACACAGCAGCTGGATCGAAGTCAAGCGCCAAATCAATGATCGCATGATCTATGGTTGCCATCCTGATGTAATCAATGATCCGGCCCATGCCAAAGAGTATCTTCTCGACTTCACGGATTCCATTTTGTACAAGGACCTGTTCAAACTGGCTGAAGTCCGGAAGCCTACCGATCTCACGAAGTTGGTTACGTTCCTTGCAGCTAACGTGGGCTCCGAAATCCGCTACGGCTCCATCGCTTCCGAACTTGGCATTCAAAACAAGACTATCGAACGCTATGTCGATTTATTGGCCTCCTGTTTCATCTTGAAGGTTGTTCCTTCGTGGTCGAGAAACCCAACGGCAGAGCTCAAACTCAGTAAGAAAATCTATTTCTACGACAATGGAATTCGCAATGCGCTATTGAAGAACTTCGCGCCTGTGCCTGCACGCGAAGACAAGGGCGCTCTTTGGGAAAACCTGTTCTTCACCGAACGCTTAAAGCTCCATGCCTTCAGGCGAGACGGCGGAGAAATCTATTTCTGGCGAACCAAAAAGCAGCATGAGATGGACTTTATCGAGATTGTGAACGGCACCATTGCTGCCTTTGAGTGCAAGGCTGGCAACAAAATCAACTCCACCTCAATCAAAGCATTCTCTCGCGCCTATCCGAACATTCCGGTGACAGTTGTCTCCCCTGACAATATTGACCAAGAGCCGGCGGAGCCTGCGAGCTTAGCAAATGCATTTGACGCCCCTCCAAATCCCTGACCGTCCCGACGGTAAGTCTTCAATTTGGCAAATATTGGGATTATATTCCCAGAATGTTCGGCTTTTTTGGGATTATAATCCCAAAATGTTCCATTGATAGTCTGATCAGGCCGGGCTTTTGACTTTCTCCCACCGTCTGATCTCTGGACCACCCTAGCCTTTTTTACACAGTTCTGGCGTCGAACGTGACGGGGGCGGTTAACTGGCGCCCTTCCCGTCCGTCCGGCGGGCCAAAGGGCGAGGGTCCCGCGAGCTTCTTTGCGGACTACGCCTTCTTCGAAGGCATTGCGGTCGCCCCAAAGACCGGCAGCAGCTTCCTGAACGAACTCGCCGACCGCCGCACCCGTGCCGACCTTGAGGATCATGGTCTGGGCGCAGAGGGCCGCGAAGACCTTGCCCACGCCGCTGCGTGCGAGGACGACGCGCCTGCCCTCGAGGCTGCCGATGATGAAGTCAATGCCCGAGACGGTTTCGGTGCGGGCGTTCTTCATCATGCTGCGAAGAATCGCGACTTCGACGTCCATCGCGCCGATGATGCCGGTGATCTGCATGTGTCTGTCTCCTCTTGACAAGGAGCAGCTCGAGGCATTGTTCACCAATGTGAACACTCAGGACCTCAGGATCATTGCCGTTGATGAGATCGCCATCCACAAGGAACAGAAATACGCCACAGTCTTCATCAATTACGAGACCAGACAGGTCTTCGCGGTGGTCAAAGGCAAAACGCAGAAGGCCGTGGAGTCCGTTTTTCAGATGCTTGTCGACCGTGGTCTTCAAGATCAGATCATTGCCGTGGCCTGCGACATGAATGCTGCCTACCCCAACGTCGTCGAGAAGTTCCTGCCTAAGGCTGAGATTGTCTTTGACCAGTTTCACGTCATTCAGCATTTGAGTGCTGAAGTGTTCAAAGAAGCTCGCCAAGTCCAAGCCAGAGAAGTAGAAGAAGAGTTCGGCATGAAATCGGATCAAGCAAGGGCGGCTCGGAAGATTCTGCGAACGGCAGCTTGGGAACTGTGGATGCCGGAACACTCGCTCACGCCGGCTATCCGCGAGCGCCTTGAAGAGATTCGAAGGGCGAACAACCTGATGTCAACGATGCTGCCTCTGGCGGACATGGTCCGCTGCATTTGGCATGCATGGTCACAGGAGGAAGCCGCGGAGATGCTTGCAGAGTGCATTGAAGCATTTGATTCCTTGGCGCAGGACCATAACCTGAAGAATGCAGCGACGTTCGCAAGGATGTTGAAGAACCGCAGCTTCGGCATACTGACGGCTTGGAAGCACCGCATCAGCACCGGCCCACTGGAGGGTGTGAACACGAGAGCCAAGCTCATCAAGCGCATTGCCTACGACTACAAGAGTTTGAGTATTTCGCACTGAAGCTCAAGGCCGCATTCCCGGGCAGAGGCCGCAACCCGCTCCTTTTGCTTGGAGAGTGGACCGCAGTGATCAAGTCGCGCCTCTGTCACACAGACCTCGGCATGGAACGAGAGAGCCCACTCTTCTTTAATTACTCGGCGGCGTGAGCCGCCGACAAAGGGCCGCTGAACTTCATCGGGCGCTGCTTGGTGGAGATGGAGGGCTGTGTGCTTAAAGCAGGCTCAAACCAGACATTAGGCTCGATTTTAATAAGCGCGGGTTAACCCTTTATATTGTAAACACTAAGAGGTCGAAGGCGACCGAGCGAAAGCAGCGTTCGGCGCTCGTGCTGATAGGATCCACCAGAGAAGGCACCCCAACTATTTCCGAGTACACCTGATTGGTAAGCTCCCTATGGGGTAAGACGCTCAACATGGGGGTGGAAGAGAATGCTCAGGGTGCTGTTCACATTCCATGAATCCCCCTGCAGTCTTTCCACACCGTTACCTTCGACTGGCCGTCGCTTCTCAACACTCTGGCCCCCCAACGAAAAGACTCCCCCTTTCTGTCACAACAGTCCGCCCTTCTCCAATCCGCGAGGTTGATGGGATCCTCACCAAAAGCGGGACCAAGACCTACATCGCGTTTTCTCCCAACCATTAGCGATTCCAGTCCTACGATAGGACGCGGATGCTCTTGCGACTCGTCGAAAGCATCGTTCTCTTACGTTGCCCCATGTGTCTTGAAATGGGGCTTGACAGGCGGAAATGCCAGAACTCCGCACCAAAGCGCACGCATGCAAACGCTATCGCATAATTGGATACTGAGACCTAATAGAATGCAATACCAAGGAGGAGTTCTTTTGCACCGAGACTTGACAAAGTTCTGACCATTAGCATAGCTAATAGTAATAGTTAGGAAGACTGTTGGTTTTTGTAGCTTTTCCCTTCGAAAAATAAGATTTCCTTGACTTCGAGCGGTTCACCTCTCTTGCCGCACGAAAAAGGAGAAAGCTATGCCTGAAAAAATTCACAATCTTCCGATCACTGGCATCGCCAGTTTTGCCAAGTATCCGATTTGCACGGATCTGGACGCTCTGGACGACGCCGACGTTTGCGTGATGGGTATTCCGTATGACATGGGCGCCCCCTATCTTTCTGGCGCCAAGTTCGGTCCTCGTCGCATTCGTGAAGTTTCCTGCCACTATGGCCGCGGCGACGCGGGCTTCTGGGATCCCGAACGTCTGGAACAGTATCTTGCTGCTCCGGTCAAGATCGTTGACGGCGGTGACGTTGACATGGACCCGATGGAATACCGCAATACGTTCGACAACGTTGAAGAAGCCGTCCGCAAGATCATCTCGAAGGGCGCCCTGCCCGTCATGATGGGTGGCGACCACTCGGTGACCATCCCGATCGCCCGCGCTCTCGACATGTACGAGGACCTTTGCATTGTTCAGTTTGACGCGCATCTCGACTTCGGCATGCGCATCAATACGAACGGTAGCCCTATGCGCATGGTTTCCCAGATGCCGCACTTCACCAAGATGTGCCAGATCGGCATGCGCGGCCTCGGTTCCAATACCCGAGAAGACTTCCAGGCGGCCTATGACTATGGCTCCGTCGTGATCCCGGCCCGCAAGGCTCTTGAAATGGGTGCTCAGGAAGTGCTCAAGATGATCCCGAAGGCCAAGAACTACTACGTCACGATCGACATTGACGGCTATGACATGAACACCGCCCCTGGTGTTGGTTCTCCGTCGCCCGGCGGTCTCAACTATGTCTTCGAAACCGACGTTCTCGAAGGCATCGCCAAGATGGGCAACGTCGTCGGCTTCGACCTGGTTGAAGTCGCGCCCCAGTATGACCCGACTGGCATCACCCCGCGTCTCGGCGCCATGACGATGCTCGCCTTCATGGGCTTCATCATGAAGGAACGCGAAATGAAGGGGCTGCTGAAGCACCAGCAAGCCTAATAGGCATTACCCCGCCTTACCGACCGGCTGAGACTCTTTGACCCCCGCCTCAGCCGGCTTTTTCTCATCTCCGAATCGTTCGACTAAGGAGACCCCTCATGTTCTGGTTGGAACTTTTAGTTGTCCTGGCCGCATTGGCGCTTGGCGCTCGATTGGGCGGCATCTTCCTCGGTATCGCTGGCGGTCTCGGCCTTGCCTTCCTCGTCTTTGTTTTTGGTCTTGCTCCCTCCGCTCCGCCGATTGACGTGATGCTCATCATCACGGCTGTGATCGTCGCAGCCAGCGTCCTTCAGGTCGCAGGTGGCATGGATTACTTGGTGTCCGTCGCGGAAAAGATCCTGCGTTCGAACCCGAAGTACATCACGTTCCTAGCGCCGATGGTGTGCTATCTCTTCACGTTCATGGCTGGTACGGGCAACATTGCCTTTGCCCTTCTCCCTGTGATCGCCGAAGTGGCTCGCGAAACGGGCGTTCGTCCTGAAAGGCCGATGAGTATTTCCGTCGTGGCTTCTCAACAGGCCATTACGGCTAGTCCGGTTTCCGCCGCCATGGCTGCTCTGGTTGCTCTTCTCAGCCCGCTCGGCGTCGGCATGGGTCAGATCATGCTGGTCTGCGTCCCCGCCACGCTCATCGGCTGCTTCCTCGGCGCGCTTTCCGTCTGCAAGCGTGGCGTTGAGCTCGACAAGGATCCTGTGTACCAGCGTCGTCTGGCTGCCGGCGTCATCAAGGCGAGCGAGTCTCGTGAAAAGGTTGCCTTTGTGCCGAAGAAGGGTGCCAAGCTTTCCGTCGCGATCTTCGTGCTCGGTGCTGTTCTGATCGTGCTCTTCGGTACGATCCCCTCCCTGCGCCCGACCTTCATGGTCGAAGGCAAGCTTGTGACGCTCTCCATGACGCATATCATCGAGATCATCATGCTTGTGGTTGCCGGCGTCGTCTCGCTCCTTTGCAAGCCCAATATTGACGAAGTGGCCAAGAGCTCGGTGTTCCAGGCTGGTATGACGGGTGTGATTTGCATCTTCGGTCTCGCATGGATGGGTGACACGCTCATCACGGCCTATTTGCCCGACATCAAGGCCATGACGCAGGCATTCGTGCAGGATCATCCCTGGACCTTTGCAGTCGGTCTGATGTGCGTCGCTTCGGTGGTGCTCTCTCAGGCTGCTACGACGCGACTGCTGTATCCGCTTGCCATTGCCCTCGGTCTTTCCCCGATCGCTCTGGTGGCCTCCTGGCCCGCTACTGGCTGCCTCTATATCATCCCGACTTACGCTACGATCGTTGCTGGCTGTGCATTTGACTCCACGGGCACGACTCACATCGGCAAGTACGTCATCAACCACAGTTATCTGATCCCAGGTCTGATCACGACTTGTTCGAGCGTTGCAATCGGTTTTGCCATTGCTCAGGTTGTCCTTTAACAACTTCCGCAGAATTCCCCATCCAATGCGAAGCGTTGGGTGGGGATGGATAGCGGGCCGAGTGTCAGCTCGGCAATTTCTGCCCTTGAATATACCGCTTTATCGACTCTATCGAGCGTCCGTCTCCGACAGAAACAGCACAATAGCTATTGGACCAGAAGCGATTTCCCCAAAGAAATGGAGCAATGGCTTTTGCATGTTTTTGGCGAATGGCTCTACTGGTCGCCGTTTTGATGCGGTTGACAAGATCGGAAATCGCATAGCGAGGCGGAATGGAAACCAAGAGGTGGATGTGATCAGCCTCTCCGGAAAAATCGAGAATCCGAATCTCAAGGAAGCTCTTCAAAAGCCCTCTTTAATTTTGCGCCCCGAGAACTTTTGTCTATTACACAAGCTAGATTTCTGTGCAAACGATTGTTCAGGGTACTTTTGAAGAGCTTCCTCAAGTCGATCCAAGATGCGGTGTAGAACTTCCTGTATAGTACTGAGTATGGCTCTGGTGATTGCTTTTCTTCGATAAGCTACAATCAGTACCAAATGAATGTTGATGTTGTAGACGCAGTGTGCGCCACAGCGTAGATCGGTCATAAAATGTCTCAGCGAGTAGAACGAATAGTAGTCAAGCCAGGGCATCTGCATTACGATGCGTGCCATAGGCTTTGTTCTGCCGCTCGAAAGTTGGGCAATCAGGCAGTCTACATCCAGCGTCAGAAAATTTTTGCCAAGGAGGCGTGGCTCAACCGTACCGGCCTGGATCAGGCCGTTCGGTCTGGAAACACTGAGTTGTACAGGAGCATGCCGTCTGCGGCTTCTGCTCAACGTCAAACACAAATTGTTCATGAGCAGTTCGTCTCGTGGCATGCGGCAAAGACGGCCTACTTGGCCGATCCTAGCAAGTTCAAGGCTATGCCGAGATTGCCTGGCTATAGCAAGAAGTACCGAACGTTTGTCGTTGGTCGCAATGGTTATAAGGTAGTTGAAGGCAATCTTATTCTTACCGACAAGAACGACGTGGGCTTTCCACCTCTAAAGATCCGTTCTTGCGACAATCAACCCTTCAATGCCAAAAAGAAGGAGACGATTATCGGCGATGTGCGAATTGTGCCGCACGGGAACGCCTTTTTCATTGAGTTGACCTACGAGGTCACTTGTTCGACTGCCGTTCTGCTTGACGGCAACCGTGCATGTCTTGTTGATATTGGGCTTCGCAATATCGTTACCCTTGCGTCGACGGCCAGCGGGATTCGTCCCGTGGTTGTCAAAGGGGGCATATTGAAAAGCATCAATGCCATGTACAACAAGGATGTTGCCAGTCTGCAGTCTCATGGCAAAAAGACTCACCGACGATCCAAGGTCATGAAACGCACTTGTCGCATCGATGACAAGATGCATAAGGTTTCTCGTTTTGTTGTGCAGTTCTGCCTTCGAAACGATCTTGGAACCATCATTATCGGCCACAACGAAGATTGGAAACAGAATATCAACCTTGGCAGGGTCAATAACCAAAACTTCGTGAACATTCCCTTCAACCGCCTGATTCACATGATTTGCTACAAGGCGGAGGAGTACGGGATCAAGGGAAGCTCTTCAAAAGCCCTCTTTAATTTTGCGCCACGAGAACTTTTGTCTATTACACAAGCTAAATTTCTGTGCAAACGATTGTTCAGGGTACTTTTGAAGAGCTTCCCAAGGTGATCGTTCGAGAGGAAAGCTACACTTCTCTCCAGTCGGCGCTGGATTTTGATCAGCTTCCTACTTACGGGGATAAAAATGCAAATCAAGTTCCGAGCTCGGGCAAGCGAATTGGTGGCCTCTTCATTCGATCGAATGGTCAAAAAATCAACGCCGATGTGAACGGGTGCTTGAACATCGGAAGAAAAGAACTCGGTGATGACTGGCTCAAAAAGCTAGTCGAAACCGATGAGGGCTGTTTGATGCAGCCCGTCACTGCCCGAATTGGGTAGCGACTAGAATGGGGGCTACGGCCCCCAGAATCCCCTTCCAATCGATTAGATTGGGAGGGGAGCATCAATAGAGGTCTGATCCTTTGAAAACAGAGGGCCTTCGGAAACGAAGGCCCTCTGTTCTTTCATCTGGTTCAGAGATCGTTCAAAAACAGTTCCTCCGAAGTCCACGGCATTGTGGAGCGAATAAGCGGGAGGACATCTTCTTTTATGCACTGATGGCAAGCCGATCCGACCGTTTCCATGAGGCTGAGCGGCGTGCTTTTCTTTCTTGCTAGCAATAGCTCGCGCGGCGGGCACGGGTGCGGAGCTTGAAGAATTTTGCAAGAGGCGATGAAGTCACGGGCACCTAATAAAGCCAGCGGCTGAGTCAGAGACCAGCCAAACCCTGCATTGACTAGAGAGAAGACGGTTAAATTGTCGTCGACCGCAAAGGTAGTGGGAAGATCAAGATGCGCCTGAGCGAGAACCATCTCCGTCTGTAGCCCTGAAGCGGTATTGCTTGTATAACGGATCAAAGGGATGCCGCAATACTGAAGATCCTCCCATTGCCACGACTGTCGACGTTTGGCGACGGCTTCTGGAAGAAGAATGACATGGGGTTCTAGGAAAAGAGTGCGTTGATCTAGATGATCGGAGGAACGGAATTGGCCAGTGGCTATGATCACGTCTAGTTCGTCCAGAAGAAGTTTCTGGTACAGAATGTCAGAGGTACCGCAATGCACCGTTATGCGGCAATTCTGATCCAACAAGGTCTTGAAAAAGCGGGGACCGATGGTTCTGAGCAGAGACTCGACACATCCGATTCGGATGAAAGGACGCAGGAAGTTGCTACTCTGGAGATTGTGTAGGACATCCTTGATGTCCGTCTGCCGCTTGGACAATTCGGTATACAACACTCCGGCTTCTTTTGTCGGCGTCAAGGGGCGTGTCGTCCGGTCGAACAAATCCAGACCGATCTGTACTTCCAATTGGGCGATGGTTTGACTGACGGCAGACTGAGTGACGCCGAGTTCGTGGGCAGCCTTTGAAAAACTTCTATGGCGGAAGACAACTAAGAAAAATGTCGTGGCGTTTGAAAAGAAGGGGTCGGTAGTCATAATGCTGTTCTCAAGGGCGGGCCGGCATCAATGTCGTGTCTCCTGAGCATTGATGATCCGATCTATGGTAGCCAAGAGCTTGCGGCAAAGCCAGATTTTTGAAGCTCCCCTGTCTGAAGACAGAGGATTCACTTTGACCATCAGATAGTTCGAAGGTACTGACAAGGTAGTCGGCGGCACGGAACTCGCCTTCTTCAAGGCCGATGCCAAGGCTGAAGCTGGTAAGCTGACGGTCAGCCTCAAGCGCGGCGACAGCATGGCTTCTGTTGCTCAGGATGCCAACGGTGCTGCCATTGGTGCTGCCATCGAATCCGCCACTGACAGCGACGTGTTTGCAGGCTTCATCGGCGCGACCCGCGATCAGGCTCTGGCTACGTACGCCAGCCTGTCCGATGACCCTCACCTTGCGGCCGACAACGCTTCCGTTGTCAACGCCGTCGCGATGACTCGCGTCGTGAAGGATCAGGCCATGGCCATTGGCGAAGGCCGCAAGGCTGAACTCGATAACGGCATCACGATCTGGGCGACGGGTACGGGCAACTTCGCTGAAGTTGACAGCCTCAAGGGTGACGTCGACGTCGACCACTACGCCAGCAGGCCATCGAGCAAACGCAACGCTACATAGCGGAAGGACGCTCTTGGATTGTCGAAATGGACCTTGCCAAATTCTTCGATACCGTCAATCACGATCGTCTGATCTCGGTGCTCGAACGGAATTGCAGGGACAAGATGCTCATCCGCCTCATACGGCGCTATCTCCGTACGGGTATTCTGGCCGACGGCCTGGTAACTCCCCGAGACGAAGGTACGCCGCAAGGGTCCCCTCTTAGCCCGATCCTGTCCCTGATCGTTCTGGACGAATTGGACAAGTATCTGGAAAAACGGGGTTTGAAGTTCTGTAGGCATGCCGACGACTGCAACATCTACGTTGGGTCCGAGCGCGCCGGGAAGCGCGTGTTGGAAAACACGATCAAGTTCATCGAGGAGACGCTCAAGTTGCGGGTTAATCGCAACAAGAGCGGCGTCTTTCGCCCTCGAGGAGCAAAAGTGTAAAAAGCCAGAACCCCTTCGGTCTACGGTAGGAACCCGCCCCCACCCAACTCAGGAACGCTCCGAAAGGAAAGGCGGCACTGTACGCATGCGGGCTTCCTATCGCGTCCCGCTATTCTCGAAGTGAATAACTGCACTTTTGTTCAGTTGACAACTCTTCAGTGGAGAGCAACCATTTTCAGATGGAGCTCTCGACAGGCTCCATCTCAGACCCATCTGGAGAGAATTATGAAGGACAAGCAAAAAACACTTTCGTCCAATCGCCGGGATTTTCTGAAAATTCTGTCGGCGGTGGGCGGCACCGCTTCGCTGACGCCGTGGATGACCGCATGTTCAACCGTGCCCAAAAACGCCTTGGCACCGGCGCCGAAAGAACTTTTGGCACCTGAAGTCAAAGTTGTGAACACCTACCACGAACTGCATTGCCATGGGCAGTGTATGCTCAAGACCCACATCCGTGATGGTCGTATTCTGGCCATCACCTCCGCTGGCGACGTTCCGCGTTGTGAAGCCAGCAAAACCGATGAGTCCATCGGCAAGATGCAGCGTCGAGCCTGCATGAAGGGTTATGCAGAACGCAAGCGCGTGTATGCACCGGACCGTCTCAAGTACCCTCTTCTTCAAACGATTGAGCGCGGCAATCTTGCGGGTTTCAAGCGCATTTCGTGGGACGAAGCGATTGATCGCGCTTGCGCGCAGATCGAAGCAGCCCGTGAACGTCAGAAAACCCTTGGCTATCTTCCGATTTGGGAGCTTGGGTCGACCCCGCTGCCGTTCATGGGACCCTACATTTCCGCGTGGGGCCATCATTCTGCCGGCAATCAAAACGACGCCCTTTTCAATGCGTTGGGTAAGGGCATGTTCGGTCATCCGTCGATCGACATGCTCAACTCCAAGTTCATCATCGTCTGGTCGGCCGACCCGCAGACGACTTCTCCCCATCTGCCTTTCATCATGACGAAGGCACGCGAAAAGGGGATTCCCATTGTCGTGATCGACTCCCGTTACACCGGTACGGTGGGCGCAATGGCGACGGGGGCACCGGGCATCACGCCTTGGATCAGTCCGCGTCCGGGTACGGACAGCGCGATTCTGGTGGCCATGGCCAATACGATTTACCGCCGTGGCCTGCATGATGCGGCGTACCTGAAAAAATACTGTTTTGGCTTCTATCCGAACGATATGGTCGTCAGTCGCTCTCCGGCCAAGAACCCCGTGGACGGCAAGCCTTGGAAGGGCCAGCGCTTCACTGTTCCGAAGGGACAGTCCTTTGTCGAATATCTTGACGAAGTTCAGGCTGAACATGGTGGTGAAGCCGGTGTTCTCCGTTGGGCGTCCCTTCTTTCCGGCGTTCCTGCCGAAACGATCGAAGCCTTGGCCCTTATGTACGCCAAGACGAAGCCCGCCTGCATCTACTCGTCTTGGACGGCTGGCGGCGCACAACGCACGGGCAATGGCATGTACTACACATGGCTCATGCTTTGCTTGAGCGCCATGACGGGGAATGCAACCGTCAGGGGCGGCGGTATCGGTTCTCTGGCTCCCCATGACGGCATGAAGGTGAAATTGGGCGGCGCCCCTGCCCTTTGCGACGGACAGAAGTACAAGCCGCTTCTTTTCTCCCAGTACATGCAGAGCAAGGTAATCCTGACTGGTCGGGATTCCCGCACGCCCGAACAGATGCGCGACGACATTCTCCGCATCAACAACATCGATCTTGGTGAGGATCCGCGTCTTGAAATTGATATGGTTTGGCGCGGCGGCGGCTCCTGCGACGTGTTCAACCAGCGTTCGTCCATCAATCCCAAGCTTGTTGCTTGGAAGAAACTCAAGAGCGTGCTCTGCTATGAGCGCTTCATGTCGAGTACCGCGCGCTGGTCTGACATCGTGCTCCCGGTTGTGACGCACTTTGAGGAAAGCTTCTTCTCGGGCAGCCGCGTTAAGACGGACATGAACGTCGTGCGTCAGGTCATCGAACCTATGTACGAGTGCAAGCCCGACATCGAAATCAATGAACTGATCGCAAAGCGACTTGGTTTGGATTGGGGCCGTCATGGCATGAGCGACATGGAAGTCATGAAGATCCAGTGGTCGAAGACGAAACTGCCTGACGCCTACAAGCAAATCAATCCCGACATGAAGCTGCCGACCTTTGAGGAAATGCTCGAAGAGGCGAATCTTCAGCTGCCGACGCCTCCGGAAAAATCCGTCATCGAGTCGGCTAAGTACGCGCCGGGCGAATTCCCGACGGACACCGGCAAAATCAACTTCTATTCCCCCTTCCTTGCTTCTCGCGGCCGCGTGCAGGACGGTGTTGCCCGTGCACAGTACGTGCGCCCTGCCGAAGGCTACGAAGACATACTGGAAGGCAAGAAGGCGGCTTCTGGTCGCACCTACACGTTGCAGTTCACGACGCCGCATATGCCCAATCGTTCTCATTCGTCGTTCGACAACACGACCATGATCATCGACGTTTTCCCGCACGGCGTCATGATGCATCCCAAGGATGCCGAGGCCAGAGGAATTAAGGCCGGCGATCTGGTCTACGTCTACAACGATGCAGGCTGCATGCGCGTTCCTGCACAGATCACCCGTCGCCAGATTCCGGGCGTCGTATCCATCGGTGAAGGTGCGTGGTACCAGCCCAGTGCAGACGAAACTTACACGGCTTGGTTCGACGAAAAGGGCGGCACCCCGTATGCCCATCAGGTTCCCGTGGACGTGGGCGGCGCGGTCAATACCCTGACGACTGATCGAGACATCGGGGCGAGCGATCCGTTCCTGCATCTTCAGAACAACAAGTCGGGCGGGTTTGCGGCTGGCGGTGCACTTTGTGAAGTCAGCCTGAAGTTGCCGAGTTAATCTGTACACGAAAAGGAATAGAAAATGACTCAGTGGGGTTTTTATTTGGTTCATCTCGGAAGTCCGTGGAACGCGGCCTTGACTTTTAAGAAAAAGTACAGA
>ENA-ORTY01003551-ORTY01003551.1-human-gut-metagenome-genome-assembly--contig:-NODE-3551-length-13301-cov-2.621924_pt1 | contig 13301 bp, 9 predicted proteins | sample MGYA00241917_ERZ509198 | MGnify/ENA primary metagenome ERZ509198 (study PRJEB26280, sample SAMEA2338857) | human gut metagenome | biome: human gut; feature: human-associated habitat; material: faeces...
GCTATATGATTTCAGATGCCGCTAACATGGTGAAGGTAGAAGCACATGTACTGCGTTACTGGGAAGAAGAATTAGAAACCATGAGCCGGGAGAAGTTGCAGGAATTGCAGCTTCAACGGCTTAAAAAAACAATTAATATAGCTGCGAACGCTCCATATTACAAAGAAGTTTTCAGCAAACATGGCATCACGGCAGATAGCATACAGTCATTGGATGATATCCGCAAAGTACCTTTCACCGCCCGCTACCAAACCAGCCTGCCGCTCGTCGGAGCCATGTTCTCCCCACGCTACGGACAGTCTTACTATGAGATGTCATTAGGCAACTACGACCGCAACGTATGCTTTACTTATCCGGGCAACGCACCGTCCATGCGCCATTTCCTGACATTGGACTTTCCCATTGCGGGATTTACGTTCCGGGCCGGCTATTTGTGCGACATCCGCCAAAGTCGTGTGAACGGACTGCGCAGCCATATCTGGAACCATAGTTTCATGATAGGCTACGTGAAGCATTTCAGCTTCGTCAAACGCAAAGAGCCGCAACACCGCCCGTTTATCCTGTAACCCACCATCGGTATGAAACATTACATCTTTTTTATATTCTGCGCCATTCTCGCCCTGCTTTTCTGCCCGAGTTGCATTCGTGAAGAAGAGCCGGATAACACGCCGGTCAATAATTTCGAGACGCTTTGGCGCATTATCGACACCCAATACTGTTTCCACGATTACAAGGCGCAGGAAGGATGTCTGCCATGGAACGAGGTATATGCCAAATACCGTCCGCGCGTACATGACGGAATGACTTCCGCCCAACTATTCGAAGTCTTGTGCGACATGCTGTCCGAACTTCGCGACGGCCACGTCAACCTCTATTCCGCAGCCGACGTAGGCCGTTACTGGAGCTGGCATGAGGACTACCCGAGTAATTTCAACGACAGCATCCACCAAGTTTATTTGGGTACGGACTACCGCATCGCCGCCGGCATGTATTACAAGATTCTCGACGACAACATCGGTTATATATATTATGGAAGCTTCAGCTCCGGCATCGGTGAAGGCAATCTGGATGAAGTCATGTATTATCTGCGCTTGTGCAACGGACTGATTGTGGACGTACGCAACAATTCCGGCGGCACGCTGACCTACGCCGAACGATTGGCCGAACGGTTCACCAACGAAAAACGACTGGTAGGCTACATCGCCCATAAAACCGGAACGGGACACAACGATTTTTCGTCCCCCGAAGCCGAATACATCGAACCGTCGAAAGGCATACGCTGGCAAAAGAAAGCCGTCGTGCTGACCAACCGTTCGTGTTATAGTGCCACCAATACTTTCGTACGCGATATGAAGGAATGCCCCTTGGTCACCATTATGGGCGACCGCACAGGCGGCGGTTCCGGTCTCCCCTTTTCTTCCGAACTCCCCAACGGATGGTCTGTCCGCTTCTCCGCCTGTCCGATGTACGATGCCGGAATGAACCAAATCGAGTTCGGTATCAAACCGGACACTTGCGTATCGCTCACACAAGAAGACCTGGCACGCAACAAAGATACGATGATAGAAGCCGCCCGAGAATTTCTGAAACGATAATTTGGCCAAGCCGATAAATCTTTCTATCTTTGCAGCCGTCTTACCGCGCCTGTGGTGAAATTGGTAGACACGCCAGACTTAGGATCTGGTGCTTCGCGGCGTGTAGGTTCGAGTCCTATCAGGCGCACAGAAAAAGAATCCTGAACACTTCTTGATGAGGTGGTCAGGATTTCTTTTTTATGGACATCAAAAGCCTCTCTCCTCCCTACCAGAGTTTTCCCAAAAACACCTTTCATCCTTCAGACTGTATGATAAGTCTCTTATTACCTTGTAGTTACAAACTGAAAGATGTTCCAAACATCCTTCAGCCATGCTTCATTTCGTTCTGCGGCGAACGATAAATCGTTCGACTGAGAACGGAAAATCGTTTGGCTGAGAATGATTTATCATTCGGCTGAGAACTTTTTACCGCCTTCCGCAATGAAAGGAAGCTGAAAGATGGACTCCTTATCCTTCATTCCGTAATACATTATATGAAAGCCATTTACCATACATCCTGAAAGATGAAAGGAGTTTTTGGAAAAACCTTGGTAGGGAGAGAATGAAGAAGGAGGATACCTCCATACAGCTTCTGCCATTCAAGTGTATCCTCCTTATTTACCAACCGGCTTGACTTCCGTAAGCCCAATCCGGCTTGCCTATGCCCAATATTGGGAGCAGCCTTATTTGCAAACGACCTTCCGCACCTTACCGTCAGGGAACTTCACGATGCAGACCGTACCGTGACGAAGAGCATCCAAACGTTCGCCGGTGAGTGAGAATATCTGACAATCGTTTCCTATATGCTCAGCCTGTACCGCATGAATGCCCGATGCCTCATCAAATTCAGCCTGAGCTTTCTCCGCATCTTTTTCGATTTGCCTTATAATCCTATAAGTCCCGATATAATCTACTGTATAACTTTCCGTGAACAGCCATCCGGCATATAAACTGTCGATCTCATATTTTTGTTGATCGATAACGTCCTTTGCCGCAGCCAATTCATCCTCAAATTCGGCAGCCACGTCCGCACATTCGGTTGCAATGCTCTCTTGAGCCTCCTGTAACTGCTCATAAAGCTTGTCTATCCGTTCCAAAGCCTTGTCGTACACCGTCTTATTTCTACGTTCCAACCATTTGTAATTGTTGGCAATCAAGGTATCCACCAACTCGCGCCCACGCGTCAGGTACTTTCCATCCACCTCGTTAGGACTCCTGTCCACACAATAATCCATCAGAATAACTCCCGTAGGCCCCGCTTCATGCGTCTGCAAATACTCTATAATAGCCGCATTCGTGTAGGTCGCATTCTCACGATAGCCATTCGCCATGGATATCGACCCGGGATAAGCCGATGCAAAGTTAAACACCCACACCACGTCCGACTCGTCTTTTGTCACATGTTTCGTACTATGCTCCAGCATCTCGGTTACCGCGCTTACCTTCTTGGCCACACCTCCTTCGCTATCTTTCGTATTGGCATAATCCTGCACCCACAAAGGAGATTTATAATCCGATGCCGCGCTCTCCCCTATGATACTGCAAGAAGACTGTGCATTCCAGTCCAACCAACCGCACCAACTTTGGAAAAAACCGCCTGTTATCGGTTTGCCGGCATATTGGTCACGGCTCAACAGCAAGATCTTTCCCCGCATATCCCCCACCGTCAAGTCCCGCCGGAACGGAACGAAATAGTCCTTCAAATCCTCACGCGACAATAATTCGCGCAACATGGTTTCGTATTTGGTTTTGTCACTATCGTAACCGGAGGCATACAAACAATGGATCACCGCAAATTCGGATGGATGCTCCTTCAACGAATCCCGCAACAGATACAAAGCAGCGTCGAAACGTAAATTAGTTTCAGAAATCCCATGGTTGATATTCAGATAATCGCCTTTAACTTTCGGACGGAAATCGAAAGCACGGATTCCGATAGACCACTGCGTGGCCACATCTATATCTTGACATTGAGAAAAGGAAGCCAAAGTAACCCCATTCCCCGTAGCGGCATCATGCGTTCCGGGAATAGAAACTTGGGATACAAAAAGGTTGTCCGGCAGACGTTTCATCCAATCTCCGGCTTTCACATGGACACTCACGCAAAGCATCAGTAATGAAGTAAAGTAAACGTTTCTCATGATTCTTAAAATTTAAAAGGTTCCTAAAAATTGTTTTTCTTCCTCTTACAAAGGAAGCAAATGTTTCCAATATCAGAATGAAAATCAGGAGAAAAAAACGGGGCTAAAGCTCATTTTAGCATAAAATAACACAAAAAGGTAAACTGAAGCTCTCACACTTTCACCACCAAGACCTCATCCAGATTCGTTGTATAACGTCGCGAAACGTATTGCCGCTCCGAAGCATATTTCTGTCCGGTTCCCAATGCTGCCACTTTCACCGCGTTATACCCGTTCTTACGGTTTATCTCGTCAACAGCCCGTATCAACGCCCCACGCCTTCCACGATCCAACTTATCAAACAAATCCGTCTGAACCGCTTCACGCGGTGATAAATCCCAAACGATAACGCCGGCTTTCTTGTAATCGAAATGCCCGTCATACGCATGCAACCGCAACGCTTCCAAAGCCGCATGTACAATTTCGGCCGTATCCTGTGTCGGTACAGGCATACGTACCTGTTGATGGACCATATTGCCGGGAACATCCGTCCGGAAACGGCTGGTATAAGCAAACACCGTGACCTGTCCGCAACAAGTGCCCTGTTCGCGCAACTTACGAGCACACTCCGAAGCAAAATACGACAAGAAAGGCTGTTTTTAGCTATTCGGGAATGACTTCCTGCATGTAGATGGCGGCCAGACTCCATGTGGCCGCATCGTTGGTGCACACCACGGGATTCTCGTCCACCGGTGCTGGAACTTCGGGCACCTCCACACGACGCACCGTGAAAGGTTTGTCATTGTGCCACACGTGCCACAATTCATCCCAAGCCTCGGCAGCCAGTTCCCGATTTCCCGTTTTAGCAGCGGCATAAGCCGTAAGGCGCGTCACAGGGAAAGGATTGTGCGTAATCGTGCGCGCCTTTTCCTTGTATTCCCTGGCAAAGGTGAGCCACGTGCGATTCCATTCCGGCAAGTCTATCATTTCCATCAGCTCGTTCATCACTTGGAAACCGCCCATGATGGTAATCAAATGTTCAGTGCGTTGTAAATCGGGGTCTCCCTCGTAGCTCAACACACCCGTGGCAGGGTCGAAGCCCAATACGCCCGGCCCGGTGAAGATGCCGTGGGGCAAGGCCGCGATGCTCTTCATGCCAGCGATGATTTTGTCGCGGTAAGCCGTGTTGCCCGTCCGTTCCCATTCCGTCATCCAGTTTCCGACGTAAGCCAACCAATCGGGACCGACACGCAGACGTGCCGGTGCCGTACAGGGATACTTCTCACGCGGCAGAGCCAGCCTCATCGGATCGATGTCATAAAGTTTCTGTTCGGCATCGCGCACTTCTTTCATCAGGTCACCGCTACGCTCATCCGTGGTCAGATAATAATAGAAACGGTTCCACGCCGCTTGGCTGATGCGTGCCTCCTTCGCTCCACAGCCCCAATGGCTCACGTTGTGACGCGACCCCAATCCGGCAAAAGGTCCGAGATGATACACGTCGCACTCCGTCGTGTGGCGGCTCATAGCCACGGCCATCCGCCAAAGGTCGGCACGGCCGGTGCGCAGGAAACTGTACCACAACCACATATTGGAGGCCAGTTCCGTGTTGTCCCATGCGTACCCGCCCACGTCATACCGCCATGTATGACGCACGGAATCGTAGGTGTGCATAAAATCACCGTAGTTCCAGAAACCGTACCAGCGATGTTGATCGACAGCTTTCACGTAATAGTCCAAATAGTCTTCCAGACGATCCTCCACCCGTGCCCGCTTCGGGTTGCTCCGGTCGGGCAGGCTCCACACCCCGAAGGCATGCTTGGCATGGAGGTATTCCGGTGTGCACAACAAGGGGGCATCTTCGGCTAACATGGCCGCCGTCCGGGCTACCGTCTCCTTTCCCCCATAAGCCACAGACGGAACGAGAGTCAACGTGTGAGTACGCGCCACACCGTAGGGCGTGCTCATCCCTTCCTGCACGTCCTCATAACTGGCCTCCAAATCGTGCGCCACATTGTCGTAATGACGCAAGTCCATCGGTTCCGCATCGGGACTCCACATCCATACGGTCAGACGGGCATTCCGGGCAGCGGCATTGTCCACCTGCAAAGCCGTGGGATAGGATTGCCAAAAATCTTTCAGAGCCACGCCCAATCCGCCGCTTACGTCTCCGGCAAATACATAACCCGGCGCACGGGTTCCCGAGAAAGTCCCTATCCACGGACGGTCGGCATGCGTACGTTTACGGATAGAAAAAGCGTCGGCCGTCGTCTGGCTCAAACGGAAACCGTTCCACACCGCCCAATGGTCGAGAAGATGACGGTTCTTGGCATCGAACTTCTCGTAGGCCGGTATGCGTTCGCCACGCATCTGCCTCCCCTGCCAACCTTTGTCCCCGTCCAATGTCAGGATGCGCCGCCCGTTCAAAGGCTGCACCGGTTCCGCCCATACCCCGCCATCGGCTGTAGCAAAGGCCACGTGGCGGTTATAGACCTCCTCGCGCATGGGAACCTCGAAACGGATACCCAAGCTACGGATGAAATCACGGTCCATATCGCCGTCGAACACAAAGGAATGTACCATCTTGATTTGTTCGCTCCCGGCATAAAAATAAAAGCGTACGGTGAACGGAAGCCATTTTCGTCCCGTGGCATCGTTCGCATAACGGCCTTCTATCCGCACCAATGCCCGGACATCCCCCGCACGTTCCACCGTGACGCGTTCCACTTGTCCGCGATAGTCGGTAAAATGCAGTACCGCCTCTCCTCCAGCCGACGGATGGTCCTGCGTGGAGCACAGCAAAGCAGCCTGTCCGCCTACCGTTCTCCCTTCGCAACGGAGGCTGTCGAGCAGACAACTGCCCCGTTTGGGAATATAAGCCTCCACCTTCCCGGTGGACACCCGTAAGAAAGAAGTCGTCTCATCCACCTGTATTTTTGTCTCGGAACGATTTTTCATTTTATGTTTTTTTCCAACGGTCTCGAAACGGATGCCCTCCACCTCTCCGGGTATCACGGCAGCCACTCCGAGCCATTTTACCGACCCGTCCGGCCAATAAGCCAACGGCCAACAATCCGACGGGATACCTGAGCCTCCCCCATCTTTTCACACCACCCGACCGTCGGCCTCCAGTTCCCCTTTCAGGAACGGGATGCCCAAACTGACCGGACAATCCGTCGAAGGGCGCGTACCGACCCAACGCAAATCGCCCGACACGCCGTTTTTACCATAAAGTCCCACGGAAAGCATGGACAGCCCCATGCACAAAATTGAAATCAGGTTTTTCATGATTTTACGATTATCTGCATGCAAAATTCAGCATAACTTCCGTAATATCCAACTTTCCCGGAAAATAAATTCAAAAAATCCAAGAGATAACCCTTTCCCGTTATGGATTTATTCCTAATTTTGCATTTGGGTTGCTTGTGCCTTTACAGCAAGCCTGCCCTGATTATTAACCTGATTTTATAAACAAAACGCATGAAAACCATCTGCAAAGTCTGCCTCCTTGCCGCAGGCATCCTGTTCCTCGGTCACTCCGCCATGGCGCAGGAAACCGAAATCAACGACATGACGACTCCGTTGCACCTGCTCCGACCGGAATACAAAGTACCCTACGGTGACCTGACCGCCGAACAAGTCAAGATGGACATCGACCGGGTATTCGCCTACATTGAACAGCATACTCCCGTACGCATATTGGACGCCGACGGCAAAGAAGTGACCGACTACCGGCACATTCCCCACGGCGCCACACTCGACCGGGGCGCGTTCCGCATCGGGAGCTATGAATGGGGCGTGACTTATCAGGCATTGCTGGATGCCGCCGAAGTGACGGGAGATGCCCGATACAAGGATTACGTCGTCCGCCGTTTCAAGTTCCTGGCCGAAGTCGCTCCGGGATTCCGCAAGCTTTACGAACAATACAAAGATACCGACGCGCAGATGGAACAAATCCTGCACCCGAAAGCATTGGACGATGCCGGAGCCATGTGTTGTGCCATGATGAAGGCGCGTATCGCCGACCCGTCCTTGCCGCTGTCCGACCTGATAGAAAATTATTTCGCTTTCATCGAACACGGACAATACCGCCTGCCCGACGGCACATTCGCACGCCACCGCCCCCAACACAACACCATCTGGTTAGACGACATGTTCATGGGAGTCCCTTCTTTGGCCTATCGCGGCATTTATAAAAAGGAGGAATCCAAAAAGTATTTCAACGAGGCGGCCAAGGTAGGCCGTCAGTTCATCGACCGCATGTTTGTCCCGGAAAAGGGGCTTTACCGTCACGGCTACGTGGAAGGACTGGCGCAGCAGCCCACCTTCCATTGGGCACGTGCCAACGGATGGGCCATACTGACCAACTGCGAACTGCTCGACGCCCTGCCCGAAGACCATCCCGACCGCCCGTTCCTGCTCGAACAACTGCGCCGCCACATCAAGGGATTGGCGGCTTACCAAAGTTCGGAAGGTTTCTGGCATCAGCTTGTGGACCGCAGCGATTCCTACTTAGAAACTTCGGCCACGGCCATTTATGTATATTGCATTGCCCACGCCATCAACAAAGGATGGATAGAAGGCATCACTTACGGCCCGGTGGCGCAACTCGGATGGCATGCCGTCAGCACGCAAATCAAGGAGGGCGGGCAAGTGGACGGTACTTGCGTGGGTACAGGAATGGGATTTGATCCAGCGTTCTACTACTACCGTCCGGCCAACTATCAGGCTGCCCACGGTTACGGTCCCGTCATCTGGGCCGGCGCAGAAATGATACGTTTGCTCGGCCATTGGTATCCGCGCACGAACGACAGCGGTTTACATTATTATAAGGTGAAACAAACAAACCCTTCTCCGCTCTTCTACCTCACTGAAGACGGGCAAGGAGAAGCCGTAGAATAAACAGATATGGCCATGAGACTCCCATTATCGGCCTGGTTCCTGATAGGCTTGTCCTGCGCAGGAACGGGACAAGCCCGTGAAATCATACGGGAAGTACGCATATCCAATCCCACGAGGATGGCACGCAAAGCCTATCCGGTGGTGGTCGACCTGCACCGCCATGCCGACGGCCTGCATGTACGGTCTGCCAAAGTCGTCTGCGACGGACGGGAAATCCCCTCGCAAGCGGACGACCTGAACGGCGACTTCCGAGCCGACGAACTGGCCTTCACGGCCGACATCCCGGCGCAAGGTGAAGCCGTGTACCGCATCACGCTGTCCGATACGGACGCTCCCCGAAGCTACCCTCGCGAAACACGCGCTTACCTGAAACTGCACGACGAGAAAGGAAAGCATCCGGAAGTGAAATCCATCACCTATCCCGGCAATGCCGATCTGTTGGACATGTACAACAGTATCTACGGGCACGGTGCGGTTTTCGAAAGCCGGTTGGCAGCGTTCCGCATCTACATGGACAACCGGCAAAGCATCGACCTGTACGGCAAAACCTCCTATCGGTTGGAGATGGACAGCACCGGATTCTACACCACGCCCGAACAACTGGCACAAGGATACGGTTGTGACATCCTCTGGGCCGGACAGTCTGTGGGCGCAGGTTCGTTCCGAGGTTACCAAAACGACAAACCCTGCTACATCGACACCGTGGCTTGGCGCAGGCAGACCATCCTGGCCGACGGACCGGTACGTACCGTAGTGGAAGTAGCCGACGGCGGATGGGTATACCACGGACGAACCTTGCACATGACCCAACGCTACACGCTCTATGCCGGACACCGCGACGTGGAGGTGGACATCCGTATCGACGGCGCTTCGCCGGACGCGACCTTCTGCACGGGCATACAAAAACTGGAACGCCACTCCACCGGCTTCATGCAGGAAGACGGCCTTTGCGGCAGTTGGGGGAACAACGTCCCGGAAAAAAGTGCACCGGAACATGACGAATGGGTCGGCTTGGGTCTGTACACCGACAAAGCCTGCCGCAAGGAAATGAAAGAAGACGAGTTCAATTACCTCACCCTATTAGGTACCGATGCCGACAAGCATATCCGTTACTACATCACCGTGTGTGCCCGGCGTGAAAAAGACGGTTTCAAGAACAGCAAAGCATGGTTCGATTACTTGCGTCTGTGGAAAACCGAATTGGACAGCCCGTGCACCGTCAGTATCCGATAAACAAAAGGCATACGGAAAAACCGAAACAATCCCCCGGTTGCACCACTGTGCATTCCGAGGGATTGTCTTTCAAAATAAAGATATTGCTTATTGAACAGCCGTCACCCAAGCGTCATTCAACCAAGCGAAAGACAAATCACCGGCCACATCGTCCCACGTCGTGGCTATCTGGGCGTTTTCAGCATTGCCTTGTCCAGCGAGGAAATTGGCCGAAAGATATTTTCCACCCGTCACGTCGTTCTTCAACACGCCTGCAATCTGTACATTTTTCAACACGGAAGTACCGTTGGCCAAAGCATCGTCGGTCTGCGTTGTTTCAATAGTGAGCGGATTAGGCTTACCCGCTACCTTCGCGCCGTCGATATTAGCCCGTGTACCGGCACGCAAACGGATGCCGCGCTTGTTCTCGCTGCTGCCGTTGCCCACCAAATAAAGGTTGCGCAAAGTGGGGTGAGCCACCGGAGTTGCGTCGAAATTGTCGCCGTTGTTGTCGGCTTCAATCAAACAGTCGCAGGAAGCATCGGTCTGGTAAGCCACAAGGTTGGTAGCCGTGCCGCTCCAACCTTCTGTCCAGTCGAAACTATCGTCCGTGCAATCCACTACTACGCAATGGTCTACATTCACCGTACCGCCAAAGAACTCCAAACCGTCATCGGCACCTACGTAAGTCTGCACATACGACACCTGGGTTCCGGCACCCACACCGTAGAAAGAAATGCCGTTGGACTCGTGTTCGTCATCCAGAGCAAAACCCGTATATTCCAAACGTATATACTTCAACACACCGGAATTATCATTGGCATCATTGCCGCCATAAGCGGCATTACCGATTTCAGAAAAGCCCGAACCCGCATTGGTGGGAGCATAACCGCAGATGTGCAAACCGCCCCAACCACCGGCAGTCTTATTTTCGGCCGTCATCACGATAGGATTTTCTACTGTGCCCACTGCATTGATTTTGGCTCCTTGCTCGATCAGGATGTAAATAGGATCTTCGCTGTCGGCTGCCGTTATCTTCACACCTTCTTCGATGGTAAGTACGGCGGGCGCCTTTACCTGCAACTGACTGGTCAGCTTGTACTCCGTATTGGCCGTGAGGGTCATGTTTTCCGTCACGATGCCGCCCAAGTTTTCAACACTCGGAGCGGGAGGCGGTGTAGTTCCGTTCTCATCGTCATTACAAGCCGTAAATACAGCCATAGAAGCGCACAGAGCCATAGCCCACGTGGAAACTTTCATGAAATTTGTTTTCATCTTTCTCTCTTTTTAAAGTTTTGAATTGAATTAATTTATGCTTTTACTACTTTTATAATGTATACGTCACTCCGAAGCTCAACCCCACACCTTCGTTAAAGCGCTCCACTTCCACCTCGGTATTCTTACTCGGTATCTCCTGACGGAACACCACATCGGTATTCAAAAGATTCTTGGCCGAGAACTTCACGCTCCAATGAGCGTTGAACTTCATATTGGCATTGAAATCCAACGTATGGAGAGTGAGTTGCTTCACATCACCGATACCCTGTATACCCACTGCCTGTATGCGCTCGCCTTGCAAGTTGTAGAGCAAGGCCACAGTGAGCTGGCTTTCCTTTCCGAACTTAGGCGAATAGGTGAGGTCGGCATTCATCAGGTAGGGCGACGCACCTTGCAGCGGACGTTCGGCATTGGTGTAAACCCCACCTTCCGGAAGGTTTACGTTGGTGTACATGTAGGACGCGTTGATTCCCGCTTTCAAGTCTTTCACTATTTCCTTGCGTGCTTCCACTTCAACCCCTGCAGCCAAACCGTCGGACGCGTTCTGGAAAGAATGCATCATGGCTCCGCCGGACGTTGTTTGCGTACGCTCGATAGGACTGTCCAAATACTTGTAGTAGGCCGTGACGGCCACCATGTCGGTGGACGACGGACGAAAGAACTCATAACGTAAATCTATGTTGTAGTTGTAACCGTTGTCTAAGTTTTCATTACCACGTACTTGGGTGCCGCCATAAGACTCCTGATAAAGGAAAGGAGCCATCTCGACAAACGAAGGCCGTGTCACCGTACGCGAAGCCGCCAGACGCAAGCTGTTTTTCTTGTCGAACGTGTACTTAAGATTCAAGGCCGGGAAAAACTCATCGGAGTTCAGGTCGCGCCGCATCTCCATGCCACCGTCATTATAGTATTTCACCCACTGACGCGTGCTTTCCATACGTACGCCCAAGTTCACCAGCAAGGCCTTCACCGGATAATAGTCGGCCTCGATGAAACCGGCCCAGATGCGGCTTCCGGCTGAGTACTCATTGCGTTTCTGATGGCTGCGGTTGATGGTAATGCTACCGTTCTGCACGTTCTCAAAGTTCAAGTAACCGTCGGTGTGATAGATGTCGGTCACATTAAGAGATTCCATCTCTTTCAAGTTATAATAGAAGCTCGTGCAGGTAAAATCCCTCGTCTTGTCACGCAAGGCCGCACCGAACCTCAACTTGTTTTCATCGGAAAAGCGGTACTGCGCCTGTACGTCACCCACCCATTCGTCCTCGTCCAACTTGCCGAAATAGCGCATGGTTTCCTGGGCATTGAGCTTGAACAAATCCCAAGTACCGTCGGACATCTGCCGGAACATCACCTGACGACGGTCGGGTTCCTCACTGGAAGTCTTACTATACGAACCGCTCCAATCCGTATCCCACTTGCCCAACACGTGGTGCCCGGCCAACTGGTAATTCTGCAATTCATACACATGGCTGTTTTGGTTACTGCCTTTCAAGCGGATGCCTTCCTCGTCATGCCCTTGACGCGCCATATAGCTGTCTACCGCATTACGGGCATAAAAGGCCGAAAAGCCCACACGGTCTGCCTTGCGGAACGAATAGCCCACACTGGCCAAACCGGCCATCTTGAGCGTTTGGGTAAAAGAATCGTAATCAAAACGGCTCATCTCCGTACCTGACGCCTCGAAAGTGCGGACATAAGCATTATCCAGACTTTCGTTGTCGGTATCAATACCGAAAGTAGCCAACACATCCATCTTGTTGCGCCCCAACCGGAAAGTGCGGCCGAAACCGAAACTACCGTTCAAGTCGGGTAGAGCAGAAGACTTATTCACTTCGAATGTGGTGGGGAAGATATTATGATTGCGACTGTACTGCCGGTAATCGGAAAGCGGCAAATCCATGGCCTTCCGGTCCATAGAAGGAGTCTTGAACATCGTATTCGCCCTATCCATCTGATAGAAGTCGCCAAAGACCGTCCCCACCTTACCACCGGTACCGAAGGATATGTTGAAAAAATCCTTCGTGCCGCCTTCTTTGGTGCTGATGTCCACATGGGCACCGGAATAGTCGGCAAACGCACTGGCCTCGTACACCTTGCTCACCGTGATGTTCTGCACGGCGGAAGAAGGAAAGATGTCCAACGGTATCAGTTTGTTATCCGGGTTGGGTGAAGCGATGGGAAGCCCATTGAGCGTGGTGGAACTGTAGCGGTC
>ENA-ORTY01003552-ORTY01003552.1-human-gut-metagenome-genome-assembly--contig:-NODE-3552-length-13296-cov-4.670795_pt1 | contig 13296 bp, 12 predicted proteins | sample MGYA00241917_ERZ509198 | MGnify/ENA primary metagenome ERZ509198 (study PRJEB26280, sample SAMEA2338857) | human gut metagenome | biome: human gut; feature: human-associated habitat; material: faeces...
GGGGGGGGGGTTCCTATTTATTGTTCAGCGTTCAGTTCTGGGCCGGGGGCGTCATAGACTCCGGCATCTCGCCCATTTCACTCAGCTGCAGCATCACCAGCGCCTGGGTGGCCATCCGATTGCCGCCCTTGGAGGCATCCTCATACCACCTGCGTGCCTTGGCCAGATCTTTTTTGGTGCCCAGGCCCTGCTCATAGCACTGTCCCAGACGATACATGGCATCCACATGGTGCTGCTCGGCAGCAGCCTCAAACCACTTCAGGGCCTTTGCCTCGTCCTTTTCCACACCGATGCCCTGGCTGCAGCAGTCAGCATAGGCGTAGCGCGCATCGGCGTGCTGCCGTCTGGCAGCGCGGTGGAAATACTTGGCCGCCTTTTCCAAATCCTGCTCCACACCATCGCCTTCAATATAGAACACGCCCAACTGGAACAGGGCGTCTGCATTGCCCAAATCCGCTGCCATTTGCAGCCACTTGGCTGCCTCTTCACACTGATTCTTGCCGTAATAGTAGCTGCCTACCAGCAACTGGGCATGGATATGTCCGAATTCTGCCGCCCGTTTGAACTGCTCCAGTGCCTTTTCGTCGCTCTGCTCTACGCCATCGCCCTGCTTATACCGCATTCCCAGGGCAAATGCCTCGTCCGCCGAGCGCTCACTGTCGTCCCGGTAATCTGCCGGGTCCACTTCCTGCGGTTTCTGCACCGGGGGAGCAGGGGGAGCCACAGGCGCGGGAGGCGCAGGGGGAGCAACCGGGGCAGCAGGTTTCTGCTCCGGCAGCGCTGCCGTTCCGGTGGAACCAAAACGGCCTTCTCCCCGCTCAGTCCGGGACAGATCTTCCACAACTGTGAATGCCGGCGTCAGATAGGGAGTAAACAGCATCTGCGCAATCCGGTCGCCCGGCTGCACCGTCTGCTGAATCTTACCGTGATTGAGCAGGGTGACAAAAATCTCTCCCCGGTAATCCGGGTCGATCACTGCCACCTTGTTGGCCGGAGCCAGGCCCCGATTGGCCGCCATGCCGGAACGGGCATAGATCAGGCCGGCCACGCCTACGGGAATCTCCATGGCCAGGCCCGTGGGGATCATAACGGTCTCGCCGGGGTAGATGGTCACCGGGGTCTGGATACAGGCGCACAGGTCAAAGCCTGCGCTGGCAGGGGTTCCCTGGGCAGGCAAAACGGCATGGGGGTTCAGTTTCTGAATGTTCATGTTGAAATCCGGCATGGAATTTCCTCCTCTGATTGATTCAATATTCGTAAGGGCTGTAAGTTTCTTGCATCAAAGTCTCAATGGCCGCTCGATCCGGCACGAAATAGGAGCCGCCGCCGATATACTGGGCACTGCCCGGCAGGGTCGTGGTCACCATCTGGGTGGTATCGCAGCCCATCAGCACCCGGGCCAGCCAGATGCAGTTGCCAAGGGACAGGTCCGTGGTAGTCTCCTTCAAAACCGCCGCTGCCGCTGCCGGGCCGCGCAGCACCACGGAAGGCGTCATCCACTGGTCAATGGCCGCCTGCAGCAAATCCCGCTGCACATTCACCCGCTCCAAATCCGCCATGGCATAACCGGAACGGAACCGCAGCACCTGCACGGCCTGTTCCCCATTCAAATGCTGATATCCCTCCTGCAGATGGATATACAGATCCTGATAGGGATCGTCATAATTCATGTCCATGGGCACATAAAAGTCCAGCCCGCCGAAGATATCCACAACTTTCTCAGCCACGGAGAAGTTGACCATCAGATATCCGTCCGGCCGGAATCCCAGCAGCCGGGTCACTTCCGTCATCAGCTGTTCCATCCCGGCCTGTCCGCCCCCGGCAGCGCCGCAGGCAGAGTTGATCTTCGGCACAGCGTATCCCTCTGTATATGTGTCCCGGGGAATACTCAGCAGGCTGACCGTATCCTGTTTGCTGTCCACAGTCATTAAAATGATGGTATCCGTCCGATAGCCCGCCTCGTCCGTTCCCGCCAACAGAATGGTGGAAACGCCCGGACGGCGCAGGGCGCTCCCGTCGCTGCCTTCCGCTTTCGGCTGTCCGATGACGCAGCAGATGCCCACAAACAGCACGATTACAAGCAGCAGGGACAGCAGAAATTTTCGGAAAAAATGGTGTTTTTTTCTTGGATTGTCCACATACATTTTCTAATCTCTCCGCACAAAATATTGGTATCGGGGTCTCCCCCATCTGTCAATATCAGACTGATTGTAACACACTTTGTTCCCAAGGGCAACGAAAACTCTCGCCCCCTGCCCGCCGAATGATTGACGGCATTCCGGAAATGTGATACAATCTCTACAATTTTTATAGAAATCACTGCGTTGGAGAACCACTTTTATGGAACGAACAAAGATCCTCGTCGTGGACGATAATTCCCTGAGCCGGAGTATTTTAAAACGGCTGTTTGAAAAAGAATATGAGGTACTGGAGGCAGAAAACGGAAAGCAGGCCCTGGACCTGTTTCAGGCCCATGAGGACAGTCTGGCCGCCGTGCTGCTGGATCTGCTCATGCCCCAGTATGACGGTATGTATTTTCTGGAACATTCGGAATCCCGGCGACTGGCCGCCCGCATCCCTGTCATCTGCATTTCCGGAGACGAACGGGAGAGCAGCCTGATCCGGGCCTATCTGTTCCATGTGGACAGTTTCATCGCCAAACCCTTTAACACCGATCTGGTGCGCCGGGTGGTGCATAACGCCGTCCACCATCCCTCCGAGCGGGCGGGCGTCCGTTCGGATTACGACAACATGACCATGATCACCCGTCTGATGACCGTGCTCAACCGCTGTCATGACAACACGGATGTGTTCCAGACCGCCCTGGCCATCGTGGGCGCCTATCTGGATGCCGACCGGGTGAGCCTGTACATGAAACCCATGCAGTCCCCGGTCTACCAGTGGCGGCGCAAAGGCGTGGAAGACTCCTACCGCCAGACCTACAACTGGATGCTGGAGCACGACTGGTGCCGGGACTGGTCCCTGCCGGAGGAATGGCTGCTGTATGTGGGGCCGGAACACGGCAGCTACAAGCAGTATGCCCCCTATTTCCGGCAGTTCGGCATCCGCGCCATGGAATGTCTGAAAATCGAAGGAATCCGAAACGACGGCGCTTATCTGCTCATCGAAAATCCCGGACATGAGGCCCAGGAGCTGACCTTGATGTCCACCATCCAGAACTGTTTCTCTCTGGCGGTGAAAACCGTGGAGTTGGGGATTGTGGATCAGAAAACCGGCGTATATAACCGGAAACTGTACTCCGACTATATGCAGCGCCTGACCTATACCCCGCTGAACAGCCTGGGCGTGATCGTGATGAATCTGAACAGTATGCACCAGTATATCGCCACCTACGGTCAGTCCGCCGGAGACGAGCTGCTGGAACGAACCGCCGATTTGATCTGCCGCTGCATGGGGTCCACCTGTTTCCGCACCGGCGGCGATGAATTCACCGCCATTCTCCGCAACGGTTCCCGGGAGGAGACAGAGCAGCTGATGGAGCGCATCTCCCTGGCTTGCCGGGAGCAGAACATCGGCCTGAGTCTGGGCTATGACTGGAGCGACCGGAACATCGACCCGGAAGATCTGTACAAAACCGCAGACCGGAATATGCGCGCCGCCAAGAAAAAACATTACAGCTCCCTGAATGTCACCAATCGCTGATAAACACCGCAAACCCGCACCGAAAAGACGCACTGTGCCGTCCTTTCGGTGCGGGTTTCCTTTTCCCCAATGTAAAGATTCTGTGAATCCTCCCGTTTCTGTATTGCCATGCCGGTAAGATTCCTGTATAATGCACCCCAATATCCAAAATGAGGAGGAGACACCAACCGTGGACAGTGACTGTAGCGACCATACGCCTTGTACACAAGTTCATTTCGTTGTTTTTCAGGCATATCTGATCCGCCTCCCGGGGGATCGGTATGCCTTTTTGCGTCATCACAGACTTCGCTCCTGAGGCGCTCCCATCGAAAAGGACACAACACAACGACTGAACTGAAGGAGTATTTACATTTTATGAGCATCACCTATCTAATCATCATGGCCATTTTCATCCTCTGTTCCGCATTTTTCTCTGCAACAGAGACTGCCTATTCCACCCTCAACCGCACCCGTCTTAAAACTATGGCCGAAAAAGGCAACAAGCGTGCTGCCCTGGCCCTGCAGCTGGAAGAAAATTACGACAAGCTGCTGTCCACCATTCTTATCGGCAACAATATCGTGAATATCGGCACAGCCTCCCTGGGCACCATCATGTTCGTCAAGCTTTTGGGCGAGGACATCGGCGCCACCGTTTCCACCGCCGTGGTGACGATTCTGGTGCTGATTTTCGGCGAGATTTCCCCCAAAAGCCTGGCAAAAGAACACGCTGAACAGTTCGCCATGTTCTCCGCCCACATTCTGAAATGGCTGATGTGGCTGTTCACCCCGCTGAACTTTCTCTTCACCCAGTGGAAAAAGCTGCTGTCCAAGCTGTTCCGCGCCCAGCAGGACCCGGGCATGACCCAGGATGAGCTGCTGATGCTGGTGGAAGAAGTCAAGCAGGACGGCAGCATTGATGAGGACGAGAGCAATCTGCTGCGCAGCGCCATCGCTTTCACCAACCGTACCGCTGAGGATATTCTGACCCATCGGGTGGATCTGGAGGCCGTGCCTCTGACCGCCACCCATACCGAAATCGCGCAGGTGTTCACTGCCTCCCGCTATTCCCGGCTGTTGGTGTATGAAGAGAATATCGACAATATCGTAGGCGTGCTCCATCAGAAAGATTTCTATGTAGGCTCCGGAATCACGGAAAAACCGCTGAAAGAAATCATGGCTACCCCGTTGTTTATCCCCAAATCCGTTCTCATCAGCGACCTGCTGAAATTGCTGCAGCAGACCAAATCCCACATTGCCGTAGTCACCGACGAATACGGCGGCACCCTGGGCATTGTCACCATGGAGGACATTCTGGAGGAACTGGTGGGAGAAATCTGGGACGAACACGACGAAGTGGTGGAAGATTTCCAGAAACTGGACGATTACACCTACCGCATTTCCTGCACAGTCAGTCTGGAAAAACTGTATCAGTTCTTCCAGATTCACGCCGAAGTCCCCGGCACTTCCATCAGCGGTTGGGTCATGGAAGAACTGGGCCGCATCCCCGTGGTGGGCGACAGTTTTCAGGCCGACGGTCTGGATGTCACCGTCAGCGCCACGGACAATCACCGCATTTTGACCATCGATGTAAAACCGCTGCCCCAGACCGCGCCGGAAGAATAAGTCCGGCCGCTCCCATTGGGTGCATATTTCTCAAAAAAGCCTCCGTATGGATCACACCCATACGGAGGCTTTTTCTGGCTTTTTTCTGATGAATACTGCGTGTTTCAGACCTTTTGAATGTCCTTGCCGGTCACCGTCTTCAGAAACACCCGGAATTCGTCCGCAGTTCCGCCTGTCATCCTGCACTTATCATACGCCTGTGCATGGTTTTGGCCAAAGATAAAGACAAAGAACTTCTCTGTCTCCACAATTTCGGCAATGGATTCATACTTAAAATCCGAACTTCCCAGTTCCGTCTCCGAGTGATACCCATCCTCCCGGAAAGTCACTGCCGCCCGCTCCATTCCCGGCAGCATCCGTCTTTTTGCCACATATCCGTTGAGCCTGTCTGCAAATATCATCGTCAACAAGACAACGGCGGCTGCAATCCAGGTGATGATTCTGCGGAAATCCAGCACAAATGCCTGCCCGCCATGGGGCAGCGTCAGCAAAATGGCCGCTGCAAGCACGACTCCTCCCCACAGGTGTGCCCAACGGTTTCTCTCTTTTCGCACTGTCTTCCGCAATGCCTTTGCCATATCGGTCATTGTCTCCCTGTCATATACAGTTTCACAGTAAAATTCCATTTGTACACCTCCGTAAATGAATCAACGGGATTTCTGTCCCGCGCTTTGCCGCCTCTTCTGTGAAAAGTATACCACCGTCTTGCGAACGATTCCAGCGCAACGGGCATCAAACGGCATTTTTCCACAAAAATCCCCCCAGATGCCAGATGGTTGCGGAGAAATCTTTCCTTTCGGGTCAAGATGTGGTATAATAGAATGCAAATTTTTTCAGGGGGTCATTATGAAAGCATTCCTCCAAAAACTGCTGGACCCCACGCTGCTCCGTTTTCTGGTGGTAGGCGTGGTAAACACACTGGTGGGCACTGCCATTATGTTTGGCCTGTACAACATCGCCCATTGCAGCTACTGGGTCTCTTCTGCCGCAAACTACGGTCTGACCAGTATCCTCAGTTTTTTTCTCAACAAGTACTTTACATTCCGCAGCCGTGAGTCCACACCGGGTCAAGTGCTGCGGTTCATCGTGAACATCGCCGTATGCTACGGCATCGCCTATGGTTTGGCCAAGCCTCTGGTGCGCCTGCTGCTGTCCTCCGCCTCCGTGGCTGTCCGGGACAATGTTTCCATGCTGGTGGGCATGGTCCTGTTTACCGGATGCAACTATCTGGGCCAGCGCTTTTTTGCCTTTAAGAATGAACAAGGAAAGGAATCCTGAACGATATGCTTACCCTTTACGCAGTGGTCCCCTGCTATAACGAAGAAGAAGTCCTGCCCCAGTCCGCAGAAATTCTCCGCAACAAATGGCTTTCCCTGATTCAGGGTGGCATGATTTCCCCGGACAGCCGCATCACATTGGTGGACGACGGCTCCAAAGACCGCACCTGGGAAATCATCGAATCCCTCTGCGCCCCGGCTGACAGTCTCTTCTGCGCCGTGAAACTGAGCCACAACCGAGGCCACCAGGCCGCCCTTCTGGCCGGACTGGAGACCTGCATGGATGTGTGCGACGCTGCCGTTTCTCTGGACGCAGACCTGCAGGACGACATTGATGTGATCGACCAGTTTATTCAGGAATATGAGTCCGGCTGTGACATTGTCTACGGTGTGCGCAGTGACCGTTCTTCTGACAGCGCCGCCAAACGCATCACCGCCCAGGGCTACTACAAATTTCTGAAACTGCTGGGTGTGGATATTCTCTATAACCATGCCGACTATCGGCTCATGTCCCGCCGGGCGCTCCACGCACTGAGCCAGTACCGGGAATCCAACCTGTTTCTCCGGGGAATCATCCCCGAACTGGGATTCCCCTCCGCCGTTGTGACCTACGCCCGTAAAGAGCGTCAGGCCGGCGAAAGCAAGTACACCCTGAGCAAAATGCTCAAGCTGGCCTTTGACGGCATCACTTCTTTCTCGGTTCGGCCAATCCGCCTGCTGTCTGCCGTGGGTGTTTTGACCCTTCTGGTGGCCGTGGCCCTGATGATTTACACACTGGTGCGCCACTTTACCGGCAACACCGTATCCGGCTGGGCCTCTCTGATGATCTCCATCTGGTTCCTGGGCGGCCTGAATCTGCTGGCTTTGGGCATCGTGGGCGAATACATCGGAAAAATCTACGGGGAAGTGAAACAGCGTCCCCGCTACATTGTGGAAAAAACACTGGGCGACGCCCTGCGTGACCGGGAGGCGAAGTGATGCTGTCTGTGATTCTGCCCGCCTACAACGAGGAACCCAACATCCGGCCGGTGACCCAGCGCCTGGGAGAAATCCTTCAAGCGGCAGAAATCCCCTATGAACTGCTGTTCGTCAATGATGGCTCCACTGACGGCACCTGGGATAGCATCTGTACGGAAAGCCAAGGGGATGCCGCCGTGCGGGGACTGTGTTTTTCCCGGAATTTCGGCAAGGAAAGCGCCATTTTCGCCGGAATCTCTGCCGCCAGCGGGGATTGCTGCGTCGTAATGGACTGCGATTTGCAGCACCCGCCGGAGAAAATCGTGGAGATGTACCGTCTGTGGGAACAGGGATTTGAAGTGATCGAGGGCGTAAAATCCGACCGGGGCCGGGAAAGCGCCGCCCACGGATTCGCCGCCCGCTGTTTTTACAGGATCATCAGCCGCAGCACGGGCATGGATTTGATGAACGCCTCCGACTTCCGGCTGCTGGACCGCAAGGCCATGGACAGTCTGCTCAGTATGCCGGAGCAGCACGCCTTTTTCCGCGCCCTGTCCTCCTGGATCGGGTTTCGGACCGCAACCGTGGAATTTGAGGTACAGGAACGGCAGGCCGGTGAGAGCAAGTGGTCCACCGGCGGTCTGTTCCGGTATGCCCTGAGCAGCATCACTTCTTTCACCTCTTTCCCCCTCCACGCCATCACCTTTATGGGTATCCTCACCCTGCTGGTCAGCCTGATCATGGGCGGCATTGCCCTGTACCAGAAATTCACCGGAGCCGCCCTGGGCGGATTCACCACTGTGATCATTCTGCAGCTGTTTACCGCCAGTCTGATCATGGTCAGTCTGGGGATTTTGGGCTATTATCTGGGGAAAGTCTACGATGAGATCAAAGGCCGTCCCCGCTATATTATTTCCGACTGCTGCGGCAAGCCGGGAAAGGAGCGTACACCATGAATTCCATCCGCCGGGACCGGCGCGCTTTCCTGTGGGCAGTGTGCCTGTTGGGAATCGCCGGGGCATTTTTCGCGCTGAATCTGCTCACCTGCCTGTATGCCGATGATTTTTCTTATACTTACACCTTCGCAGTAAAAGAGAACAAATATCGGATCTCCAATCTATACGAACTGTACCTTTCTCAGAGAAACCACTATCAGGTCATGAACGGCCGTACCGTAGTGCATACACTGGCCCAGCTGTTCCTCATGTGGGGAAAGCCCCTGTTCAATGTACTCAACACGCTGGCCTTTCTGGGTCTGGGCGTGCTCATTTATCATCACGGCTGCGGCAGCCGCACCGACTTTCGTCCGGGGGCATTTTTCGCCGTGTTCTTCCTGCTCTGGGTCGTGACCCCCGCTTTCGGAGAGAGTTTCCTCTGGCTGGTGGGCGCCTGCAACTATCTGTTCGGCATTCTCATCATCCTGCTGTGTCTGCTGCCGGTGACCCGGGGATTCCGGGATGGGTTTCTGCCAAAACCGGCATGGAAAACCGCCGGATTTTTCCTGCTGAGCCTACTGGCCGGTTGGACCAATGAAAACAATGCTGTGGCACTGGTGGTGGTGTTCCTGCTGACCATTTTGACCCTGCTCCTGCAAAAGAAATCCGTACCGCTCTGGCTTTGGGCAGGACTGGTCGGCAGCGTCATCGGCTGTCTGCTCCTGCTTTTGTCCCCGGGAGAGGCCACCCGACTGGCCAACTCCGGCGGTTTGGGCGGTCTGGGCACCTGGATTCGCCGGGGCGTGAGCATCACAGTGCGGCTGATTGTCTACCTCTGGCCCCTGCTGTTGGGCAGCGCTGTATGCCTGTTTGTGGGATGGCGGCGGCAGCGCCCGGTGCGGGAACTGATCGTCCCCGGGATCTGGCTGATGGCCGCACTGGCCTCCACCTATTCCATGGTCATGGCCCCCACATTCCCCACCCGCACCTGGAGCGGCCCGGTGGTGTTCTTCCTGATCCTGTTGGGCACGCTGTACCGCTGGGCATTCCCGGAAATGCCCGGAAAACGCACCACCGCTGTGGTGACGCTGTGTGCACTGGCATTGACCGCCGTGACCTATGCAGGCGCCGTCAAGGATTTGTCCCAGACCCGGGAACAGTTCCGGCAGCGAGAGGCATATATTGCCGCCGAGAAGGCGGCAGGCCGCCTGGATGTGACCCTCAGTCCCCTGTACGGCAGCACCAAATACAACTGCTACAACCCTGACGGCGATCTGAACGCCGACAATACCCAATGGCCTAACACCGCTTATGCCATGTACTACGAATTGGACAGCGTCTCCAAAGGCGAATGAAACCGCAAAAAATCCCCCCTCGAAAGGGCGGTAGTCATAAAACAGTTATTCGGCACAGCGACAAAGGTCGCTGTGCCGAATAACCGTATTTTTGGGGGAGCTTATGATAAAGTGTAAACAGTTCGATATATCAAAATTTGACAAAGGAGTGTGGCGGCATAAAAAAATTCATTGTATTTGCACTTTCAGTGGTTCTGCTCCTTAATTCGGTTGCTTGCAGCGGTAAACCTATCGGCAAAATTAGCGGGCCAGAAAACGATTGTATTACCATTGACGATATAGAATACTTTCGAGAAAGCAACCACAATTTCAGTCAAGCAGACAAGGATAAATATTTAGGGAACGTATCAAATTCAAAAATCACAATGAGGGTTTATTCTGTCAAAGAAGATGCCGAAGGAGACTATATCTATGCTCTTTGGGATTGGGAGGGTTCTTTCTATAAGCGAGGACAATAACAACAATTATAATTTATCGAGCAGATCAAGGGCGGACTTCTACACACCTTGCGGTGTATCGTGCGATGTGCGGTTTACACTGCACCAAAGCCTCCCTTGGCAAAGGGAGATGGCAAAAATCTTTGATTTTTGCCGGAGGGAGAGGCCCTATTACGGGCGGGAATCTCTCTCCCACCGTCTGCGGACGGTGCCCCCTCGTCAGAGAGGGCCAAGGAGCATTTCCTGTTAGACTCGGTATTCATGACAAAAACCTCCCTGTGGTTTCGATCACAGGGAGGTTTAACTGTTTTACGAACCCCTCGAACGAGGGGGGATTTTTTCCGTTTATCGTTCCCGCACATGAAGTCGGGAGAGGATTTCATTGGAGATGGTGCCGCACTTCCGGGCCATTTCCCAGACAGTGATTTCCTCAGCGCCGTCCCGGCCGATCAGCGTCACCGCCTCGCCGGGGGCGCAGTCCGGCAGGTCTGTCACATCGATCATCAGCTGATCCATGCAGATTCTGCCCACAATGGGAACCCGTTTCCCCCGGAGCAGTACCTGCCCGCCGCCGGCACTGTAATTGCGGGGGACACCATCGGCATAGCCGATGGTCACCACGCCAATGCGCCGGAGAGTCTCCGGGCGGAATGCCCGGCCATATCCGACGCTGTCGCCTGCCGGAACCGACCGCACCGAGGCCAGACCGGCCCGCAGGGTCAGCGCCGAACAAAGTCCCTCCGGCAAGGGTTCCCCGCTGCTGGATGCCCCATACAGGGCGATCCCTGCCCGGGCATACGCACAGGGCAGATCCGGGTAATGCGCCATCCCGGCGCTGGCCTGGACATGGAGGTTCCCCACATCCAGTCCCCGGGCCTTCAGTGCGTCTGCCGCCTGGAAAAATCGGCGAATCTGTTCCCGGGTAAAAGCCTGGTCTTCCGGGGTTGGACTGTCCGCAGCGCACAAATGGGTGAACATTCCCGTCACACGCAGATGTTCACAGGCAAAAACCGCTGCCAGAGCCTCCGTATCCTCCACCGGAATTCCCAGCCGATGCATTCCGGTATCCACCGCAATGTGAACCGACAAAGTCTTTCCGGCCGCCTCCAATGCGGCGGCATGGGCGCTGTCCGCTACGGTCTGGGTCAGACGATATTCGCGCAGCTGTGCCGCCGCCTGGGCAGGGGTGTATCCTAAAATGAGGATCTCCCCTTTAATGCCGCTCCGGCGCAGGGCGATTCCTTCCCCCAGTGTTGCCACTGCAAACGCGGTCACCCCTGCCTCCTGCATGGTACGGGCCACTGTTTCCGCGCCGTGACCATAGCCCTCCGCTTTCACCACTGCCATCAGCTTTTCCCCCTCCGGCAGACTCTGCGTCAGCGTCATGGCATTGTGGGCCAGGGCCACCCGGTCGATTTCCAACCAGGCCCGCGCCGGAATAACCGGTTTCCCGCCCATTCTCTTCCGCAGCCAAGTCCACACTGCCGTTCCGGCGGCAGCCGCCAGACCGGACAGCAGGCACACCAGCAGGAAATGCGCCACCCGATCTTCCACGAACAGGCCGTACAGTCCCACCATTCGTGCCGCAAATCGAATCACCACGATGCACCAGGGGTGAATCACATACACAAGCAGGGAAAACACCCGCAGCTGTTTGCAATCGGCGGTGTTATCCAGAGAAAGCAAGCCGAACAGGCACACAGACACCGGCACCAAGCTCAAATACATACTGTCGAACCGGCACAAATTCCCGTGGTGCAGGAGCATGGCCTCGGCAAACAGGGCGCAGCCGGATAACAGCAGTCCCACCAGGCAGGCCGAACGATCCGGCGTGCTGTCTCGGGCCGCGCCTCCCAGCCACAGATACAGCGGTGCAAAAAACAGGCCGTTGCGGGTGTAGTCCATCCAGGAAAACAGAAACTCGTACAGCGCCTGTCCCCCCGGCAGACGAACCGCCAGTCCATACCAGCTATCACCGCCGACGCCCACCAGATACAGCACCGCAGCCAGGATTCCCGCGCCTTTCCATCCCAGACAGCGCACCGCCATCCGCAGCAGCAGAATTCCTACAATCGCCGCCGGGAAGTACCACAGGTGATAGAATGTGCCGTCCAACACCAGATCCCGCACCAGGGCGCCTACCGTCAATCCCCGGTGCTGCCCCATATACAGGTTCAGCGGCAGGTACAGCGCCACCGCCCCCAGGTACAACAGGCCCAGTTTCCGCACCGTTCGTTCCAAACGGCCCCGCTCCAGTTTCTCCCGGAGAAAATAGCCGCTGACCATAAAAAAGAAGGGGACCGCGATCCGTGCAATCATACGGGTCAGAACCAAATCCCCCACTGGGAAGATTTTTTCCAGCGGTTGGGTGTGGATTTCCACCACCAGTACCGCACAAAGCACCCGAAACCAGTCCAGTTTCGCCCCACTGATACTGCTGCCCTTTGTCATGCCGCCACCTCCCGGATTGTGACGATACAGCCGTCCACATTGTTGCCCGAGACCGTCACCCCCGGTCCATCCGGCAAAGAGAACGCTCCCTGCTCCTGATACGGCAGGAAAAACACGGCCGTGCGTCCCCGGCGCAGAGGCATCCGAGGCGAAAAGCGGCGCAGCCAGTCCACATATTCTTCCAAATTCAGTCCTTCCTGCACCATGATCTCACTGTGGGGCGTGCCCACATAGCGAAAGTGCCAGGGTTCTTCTCCAATTCCCGTGACCGGCTCTTTTCCCGCCTCGTACCGCTGAATCAGTCCGAACCGGGGCGCCAACAGGCGAAATCCATGGCAGACCCCCTGATAGGGGAAAGCCGGGGCAATGAAATCGATCTCCTCCCGGTTTTCTCCCAAATCGATGGCCAGTCCCGTTTCATGCTCACTGCACCCCGGTTTTGCCACAAATTGGGCGGTATACTCCGGCCCATTCTCCCGGAGACAGTCGGCATACAACTGTATCTGCTCCCCATGGGAACGGAATGCGCTGACCGGAACAATCCGCTCCCCGCACTCCAACACCGCCAGAGTGTCCGACACCGCCCGCGCCGCCCGCGGCAGCAGCAGGCAGTCCGCCC
>ENA-ORTY01003555-ORTY01003555.1-human-gut-metagenome-genome-assembly--contig:-NODE-3555-length-13290-cov-2.951719_pt1 | contig 13290 bp, 17 predicted proteins | sample MGYA00241917_ERZ509198 | MGnify/ENA primary metagenome ERZ509198 (study PRJEB26280, sample SAMEA2338857) | human gut metagenome | biome: human gut; feature: human-associated habitat; material: faeces...
GTCTGCAAGCTGCGCCATCGTGGTGGGCTTCTTCTTGTTGAGCTGCTGCAGGAAATTCGGGTTTACCGTTCTGCAGTAGCGGTTCATGCGGCTGCTGTCAACCTTGATTGCCTCGGCGATCAGCGTTTCGTGACTTGCCATCAGGTTTGCGAGATTTCTCAGGCTCTGCGGTGTGTGTCCCGCTGCGCCGATGTGAATGTGAACTCCGCAGCCTCTGGTGTAGTCGCTCTTTGCGCCTGCCTTGCGAAGGCGTCTGATCAGCTCCTGCAGGGTTTCGATGTCCTCGTAGTGCAGGATCGGTGTGACCATTTCGCACTTTTCGCTGTCCGGTCCGCTGATGCTCACATCGCGCTGGAATTTCCACTCGCGTCCCTGTGCGTCCCAAGCGCTCCAAGTGTAGTAGCCGTTGCGGAAGGCTGTGTCCTCGTAGCGGTTCGTGCCGAAGAAGTCAGCGGCGAGCTTTGCGGCTGCGCGGCGGGTGATGCTGTTCATCTCAACCTCAACCCCGATCGTCTGCTCCTTCATTCTGTTGATCTGTGCCTGTGTCTTTGCGTTCATGGTGGTATCCTCCTGTTTGGTTTTTGGTGTGTTTTCCCTTTCGGTAGTCACATATTAACTCTAAACGGGAGATATATCAAGCCGCTAAAACCACAGAATATCGAGGAAAATACAGCCTTGATGATTGTGTAGTATACACCCTTGACTTACTTGCAATCGTGTGGTAATATGGGGTACGATGGAATAGGTTCTCACATTTTCCGGCGCTCCCGGAGGCTGTAAAATCAGCCGCCGGGAATGACCTCGAACTCATCTGCGCCTTCGATCAGCGCAAGGCTTCTGCCATTGTCCCACTTCATATGAATGTTGCCTGCGTCGTCGATGATAGCAACCGAACCGGTCGTACCGGGCGGCACGGGCGCGATGTCGTCCGCCATGCGAATCAGGCGGATGCGTGTACCTGCGGGATAACGCTCCCGCAGGGCTTTCAGTTCAGCTTCATTCGGAAACCGCATCGTCAGCACCTCCTTCAGGCTTACCGTGACGGAAGGAGGAGCTTCCGGTCAGGTTGCGGAGCAGAACCTTGCGGGCTGCCTTGTAGTCTGCACCGATCATGCCGAGGCGGAGGAGGAAGCAACGGAAGGCGTATTTCTCGTTGTCGCTGGCATCGGGCTTATTGACCACGCGCTGCAGGTTCTTCGCAAACTCGCAAAGCATGGTGATGAATTTTGCGTAGGCATCAGCGTCACCGTCCTGCTTAATTGTAAACCACGGGAACTCGATGGTTTCTTCGCACTCGTTGACTGCAAGGCTCTCCGTGTTAAGCGCGTGCTTCAGGAGCGTTTCCTTGTTGGCGATGAGCTGGAGCAGATTGTTCATCGACTGCTCCGTGAAGAAATCCCTCGGCATCGAAATCGTCAGGGCTTCCGGCTCGTCCTCTGCGGTGTAGCCTGCCTTCTGCAATTCACTCCGGATGTCGTCCGGAAGCTCATCGACGTGCAGCACCGCTTCCTTGTTGAGGATGTATGCCCCGATCTGGTATCCGCAGCTCGGAACGCCGAGGTACTTCACCTCGCTACCGGTCAGCTCACCGATCTTCTGCGCCAGTGCCTTGCGCTGGCTCTTTTCAATATTGAATCTGATATTCATGATGTGACCTCCTGTTTTTCACCGCTTGCTGCGGTTTGAGTGTAGTAAACAGTCCAGTGGACTGTTTAGATATTAACTCTGAACCGCACAGATAGCAAGACTGTAAAACGGAGAATATGTGCGGGGCGACTTTTCCGATATTTGTGCATATTACAGCGCTGCCGGATATTGACATATCGGCCGCTTTGGAGTATAATTACAGTAGTTTAGGATTGAACTAGCATTTTAATTTGCTTGTCGCATTAGAATAATAGTCGTAATAACAACAATTCAAAGGTGATAAAAATGCATTCAGCATGTATAGCAAGGTTAATTTCAAACTATAGCTGGTTGAAATTACAAGCAATTATTTATTCACAAATCAACGCTAATAACTGTTTGGAATGGGGAAAAACCATTTCGGAAGAAGATTTCTATGACGATATAACTTCAGTCCATAGTATTCATGAAAGGCTTATAGAAGATCCGGAATGTGTAATAGGAGAACTGTATTTTAGCTTCATCAAAAGTTTGATTGTTAATTTCTCGTCCAATTTAGAGTTTTTCTTAAAAGATAGTTTAAAGCTCAATATGATGAGGAATTATTCACTATTTAAGAAAATCTTAAACGACACCAAAACTGTTGTTAATCCAATAGATATTGTGGAAGTTGAAGACATTGATGAGTTGAGGAAAAAATATATTATCCAATTATCTGAGCATATTTGTTCTGGAGAATTATGGAAAGCAAAATTCAAGAAATACATTGGCTTCTTAGATTTATCTAAAAACTTAGTGAATGAAGAAATAAACGGTAGGATAGATTCTATTTGGCAAGCTCGGAACGATATTGCTCACGCAAATACATGTGATTTAAGATTGAGCTACGATAAAGATACATACGTTTTTAACAAAAACATGGGTGCTGAAGAATACACAAAATTTGCGCTCTTGTTTGTATCATTGGTAGACGACGTAATAGCTTTTTTATCTAAAGTTGACAAGCTGTCATTAGAAAAATGGGAAGCGACCGATGCAACACTTTTATATAAGCATAAATAATAATCGTTAAATCACTTAACAGTCATCTTTTCTTCGTCTCCACCTCTTTCACCAGCTCCGAATACGGAATCTGCTGTTCGTTACGAATCACATACACGCCTTCGGCATCACCGGTGTCCTCAACGTAGCGCCGGAGAATGACGGAGGCGTATTTTTCGTCCAGTTCCATCATGTAGCAGATGCGGTTCATCTGCTCACACGCCATGAGCGTCGAGCCGCTGCCGCCGAAGGTGTCGATCACCACAGCGTTCTCCTGAGTGGAGTTACCAATGGGATAGCCGAGCAGATCGAGGGGCTTGCTGGTCGGGTGGTTCGCATTGCGCTTCGGCTTGTCGAAATGCCAGATGGTCGTCTGCTTGCGGTCGGAATACCACTTGTGCTTGCCGTTCTGCATGAAACCGTACAGCACCGGTTCGTGCTGCCACTGATAATCCGAGCGTCCAAGAACGAGGCTGTCCTTCACCCAGATGCAGCACCCTGCAAGGTGGAAGCCAGCGTCGATGAACGCCCTGCGGAAGTTCAGACCTTCGGTGTCTGCGTGGAACACATAAGCCGCGCCGCCTTTTTCGAGGTGGTCTGCCATACACTTGAAAGCAGAGAGCAGGAAGTTATAGAACTCCTCGTTCTTCATGCTGTCGTTCTGAATGGTCAGCCCGCTGGCGCTCTTGAAAGATACACCGTATGGCGGATCGGTCAGAATAAGGTTTGCTTTCGTATCGCCCATGAGTGTATTTACATCTTCGGGGCTGGTCGCGTCACCGCACATGAGGCGATGCCTGCCGACCGTCCACACGTCACCACGTTCCACGAAGGAAGCCTTCTCCAACGCCGCCGTCAGGTCGAAGTCATCGTCCTTCGCATCGGAGTCCGTGCCATCGGAGAACAGGTCTGCCAGTTCCTTTTCATCGAAGCCGGTCATGGCGAGGTCATATCCGAGGTCTTGCAGCTCCTGCATCTCCACGGCGAGCAGTTCCTCGTCCCAGCCTGCGTCCAGCGCCATTCTGTTGTCGGCAAGGATGTAGGCTTTCTTTTGTGCATCGGTCAGGTGGTCAACATAGACACACGGTACTTCCGTGATGCCTTCCTCTTTCGCCGCCATCAGTCTGCCGTGACCTGCGATGACGTTGTATTCCCGGTCGATGATGACCGGATTGACAAAACCAAACTCACGCAGCGAGGAACGCAGCTTCTTAATCTGCTCCGGCGAATGGGTGCGGGCGTTATTTACATACGGGATGAGCTTGTCGGTGGCGACAAGCTGAAAATCGGTCGTTGTTTTCATCGGGTGTTCCTCCTCATCAGAACCTTCTGGAGTCCCTTGCGGGCATCATTGACCTGCCCCTTGACCGCCTGTCCCTTGATGGTGCGGTACTGCTGCTTCGTCATATACGGGCGGCTTGCTTTCAGGTCAAGCCAGAAGATTGCATCTGCATTTGCTTTCATACCTTCCTCACTTTCTGCTGCGGAGAAGCTGCTCCATCAGGTCGTCCTGCGGAGAGCCGTCGAACTTGGTCGTGCAGTTCTGCTTCACGATGTCGAAAATCTCATACCAGAGGACGTTCGCCTGTTTCTGGTAGGACTGACTGAGGGATGCGAACGGCGATGCCACCACGCCTCCGGTCGTCGGGTGCTTACCGAGCAGACCATAGGTCGAGAGGGCTTCCTCACACTGGATAAAACGAGCGAACGCCAGCGAGTAGCTTTCGAGCAGACGCTTGTTCACCAGCTTTTCGCAGCCGCGATTCTTCAGCCATATCCATGTTTCCTTATAAATTTCATCAGCGCCGAGGGGCTTGCCGTCCTTCTGCCGTGCCGAGAGGTATTCACTCGGCGAGGGCATATCCTCACCGACAAGGTCTGCGGCATCATCGAGGTCAGCACCTTCCAGCGCGGTCGGGGTGAATTCGATGATGTCGGCATCCTCTCCTGCGGCAATTTTCTCGGCGAGGGGCTTCGGCTTGTCGCCTGCGCGGACTCTGCGTCCGCCACGGTTTGTACCGTCCTTTGCCATATCATCACCTGCCTATAAAAAATGCCGGAATCACGTGGATTTCGGCTTGTAAAATATTCGAGGGGTTAATAGGTCGTTTGAACCGGACTTTTTGCGCGTGAGAGGGGGCGCCGGTCTTGTGGCGGCGGCACCGTAGAGATTTCGATACCCCCACCCGGCAGCCCCCAGCCCCGCCCCCGGTCAATAAGAATATTCCGGTCTGGTGTCCTCGCTTCCGGTTTTCCGGTCGTGACACGGCTTGCATAACGCCTGCCAATTCGTGTCGCTCCACATCAGGTAGTGATCGCCACGATGCGGAACAATATGGTCGACAACGGTTGCCGTCACATACTTTCCCTGCGCCAGACACTTCACGCACAGCGGATGCTTCCGCAGGTACGCTTTGCTGACACGTTGCCACTTGCTGCCGTAGCCACGCTTGGCGGCGGACGGTCGTTCAGGGTGCAGCGGCTTGTGTTCATCGCAGTACGCACCCTCGGTCAGTCTCGGACAGCCGGGATGCTTGCACGGTTTCATTGCCTTCCTCGGCATCGCCGACACCTCCTTCGGGCATAAAAAATGCCGCTGCGGTTACCCACAACGGCTCTTTACATATTCTTCTATTATACATTATAGCATACATTACCCGTGTTTTCAAGTGAATTGGACTGCATCCGACTGCAAACTTTTCAGGGCTTTGTTGTGGAGATAATACGCCTTCCGCTTGCTGATAAACATCTCGGCGGCGATGGTATTCCACGACTTGAATTCCAGATAACGCTTGGTCAGAAGGTCACGGTCGTCGGCATCGTCAACCGCCTTGATGCGGCGTTCCATGTCGGCAATCAGGGCATCGTACTCCTGCTGTGTATCCTTGATGTCCTGCTCCAGTGCCATGATCTTGAAAACCGTGCCTTCCATTTTGCTGCGGTCGGGAGACAGCGTTCTCGGCATATCATTGATGCCGCTGCCGTTCATGCCCTCCGCCCTCTGACGCAGCAGGTGGATTTCGTGAATCTTTCTCTTGATGCGGCGGCGGAGCTGTTCCGCCTGCTCCCAGTATTCTTTCATGCAAATTCCTCCCTCATCATTTTTATCAGCTTTTCGCCGTTCATATCCGACATGAAGTCAAACCACTGCGACCGCAGGAACTGTTCACATTCAAGCGTTGTTATGATATCGTGTGATTGCAGCGCCTCCCGGTAATCCAAAAGACACTGCTTGATAATTGCTGCCGCCAGTAATTTGTATCCTTCCGTCATTTAACCCTCGCTTTCACGGCTTTCATCATCGCCGCCTGTGTCTTGTCCTTGTTTTCCAGAACCTTCATGATATCCTCGTCGATCGTTCCCGCCGCAACAAGGTGATGGATGACGACCGTTTCGGACTGCTGCCCCTGTCGCCAGAGTCGGGCGTTGGTCTGCTGATACAGTTCCAGCGACCACGGCATCGTGTACCAGATGATGGTACTTCCGCCGGACTGGAGATTCAGACCGTGACCTGCGGAGGAGGGCTGTATCAGTGCGACCGGGATTTTGCCCTTGTTCCAGTCAGCGATGTCTGCATCGGTCTTGATCTCCCGGCAGTCGAACTGCTGCATGATGCTGTCCCGTTCGTGCTTGTACCAGTAGGCGATCAGGGCAGGCTTGCCGTTCTGCGCTTCGATCAGATCTTCCAATGTGTCCAGCTTGTGCGAATGTATTCGCATCACGCTGCCGCCGTCGGTATAAACCGAACCGCTGGCAAGCTGTGTCAGCTTTCCACACAGGACACCTGCGTTTGCTGCCGTTATGGAATCGCGGGTGAAATCCAGACACATATCCTGCTCCATGTCTTTGTAGACCGTTGCCGCCGCTTCATCCAGCTCAACGGAATCAGCGGTCATCACCAGTTCCGGCATTTTCAGGTGGTCGGTGGTTTTCATGGAAATGCTGATGTCGGCAATCTTGCTGTATATCTGTTTCTCTGCACCCGGTCTGGGAGAATAGGTAAAGCCGTTCCAGTCCGGGGAGAAGTAGGCATCGCGGTACTGCCCGATACGCTTGCCGAGGCGTTCGCCTTTATCAAGCAGGCGGAATTGCGCCCACAAATCCATGAGACCGTTGCTGCAGGGCGTACCGGTCAGCCCGACGATACGCTTCACGAAAGGACGTACCTTCCGCAAAGCCTTGAAGCGCTTAGACTGGTGGTTCTTGAAACTGGACAGCTCGTCGATCACCACCATGTCGAAGTCAAACGGCATCCCGCTGCTTTCAATGAGCCACTGCACGTTCTCGCGGTTGATGATATACAGGTCAGCTTTCTGCCGGAGAGCTGCAAGGCGCTGGTCACGGCTACCGAGAACCAGACTGTAGGTCATGCCCTTGAGGTGATCCCACTTTTCGATCTCGGCTGCCCAGCTATTCCGGCAGACACGGATCGGGGCGATGATCAGCACCTTGTGTACCTCGAAGCGGTCGAACATCATGTCGTTAAGCGCCGTCAGGGTGATGCTGGTCTTGCCCAGTCCGCATTCCAGCAGGACTGCCGCCTCCGGGTGTGTCTCGATGAAGTCCACGGCGAACTTCTGGTAGTCATGGGGTTTGTACTGCATCAATGATCCCTCCGATCTGATCGGGGCTGTCCAGTACAAATGCCTTGAAACCCAGCCGCCGAAGTGTTTTGATGCGAAGCCGCTGCAGCGGACGGGGCTTTTCGCTGGGAGCCTTGATCTCCACAAAGGCGATCCTGCCGAACGGCATCAATACGATGCGGTCAGGCACACCTGCCGTTCCGGGAGAGATGAACTTCCAGCAGACACCGCCGACTGCTTTCACGGCAGCGACCAGTTTTTCTTCAATTTCATTTTCTCGCATAAATACGACCTTTCTACGCTATTGGTGGAAGTCGTAGGAAGTCAAATACAAACCTTTCCATAGGAAGAAAAAATCATGTTTTTTCTCGCCTGCGTAAGGTTGGGAAATGAGTTCCTACGACTTCCACCTTTCGCTATTTTACGTGCTTTTTGATGCTTTCAGGGTGGAAGTCAATCAAGGAAATCTGTCGCAAGAGACAGTCCCATGATCATATTTCCTGTCTTGGTTTTCTTGCGCTTGAAGCCTGCCTGCTCCAGCGCTCCGTAAAAGTCAGAGGTGCTGCGCGTGTACTCACTGTTGGCTGTGCAATAGTCACGATACGCCTTATACAGATCGCCGGACTGTGCCATATAGCTTTTATCGACCTCGCAGCAATCATTGATGAACGAGCCGAGCCAGTCATTGCCTTCACGGTAGGCTCCGATTGCATCTAACACACACTGCGGGCGGTCTACCTTGAAATCGGCGGCGACCACTTTCATGGCACCCTCGATAAGCCACGAAAGAACCGCACCGCCAGCATTGTCGATCAGATATTGGGTATAATTCTTCTTGTCAGCCTGTCCCTGAATCTTTGCATGGAACGGGATCACGATCAGTCTGCGCCATGTACCGTCGTCAGAGGCAGCCACCTTCGGCAGGTGGTTCGTGTACAGCACCAGCGTATGGCTCGGTTCAAAGGAGAACGGAGCCTTGAACTTCTTCTCGGCGAAAATGGGATCGGTCGAACAGAGCTGCTTTACCACGCTGGTGTTCAGGCGCATCCCTTCCTGCAGCTCCGCCGCAATGATGAGTCGCTTGCCCTTCAGCTCTGCCATTTCGGGCTTGACGTTGCGCTTGCAGTTGACGGTCAGGGCATCGGCGGAGATGTTGCCGGAATAACTGCCCAGCACCTTGTAGATGACGTTCCAGAAGGTGGACTTGCCGTTGCGACCGTCACCGTAAGCAATAATCATCGCTTCCGTGTATACCTTGCCGATCAGACAGAGCCCGCAAATCATCTGCACATAGTCGATCAGGCTCTGGTCACCGCAGAAGAACACCTGCAAGGCATCTTCCCAGATCTGCCTGCCTTCCTCATTCGGAACGACCGCCGTCACTTTGGTGATTAGGTCAGCAGGATCGGTCGCTCTCCAGCCGTCGAGACCTTTGGAAAGGTCGTAGGTGCCGCCGGGAGTATTCAGCAAATACGGATCGCCGTCAAGCTGTTCCGGGTGCTTCAGCACCAGCGGCTTTGCAGCATCGAGCGCATTGTTCAGACTGCGGATGTGGCGGTATTTCAGTACGAAATCATGATACAGCTCGGAAAATCTGAACAGACCATAAGCAGCGCCCTGTTCCGGAGTCAGGCTGTCACGGAACTTCTTACCGCCTGCCTTCGCCAGCGCTCTCGGAACGCCCAGCTTCTCCAGCGCACACAGGTCATCTTCCATTTTGCGCTCCGCCTCTGCAAGCTGAACGTCCGTGTGTTCGATCATCGCCATGACAGCCGCCTGTTCTGATTCCTCCCAGTAGGTGCCGTTATAGCGCAGGTAGTTCGTAGCAATCGTAAATGCGATCTCATCGCCGAAGCACTCGACGAATGTGCGGGCTTCACCGACATCTGAGAAATCGTCCGGGATCAGCACATTATCGCCGTATTGGTCAGGAGGCACATAACCTTCCTGCGAGGTGACCTTCTTACCGAACTTGCAGGCACTCTGCCAGATGCCCTCCAGCTCCTCATCATCAAGGGGCGGATCGCACTCTGCTGCCTTTTCGAGGAACTTCGCATGGGCGTCCTCCGACACACCGAAACGCTTGACCAGCTTTCCGGCAATACGGGACATGGTGCTGTTGCGCTGCCCCTGCGGAATGCTGTGGTTTGACTTCATGAGCGTGAGCCAGTCCTCAATCGACAGGCTGCCTTCGTGCCAGACCACGTCACCCTTCGAGCCATATAGGAAGCGTGAAGCATCCAGTGCATTGCCATCGAAGAACGGCAGCTCCTTGTAGATGCGGGCTTTGATGTTCTTGTGGAATGCGGCATCCTTGCAGGGCGTAGTCGGAAAAAACACATGGAAACGAGGACGGGCTGTTACAGAGCCTTTCGCCAGCATATGATGACGGCTGTATGTGATTGCATACTCCACGTCGCTGAGCATTTCGGACATCTTTTCCGGTGTGATCCACTCGTCAGGGGTGTCGCTGTGGTCATTGTCGCAGTCCATCGGCACAACATCGGAGAGCTGAAAATTGGCATCGCTGCGGGCATTATTCGCATACAGCGCACACACATGGTCGAACGTGACCGCTTTGCGAAGATCCGCTTCTGAGGTAATGACCTTCTGGTTCGGGTAAATCGTATTCTTTGCGTTGCCGGTACAATCGGCAGTGTACAGGGTAAACTTCATATCTTTTCCTCCAAATCCTCCGTGAAATAACGGATTTTCATGTGCTTGCGCTTTGCCCGTTCGATCTCCGCCTTCATGCCGGAGCTGACCGTGTCGCCGAACACCCACAGCTCCACGCACTTGCTCATCAGCACCCAGTTCATGAAAATGGCTGTATCCCGTTCCTCTGGGATATTGTCGTCCATAAATTGCGTGAAGTAAATATGGGGCGTGATCGGCAGATAGTGCTGATCGACAGCAAAGCGGCTGTATCGCTTGGCGTTCTTGACGTTCTTCTCCGTATCTCCGGAGTAAGGCGAACAGATATACACGACGGGGCGGAAGGCGGCAGCTTTTGCCGCAGCCTTCTCCTCCTTCTCGATGCGAGTAAACGCCTCGTGTTCCGTGGGACTTGCATAGCCTTCGCTGTTATAGAAATCAGCCATGCTTCACCTCGTTCCTGCCGCAGGGCTTTCTGTCGCAGCCCTTATTGCAGAGCTTCCCGCAGCGGGGGCATTTCACATAGACGTTCTCCGGTTTGACCAGCTTGCCGCTGACCAGCGCATAAAACCATTCAATACTGTATTTCATAACATCAATCCTTTCTGTAAAATTCGCATTCGTATCCGTCCGCCCGCAGGAGCAGACCTTCCGCCCATTCAGGTGTTCGTTCCATCTGTCGGCAAACCTCATCAAGCGACATCCTGCGGTCAGCCTCAATAATCATTTCGTCGTGTATGTGACCGACGATAAAACAGTGCGAAAGCGTCTGCATAGAGAACATCAGCAGATCACGGGCGACCGCCTGCACGATGTTCTCGACTAACTTCGGACCGTAGCTCTCTATGCGTTCCCACTTCTTCGATGCGCCCACGCCCATATAGGTGACGGACTCTCCGCCGAACTGGTTCTCGCCGATCTGTGGGTGCGCGTAGCACAGCTTCCGACCAGAAGGCAGCGTGATGAAAAGCATCTTGCTCTGGTAGCTGAACTGCAATCCATGTGTTTCTGTGGTGGTTTTCTGCTTGATTGCTTTCTTAACGGCATCATCAACATCCCACCAGAGCTTGACGATGTTGGGAGAAGCATCACGCCAGTCGGTCACGATCTGCTTCAGCTCGGCATCGGTCAGGTTCAGGGCATCGCCGCCCATAGCCTTCATTGCACCGACGCTTCCGCCGTAGCCACAGGCAAGCTCCGCGACCTTGCCCTTCTGACGCAGTTCGCCGTTTACACCATGCTTCACAACCGGTACGCCGAACATCTTTGACGCCGATGCACAGTAAATATCCGCGCCGTTCGCAAAGGCGTCCATGCGCCACTGCTCTCCGGCGATCCATGCTATAACTCTCGCTTCAATAGCGGAGAAGTCCGCAACAATGAACTTATATCCCGGACGGGGGACAAAAGCCGTGCGGATAAGCTGTGACAAAGTATCAGGCACATCCTCATAGAACATTTCGACCTCATCGTAATAGCCATGCTTGACAGTTTCCCTTGCATCAGTCAGGTCTGGGATATGGTTCTGCGGCAAGTTCTGTAACTGTATAATGCGTCCTGCCCAGCGTCCGGTGCGGGATGCACCGTAGAAGCTGAACATTCCTCTTGCACGATGGTCGGAGCAGGCTGCCGTCTGCATCGCCTGATACTTTCTGACGCTGGACTTTGACAGCATGAGCCGCAGTTCCAGCACCGATTTCACTGGATCTTTCGCTGTCTTGAGCAGTTCCTTCACAGCAGCTTTATCCAGACAGTCCGACTTATATCCCTGTTCCCCGAGCCACTCCAAAAGCTGATACACGGAATTCGGATTCTCGATACCGGTAAGCCTGCACATTTCCGCAGACAGTGTCGCTTTAGCCTGTGCGTCCAGTGTAAGTGCTGCCTCGACCAGTTCCATATCGACACGGATGCCACGGTCGTTGATTTCCTGATCCAGATAAAACTGTTCCCAGATGAAATCCGGCACGGGAAAACGGGATAGCCGCTGGTCGATTGCCAGTTCCGCCTCCACATCCTGCTTGTTATATGCCTTGAAGGTTTCCCACTTGTCCGGAGCATCGGCAGGTGTATGAAACTGCGGAACGCCGTCAACGGTATCATAGGGAACGCAAAAATACTTGATGAGAGCCTTGCCTTCGGGCATTTTCTGCTGTTCCAGCTTCAGAGCTGCACCCGCAGAGGCAAGCGTAGACGGCAGACCGAGCGTCCGGCAATGGATCATGGTACACTGCCAGCCGACAGGACTCAGATAATCGCCGACCGTATCCTCGTTGATGCTGTAGCTGCGGAAAATCTGCGGATATTCCTCCCGCAGATATCTGGAGAGGCATACACGTTCAAAGTTGACATTGAAGGCTCTCTTGACCACGGACTCGTCCACGAGCGCAGACAGGATGCCTTCGGGTACACGGTCGCCGTTCGCCAGATCATAGAGCTGCACTGCACCGTCATCCACTGCCACGCTCATCAGCGTGATAGCAAAATACGGAGAATCGGCGTAAGCGTACACACCACACTTGGTGATGTCACGGTCACTCCGAGTCTCCAGATCGATTTCTATGGTTTTCATGGTAACACTTCCTTAAACCCACCCGGACGGTCATACCGTCAGTCGCCCTCCCGACATTGCGTTGTTATTTCTTACGGTTCTTGAAGGTGTCGATCAGAATAGTAACCGAGATGGTTGTCCAGCAAAGCATCGTAATACTGCCGCATACACATACAATCATTGATAATACTGTATTCATACCGTCACCTCACGAAAGAAAATCGTCGTCTTCATCGTCCATGTCTGCGAAATCGTCCTCAGCACGGGACTTGCCGCCGAGAGGCTCACCGTCGCGGAGCTTCTGGAGATTGTTCAGACCGCAGGCGATACCCTTGTTGCCGTTGCTGTTGAAGGCATAAAGGTTGATGCTGGCTCTGCCGTAAACTCCGGAATAAACTTCGGAGCGTTCAAGAATAGGCTGTCTGTCCGCATCTACAATACCGGGAGCAGTTGCGCTGTTGGCGTTGATGAAGTAGCAGCCTGCGTATGCCTCGTCGTCAGGACGTTCCTCATCTCCGTCACGCAGCGGTGTCTTGATTGCCTTCAGGGGCGGGACGGTCTTGCCGTTGCCCTTGAGCTTCCCCTGACCTTCCTCATAAGCAGCCTTGATTGCAGCCTTAATCTTCTCAACGGTCACCGTATCGGACTTCGGAATGATGAGCGAAACACTGTATTTCGGAGTGCCGCCGTTGATCGCCTTCGGCTCATTCACGATGAGGTAGCTGAAGCGAGTGTTTTTGCCGGTAACGACCTTTGTGGGATTGATAATCTTTGCCATGTTAATCTTCCTCCTGAAAATCATTGATTGTCCATGCCGGGCGTTTGTCCGACTCT
>ENA-ORTY01003573-ORTY01003573.1-human-gut-metagenome-genome-assembly--contig:-NODE-3573-length-13235-cov-7.096434_pt1 | contig 13235 bp, 10 predicted proteins | sample MGYA00241917_ERZ509198 | MGnify/ENA primary metagenome ERZ509198 (study PRJEB26280, sample SAMEA2338857) | human gut metagenome | biome: human gut; feature: human-associated habitat; material: faeces...
AGCTGCTATGTCACCGACAACGCGGATCTCATCATCTACCGGGAGGGCCTGCGGTATCTCCGGGGAGAGCTGCTGGCTGTGGTGGCGAACCTCAGTAAATTTGCAGAGCAATACAAGGCCACCCCCACCCTGGGCTATACCCACTATCAGCCCGCCCAGCCGGTGACGGTGGGCAAGCGGGCCACCCTCTGGATGCAGGACCTGCTCTCCGACCTGGAGGAGCTGGACTTCGTCCTGGACCACATGAAGTTCCTGGGCTGCCGGGGCACCACCGGCACAGAGGCCAGCTTTATGGACCTGTTCGATGGAGACGGCGCCAAGATTGACGAGATCAACCGGCAGATCGCCGCAGAATTCGGTTTTGAGCAGTGTTATGCCGTCTGTGGCCAGACCTATCCCAGAAAGGCGGACAGCCGCATCCTGAACTGCCTCTCCGCCATTGCCCAGAGCTGCTACCGCATGGCCAACGACATCCGCCTTCTCCAGCACGACCGGCAGGTGGAGGAGCCCTTTGAGAAGAACCAGATCGGTTCCTCCGCCATGCCTTATAAGCGCAACCCCATGCGGTGTGAGCGCATCTGCGCCCTGAGCCGCTACCTGATGGTGGATGTGCTGAACCCCAGCTTCACCACCGGCACCCAGTGGTTTGAGCGCACTCTGGACGACAGCGCCAACAAGCGTGTTGCCATGGCCGAGGGCTTCCTGGCTGCCGATGCCATCCTGAACATCATGCTCAATGTCACCGACGGCATCGTGGTCTACCCCAAAGTGGTGCACAGCCGCCTGATGGCAGAGCTGCCCTTCATGGCCAGCGAGAACATTATGATGCAGGCTGTGGAAAAGGGCGGCAACCGTCAGGAGCTCCACGAGCGCCTGCGCCAGCACGCCATTGCCGCTGGCAAGCAGGTCAAGGAAGAGGGCCTGCCCAACGATATGGTGGACCGCGTTGCCGCTGACCCCGCCTTTGGCCTGACCAAGGAGGAGATCGTGGCCGGTCTGGTGCCCGAAAACTTTGTGGGCCGTGCACCCCAGCAGGTGGAGGAGTTCATTGCAAATGTGCTCCAGCCCATCTTTGATGCCAACCCCGATGCTGTGGAACAGCACGCTTCTCTGAGCGTTTAAGGGTGTGGCCCGGCAGCTTTCTCCTCGGACACGGCTCGGGCCATTCCATCGCCCGCCCTACTGCCTGCGGCAGCAGGGTCCCACCCCAGCGGACGGTCCTCGGAGAAACTCCCGGTCCACTGAACTGCAAAATCTATCGCTGCGCTCCGCCTTTGGGCAGGGCGCAGCTTTGCTATAACCGGAAAAGGAGAACCTATGCGACTAGACAAATATCTGGCCGAGACGGCCCAGTGCACCCGGAGCGAGGCAAAGACCCTGCTGAACAGGGGACGGGTGACGGTGAACGGCGCGGTGTGCAAAAAGGGGGACACCCAGCTCAGGGAAGGGGACAGCGTGGCGGTGGACGGTGCGCCGCTTGCTTACCGGCAGTTCGTCTACCTGATGCTCAACAAGCCTGAGGGCGTGGTGAGCGCTTCCACCGACAAGCGGGATACCACCGTGGTGGATCTGATCGGGGATGCCTACCCCCGGCGGGAGCTGTTCCCGGCCGGGCGGCTGGACAAGACCAGCACCGGCTTTGTGCTGCTGACTGACGACGGCGCGCTGGCGCATGACATCCTCTCCCCTGCCCACCACGTCGAGAAGCAGTACGTAGTCACGCTGGACACGCCGCTGACCGACGCGATGCGCCGGGGCTTTGCCGCGGGCGTCACGCTGACCGACGGCGAGACGATGGCTCCCGCGGGCGTCGAGCCGCTGACCGAGGACGGCCTGACCGTGCAGGTCACGCTGCGGCAGGGCGTCTATCATCAGATCAAGCGGATGTTCGGCGTGTTTGATGCGGGTGTGAACGCCCTGCACCGTGAGAGCATCGGCGGCGTGGCGCTGGACCCCGCGTTAGCGCCCGGCCAGTGGCGGGAGCTGACAGCGGAGGAAGTGGAACGGCTGCGCACAAGGTAAACGGCAGCCCGCGGCGGCATGGGGGCATGCCGCCCTACGACCCTATATAAAGCGCTGTGCCTTACAGGTATTGTGCTGTAGGGGCCGGATATGTCCGGCCCGCAGCCTTCCAAAAATCGCCTGTCTGCCTTACACCGCCGGGCCGCATATAGGCGGCCCCTACCGTGCGATAAAAATAAATCCGGGCTCCCGAAATTTTCCCGGGAGGCCGGATTTGCTTTACTTATAAGCGTACACCGTCTCGCTCGGTTGGAACATCACGGTATACCCCATATCGTTATAATTGGAGAGGGTGAGCTCGGTGTCCTCGGCCAGAACGATGTGGTGCAGGGTGTCCTGATAGGTGTCGTCGCCGTAGAGCCAGGCGCTGCAATACATCGTGCGGGTGTTCTCCATCGGCAGGTCAAAGGCAAAGTAGCCGCTGCCCGCCGTGCAGGTCACGTCGTAGACGCCGGGTTCGATGTCCTCGCCCACAAGCAGATACAGGCTGTCCTCGCTGTCGCTGAGGGTATACGAAATATCGTCGGTCACCGGGTTGGGGGCAGTATCGGTGGACAGGTCATCGACCTGCGCGTTGCTGCTGTGGAAATAGAGCGCATTGTTCCCGCTCAGGAACAGCACCGTACCCGCGGGCAGCGGGACGTCGTCCAGCCCCGAATCCGCAGCGTCGTAGGCGGACAGATCCTCATAAATTTCCACACCGCAGGCATCGTTGACAAGGTGTATCTCCATGGATGTGCCGTTCTCGGCGCACTTGATCGTGTAGGTGCCCGCGGGCAGGTCCTGCCCCACGACGTACAGCCCGGCGGGCAGGTCGCCGTCCCAGTCGGTGCCCCCGGCGGATACGAGCGGGCGCAGGTCGTCGTAGGCGTCGCTGTCGGCCTCTATGGCCTGTTCTTCGGATAATTCGGGAACGGGCTCGGAAACCGAGGAACCGATTTTACGCTGCAGCAGGACCTGCAGCATGGGCAAAATCAAAAACAGCGCCACAACGATGATAAGCCACGCGACATTGGCACTGAGGCTGCGTCTGGAGGGTGCCTCGATGTGGTGCTCCACCCGGGCCGTGCGCACCGCGGGGCGCGGTGCATTGTGGCGGTCTGTGCCGCTCTCATGTACATGGGCAGTGCGTTCCTCGTCGTCGTAGCCTTCCACCTTGGGGCGGTTGCCCGCGGGCCGCACGCGGTGGAGAACATCCTCGCCGTTGACGCGGTGATAGTGGGCACTCTCGCCCCGCAGGGTGTAGCTGTGCTCCGGCGGGATGGGCAGACCACAGTCCTCACACCGGCCATTGACGACCCGTCCGCCGCACAGGCTGCATTTTTGCATAGGGACACCTCCTCTTTTGCCTTTATTATACAGGATAGCGTAGGAAATAGCTAGAGGGGCGGGAAAATAAAAAAGCCTCCCTTGTCAAAGGGAGGCTCAGCTTCAGGTATTTCCTGCCCGTTTTGCAGCCGTCTTTCTGTGCAGCTGCTCGGAAAAAACCGTCATCAATACCAGCATCAGCAGCAGGACAAAGGGATACAGCTTCATCGTGATATTCTGCGCCAGAACGCCGAAAAGCGGTGAAAGGAGCGTGCTGCCGGTGTAGGCGGCGGCCATCTGCAGGCCGGTCATTGACATGCTGAGATTCTTGCCGAAGTTGGACGGCGTCTCGTGAATGATGCTGGGGTAGATCGGTGCGCAGCCCAGTCCGGCGACCACAAGGCCAACCGGCAGCAGCGCATTGCCGAAGGGCAGCAGGATCAGCACAATACCCACGGCATTCAGAAGCTGTCCCATGCGGATCATCTGCTGATCGTTGAATTTCATCGTCAAAAAGCCGCTGAAAAACCGTCCGACTGTGATGCCTACGTAAAACAGGCTCGCCCAGCTGGCGGCGGTCATTGCGTCCAGACCGCGGGTCAGGGTGCAGTAACTGGCGGCCCACATACCGGCGATCCCCTCAACACCGCTGTAAAACGCAAAACAGAGCATTACCTCCGGCACACCGGAGACTTTCAGCAGTTCGGAAATCGTGCGGTGTTCCGGGGTAAACTCCTCCCCCGCTCCGGCGTCGGCGGGGGTCTGCCACAGCGGCAGGCTGAACAGCAGTAACGCCGTAAGCACAAACTGCAGAACGGACACTATGCGGTAGCCGTTCTGCCAGGTGCTGCCCGCCAGCGCCCAGCCCATGATGACCGGGCCGCCCGCCGCGCCGATGCCCCACATGCAGTGCAGCCAGCTCATGTGGCGGCTTTCATAGTGCAGGGCCACATAATTGTTCAGCGCGGCGTCCACACTGCCGGCACCCAGGCCATACGGTATAGCCCACAGGCAAAGCTGCCAGAACTGCGTGCAGGTCGAAAACCCAAACAGCGCCACGGCGGTGGTGGCGACGCTGAGCGCTGTGACCCTGCCGGTGCCGAGCTTATTGTTGAGCCAGTCGCTGGCCAGGCTGGACACGATGGTCCCGACGGAGATGATCATGGACACGCCGCCCGCCCAGGACACGCCCGCGCCGAGCTGCGGATACATGCTGGGCCACGCCGCGCCCAGCAGCGCGTCCGGCAGGCCCAGGCTGATGAACGCCAGATAGATGACCGGCAAAAGCAAAGATACCATACGAAAAACCTCTTGACTTTCTGTAGTTGTGATATTATGATTATATCATCAAATTGCGGAATATACAGGCACTAATTCCGCAAAATCTCGGTACAATTTCACCAAAAACGGAGGCGAGCAAGAAATGGCACTGTCGCTGTGCAGAACGACCGTGGACGATTCGGCGCGGGAGCTGATGGAGCATGGCACCGCCGCCTTCCCCATCGCCTGTTATCACGACGATTTGCAGGCCGAGCCCGTGCCGTGGCACTGGCACGAGGAATTGGAGGTACTGGTCGTCAGCGAGGGCATGATCTTGGCGACGGCAGGCGGCGAGAAATTCCGCTTGGGAAAGGGCGAGGGGCTGTTCATCAACGCAGGGGTGTTGCACGGCGACTGGCCGCTGAATGCGGGCAGCTGCCGCCTGCACAGCATGGTGTTCCACCCACGGCTGGTGGGCGGCAACCCGGACAGTGTGTTCTGGCAGAAATATCTGCAGCCGCTGCTGACCGACCCCAGCCGTCCCTGCGCCGTGCTGCGCCCCACGGTGGACTGGCAGCACGAGGCCATCGAGGACATGGAGCGGGCGTTCCGCGCGGTGGTGAACGAAATCCCCGGCTACGAGTTCAAGACCCGCGCGGCGCTGTCGGAGATGATCTTCCAGCTGGTCAGCCACGCTCCGGCGGTGCAGGCCATGCCGAAAAAGGCACTGCGCAACGCCGACCGCATCAAGACGATGCTGCAATTTATCCAAGAGCATTACGCCGAGGACATCTCGGTCGAGCAGGTCGCGTCCAGTGCGTCCATCAGCCCCAGCGAGTGTCTGCGGTGCTTCCACGATATGATCGGCACGACACCGAATCAGTATCTGCGCGACCAACGCGCCCAGCGCGCGGCGGAGCTGCTGTGCGGCACGGGACTGCGGGTGACGGAAATCGCGATGCAGTGCGGTTTTCAGGACGCGAGCTACTTTGCCCGCGCCTTCCGCCAGGTCTACGGCTGCGGCCCGACGGAGTATCGCAGAAAAGCACGAAGGGAAAAATAAAACTACCGCCGTCAGTTCCCTGACGGCGGTAGTTATTTTATCGGGAATTAACCGTTATTCTTGCGGGTCTTGATTTCGTCCACGACCTGGTTGATGAAAGCATCCAGATCCATCGTGGTGGTCTCGCCCTTGCGGTCACGGACGCTGATGTTGTTGGACTCGACCTCTTTTGCGCCCAGAACCAGCATATAGGGCACGCGGTCAACCTGCTGGGCCTGGCGGATCTTGTAGCCGATCTTCTCGTTGGACTCATCCAGCACAACGCGGACACCGGCGGCCTGCAGCTTGGCGGTGACGTCCTTCGCATAGTCCAGCGTCTTTTCGCTGACAGGCAGGACCTTGACCTGCGTCGGGGCCAGCCAGGTCGGGAAGCGGCCCTTCGTCTCCTCAATCAGGTAAGCCATGAAGCGGTCCAGAGAGCCAAGGATCGCGCGATGCAGCACGACGGGGGTCTTTTCGCTGCCGTCCTTGTCCACGTAGGTCAGGTGGAACTTGGCGGGCAGGCAGAAGTCCAGCTGGCAGGTGGACAGCGTGTACTCGGCGCCGACGGCGGGCTTGACGTTGACGTCCAGCTTCGGGCCGTAGAAGGCAGCCTCGCCGATCTCCTCGGTGAAGTGGATGCCCAGCTCGGTCAGGACCTCGCGCAGGGCGTTCTCGGCGTGGTTCCACATGGCGTCGTCGTCATGGTACTTCTTCTTGTCGGCGGGGTCGCGCAGGGACAGCACGCAGCGGTAATCCGTGATGTTGAAGTCCTTGTAGACGTCGAAAATCAGCGCGCAGACGTTGGCAACCTCGCTCTTGATCTGCTCGGGCGTGCAGAACAGGTGCGCGTCGTTCTGGCAGAAGTGGCGGCCACGCTCGATGCCCTTCAGCGTGCCGGAGGACTCATAGCGGAAGTCGTGGGCGATCTCGCCGATGCGGATGGGCAGCTGGCGATAGCTGTGGGGCTGGTTGGCGTAGATCATCATGTGGTGGGGGCAGTTCATCGGGCGCAGGACGTAGCTCTCGCCCTCCATCTCCATGGCGGGGAACATGTTCTCGCGGTAGTGGTCCCAGTGGCCGGAGGTCTTGTACAGGTTCACGGTGCCGATGCAGGGGGTCATGACGTGCAGGTAGCCGCGCTCACGCTCCTTGCCCTTGATGTAATCCTCCAGCTGCTGCCAGACGGTGTAGCCGTTGGGCAGGAACATCGGCAGGCCGCGGCCAACGAGGTCGTCGGTCATGAACAGGCGCATCTCCTTGCCGATCTTGCGGTGGTCGCGCTCACGGGCCTCCTGCTGCTGCTTCTCCCAGGCGTCCAGCTCCTCCTGATTGTGGAAGGCAACGCCGTTGATGCGGGTCAGCATCTTGTTCTCTTTGTCGTTCTTCCAGTAAGCGCCAGACTGCTGGGTGATCTTGAACGCCTTCAGCGCCTTGGTGTAGCACAGGTGAGGTCCGATGCACATATCGACGTACTCGCCCTGCTGGTAGAAGCTGAACTCGGTCTCGTCGGCCAGGTCGGCGATATGCTCGATCTTGTAGTGCTCCTGACGCTCCTCCATCAGCTTGACGGCCTCGTCACGGGGCAGGATGAACGGTTTGATGGGAAGATTCTCCTTGCAGATCTTCTTCATCTCTTTTTCGATGGCGGCCAGGTCCTCGTCGGTCAGCTTGGTGTCGCCGAGGTCGACGTCATAGTAGAAGCCGTTCTCGGTGGCAGGGCCGAAGGCAAAGTCCGCCTGCGGGTAGAGGCGCTTGATGGCCTGCGCCATGATATGGGCAGCCGTGTGGCGCAGAACGTGCAGTTCTTCCTCCTGCGGGCACTCGGCGACGGTACCGTCCTTGTAGATGATCTTCATAATTGTACGCTCCTTTTGCAATTGCACAAAAATGCAAATAAAAAATGCTCCATCCCTCGCTTACAAAAGGGATGAAGCATATAGCTCCACGGTTCCACCCAAATTGCGCTTATATCTTATATAAAAGGTAAGCGCCGCTCGTACCGGCTGTAACGGGCCGTACCCGGCGGAGGTTCGCCCCCGCGCTCGGCAGTGGTAAGGCTGCGGGCCGCTGCAAAACCGCTTGCACCACGCGGCGTACCGCGGCGGTTCTCTCTTGTGCAGGACCTCGCATCCCGTTTGTCTGCCTCATGGCTTTGTACAGGATGAAGTTAAGTTATTTATAGCACAAGTGCGGCTTTAAGTCAAGTAGAAAAATTTGGAATGTTGAGGCTGTAGGGGCCGCACATGTGCGGCCCGCAACGTAAAGGCAAGCAGGCGTCTGTTGTAAAGCTGCGGGCCGGGCATGCCCGGCCCCTACATTTATACCTCCGCCAGTTTGCACAAAAAACTTTCCACTCCCCTGCCCTGCCCATGTAAAACGACGAAGTTATTAAATATACATTGACTTTACATATTTATGCAGTTATACTGTATACATCAACCAAGTGAGGGCTTGGGAAGGTACAAACATTTGAGATACATTGAATCGAGGAGATCATCATGAAAAAAATCACTGCTCTGATGCTCAGCTCCGCTATGATGCTGAGCCTGGCCGCCTGCGGCGGTTCCGCTTCCACCGAGACTGTTTCCAGCGAGGCTGCTTCTTCTGAGGCTGCATCCTCCGAGGCCGTTTCCACCGAGGAGGCCGCTTCTGCCGACGCTGCCGCGGTGACCACCGTCAACGCCGGCAAGCTGACGATGTCCACCAACGCCGCCTTCCCCCCGTATGAGATGACCACCGACAACGGTGATTTCGAGGGCATCGACATTGAGGTTGCGGGTGCCATCGCCAAGAAGCTCGGCCTGGAGCTGCAGGTCGACGACATGGACTTTGACGCCGCCCTGCTGGCCGCCCAGAACGGCAAGAGCGACATGGTCATGGCCGGTGTCACCGTCACCGACGAGCGCCTGAAGGTCATGGATTTCTCCGACACCTACGCCGAGGGCATCCAGTCCATCATCGTGCCTGAGGACTCCGACATTGCCTCTGCTGACGACCTGTCCGGCAAGGCCATCGGCACCCAGCGCGGCACTACCGGTTACATTTACTGCACCGACGACTTCGGTGAGGACAACGTCATCGCCTATGATGACGGTCTGACCGCTGTGCAGGCCCTGAACAACGGCCAGGTCGATGCCGTCGTCATCGACAATGCCCCCGCCCAGGAGTTCGTTGCGGCCAACCCCGGCCTGAAGATCCTTGACACCGCTTACGCCCAGGAAGATTACGCCATCGGCGTTGCCAAGGGCAACACCCAGCTGCTGGACGCCATCAACGGCGCTCTGAAGGAGCTGCAGGACGACGGCACCCTGCAGGCCATCGTGGACAAGTACATCACCGCTGAATAAGCGCTTTGCAGCAAGCGGAAAGGCACGCCGGTATCCCGGCGCGCTTTTCTTTTATTTAGTGTGATTTTTCCCGGAAATATGGTATAATACAAATATCGCGCTGTAGGGGCCGCATATATGCGGCCCGCAGCCTTCCCGCAGGCAAGAGTTTGCCGGAAAGCCGCGGGCCGGGCATGCCCGGCCTCTACAGGTGTGCTGAATTCAAACAGAAAGAAAGGTTGTGTTGCGGATGGAAGCACAGTTTGAAGCGCTTTCGGAGCTGGTCAAGAACGGCCAGAAGCTGAACTTCGGGCAGGACTTCTTCGTAAAATTTTACCAGGCATTTCTCTACTCGGACCGCTGGCAGCAGTACATCAAGGGTGTGGGCACGACCCTGCTGGTCACGGCCATTGCACTGGTGCTGGGCGTTGTGCTGGGTGCCATCGTCGCTATGGTCCGCGTGGGTTACGCGCAGCAGAAGCCCCACCACCGCAACCCGATCCTGGGCATTTTCAACGCCGTAGCGCAGGTGTATGTCACAGTCATCCGCGGCACGCCTATGATGGTCCAGCTGCTCATCATGAGCATGGTCATCTTCGCCAGCAGCCGCAACTTCACGATGGTCGGTGCGCTGGCGCTGGGCATCAACTCGGGCGCCTATGTGTCGGAGATCATCCGCGGCGGTCTCATGGCCGTTGACCCGGGCCAGATGGAGGCGGGACGCAGCCTCGGACTCAACTACATGACCACGATGTTCGAGATCATCATCCCCCAGGCCATCCGCTCCATCCTGCCTGCGCTGGGCAATGAGTTCATCATGCTTTTGAAGGATTCCTCGCTGATCACGGTCATCGGCGGCAAGGAGCTGTTGTATGCCGCGCAGGGCATCATGAACCGTACCTATGAGCCTATGTTCCCGCTGCTCGGCGTGGCCGCGACCTATCTGGTGTTGGTCATGCTGTTCAGCGCGCTGCTTGCAAAATTTGAGAGGAGGCTGGCGCAAAGTGATAGACGTTAAAGGACTGAAGAAGAACTACGGCGGCCTGCAGGTGCTCAAGGGCGTGGACCTGACCATCAACAAGGGCGACTGCGTTGTGCTGGTCGGCCCCTCGGGCTGCGGAAAATCCACGTTCCTGCGCTGCCTGAACCGTCTGGAGGAGCCGGACGGCGGCCATGTCATCTTCAACGGCAAGGAAGTCACCGACCACGACATTGACCATGTGCGCCAGAAGATGGGCATGGTGTTCCAGCATTTCAACCTGTTCCCCCACCTGACGGTGAAGAAGAACATCACGTTGGCCCCCGTGCGTCTGGGCCTGATGAAGCAGCCCGAGGCCGACAAGAAAGCCATGGAGCTGCTGGAGCGCATCGGTCTGGCCGACAAGGCCGACACCTACCCCAACATGCTGTCCGGCGGGCAGAAGCAGCGCATTGCGATTGTGCGCGCGCTGGCCATGAACCCCGACGTGCTGCTGTTTGACGAGCCGACCTCCGCCCTTGACCCCGAGATGGTCGGAGAGGTTTTGGAGCTGATGAAGGAGCTGGCCCGCGGCGGCATGACGATGGTCTGCGTCACCCACGAGATGGGCTTTGCCCGCGAGGTCGCAAACCGCATCATCTTCATCGATGAGGGCATCGTCAAGGTCGATAAGCCGCCGAAGGAGTTCTTCGCCAACCCCGAAAATGAGCGCTTGAAGGCATTTTTGTCAAAAGTGCTGTAAATTTGTATAGAAAGCGGTCTGCCGATGGATTTTCGGCAGACCGCTTTTTTGCCTGCGGAAACGCCCCCAGGCGGATATGGAATCCGCCCCTACGCTTTCACCGCGCACGATATTCTGCTGCTATTATATACGCCCCGGCAAGTTGATTCTTTGCGCAAAATGTGGTAAAATAGCACTATTACTATGGATAACTATGCAACCACGATTTTACACATAAGGAACAGGTATTTTTATGGCTGAAAATCTGCAAACCACCCGCCCGGCTGACGAGGGCTGGACTACGGTCATCCGGCCCAAGACCGGCTGGTTCGACATCGACCTGCAGGAGCTCTGGCGCTACCGCGACTTAATTATAATGTTCGTCAAGCGCAACTTTACCGTGCTGTACAAGCAGACGATCCTGGGCCCCGCGTGGATCATTCTGAACCCGCTCATCACCACCGTGATTTTCAACGTCGTGTTCGGCGGCATGGCCAACATGCCCACCGACGGCGTGCCCGGCTTTTTGTTCTACATGGCCGGAAATACGGTGTGGACCTTCTTTGCCAACTGCGTCAACAATACAGCCAATACGTTTGTGACAAACTCACAAATTTTTGGCAAGGTGTACTTCCCGCGCCTGACGATGCCAGTCAGCCAGGTGCTGACAAGCCTAATCAACTTCGGCATTCAGGCGGTCATGTACCTGATCTTCTGGGTGTACTTCTTTGCCACGGGCAGCGGCGTCACCTTTACGCTGTGGGTGCTGGCTGTGCCGTTCGTCGTGCTGGAGGTCATGCTGCTGGGCCTCGGCGTCGGCATCATCGTGTCGTCCTTAACGACGAAGTACCGCGATCTGGCGATTGCCGTCGGCTTCGGCGTGCAGCTCTGGATGTACGCCTCCCCCGTCGTCTATCCGCTGTCGATGCTGGACAACTCCCCGCGCCTGCGGGTGCTCGTCCAGCTCAACCCCATGACGTCGCCGATTGAGATTTTCCGCATGGCTACCTTGGGCACCGGCACGGTCACGACGTTCGGCATCGTGTACAGCCTGATTTTTACCGCTGCGGCGCTGGTTTTGGGCGTCGTGCTGTTCAGCCGCATTGAAAAGACCTTCATGGATACCGTGTAAGAAAGGGGCGCGTAACTATGTCTGCAAATGAAAAACGCCCTGTCATCGAGGTCACGGGGCTGAAAAAGCAATACAAGCTCGGCCAGATCGGCGGCGGCACGCTGACCCACGACCTGCAAAGCTGGTGGGCCCGTGTGCGCGGCAAGGAGGACCCGAACACCGTCATCGGCACCGACCAGCGGCTGTTCGGCCAGACGTTTATGGCGCTGAACGGCGTTGACCTGACCGTCTATCAGGGTGAGGCACTGGGCATCATTGGCCGCAACGGCGCGGGCAAATCTACGCTGCTCAAGCTGCTCTCCCGCATCACCGCCCCCACCGAGGGCGAAATCAAAATTCGTGGCCGCGTGGCCTCGATGCTCGAGGTCGGCACCGGCTTCAACAACGAGATGACGGGCCGCGAGAACATTTATATGAACGGCGCGATTCTGGGCATGACCCGCGCCGAGATCGACGCAAAGCTGCCGCAGATCATTGAATTTTCCGAGTGCGGCGACTTCATCGACACACCTGTCAAGCGCTATTCCAGCGGCATGTTCGTCAAGCTGGCCTTCGCCGTGGCCGCGCATCTCGACAGCGAGATCATGGTCATGGATGAAGTTCTGGCCGTCGGCGATATGAAATTCCAGCAGAAATGCTTAGGGAAAATGAGCGACGTCGCCAATCAGGACGGGCGCACGGTGCTGTATGTCAGCCATAATATGTCGACCATTCGTCAGCTTTGCACCCGCTGCGTCGTGCTGGACAAGGGCAGGGTCATCTTTGACGGCGACGTGGAGCAGGCCATCGCGGTCTACATGGACACCACCGACGTCAACGTTGTCCACTACGACCTGGCCGACGTCGCCCGCATGACGGGCAGCGCGGGCAAGCGGTTCCGGCTGGAAACGCTGGATTTCGTCGGCAAGGAGTCGAGCGTGTTTGCCGATACCGAAAAGATGCGGGTGAAAATCACCTGGCGCGTTTCGGAGCCATTCGCGGGCATCCACATGAAGATGAACCTCCACGCGCGGGATTCGACGCCCGTCGGCATCACCCATCCCGTCGACCTCGGCCCCGCCGAGCCGGGCAAAATCTATACCTCTGTGTTTGAATTTGACCCGAGTCTGCTGGGCGAGGGACAGTATTTCTTCTATCTCGACATTTTTGACGGCGCGCTGGCCCACGCGGTCTGCCTGGACAAGCCCGTGACCGAGTTCGCCTTTGAGGTGACGAACAGCGACCTGACGATGCCCGAGTGGGCGTCCGGCTGGGGCCGCATCCACTTCCCGCCCGTCAAGCTCGTGCAGGAGTAACGCATGAAACCGAATTTGTACATCTGCCACACCGCGTATCAGGTCTTGGTCGATCTGCTGCGGGCCGGGCGCTGCGCCGGCAAGCCCCACACGATGGTGCTCTCCGCCTCCGTGCCCGACACCGCCGCGCTGGCGGCACGTCTGGAC
>ENA-ORTY01003585-ORTY01003585.1-human-gut-metagenome-genome-assembly--contig:-NODE-3585-length-13206-cov-2.646719_pt1 | contig 13206 bp, 13 predicted proteins | sample MGYA00241917_ERZ509198 | MGnify/ENA primary metagenome ERZ509198 (study PRJEB26280, sample SAMEA2338857) | human gut metagenome | biome: human gut; feature: human-associated habitat; material: faeces...
CATTACTTACCTGTTCAGAACGGATGATACTGCCCTTAACCGGGATCGTAACTTCGATCTTCTGTCTGTCTTTCTCGACACTGAGTGTAACATGTACCTCTGTTTCCGGTGTAAAGTACTTCTCAAGCTTACCGATCTTATCCTCCACTGCTGCACGAAGTCCAGGAGTCACTTCAATATTCTTGCCAATAATAATAAACTTCATATACATCATCCTTTCCGTGGATTATTTCTTTCAATCATTATAGCACATGTCCCCTTAGTTTTGCAATAATTTCAATGATTTGTTTAAAAACGATACCAGTTTTCTAACAATTTTAGTCATCTTCGGGAAGTGACTTTTTTCGACTATCCTGTTCTCTTTATCATAAACACACAAAACGTCCGTTCCTCATTTTTCCTGTGGATAGTGTGGATAACTCCGTGTATAAATCAAAAACGCCTGTTTTATGGTATTTATGTATGTGGATAACTCTTTAGTCATTTTCTTCCTGTCGTCCATATATATCAGTTCTCTCTTTTTCTGCTTTGTGTAACTTGCACACGCCATCGTTTGTCAACCCGTTTTGGTACAAAAAAAGAAGTCTGACTCTTTATGAATCAGACTTCTGTAATTTCATTTTTCTGTTTTCCTGAGAGAACCGGACTTCTTTTAGAAGATTCTCCTGATAGAAAGGATAGAACGGTAATTTGCGTTGGAAATAATAATTCCTGTCTTTGCTGTTGATGCATGCACGATCTGTCCGCCGCCAATATAGATTGCAACATGACCGGAATAACAGATGATATCACCCGGCTGTGCACTGTCAAGGCTGCCAACTGCAGCACCTACGCTTCTGTCTGCTGAAGATGAATGAGGCAGGCTGACACCATAATTGGAATATACACTCATAACAAATCCGGAGCAGTCCGCACCATTTGTCAGGGAAGTTCCACCCCAGACGTAAGGGTTGCCAACAAACTGGCAGGCAAAGTTTGCGAGCTCCTTGCCAAGCTCACTGCCGCTTCCTGAAATAACCGGCGCCGCATAACTCTGATTGCTGCTCTGGCTGTTCTTCTTATTTGCTTTCGCTGCCTTGGCTGCTGCTTCCTGTGCCGCCTTTCTCTCTGCTTCTTCCTTGGCAAGTCTTGCTTCCTCTTCTGCCTTGGACTCTGCCTTTACGAATTCTGTGGAAAGGGTGACATAATCTAAGGATACATAGCCATCACCTTCCTCGATATTTACCTTAACCCAGCCGTCCAGCTCTTCGGTAACCAGCAGTTCGTCTTCAATAGGAACCATACCGATCACTGCGGAATCAGTAGAGGGCTCTTCTCTTACATAGAGAGTAGTAGTATTAACGGTGGCGATTCTTGTACCCACCTCTTTGGCAAGCTCTACTGCATCCTCACCTGTGACACAATACTCTGCCTTCACATAACCGGTCACACTGCCGGATGTGATCTCGTACCAGCCGTTGTCCTCTGAAATAAATTCACCAACAGACTTGTCATAAAGCTTACCAAGGATCTCACCATCCTCACTGGGAATGCTTCTGACATTTACATAATCATTTACCTTGGCGATAACCAGGGATTTAAAGCCTTCTTCTTCCTTCCTGGCTGCGATTTCTCTTTCCTTCTGGGGAATGGTCTTGGTGGTGGAAGCCGTTACGGTTTCTTCAATGACTTTCTCTTTCTGGATTGGCTGTACATCAAGCTTGGGGCTTGCTGTTGCCAGTGGAGATGCACTGAGCGACGGAGATGCCGCTGATGATTCTTCTGTAGCTGCTGTTCCTGTACTGCTTTCTTTCTGCTCTGCCTTTTTGGCATCTGTCTCATCCTTGATGTTCTTGACACTGGTACCATTGGAAGCAAGGAAGAAATCAATGCCTGCGGAAGGAAGATCTGTCTTCTCCTTCGCAAAGCCGTTCATATTCATACCGGAAAATAAGAGCGCTGCTGAAAGAACGCCTGCTGCTATTTTCACGTAAGATTTCTGCATAACAAAACTCCTTCAAATCTTTCACTGCTTAATTGTTACAAAAATGTTAAAAACACTATAACACTTTCGTCAAGCACTGTCAACCTCTGCGTTTTTTTGCATCAGCCTTGAAAGTCCTGTAAATCCGGCACTTTTTCATATCCAAATCTTCAAAGGCAAATTTTTCCATCTACAAGATCTTGTATTTTCTGACAGAAAAAAGGAGACTGTCGAAAGGCTTTCTCCACTTCCACAGTCTCTTTTCTTAAAAATTTTGTAAAAATTCACAACAGTTTTTTCATGGGTCAGAGCTGCTGTGTCTTCATTTTCCATATCACTCTAAGCCTTCTGTGCCCGCAAATATTCCTCCACAGAATTTACAGCATTGGCACCATCTGCAGCAGCTGTGATGATCTGGCGCATTTTCTTCTTTCTGATATCTCCTGCCACGAAGATTCCAGGTCTGCTCGTTCTGCCATCTTCCCCGGCAATCACATAGCCCTGTTCATCTCTCTCAGCCAGCTCCTGCAAAAGCTCGCTGTCCGGGTGGATCCCCACTGCAGCGAACACACCGTTTACCGGCAGATGCTTTTCCTCCCCGGTCTTTACATTCTTAATAAGAAGAGACTCGGTCACCATATTTCCTTCCACAGCCTCTACCACAGTGTCCCAGAGGATTTCCACGTTGGGAAGCTCCTTTACCTCCTGCTGCAGCGTCTGGGCTGCCCGCAGCTCATTTCTTCTGTGGATCAGATAAACCTTTTCACAGCCTCTTGCCAGAAATGCGGCATCCTCTGCAGCCACATTGCCGCCGCCTACGACAGCCGTCACCTTTCCTCTGAAGAAGGCGCCGTCACAGGTCGCACAGTAGGATACTCCCTTGCCGGCAAATTTCTCTTCTCCCGGTACATTCAGCTTCGCATGATAGGCTCCTGTTGCCACGATGACCGTTCTGGCCTGCAGCTTTTCTTTTTCCATCTGAATCAAAAAATGGCCGTCTTCTTCCTGAATGGAAAGAACCTCAGCCACTTTAAATTCACAGGAAAGCTTATCCGCATGCTCCCGGAACTTCATTCCCAGCTCAAATCCGTTGATTCCGGGAAGTCCCGGATAATTATCCACTTCATAGGTATTCAGTACCTGTCCGCCGCTCATGGCGCTTTTCTCTATGGTCACTGCCTTAAGCCCGGCTCTGTTTGCATAAATGGATGCACTTAAGCCTGCTGGACCTGAACCAATAATAACTACATCATACATATTGTCTCTCCTTCCTGTTACACAAAACACTTCTGCTTCTTTATTTTGTTTTCCCATCTGCATCCAGTTCCAGTCAGATCCATCCGCCATCCATGGTAATGACCTGTCCGGTCAAGTAGTCGGGACTATCCAGGAGCTTTACCACAAGCTCTCCGGCTTCCTGTGCTGTTCCCATTCTGTCTGCCGGGATTTCTTCCACCAGTGCCTGTTTTTCCTCTTCGGTAAAGCAGGCATTCATTTCGGTATCGATCACACCAAAGGCAATGGCATTTACCTGGATATGACTTGGCGCCACCTCCTTGGCAAGGGCCCTGGTAAAAGCATTCACGCCGCCCTTGGCTGCGCTGTAGGCCACCTCCATGGAAGCTCCCACTGCTCCCCACACAGAGGATACATTAATAATCTTACCGGATTTCCTGTGGATCATACCGGGAAGCACCTGGCGGCTGGTATAAAACAGCGCATTCAGATTCGTGTTTATTACCTGCTGCCATTCCAGAACTGACATATCTGTCAGTAACCCTACATAAGAGATTGCCGCATTATTGATCAGCACATCTACTTCTCCGCAGATAGAAAACAGCTTCTCTACTTCCTCCGGATCTGACACATCACACTGATATGCCTCACATCTGACTCCATAAGTCAATTCCATTTCCTTCTGTAGAGCGTTCAGTCTTTCCATTGATTTTCTGCATACCAGAATAAGATCATAGCCCTCTTTGGCAAGGGCTATGGCAATTCCTGCACCGATCCCCCGGGATGCCCCGGTGATCAGTGCCTGCTTTCTTTTTTCGTTATACAAGGTTTCTGATCCCATCACAGATCCTCTTTGCAACTGCCGGATTATTCATGGTGTAAATATGTACCCCGTCTACATCACTGGCGATCAGATCAACGATCTGATTGATCGTATAGGCAAGACCGGCATCCAGCAGCGCCTCTTTGTTATTTTCATATTTATGCAGTACCTTCTGGAATTTCACCGGAAGAGTTGCCCCGCACATAGTCACCATACGCTCGATCTGTGCCCTGTTGGTCACCGGCATCACACCCGCATCGATCGGAACATCAATGCCGGCAATTCTTGTTTTTTCATAAAAATCATAAAAAACTTCATTATCAAAGAAAAGCTGCGATACCAGATGATCCACACCGGCATCTACCTTTCTCTTCAGATTACGGATGTCAGTAATGGCATCCGGTGCTTCCAGATGCTTCTCCGGGTAACAGCCACCGCTGATACTGAAATCTCCCTGCGTTTTGATATACTCTACCAGCTCATTGGCATAATGGAAATCCTGCTTTACCGGGATATTGGGATTCATATCTCCCCGGAGTGCCAGTACATTTTCAATGCCTGCTTCCTTTAACTGATCCAGAATGCTGCGGATCTCTTCTTTATTATAGTGGAGACAGGTCAGATGCACGATCGGCTCAATTCCATATTCATTTTTGATCTTTCTGGCAATTTCTACGGTCTTGTTGTTTGCGGTGCTGCCGCCTGCGCCAAAGGTTACACTGATAAAGTCAGGGTGCAGGTCGCACAGAAGAGAAAGTGTCTCATCTATATTCTGCAGGGCAGCTTCTTTCTTCGGGGGAAATATTTCAAAGGAAAGAACCGGCTTTCCTTCTTTCTTCTTGGCTTCAAATATCTGTGGTATCTTCATGATTGTTCCTCCTGATGTTTTCTTTTTATTCCTACCGGATCAGCTCCGGAAAACTTTCTGTTTCTGGTATTTCATCGATCCATCCCAAATGATAGGCTGTGATTCTTGAGATCTGTTCGCTGATCCTTCCTTCTCCGGCCACACTTCGCATGATCTCATCCGGATAATTTGCTGCAATATAATCCGTTACCGCTCTGCTGTATTCCTCTCCCCTGTACAGATCATGGGCTCCAAATACGTGCAGAATCTCGTGGGCGTAAACTGCAGGCTCCTCTTCTGTCCCCTTGTCATTCCTTACAAACATGACAAGACTTTCCCTGACATTGTCCTCCCCGTCATACACAATCGCATAGGATCTGCCGGGCGCATTCACAAACATACAGGTGGCAATCCCGTCAGCTCCATACTCCTGCAGCAGCCTCTCATAGGAAAGCTCTTCCTCTGTCCACTGTGCAAAGGCTTCGTCCAGTGCATCCATAAAATCACTGTCATCACTGATGGAAAAATCTACCTTCTTTTCCATACAGAGATCCTGACTGTTTTCTTCACTCCAGTCCAGAATAAACTGGGTTTCCACGCCGTAACCGAAAGCAGTTTCTTCTATATATATAGCAGCTTCCTTCAGTCTCTGTAAACAGATTTCTTTCTCTTCTTCGGTAAAAGCATTGTCCGGTGTAGTCAAAAACAGGCTGACCAGTATATTCTTTCCTCTCAGGACAGAGGCACTGCCGATTCCAAAGCTGCCATCAATTCCATCAGTTCTTACCAGGGCATCCGGCGGCACGGTCGGAAAGGGCGCTGCCAGCATAACCGCCGGCGCTGCTGAAGTGGATGTCGCTGCAGATGAGAGCGGCACTGCTGCTTTCGGTAAAGAAATGGTAGCCTCTGTTTCTATGTTCTCATCCTGTACTGTTTCTTCTGCAATTTCACCGCTCCTGCTTCCACAGCCTGTCAGCAATCCAGCCATGAGAATCCAAAGAAACACCGTCACTCCCGTCAGTCCTGCTTTAATAAGCCTTCCCACTGTCATTATTCCTTATGCCTCTCAATGGTATTCTTGACAGCCTCCATTCTCTTGTCAAGGCTTGCACTGGTTTCGGCACAGTCCTTCAGTTCTGCTGCCAGCATGGTTGAAAGCTCTGCATCCAGATCCTTCTTATAGCGCAGTCTGTGCTCCAGGCTTGCCCAGAAGTCCATGGCGATCGTTCGAAGCTGTACTTCCACCTTCATCTGCTTTTTTTCATTCTGCAGAAAAATGGGAATTTCCACGATCAGATGAAGACTTCGGTAACCATTGTCCTTGGGATTCTTGATATAATCCTTTATCCTGATCAGCCTCACATCATCCTGCTGCAGAAGGCAGTCTGCCAGTCTGTAAATATCCTCGATAAAGGGACAGATCACACGGATCCCTGCCACATCTGTCAGACACTCTTCTACTGCACTCACCTCAAAGGGCAGCTTTTTTCGATAAAGCTTGTCCATGATGCTCTCCATGGACTTCAGCCTGGTCTTGATCGTTTCTATTGGATTATGCTCCTGCTCCAGGGAAAACTGCTGGTTCAGCACACGGAATTTTGTTTCCACCTCAAGCAGCGCACAGCTGTAATAGGTCATAAGCTGCTTTGACTGCTGGAATGTTTCCCTGAAACGCTCTACTGTTTCTTCCGGAATATCTGCAAATGATATCAAAATCTGTTTATCCACACTTTTTCTCCATTCATATCATGCTCCATCCATCAGAAGGACTGCAGGGATCAGTCTGCTGGCTTCTGATAGAAATGTCCCGTCAGCTGCTGCGTCTTCATCTCATTGATAAAGGCCTTTTCATCCACCTTCCGGACAGCCTGAATTACCTTTTTGCTCTTGGAACCATCTACTACTGAATATACCACATTTCTCTGACAATGCTCAAAGGAACCTTCTCCCTCCAGGATCGTGGCTCCATGATGGCTGATCTGATAGATCGCCTCACAGACCTCTCTTGGTCTGCCTGTTACAATAAACAGCGTCTGCTGCTGATATTTCTTATAAAGCACATGCAGCACCTGTGTCGAAGCATACTGGAATATGATCGAATAAAGTGCCTTGTCAAAACCAAATAAAATACCTGCCAGTGTCAGAATTACTACATTCAGTAATAAAACAGCATTAAAAGAATCCACACCCTTTTTCTCAGAAAAATAAATGGCTATAAAATCCGTACCCCCACTGGTCGCGTCCACGGCAAGGCACATACTGATGGCAAGTCCGTTCAGCATACCGCCAAAGATGCTGATCAGCAGTGTATCATAGGTGATCGCAGTCCCGGGGATCAGATCGGTCAGCACACTGGTCAGCACGATCATCAGACAGGAATACATAGTAAATTTCTTCCCGATGTAACGGAATCCGATGTAAACCGGTATGGCATTCAATATCAGGTTGACCACCGTATAAGGGATCGTTACATGGAAAAACATCTCCCCTACTCTCTGGATCAGAATAGTCAGTCCTGTGGCTCCGCCCGGATACAGACCTCCTGTTCTGACAAAGGTCTTGATATTAGCCGCCATCAGCAATGCAGCAAGGCAGATCACCAGGATCCGTTTCGCTTCTTTCTTTACCTCTGTTCTCATGTAATTCCTCCCATGTTCCTTTTCATCCAGTATATAATAAAGTATCTTTATTCGCAATATTTCTCTGTTTCTTAGGAATTTCTTAATTCAAGCGTAAGAATTCTATAAGTCTATTTTATTTTTTCTTTTGTTTGGTATACTACTACAGTAAAGCGGAATTCACTTCCCCTGATGGAGTGTATAATAAATGTTTGTATCTCTTTTTTTCCCGGTATTTCTGGGAATTGTGACCCTTTGTTATTTTGCCCTTCCGGCAAAATGCAGACCTGCCATACTGTTTTTTGCAAGCTGTGTTTTCTGTGCCAGCCTGGATATCAGAAGCCTGGTAATTCTCTTTATCAGCATTCTCTTTACCTACTGCGGCGGTATTCTGCTAGAGCATGCAGGAAAAAATTCATTCAGACCCGGGAAAATTCATTTTATACTGGCGGTTCTTCTGTCCCTGTGTCTGCTTTTGCTCCTTGTGTTCAAATATACCGGATATATTTTCCAGCGCTTTTTCCCGGGGCTTACCTTTACCCAGACCTTGCTGCCTTATTTTCTCATGCCCATTGGTTTTTCCTTTTATCTCTTTCAGATGATCAGCTATCTTGTGGATGTAGCAAAAGGAAAGCTTGCCGCAGAGAAAAATTTTATTCATCTTGGCTGTTACCTTGCCTTTTTTCCGAGGCTTGTGAGCGGTCCCATTGAGCGGGCAGGGGATTTTCTGCCACAGCTTTCCGCTCTCTCTAAGATAAAATTTTTCGACCGCGGAAGGCTTTCCACTGCCTTTACCTATATTCTGTGGGGCTACTTTATGAAAATGGTCGTTGCAGACCGCCTGGCTCTTCTGGTGAACAGTCTCTTTGGCAGTATGCAGGAATTTGACAGCTTTTTTCTTTTTCTTGGCATGCTTTTTTATACCATGCAGATCTACTGCGACTTTGCAGGCTATTCCAATATCGCCATTGGCTGTGCTGCTATCTTTGGAATAAGGCTGACGCAGAACTTTGCTTCGCCTTATCAGGCTGCCTCTATTTCAGAATTCTGGAGACGGTGGCATATTTCCCTTAGCAGCTTCCTGAAGGACTATATTTATATCCCTCTTGGTGGCAGCCGGTACGGTACCTTCCGGAAATGTCTGAATACCATGATCGTTTTTCTGCTCTGTGGCATGTGGCATGGCTCCGGTCTGAACTTCGTGGTATGGGGACTGCTCCATGGCATTTATTCTGTGATCGGCACCTTTCTTCCATCTGGCAGAAAATACCGCGTTCTGACCTTTTTTGAGGCTGCCTTTGCCTGGATCTTTTTCCGGGCAGAAAGCCTTTCGCAGGCACTTTCTTATATCAGGAGGATGTTGACTGCCGGTCTTCAGCCCGGAAGCTTTTCCCGTTCCCTCAAGCTGCTGGAGCTGGATCCTGCAGAGATCATCGTCGTAACGATCAGTATTCTCCTGATCCTGCTGATCGATGAGCTCTGCTACAGGAAAAAGCTGTCCCTGCCACTGCTCATTCAGGAAAAGCCAAATGCTGCCAGATACCTGATCTTTTATCTTCTCCTGATCGGTATTTTTGTCTTTGGGGTGTATGGCCCCGGCTATCAGGCAGAGCAGTTTATTTATATGCAGTTTTAAATTGTGATTGATTTGTTTGATGATTTCAGAAAGGATCTTTATGAAATTTTTTCATTCTAAAACAGCCCTGCGTCTTTTCTTTATCCTGCTGCTTCTGATAACCCTGTACCTGCTTTCCTGCGTACTGAAGGTAAAGTCCGGTCATGGTATCGACCAGCAGGAGGGCTTATACTGGCAGGAGGAAAACAGCATTGATGTCATGTTTCTCGGTACCAGCCATGTCCACTGTGACGTCAATACCGGTCTCCTCTATGACAGCTACGGGATCACAGCCTATGATTACAGCGGCGCCGAGCAGCCGCTCTGGATGACCTACTATTATCTGAAGGAGCTGTACCGGTATCAAACTCCGGAGCTGCTCGTGCTTGATCTGTATGGCCCGGCCAGATTTAAGGAGGACTACCAATACACCTGGATCTCCGAGAATATTTACGGCATGCGTTTTTCACCCAATAAGCTGAAAATGCTCCTTGTCAGTGTGGAGCCCGGCCGGATCAGAGACTATTTTCCTTCCTTTGCCATTTATCACAACCGCTACGATTCCCTGAGTGAAGATGATTTTCAAAGCTTCTTCTGGAACAGCGAGGATAAACAGGCCTTTAAGGGCTATACCCCTTACTTCGATACGGAGCTACAGACTGAGCCGGATGACTTTTTCACAGAGGAAAAGGGAGGTCTGACCAAAAAGTCAGAAAAATATCTCCGTAAAATCATTGCTTATGCCAAAAAGAAACAGACACCCCTCCTTCTTATCTCTGCTCCTTATGTCATAACAAAGGAAGATAAGATGACCTATAACCAGATCGCTGAAATTGCCGCACAGGAGGATGTCGCCTTTATTGATTTCAATGAATATTATGAGGATATGGGACTTGATTTCACCACAGATTTTAATGATGAATCCCATCTGAACTATCAGGGAAGCTGTGTATTTACGGATTATCTGGGAAAATATCTGAAAGAAAATTACGACCTGGCGGATCGTCGCGGTGATCCATCCTGTGAATCCTATCTGGATAATCAGAAGCTGATCCTGAAGGAAGCAAAGGAGGCTTCAGCCACCGGCTGAAGCCTCCTGTTTCCTACTGCAGTTTTATTTCTCTTCTGTCTTTTTCTGGCTCTTCTTTTCTGTAATGGTAAACTTCTGAACCATTTCTCTCATTTCACCGGAAGCCTTTCCTACCTCATTCATAACAGAAAGGACATCTTCTGACTTCTGTACAATCATTGAAGCTCTCTGTGCGATCTCATTGGTTCCGTTTGCTCCTTCATTGGAAGCCTTGCTCACATCATTGATAGACTGGATCACACCATCGATAGAGGCAAGCAGTTCTTCGGATATAGCACTGAAATCAGTTACCATTTCATTCACATCTGCCGCATCCTGATTATAAGCATCGGCGATATCTGAAAACTGATGGAAGCTGTCCGAAACATCCTCTGCCACAAAGGCCAGCAGTCTGGAGGAATCATCCGCAAGATTCTGCACTGCCCCTGTTACTTTCTGTGTCACCTGCTGGATATTTTCTACTGTTGCCCTTGACTGTTCTGCAAGTGAACGGATCTCATCTGCTACAACGGCAAACCCCTTACCGGCCTCCCCGGCTCTTGCTGCCTCAATCGAAGCATTCAGCGCCAGGAGATTTGTCTGTGCCGTAATTCCCATAATGGACTGTGCCAGTACCTCGATCTGCTCTACTACCTTGGCTTCTTCCAGTGCCTGCTCAAGGCTTCCGCTGATCTCTGCTTTCATATTCTTAGCATTCTGATAATTGCTCTCGGTATCCCTCTTTGCCTTTTCTGCCCGCTGATGGATATTGACAACCTTCTCAGCTCCATCCTGTGCACGGACAGCGATATTCTTTGATACGGTTTCAATTTGATGGGAAATCGTTTCGATCTGCTGTGCGGAAGCGGCTGTCTCTTCCATACTTGCTGACAGTTCCTGCGTTGCTGCTGAAACGCTGCTGATCTCATCGTTCAGTTCATTCAGGTGTCCCATAACGGCATCCACATCTTCCGCAAGTTCAACCCCATGTCCTTTCACACCGCCCAGTACCTGGTCAAAGGTACCTGCCATGCTGTTCAGCGCTCTTTCCAGGATACCGAACTCGTCTTTTCTCTTAAGCCTGCCGGTAGCTGACCTTCCTGTCATGTCACCGCTTTCCAGCTTCTGTGCATACCCGACTGCCTTCTTCATCCAGCCAGTGGTATCTATGATAATATAAATGATCAGTACGATCGTGATCAAGAAAAGGATCACAGTAATGAAGACCATCCTAGTGATCCAGGTATGCCTGGTATCATCAACGATCTGCTTTTCTCCATCTACGATTTCATCAATATAATCTGTGTAGTTTCCTGTACCAATGACCCATCCGAAGGGCTCATACAGTCTGGAATAGCTTCTCTTCGGAAGATTTTCCGTGCCGTCCTCCTTCGGAAATACATAATCACAGTAACCACCATCTGGCTGCTGTCCTACCGCAATGATATCTTTCACCATCTCATAGCCATTGCCATCCTTGGTTCCCATACGGTTCGTACCTTCCGTATCACTGCCGAGCAGTACAATGTTATTCCCTTCCGTATCATCTGCCCAGAAATATCCGGAATCTCCATACCGGAGTTCACGAAGCATATCAGCGCCCTGCTTCTTGGCCTCTTCCAGTGTACACTCTCCTGCTTCATACGCTGCATAATACTGATCCAGCATGGATATTGCATTGTCTACCTGCTGTCTGATACTTTCATCATACTGATTACGCACCTCTTCTTCCAATGCATCATCTGCTTGACTGCTGATCGTTTTCATGCCCTTGATCGCTGAGAATCCGGATCCCATCACCATAATAAATACGAGAACCAGGATCATTGACAGCTTGACTGACATTTTTAAGTTCTTCATAAGTAAAATAGCCTCCCTTTAATGGTTCTTCAAATTATAAAGTATTATATCATATTTTACTTATTTTTTACATTTATCGATAAAAATTATTGCTTTTTGAAATCGAATCATTGCGATCAGACTGCTTTTTTGATCCGTATCATCCTGTTTACACATTCTGCTCAAAGGCATGGTTCAGTGTCAGCAGAAGATCCTCTGTTTTTTCAATGCGGTATCCTTTGATCCCGAAGCTCTCTGCATATTTAGCCCATAGCTGCAGTCATTAAAGATCAGTACTACAATGGGGATTCCTAGCCTTTTTGCTGTTTCCAGCTCCTGGGAGTTCATCATGAATCCTCCATCTCCCGTCACTGCCAGAACTCTTTTTCCCGGATAGATCAGCTTCGCTGCGATCGCACCCGGAAGTACGATTCCCATAGTAGCAAATCCATTGGAAATAATACAGGTATTACTGGTAATATATGTTTTTCTATCAACTTAATCACATCAGGTGGGCTGAGATTGTGCTTTTGTCGGAGATATTCTCTGCAAATATAAATGGCAATTGTAAAGTTCACCTATTTTGTTTTGATGCTGTTTTTCATTTTATTTATTACATGTGTTGTCATCAATTCGCAATAGTTATCCGTGTGTACGGGAGATGTTCTTCGTTCTCCTCTGCGCAGATCGTTACACCGGCATCCTCGAAGTGAATGGTAGTTTTGAGCTTTTCCCAATCAACGGTGCGCCGCCGGCTCTCAGCTTCCAAACACTGGTGCAGCAGCTCTACGGTTTCTCTGTCCACAGCAGGGTCATCGTAGTTGCTTATTTGAAAAAGATACATGGTGCTTTGCATAAGAATTGCCGACCGCTTGCGTCCTATTTTTCAAACAGATGCAGCAGATATCCGTAGCCCTCGGCTTCCATTTTTTCATAGGGGACGAAGCGCAGGGCCGCGCTGTTGATGCAGTAGCGCACGCCGTTGGGCGACTCCGGGTCGCCGGTGAACACATGGCCGAGGTGGGAGTCTCCGGCGCGGCTTCTGACCTCCGTGCGGCGCATCCCGTGGCTCAGATCCTCCTTCTCCACCACGGCGGGGCCCTCGATGGGCTTTGTGAAAGCCGGCCAGCCGCAGCCGCTTTCGTACTTATCCGTGGAGGAAAAGAGCGGCTCGCCGGTGACGACATCCACATAGA
>ENA-ORTY01003594-ORTY01003594.1-human-gut-metagenome-genome-assembly--contig:-NODE-3594-length-13182-cov-6.937305_pt1 | contig 13182 bp, 10 predicted proteins | sample MGYA00241917_ERZ509198 | MGnify/ENA primary metagenome ERZ509198 (study PRJEB26280, sample SAMEA2338857) | human gut metagenome | biome: human gut; feature: human-associated habitat; material: faeces...
GAATTTGTTCGCTTTCAGCGAACAAATTATGCGCGCAGCAGACTGCAAGCCTTTTATCCCCAAAGGGCTTGCCCTTTGGGGATAAAAAGAAAAGCACGGCCGAAGCCGTGCTTTTCCGGTTAAATCGGTTGTTTACTTGCCCATGGGGGCGCCGCAGTGGGGGCAGAAGTTGCTGTCGGACACAGTGCCGCAGACGGAGCAGGTCTTGGCGTCGCCGGACTCCTCCTGGGGCTCCTGGTCCTGGGTTTCCTCCTTGCGCTTGGCGGCCTCCAGCTGGGCGATCTTCTCCTTGGAGGCGTTGACGGCGGCCACGACGTCCTTCACGGCGTCGGGCAGCTCACCCTGAAACTCGGAGACGAACCACTCGCCGATGGCCCGATAGTTCTTCTCGATCTCCCGCTGCTCGGAGAGAATTTCCATGTTCATCTTGGCGGCGTCGGTGGCAGCCTTGGCCTTCTCGGTGGCGGTCTCCGCCAGATCCTTGGCCTTTTCGGCAGCCGCACCGGCCACCAGCTGGGCCTTCTTGGTCAGTTCATCAAAAAATGCCATAGCAATGATCTCCTTTCAGATTCTGAAATTCTTAATTAGGGTCATTATACACCAGGGTGGGCGGTTTTGTCAATGCTCGATCCAGTCGGAGGCACGGGACACGGCGCGCTTCCACAGGCGATAGTCCCGGTCGCAGTCCGCCTGGGGCCGCAGGGGTTCAAACACCCGCTGGCTCCGGCGCAGACGGGTCAGCTCCTCCAGATCGCTCCACACGCCGCAGCTGAGGCCCGCCAGGGCCGCCGCGCCGAAGGCGGTGGTCTCCACCATCCGGGGCCGGTCCACGGGGATGCGCAGCAGATCCGCCTGCAGCTGCATGAGAATGTCCGACACGCTGGCCCCGCCGTCCACCCGCAGGGCGGTGATGTCGCACCCGGCGTCCTGCCGCATGGCCAGCATCAGGTCCGTCACCTGATAGGCGATGCACTCCAGCACCGCCCGGGCGATGTGGGCCCGGCCCGTGCCCCGGGTGACGCCCAGAATGGCCCCCCGGGCGTACATATCCCAATACGGCGCCCCCAGGCCGGTGAAGGCCGGGACCACCACCACGCCGCCGGAGTCCTCCACGGACTCCGCCAGACGGTCACACTCCGGGGCGGAGTCGATCAGGTGCAGCTCGTCCCGCAGCCACTGGATGGTGCTGCCGCCGTTGAAAACGCTGCCCTCCAGGGCGTAGGCCGTGCGGCCCTCCACCTGCCAGGCCACAGACGTCACCAGCCCCGCCCGGCTGCGGACGGGCTTTTCCCCCACGTTCATCAGGGTGAAGCAGCCGGTGCCGTATGTATTCTTGGCCTCGCCCGGGCGGAAGCAGGTCTGGCCGAACAGGGCGGCCTGCTGGTCCCCTGCCGCGCCGCACACCGGCACCCCCGCCAGCTTTTCCAGGCCCGGGATGCCTTTTTTCACCAGGCCGTATACCTGACTATTGGCCACGGGCAGGGGCAGAATAGACATGGGTATCTCCAGCAGCTCGCACAGCTCCGCGTCCCAGCACAGCCGGTGGATATCAAAGAGCATGGTCCGGGAGGCGTTGGAGTAGTCCGTGACGTGGGAGCCGGTCAGCTGCCAGATGAGCCACGTTTCCACCGTGCCGAACAGCAACTCTCCCCGGTCCGCCTTTTCCCGGGCGCCGGGGACGTTGTCCAGCACCCAGCGGATCTTGGTGGCGGAGAAATACGCGTCGATCAGCAGGCCGGTGGCGGACTGGATGCGCTCCTCCAGCCCCCGGCGCTTCAGCTCCTCGCAGAACTCCGCCGTCCGGCGGCACTGCCAGACGATGGCGTTGTATACCGGCCGGCCGGTGGTCTTGTCCCAGAGGATGGTGGTCTCCCGCTGGTTGGTGACGCCGATGCCGGCCACCTCCCCCTCCAGCCCGGCTGCGGCCTGGGCCGCCGCGCGGCGCTCCGTCTCCCAGATCTCCATGGGGTCATGCTCTACCCAACCGGGCTGGGGATAGAGCTGGCGGAAGGGAAACTGGGCCTTGGACACAATGTCGCCCCGGCGGTCAAACACGATGGCCCGGGAGCTGGTGGTCCCCTGGTCCAGCGCCAGAATATAGGTTCCCATAGAAGTCTCCTCTTTCTTTTTGTTTCAGAGTATGCTAATATAGGGTATTATAACACAGAAAGGACAGGATTACCATGACGGATTTCCAGGAATTTACCTTTCTTTCCAGCGACGGCCATACCCGGCTTCACGGGGCACAGTGGACCCCGGCGGACCGGGAGCCCATTGCCGTTTTACAGATCGCCCACGGCGTGGCGGAGCACATCCTGCGGTATGACGATTTTGCCCGGTATCTCAATGATCGGGGCATCCTGGTGGCGGGACACGACCACCTGGGCCACGGCAAGTCCCTGCCGGAGGGCGGCACGCCGGTGTATTTCGGCGACGGCAGCACCTGGGAGACGGTGGTGGACGACATCCACCTGCTCCATGACCGGCTGCGGGAGCAGTACCCGGATCTGCCCATCCTGCTGATGGGCCACAGCATGGGGTCGTTCCTGTCCCGGTCGTACCTGATCCGCTATCCCGGCACGGTGGACGCCGCCATCATCATGGGCACCGGCTGGCAGCCGGAGATGACCATCCGGGGCGGCCTGCTGCTGGCGGGAATTCTGTCCGGGCTCAAGGGGCCGGACGCCGTCAGCAAGATGGTGACCAATATGGCCTTCGGGGCCTATAACAAGGCCTTCGGCGACAAGCCCCGGACCCCCAACGACTGGCTGTCCGCCGACACGGACAACGTGGACCGGTATATGGCGGACCCCCTGTGCGGCGCGGACGCCACGGTGGGCCTGTTCCGCCAGATGCTGCGGGGGCTGCGGTTCAACCAGACCCCCGGGAATATCGACCGGATGGACAAAAACGCCCCCATCCTGCTGATCGCCGGGCAGGACGACCCGGTGGGCGATATGGGGGCCGGTGTCCGGCGGACCCACGACGCCTTCAAGCGGGCGGGGATCAGGGACGTGACCCTGAAGCTGTATCCCGGCCTGCGGCATGAAATTCTCAACGAGGCCGCCATGCGGGACACGGTGTACGGCGACATCGGGGCCTGGCTGGACCGGGTGCTGGGCTAACGCAGAGACGCCAGCAGGTTGGGCAGGCCCAGCAGGTCCACGTTGTGGGTCCGGCGCAGCAGGCGGACGGTGAAGAAGCTGTCCGCCGTCAGCACCAGCAGCAGGGCCAGTCCCGCCCCGGCGGGGGCGTGCAGGGCGATGGGGTGCAGCAGGGGCTGCACCTGCCGGAGGGCGAAGGCCGTCAACGGACCCCATATCACCGCAAAGGGCACGCAGACCCGGCGATTCAGGTCCATGTGGGTGCCGGAATAGTCCCAGAACATGACCCCCAGCAGCTTGTCATAGAGGAAGTGCACGGCGTATTCCACGGCGGTGGCCGTGAGGCCGCCGTAAAAGGCCAGGCGGAGGAAGCCCCGGGTCAGGTCGGCGGGCAGGTGCAGCACCGCCAGCATGGCCAGGCCGTACACCGGGCACAGGGGCAGCAGGAGAAAGCACTTGCGCACCTGATGCCGGGCCCCGGTGACGGCGGCGAAGATTTTTTCCAGCAGATATCCCAGAAAGCTATACAGACAAAACAGCCACAGCCAGTACACGGCGACGCCTCCCTTCCCCCTCATTCTGCCCCGGGAGAGCTGCCGCGATACCCGGGCAAAGGCGGGGAAAGGGAGGAAAGATATGGACCAGTGGGAGCAGCTGCGGCAGCAGTGCATGAGCTGCCGGGCCTGCGGCCTGGCGGATACCCGGACCAACGTGGTGTTCGGGGTGGGGTCCCCCACGGCGGAGGTGCTGCTGGTGGGCGAGGCCCCCGGGGCCAGCGAGGACCAGCAGGGCGAGCCCTTTGTGGGAGCCGCCGGGAAGCTGCTGGACGATATGCTGGCCATGATCGGCCTGCGGCGGCAGGAAATCTACATCACCAACAGCGTCAAGTGCCGCCCGCCCAAAAACCGGGACCCTCTGAACACCGAAAAGGACGCCTGCGCCGGATTTCTGCGGCGGCAGCTGGAGTTGATGCAGCCGAAGATCCTGGTGTGCCTGGGACGCATCAGCGCGGCGGAGATCATCAAGCCGGATTTTAAGATCACCCAGGAACACGGGCAGTTTTTTGAGAAAAACGGCATGTGGATGACGGCCCTGTATCACCCGGCGGCCCTGCTGCGGGACCCGGGCAAGAAGCCGGAGACCTTCCAGGACCTGAAGCGCCTGCAGGCCAAGATCCGGGAGGTCTGCACCCGGACGCCCATGGAATTTGCATAATCGTGAAAGAGGCCCCCGTTTTCGCTGAGCGAAAACGGGGGCCTCTTTGACTGTCTCAAATCAGGGCTCCATATTGCGGATCTCCTCCAGCAGGGCGTCCAGGCTGTCGCGATCCAGGGTCTGGGGCTTGTCCTCCGGCTCCTCCGGGGCTTCCTCCGGCGTTTGGGGAGTGGGTTCCGGTTCCGGCACAGGCTCCGGTTCAGCCGGGACTTCCTCGCTTACCGGGGCCTCCGGCTCCTCAGCCGGGGCATCCTCCTCCGGCGGCGTGACAGCCTCCGGGGCGGGGGCTTCCTCCGCCGGGACGCTTTCCGGCACGATCACCGGGGGAACCGGCGTCTCCTCCGAAGCGGCGGGGGCTTCCTCCGGCTCCGGTACAGGTTCCGGCACAGACTCCGGCGTTTCCGGTACAGATTCCGGCTCCGCCGGGGACTGGGGCGGCTCCATCTGGGCCGGATGGTCCGGCAGACGGCGGCGGCTGCGGGCAATGCCCACGGCCCGGCCGATAAAGAACAGCAGCACCAGCAGAATCACCAGACCGGCGGCCAGAATGGCGTACATGGGGAGCCAGCGGTTCAGGGGCAGGTCCACCGGGGCGCACAGGGCCGTCCACAGGGCCCGGAAGGGGCCGGTCTGGGTCTGGGGCTCCTCCGGAGAGGGATCCTCCGGCTCCGGCTGGCCGATCTGGGGCAGGGTACCAGCAAAGGCCGGCATCCGCACCACATGGACCGTATAGTCCCGGGTGGCGCCGTCCTCGGCGGTGCAGGTGACGGTCAGCAGGTTGTCGCCCTCCTTCAGGGACGCATCGGGCTGGGTGACGCCCAGGGCCTTGCTGTCCTTGGCGGTGGCGGAAAGGGAGATCTTGGAGGTCTCATAGGGGACATACACGGCGTATTCCGTGATTTCCGGGGAAAAGGCCGGGGACAGCTGCCCCGTGGAGGGGGTCAGCTCCGACAGGGACGCGTCGCTGCTGAGGGTCACGTTGGGGTCCGGCTGCCGGGTGACAGAGATGGTGTATCGCCGGGAGGCCCCGTTGGCTGCGGTGACCGTCAGCACCACCGTGTTGACGCCCACGGACAGCTGGTTGCCGCTGACGGATACATCGGCCCCGCCATCGGCGGCCCGGTAATCCAGGGGCAACCGGGACACGTCATAGGGTACGGTGACGCTGTATTCCGTGGTTCCGGCGGAGAAGGCCGGAGACAGGGCATAGTCCCCGCAGGACAGGCCCGCCAGATTGGCGTTGCCGGAGGGGGGCGCGGCCACGCTGGCCGCCCAGGACGCGTCGTTCAGGGACTGGTCGCTGTTGCCGTCGGTGGCCACGATGTCGGTGATGGTGGCGCTGACCCGGGTCCCGGCGGCCACGCCGGACTTCACCTGGAAGGTGACGGCCAGCACAGCGGCGCTGCCGGTGATGGGATTGGACAGGGACTGGTCATAGGCCAGCAGGTTGCCGCTCATATCCACAGACCAGCTGGAGCCCACCAGCTGGCGGGTGCCGGTAAGGGTCAGGGCGCTGCTGTCGTAGTGCAGCACGGCGGTGATGCCCTGGATGTTGGAGCCGCTGACGGTGAAGGTGACGGTGACGCTGTCACCGGCCCGGACGCTGCCGGAGCCGGAGAAGCTGGCCCCGGCGGCCTCCGCCGTTACCGGAGCCAGGCCCCACAGCAGCAGCGCCGCCAGCAGGCCCGCCAGGACGGATGAAATTCTCTTTCTCATGGGTCAAGCCCTCCTGCTCAGTTGGGTTGGATGGTGCCCCGGCCCAGCAGATACGCCTGCAGCCGGATCATGTCGGTGATGGTGACCTGGCCGTCGCCGTTCAGGTCCGCCGCCTGAAGGGCAGCGCCGGTGAGGGTGTTTTTGCCCAGCAGATGGGCCTGCAGCCGGACCATATCGGTGATGGTGACCCGGCCGTCGCCGCTGAGGTCGCCGGTGACCACGGTGGTCAGGGTCTGGAGGGTCTGGCCGTCCCGGGCATAGGTGACGGCCATGCCGGTGCCCACGGGGCCCTCACCCTGGACCGGCAGGGTGATGTAGTCGCTGGGGGACAGGCCCGCCAGCAGCTGCCGGGCGGTGGTGCCCACGGGGATGGCCCGCAGATAGCCGCCGGCGATGCGGTAGGCCCCGGTGGTGATCTCCTGGGGATAGCTCTCCACCGCCTTGGCCTCAAACTGGGCGGTGAAGGTGACGTTGCCGGAGATGGTCATGCCGCTGGTGTAGCCCTGCCAGCCGGTGAAGGTGTAGGTATACTGGCTGTCGGCGGGGCGGACCGGGGTTCCGGCGGGCTTGGGGATGGCCTGCCCGGCGGCCAGCTTCCCCTGGGCATACACGGAGCCGTCATAGTTCAGGAACTGATAGGTATACTGCCCCTGATAGTGGGCATAGAGGGTGATGTTGCCGGCCCCGGTGGTGCTGTTGGCGGTGATCTGCTGGCCGCCCTCCGGCTGGGTGAACCAGCCCACAAAGGCGCAGCCCTCCTTCACCGGGGTGGGCAGGGTGCCGTATTTCTGACCGGCGGAGACCAGGCGGGTGCTCTCGGAGCAGGCGCCGCCGCAGGGGTCGAAGGACACCACATAGGAGCCGTCGGTGACATAGAACCGGGATTCCAGGCGATAGTTGTCCCCGGCGGTGTTTTCTGCCGCGATGACCAGGGTATAGCCCCCCACCCCCAGCCGGGAGAAGGCCACGGCGTCGTCCAGCCGGGACAGGTCATAGCTCTTGGCATTGGGGGAGGCGGTGGCGGGAGTGATGGCGTTGGCGCCGTTGGAGCGGAGGATGGACACCGTCACCCTCCGGATGTTATAGGAGTTGCGCAGGGTGCCCCGGAAGGGGAAGCCCGTCTGCCCCACCGTCAGGGTGGAGTTCACCGTGGGATAGGACGCGCCGTCCAGGGTCCAGCCGGCCCCGGCCAGGGCCAGCTGCCATTGCAGGGCGGTTTCCGACAGCACCAGGCGGCCGCCGGCGGCGTTGGAGGACACGGACAGATAGGCGCCGGCGCCCCGGTTCTGCAGGGAGAAGCCGCTGTTATACACGGCGGCCTTCCACAGCTGGCCCTTGTCCGTGGACGCCTTGGCCAGGGTGACGCCGTTTTTACCGGCGGTGAGCCGCAGGCCGTTTTCCTGGCAGGTGATGGTATAGTAGCCGCTGGCGTGATAGTCCAGACGGAACTGCTGATTTTTGCCGCCGGTGACAGCGTTCAGGGTCAGGTCCGAGGAGCCGGGGGTGGCCGTCAGGCTGCTGTTGGCGGAGGAGCGCAGCTGATACACGCCCTCGCCCACCGTTGCGTCCTTGAAGCCGTAGTCCGCCAGCATCACCTGGGCCTTGGCGGGCTCATTGATCCGCAGGCGGGCATATACGCCCAGCTGCACGTCGCCGGAGTTGCCGTCGTAATACTTCAGCACCTTGCCGGTGACGCCGTATTTGTCGGCGGTGGGGCCGGTCATCACGCCCCGGGAGTCGGACTGGGGCTCCCGCACGGCGCCGCTTTCGTTATAGATGGCCTCGATGAGCTGGGCCTCCGGCTGGTTGGCAAAGCCGCCCAGTGCGTCAAAGGCCCGCATAATCACGCCGGTAGCGCCGCCCCGGCCGTCGCTGCTGGAGAAGCCGGAGGCCGCGCCCACGCCGTGCTGCACCGCCCGGGACCAGAACACGTTGCGCAGGGCGATGCTGTAGTTATCCATGTCGAACCCCGGCACGGCGGACTCGATGGACCGGACGATGGGGTCATAGTAGCTGCGGCGGACATAATTCCGCTGCACCCGCATAAAGCCGTCGCTGTCCTCGTTGGCCAGGGCCCGCCAGGTGGCGTCGAAGTTGGAGCCATAGCCCCCGTCGGCCTCATAGGCGGCGGCCAGCCGGTTGCCGATGGAGCGGTAATATGTATCGGAGGAGGACTGACACCACCGGAAGAAGGCCCGGGGAATGTCGCTGCGGCTGGAGAACTGATACGCGCCGTAGGACTTGCCGCCTGCGTCGCCGGAGCCGGAGGAAATGACCCCCGGGCCGCTGGCCTCGAACCGCTGGCTCAGGGTCCCCAGCAGCTGCTCCTCCTGGTCGTCGGCGGCGGTGGCTGATGTAAACACCGGCAGGATCACCGGAAGGGCCGCCAGCAGCAGCGCCAGGCACAGCAATATACTCGTTCCTCTACGCATGGTTTTCATCGTATCACCCCGTTGCAAGATATGTTATAAAAAGCAGACACTGTGTCGTATTCAGTAATAGTATAGCACTGCGGGGGGCGGGGTGTCCACCGGAAAGAGTCGAATTTTCCAACAAATTAGCATATGAAGTGGACAAAAATTTTTGTGGTATGAAAAAGCGCGGCATAAAATTGCCCCCTCCGGCCGGGCCGGAGGGGGCAATGTATGCTTTTATGCGCCGCACAGGGGCCGCAGGGCCTCCAGCAGTCGGTCGTTGTCCCGGGTGTCCCGGACGGCCAGGCGGAGATACTGCTGCCCGCCCAGCTTGGGAGACAGGTCCTTCACCAGGATGCAGCGGTTCACCAGCAGCTCCCGGGTGATGGCCCGGGCGGACAGGCCGCCCAGCAGCTCCACCATGAGATAGTTGGCCTGGGACGGGATCACCCGCAGGTTGGGGAGCTTCTCCAGCTCCCGGCGGAAGCGGGCCCGCTCGGCCCGGATCAGCTCCAGGGACCGGGCATAGTCCTTCTTATACTTCTCCTCGATCTGCATATAGAACTCGGCAAAGGAGTTGATGTTCCAGATGGCCACGTCCTTTTTCAGGGCGGCGATCAGGTCCTGGTCGCCGGAGGCCAGTACCCCCAGCCGCAGGCCGGGGACGCCATAGGACTTGGAGATGCTCTTGACCACATACAGCCTCCTGTACCGGTCCAGCAGGTCCTGGCGGATGAAGGTGTTGTCCGCCTCGTCGGCAAAGTCGGCAAAGGACTCGTCCAGGATCAGGCGGATGCCCTTCCCCTGCGCCCAGTCCGCCAGGCGCAGCACGTCCGGGGCGGGAATATAGTTGCCGGTGGGGTTATCGGGGTTGATGAGCACCAGGTTGTCGATGTCCTGGGGGCCGAAGAAGGCCATCAGGTCGTCAGCGGTGTACCGGAAGTCCGGGCCCGCCGGGGTGAAGCAGACGTTGGGCCGGTCCTGATAGCGGTTGGGGTACTCCTCGAAGGTGGGGCGGATGAAGCCGGTGACCCCCTCCAGCCGGGCCATCAGGGCCTTGATGAGCTCCGCCGCGCCGTTGCCCACCAGGATGTTCTGCTGGTGGACGGCGAAGTTCTTGGCCGCCAGCAGGGCGTTCACCCGCATGCCGGAGGGATACTGGGTCAGCAGGGAGGTGAAATTGGCCTGAATCTCGTCGATCAGCCGCTGGGGCGGGAAATAGGGGTTCACCAGATAGCAGAAGTCCAGCAGCTGGGGATAGCGCCAGTAGCCGCCGTAACGTCCCTGCATGAGGCTGACCCGGAGGTCCGGGTCCTGGGCGAACATGGAGGAGGCAATGTCCAGGTCCTGGATGTCGTCGATCTCGTACCACAGCTGGCCGCTGAGGCGCTTGGCCCGGATCTCCGGGTCATCCAGCATGGCGATGACCCGCAGCACCTGCTCATAATACTCGTTGTTGCCCAGGGCCTTGGAATAGGCCTCCAGGAAGGGAACATAGTGGGTCCGGGAGAAGTGGCGGCCGAACTTGTAGATGTTCACGGTCTTGTAGTATTCGTGGGCCTCTTCAAACCGGAAATTCTTGCTGGGGACGAAGGAGGCGATGCTGTCATCGGGCCCCAGCTTCACGCAGGTGCCGTCCATCCAGCTTTCGTACTTGTCCACCAGGGCCAGGGTCTCCCGGGGGTCGTCCAGCAGCTGGTCGATGACGGCGTCCTCGAAGATCAGATCCGACTCAAACAGCAGGGTATCGTCCTGGCACAGATAGTCCTTGGCCAGGGCCAGGGAATAGATGTTGTTGGTCTTGTCGTAAATGGGGTTCTGGACATAGACAATGGGCGTCCGGATGCCCAGGGTGTCGATATATTTCATGAGCTTTTCGCCCTCATAGCCCACCACGATGACGATGCGGGACAGATGGCGGCTTTCGATCTGATGGAGCATCCGGTCGATCAGGGCCACCCCGTTGACCTGCACCATGCACTTGGTCCGGTCCTGGGTCAGCTCCTTCAGCCGCTTGCCCATGCCTGCTGCCAGTATGATTGCCTGCATATGGATCTCTCCTTTTTCTTTCAGAGATTTGACGTTTTATTATACCCCATGCGGCCCGGATGCGCAATGGGTACGAAGGAAAAATGCGCGGCGGGCTTGCTGCTTATTGGGGACTTATGCCCGCTTCCAGCGGACGCCGCCGGGGACGTCGGTGATCTCCACGCCCTGGGTCTTCAGCTCATCGCGGATACGGTCGGCCTCGGCGAAGTTTTTGGCCTTCTTGGCGTCGGCCCGGGCCCGGATCAGGGCCTCCACCTGAGGATCCTGGCCGCCGTCCTCGCAGACCACGGTGAAGCCGCCGGCGGCGGGAGCCGCCGCCTGGGTCTTGCGCAGGGACGCCGCCTTCTCCGTCAGCTTCAGGCCCAGCACCTGGTCGAAGCTGTCCAGCGCCGCCAGCTTGGTGGCGTCGGTGGTCCTGGCCTTCAGCACGTCATAGAGCACCGTCACCGCCATGGAGGTGTTCAGGTCGTTGTCCATGGCCTTGGTGAAGCGGGCCTTCAGCTCCTCCAGAGCCGCCGGGTCCACGTCTCCCTTGCCGGGGGTCAGGGCGGCGATTTTAGAGAGCAGCTTGTTATAGGCCGCCACGGCGTTGTCCAGATTCTCCCAGGTGAACACCAGGCTCTTGCGATAGTGGCTTTGCAGGCAGAAGAAGCGATAGGCCAGGGGATCATACCCCTTCTGCTCCAGCAGGGACACCGTCAGGAACTCGCCCTTGGACTTGGACATTTTGCCGCCCTCGGTGTTCAGGTGGGCCACATGGCACCACTGGGGGCACCAGGGATGGCCCAGATAGCTCTCGGACTGGGCGATTTCGTTGGTGTGGTGGGGGAAGGCGTTGTCGATGCCGCCGCAGTGCAGGTCCAGATACTCGCCGTTGTACTTCATGGAGATGCCGGAGCACTCAATGTGCCAGCCGGGATAGCCCACGCCCCAGGGGGAGTCCCATTTCAGGGCCTGATCCTCGAACTTGGACTTGGTGAACCAGAGGACGAAGTCGTTGCGGTTGTGCTTGTTGGTGTCCTCCTCCACGCCCTCCCGGACGCCCACGGCCAGGTCCTCCTCGTTGTGGTCGTTGAAGATATAGTACCGCTCCAGCTTGCTGGTGTCGAAATACACGTTGCCCCCGGCCACATAGGCATAGCCGGTGTCCAGCAGGCGGGTGATGATCCTGATATAGTCGTCAATCAGGCCGGTGGCGGGCTGGACCACGTCGGGGCGCTTGATGTTCAGCTTGCGGCAGTCCTCGAAAAAGGCGTCGGTGTAATACTGGGCGATCTCCATGACGGTTTTGTGCTCCCGCCGGGCGCCCTTGAGCATCTTGTCCTCGCCCTGGTCGGCGTCGGAGGTCAGGTGGCCCACGTCGGTGATGTTCATGACCCGGTTGACGCTGTATCCGGCGTAGCGCAGGTATTTCTCCAGCACGTCCTCCATGATATAGCTGCGGAGGTTGCCGATGTGGGCAAAGTGATACACCGTGGGGCCGCAGGTGTACATCTCCACATGGCCGGGGGTGTGGGTCTTGAACTCCTCTTTCCGATGGGTGGCGGAATTATACAGATACATGGTGTGTTCTCCTTCAATCGTCAGTTTTCGATGGCAAACAAAAAGCCTCCCATGCCCAGGGGCATGAGAGGCGATGTCTCGCGGTTCCACTCTCGTTTGTCGCTTGAGGGCCTTTGACGCAGGCCATGCGGCGGGCTTCCACATCCCGCGCGCTCCCGGACGCACCTTCTGCCGCACTCCGCAGGACGGCTTGCAGCCGGTGGCCGTCCCTCTCTTGCCGGAGCTGCGCGGCATACTCTTTCCGATCGTCGCGCTGTTCGATTGGCTATTATTATAGCGGCTTGGGCCCGGCGTGTCAATACCGGCGGATGACGGCGGCCACCTTGCCCAGGATCCGGGCCTCCCGCCCGTCGATGGGCTGATAGGCCGGGTTTTCCGGCAGAAGCCAGACTTCTCTCCCCTGGCGCTTCAGGCGCTTCACCGTGGCCTCGTCCCCCAGCAGGGCCACCACGATCTCGCCGTTGTTGGCGGCGGGCTGCTGGTGCACCACCACCAGGTCGTCCGGAAGGATGCCGGCATTGATCATGGACTCGCCCCGGACCCGCAGGGCGAAATACTCCCCGTCCCGGCCGCCGGTGTCGAAGGTCAGGTAATCCTCGATGCACTCCTGGGCCAGAATGGGGGACCCGGCGGCCACATTGCCCACAATGGGCACCTGGTTCTCCTGGGGCGCCTCCGTCAGGGTCAGGGCCCGGCCCTTTCCGGCCTGCTTGCCGATGACGCCCAGCTCCTCCAGGTGCTTCAGGTGAAAGTGCACCGTGGAGGGGGACTTCAGCCCCACGGCCTCGCCGATCTCCCGCACCGAGGGGGGATACCCCTGGTCCTGGATGGCCTGGACGATGTAGTCATAGATTTTCTGCTGCATTTTGGTCAGCTGGGCCATGATGTCCGCTCCTTTACCGGGTACTTTTTTTGATTATATCACAGAAAATCCGGGTTTGCAACAGATGTTCGAGGATTTTTCCTGGGATTTTCTGAGGGCGGAAAATTTCAATTTTTCTCTTGACAGAACCAAGCAGTATATGGTAATATGACAAAGCTGACGATTTCGCGGAGGGCGCATGCGGGTGTAGCACAATGGCCAGGGCACCAGCCTTCCAAGCTGGGGATGCGGGTTCGAT
>ENA-ORTY01003602-ORTY01003602.1-human-gut-metagenome-genome-assembly--contig:-NODE-3602-length-13160-cov-2.682259_pt1 | contig 13160 bp, 12 predicted proteins | sample MGYA00241917_ERZ509198 | MGnify/ENA primary metagenome ERZ509198 (study PRJEB26280, sample SAMEA2338857) | human gut metagenome | biome: human gut; feature: human-associated habitat; material: faeces...
GATCATTCTTGCGGCCTGCTCGCTGGATATGCGGAAATATCTGGTCAGAAAATAAGACCTGCTTTTTCAGAGGGAGATGCTTGCATCTCCCCCTTTTTTGTGGGGCTGCTTCCGGTTTACTTTTTGGGGCAAAGCCGCTATAATGGAGCCGAAGAAACGAAAGCGGAAAAGAGAGAACGAGATGGCTGACGTTGGAATTGTATTTCAAAAAATGCTGGTGCTGCTGCTCATGATGAGCGTCGGCTTTGCCGCGGGAAAGCTTGGAGTCATGACGCAGCAGGGCAATCACTGCCTGTCGGTGCTGATCAACAAGGTGACCATGCCGTGCTTGCTGCTGCATGCGTCGGTCAGCGGCGAACGGGTGCTGGGAAATGGTGACGTGCTGCTTTTGACAGGGCTCTATTTTGCGGGCTTCGCGCTTCTCATTGCGCTGGCAAGGCTCTACCGGCTGGCGCTGCATCCGGCGCGGGAGGACGGCGGCGTGTATGAGCTGCTGATGATCTTTCCAAACAGCGCGTTTATCGGCATTCCGGTCGCAGCGGCGATTTATGGCTCTACGGCGGTGTTTGGAATTTCTCTTCTGAATCTGCCGTTTTACGTTGCGCTCTATTGCTACGGTGTCAGTCTGATTCAGGGCGTTCCGATGGGGAAGGTCGATCTCAAGCAGATTTTCTCGCCGCTCATGATCACGTCGATCCTTGGTCTGGCGCTCTACCTCTGCAACATCCGCCTGCCGGACCTTCTGGCAGAGCCGATGCAGACCATCGGCCAGATTTCAACGCCCGGCGCGATGATGCTCATCGGCTCTACGCTGGCGGATGTGCCGCTCAAAAAGGCGGTATGCAATTGGCGGCTGCTGCTTCTGACGGCGGGGCGGCTGCTCCTTGCGCCGGTTGCGGTGCATCTGGTGTTCTCGCTTTTCGTAAAGGACGAGATGCTGCTGGGGCTTGTGACGCTGATTGCGGCGATGCCGTCGGCATCCTTTGTGAGCCTGTTTGCGGCAGAGTATGAGAAAAACGAAGTGCTGGCGGCGGAAGGTGTATTTTTGACGACGATCCTTTCGGTCGTGACGATCCCACTGATGACGATGCTGTTGCTGTAAAAATTGGCGCTGGCGGATGCTGCATGCAATTTTTACGGAATCTTTACGCAAAGGGATGTTAAAATCTATATATCTTGCAGGATTTTTTTCAGAACTTGTCCGGGAAACATTGCAAAAGCTGAAAATATCTGCTATATTATTTTCGGTATAAGTTCATATGATGGGGGATATACTATGAATACGCAGCATCTGCAATATCTGATTGAAATAGAACGAACCCGCTCCGTTTCCCAGGCTGCGGAAAATCTGTTCATCGGCCAGCCCAACCTCAGCCGCATTCTGCATGAGATGGAAGCAAACCTTGGCTTCAAAATTTTTGAGCGGACCAGCAAGGGCGTTCGCTCGACCGAGCGCGGCGCGATTTTTTTGCAGCACGCCAAGAGCATCATCCGCGAGCTCGAGCGCATCGATGCGCTGGGACCGCGCCACCCGGTAGAAAATAGGCTCCGCATCTGCATCCCGCGCGCGGCGTTCATCCTTGATCTGACGGCGGACTATCTCAACACGCTGCCGACCGACCAGAACCTCGACTCGGTAGTGCGCGAGTGTCATGCGCGGCAGGCAATCGAAATGCTGGAAAACGGCGAGGTCGAGGTCGGCATCATCCGCTTCCGCAGCGAATACCGTGATTATTTTGAAGAGCAGAGCGTCTCGCGCGGCTTCGGCTTCCAGATTCTCAGCCGCTACCGCTATCAGCTGCTGCTGCCGCAGACGCACGAGCTGGCAGACAAGCAACTCATCACGGGGCAGGATTTGGCGGGGCTTCCCGAGATTGTCCACGGCGACACGTTCCGCAAGGGACCGAAGGTGGAAGAAGGCCTGCGGCGGAAGATTTACACGGTTGACCGCCTGGCGCAGCTGCGGCTTCTGGAGACAATTCCGGGCGCCTATATGTGGTGTGCGCCGATTCCGGACCGGTGTCTCGCGCGCTGGAGCCTCGTGCAGAAGCCGAGCAACATCAACCAGACCGTCTACCACGACGCGCTGGTTTACCAGCTGCAATACGACATGACGCAGATTGAACGCGGCTTTGTCGAGTTTGTGCAGCAGCGGTATCAGAAATAAGCATATCCGGCGTTTTTTTCGATGGAAACGGATGCCTGATACAAAATATGGGTTATATAAAAACTGACATAGTGGGAATGAAAAATACATTTCCCTTCTATGTCAGTTTTCGTTATAATTCAGTATGAAAGAACCGATATAAATTTATCGGTAAATAGAGAACGATTAAAAAGGACGGGATCGATTATGAGTAAGATTACTGTGATTGGCGCGGGCAGCGTCGGCGCGACCATTGCCAACGACCTGATGATTCAGGGGACGGCTTCCGAGATCGTGCTGGTCGACATCAACAAGCAGAAGGCGTTCGGTGAGGCGCTGGACATCTATCAGGGCGCGCCGTTCTGTTCTCCCGCCATCGTCCGTTCGGGCGACTATGAGGCGGCGGCAAACTCCGACATCGTGATCATTACCTCCGGCCTTCCGAGAAAGCCCGGCCAGACCCGGCTGGAGCTTGCGCAGGTGAACGTTAACATCCTCAAGGACATCACCCCGCAGATTGTGCGCGTCGCGCCGAAGGCCATCTATATCCTCGTTTCGAATCCCGTGGACGTGCTGACCTATGTGTTCCACAAAATTTCCGGCCTTCCCGAGCACCAGATCATCGGCTCCGGCACGATTCTCGACACCAGCCGCCTCCAGTCCGCGCTTGCCAAGCGCTTTTTCATCAGTCCGAAGAATGTGCACGCGCACGTCTACGGTGAGCACGGCGATTCTTCGTTCGTGCCCTGGTCGCTGGTTCATATCGCGAACAACCACGTGAACGTCTACAAGGACTCGTCTCCCGACCGCGATCGTATTACATGGAAGGGCGAGGAAGAGTACGAGGCCATCGAGCAGTTCGTCAAGACCTCCGGCGGGCAGGTCATCAAGGCCAAGGGCGCGACATTCTACGCGGTCGCAATGTCGGTCTGCCACCTGTGCAAGTGCGTCATGAGTACGGCAGGTACGGCGCTGACCGTCTCCACAATGATGCATGGCGAGTACGGCGTGGAGGATGTGTGCCTTTCGACGCTGGCGCTGGTCGATACCACAGGTGTGCGCGGCAAGATCATGAACCATCTGACGGACGAAGAGGTCTCGAAGCTGCAAAACAGCGCGAACAAGCTCAAGGAAGTCATCAGCCAGATCACGTACTGAGGAGGCGCTTGCATGGACTACCGCATTGAACACGATTCCATGGGCGAGGTCAAGGTCCCGGCGGACAAATACTGGGGCGCACAGACCGAGCGCAGCCACGAAAACTTCCCCATCGGCGTAGGTCTCGAGACCATGCCGCGCGAGATCACAAGAGCCTTTGGCGTCTTGAAGCTGGCCGCGGCCAGAGCCAACCACGCGCTAAAGCCTGAAAAAATGACGGACGAGAAGCTGGCGGCCATTGAGCAGGCGGCGACCGAGGTCATGGAGGGAAAGCTTTTCGAGCACTTCCCCCTCGTTGTCTGGCAGACCGGCTCCGGCACACAGTCGAACATGAATGCCAACGAAGTCATCGCCAACCGCGGAAACGAAATCGCAGGCAAAAAGCTTCTGCACCCGAACGACGATATCAACATGTCCCAGTCGTCCAACGACACGTTCCCGACCGCGATGCACATTGCGGCGGTGGAAGCCATCGAAGAGCAGGTTCTGCCTGCCGTCGACAAGCTGACGGCGACGCTTCGAAGACTCGAGGCGGAAAACGAGGGCGTGGTAAAGTCCGGCCGGACGCATTTGCAGGATGCAACGCCGATCAAGTTTTCGCAGGAAATCTCCGGTTGGAGAAGTTCGCTTGAAAAAGACCGGCAGATGCTGCTTTTATCGCTCGATGGGCTTCGCGAGCTCGCGCTGGGCGGCACAGCTGTCGGCACGGGACTCAACGCCCCCAAGGGCTTCGATGTGAAGGTCGCGCAGGAAATCTCCAACATCACGGGCCGGGACTTCCGCACGGCGGAAAATAAGTTCCACGCGCTCACGTCCAAGGACGAGCTGGTCTTTGCGCACGGCGCGCTTAAGGCCTTAGCGGCGGATATGATGAAGATTGCAAACGATGTGCGCTGGCTGGCCTCCGGGCCGAGAGACGGCCTCGGTGAGATTTTCATCCCTGAAAACGAGCCGGGCTCCTCCATCATGCCGGGCAAGGTCAACCCCACGCAGTGCGAGGCAGTGACGATGGTCGCCGTGCAGGTGATGGGCAACGACGCGGCCGTGTCGATGGCGGCCTCACAGGGCAATTTCGAGCTCAACGTCTTCATGCCGGTCTGCATCTATAATTTCCTGCAATCCGCGCGGCTGCTTTCCGAGGCCATTGTGTCCTTCAACGACCGCTGCGCCTGCGGCATTACGGCAAATCGCGAGAAGATGGCACATAATCTTCACAACTCGCTCATGCTCGTCACCGCGCTCAACCCCTACATCGGCTACGAAAACGCCGCCAAGACGGCGAAAAAGGCCTACAAGGAGAATATCTCGCTCAAAGAGGCCTGCGTGGCGCTCGGGTTTCTGACGGCAGAAAAATTTGACGAGGTATTCCACCCGGAACAGATGGTATAACCGGAGGCTGACATATGAAATTTCAATACTTCCCCGGCTGCACGCTCAAGACAAAGGGCGTGCGGCTGGATGCGTGCGCCAGAAAGGCGGCGCTGGCACTCGGCTTCACGCTCGAAGAGCTTCCCGAATGGCAGTGCTGCGGCGCAGTATATCCGATGGCGCGCGACGAAATTGCGACAAGGCTTTCCTCCGTGCGCGCCCTCATGGCGGCAAGAGAGGTGGGAGAGCCCCTTGTAACGCTGTGCTCTGCGTGTCATCACGTCATCAAACGCGTGAACGGCGACATGAAACATGACGCGGATATCCGCGCGAAGGTCAACAATTACTTAAAGCTCGAACCCCCCTACGAGGGCGAAACCGAGGTGCTGCATTATCTTGAGGTGCTGCGGGACAAAATCGGCTGGGAGAATGTCAAAGCCGCGGTCAAAAATCCCCTTACGGGAAGAAAGATCGGCGCGTATTACGGATGTCTTCTACTTCGACCGAGCCGGGAGATGTGCTTTGACGACCCGGAAAATCCGACCATTTTGGAGGACTTCATCCGCGCCATCGGCGCAGAGCCGGTCTACTACGGCCTTCGCAACGAGTGCTGCGGCGGCTACACGACGATTGAGAACCGGCAGTACGCACAAAAACAGGCGCAGAAAATTGTCGATAATGCGAAAACCATGGGCGCAGAATGCCTGATTACAGCATGTCCTCTGTGTCTTTACAATCTGACGCAGAATACGGACGGCGGGCTTCCGGTCCGGTATTTTACAGAGCTTCTGGCGCAGGCGCTCGGTGTAGAGGAGGCGTGAGATGGAACAGAATATGATGGATACCATTGCGCGCATCTCCGGCGTAAACCTTCGACGCTGCATGCGCTGCGGCAAATGCACAGCCTCCTGTCCCGCGTTCGACGAGATGGAGTACCACCCGCACCAGTTTGTCTCCATGGTCGAAAACGGCCGGATTGACGAGCTGCTGGCCTCTAAAGGCATTTACACCTGCCTGAGCTGCTTTGCCTGTGTGGAGCGGTGCCCAAGAAACGTCGAGCCCGCAAAGCTCATTGAGGCTGTCCGGCTGGCGGTGATCCGCAAGCAGGGCGAAAATCACCTGCACGCGGAGCAAATTCCGGCAATGCTGGATGACGAGCTGCCGCAGCAGGCGATCGTAAGCGCGTTCCGGAAATACAAGCGGTAAAGGAGGGAGAACATGCAGAAAATTGGCGTATTTGTCTGCCACTGCGGCACGAACATTGCTGCGACGGTGGACGTTGAAACGGTTGCGAAAACGCTTGGAAAAGAGCCCGGCGTGGTGTTTGCAACCGACTATCCCTACATGTGCTCCCAGACCGGCCAGCAGATGATTCAGGATAAAATTCAGGAGTTGGGGCTCACAGGCGTGGTCATCTGTTCGTGCTCGCCCCGGATGCATGAGCAGACATTCCGCAAGGCCTGCCACAAGGCGGGGCTCAACGACTACATGGTTGAGATCGCGAATATCCGCGAGCAGTGCTCCTGGATTCATAAAGACAAGCAGGAAGCGACGGAAAAGGCGATTATTTTAGGCAGAGCCGCGATCGCAAAGGTGCAGCTGAACGCGCCGCTGACCGCCGGAACCAGCCCCGTTACGAAGCGGGCGCTTGTCATCGGCGGCGGCATTGCGGGCATTCAGACGGCGCTCGATATCGCAGAGGCGGGTTTCGAGGTCGATATCGTCGAAAAGCAGCCGACCATCGGCGGCAAGATGACGCAGATCGACAAGACGTTCCCGACGCTCGATTGCGCGGCGTGCATTTTGACCCCCAAAATGGTCGACTGCGCGCAGAACGAAAAAATTCACATCTACGCCTACTCGGAGGTCGAACAGGTGGGCGGCTTCGTCGGCAATTTCCACGTGAAAATTCGCCGCAAGGCCCGCTTTGTCAACGAGGACGTCTGCACCGGCTGCGGCGCGTGCACGGAAAAGTGTCCGCAGAAAAAGGTACCGAATGCGTTTAACCTCGGGTTAGATACCCGGCGCGCGATTTACATCCCCTTTGCGCAGGCGGTTCCGAAGGTTGCGACGATCGACCCCGACTACTGCAACATGCTCAAAAACGGCAAGTGCGGCGTGTGCGCCAAGGTCTGCACGGCGGGCGCGATCGATTATAAGCAGAAGGATACCATCATCGAGCGCGAATACGGCGCGATCGTCGCCGCGACGGGCTTTAACCCGATTGATCTTTCGCAGTTCGACGAGTTCGCTTACTCGAAGAGCCCGGACGTTGTTTCGAGTCTGGAGTTTGAGCGGCTCATGAACGCGGCAGGCCCCACGGGCGGAACGCTGCTTCGTCCGTCCGATGGTGCGCACCCGAAGACGATCGTTTTTGTTCAGTGCGTGGGCTCGCGGTGCGAAGACGCGCAGAAGGGCAAGAGCTATTGCTCCAAAATCTGCTGCATGTATACGGCAAAGCACGCCATGCTCTGCCGCGAAAAATATCCCGATACGGACGTGTACGTGTTCTATATCGACGTGCGCACCCCGGGCAAGAACTTCGATGAGTTCTATCGCCGCGCCGTCGAGGAATACGGCGTGCACTACATCAAGGGCATGGTGGGAAAAGTCGTGCCTGAAAACGGAAAGCTCAAGGTGCAGGCCTCTGACTTGCTTGATAACCGGCAGCTGCACATTGACGCGGACATGGTTGTCCTTGCGGCGGCGATTGAGCCCGATAAATCTGCGCGCTCGGTCGCGACGATGCTGACGGCCTCCATGGACACGAACGACTTCTTTACGGAAGCGCACCCGAAGCTCCGTCCGGTCGAAAGCCCGACGGCAGGCGTGTTCCTGTCCGGCACGTGTCAGGGCCCGAAGGATATCCCCGAGACGGTCGCGCAGGCCTCCGCTGCGGCGGCAAAGGTCATTGGCCTTCTCTGCAAGGACAGCCTGACCTGCAACCCGTGCGTGGCTGAGCCGAACGAGTTCATGTGCAACGGCTGCTCGAACTGCGAAAAGGTCTGTCCCTACGGCGCGATTACGTACATCGACAAGGAGTTCCGCGGCCCGAATCGCACGACGCTCATTCGCCGCGTGGCGCAGGTGAACCCGGCAGTCTGTCAGGGCTGCGGCGCGTGCACCGTGGCGTGCATGTCCGGCGCGATGGACCTCAAGGGCTTTTCCAATAAACAGATCATGGCGGAGGTGGATGCGATATGCAGGTAACCTGGAAACCGACGATTGTGGCGTTCTGCTGCAACTGGTGCTCCTACGCGGGCGCGGACCTGTCCGGCACGAACCGGCTGCAATACCCCGCCAATGTCAAAATCATCCGCATTCCGTGCTCGTGCCGCCTGAACCCGATGTTCATTCTCCGCGCATTTCAAAAAGGCGCGGACGGCGTGATCCTCTGCGGCTGTCATCCCGGCGACTGCCACTATACGACCGGCAACTACTACGCCCGGCGGCGCATGACGCTGCTATTCTCGATGCTCGACTTCCTCGGCATTGAAAAAGGACGCACGCGCGTTGAATGGGTCTCGGCGGCGGAGGGCGCGAAGTTTGCCGCGACGATGAACGAATTTGTCAAAACCATCACGGAGCTGGGCGAAAACCGCAGATTGGAGGATCTCAGATGCAAGGAGTAAAGCAAAAAGCGCTCGAGCTGCTGGCATCCGGGAAGGCACAGCGGGTGCTTGGTTGGAAGACGGGCGAGTTTTTCTACGATCTGACTCCCGGCGTATTTGAAAGCGCGGAGGAGGTCGAGCAGGAATTTGAGTACGGTGTGTTCGCGGGCGCGAATTTGTCGAAATACTGCATTCCGGAGAGCAAAAAAGACGGCGTGACGGCGGTATTTTTAAAGCCGTGCGATACATATTCTTTTGTCCAGCTCTTGAAGGAATATAAAGTCAAGCGGGAAAAGTTTTATATCGTTGGCGTACAGTGCGACGGCATGTGCGACATGGAAAAAATCCGCGCTGCCGGCATTTCCGGTGCGACCGCAGTCTCGGAAGACGGTGGAACCTTAAAAATTTCCACGATCTACGGCGAAGAGACGATGAAAAAGGCGGACGCGCTGCTTCTCAAGTGCAAGACCTGCAAGAGTAAAAAGCTCGTGATCTTCGATGAGCTGCTGGGCGAGCAGGGGGAAGACTGTCCTGAGAGTCATCGGTTTGATGAGGTCGAGCGGCTGGAAGCAATGAGCCCAGAAGAGCGGTTCTCGTTCTGGCGCGGGGAGCTCTCGCGCTGCATCCGCTGCAACGCCTGCCGGAACGTCTGTCCTGCCTGCACGTGCGAGACGTGCGTGTTTGACAATCATAACCTTGGAACCGACAACAAGGCAGCGGCAAGCGACTTCGAGGAGAATTTCTTCCACATCATCCGGGCGTTCCACGTGACCTCCCGCTGCACTGACTGCGGCGAGTGCTCGCGCGTCTGTCCGCAGCATATTCCGCTGCATTTGCTCAACCGCAAGTTCATCAAGGACACGAACGAGCTCTACGGCACGTATCAGGCCGGCGCAGATTTAGAGTCCCGGCCGCCTCTGATGGACTTCCGCAAGGACGACTGCGAGCCGTCTGTGGTCTATGAGAGAGGGGGCGTGAAGGGATGAAGAAGCTTGCTTTGAAAGAACTGGACAGTCTCTTTGCCGCCATCGCGGCGCAGCAGGCGCTCTATCTGCCGCAGGACGACGCGGCCGGTCAGGCGCAGTTTGCTGCCTGGAAGGAGGGCGCAGCGCTCTCCAAGCGGCTCAATACCGCGCGCTCGGCCAAGGATCTATTCTTCCCGCAGGTGGAGAACCTCGCCGGATTCAAGCGGGAAGGGAAATCTATCGAAATTTTTGAGACGCGCGAGGACATCCGGCCGTTCACGGTCTTTGGCGTGCGTGCGTGCGACGCGAGAAGCTTTGAAATTCTCGACAAGGTATTTCTGAAAGAGCCGGTCGACACGTTCTACGCTTCCCGGCGCGAGATGGGAACCGTTATCACGCTCGCCTGCACGAAGCCGGACGAGACCTGCTTCTGCCAGAGCTTCGGCATCGACCCTGCCAATCCTGCGGGCGACGTGTCGTGCTGGATGGATGAAGAAAACCTCTACTGGCAGGCCAATACCGAAAAGGGGATCGCGCTCACGAAGGCGCTTTCCATGCTCAAAGACGGCGGCGAGGAGGCCGTGAAGGCCCGGCAGGAGAAACTGCATGTGATTTTAAAGCAGCTGCCGCTCTCAAAGCTCGATTTGAGCAAGGTCGGGGCAGGAAAAACCGAAGCGCTGTTTAACCGGCCGGAGTGGAAGAGCCTGTCTGAAAGCTGCCTTGGCTGCGGTACCTGCACGTTCGTGTGCCCGACCTGCCAATGCTACGATGTGCAGGAATTCAATACCGGCAAAACCGTCCGGCGCTTCCGCTGCTGGGACAGCTGCATGTACTCCGACTTTACCAAAATGTCGGCCGGTCAACCGAGACCCACGCAGCTCGAGCGCTTCCGCCAGCGCTTCATGCACAAGCTGGTCTATTTCCCGGACAATAACGACGGGCAGTTTGGCTGCGTCGGCTGCGGCCGGTGTTTGCAGAAGTGCCCGATCCATATGAACATTGTAAAGGTCATCAAAACGATGGGAGGCGGCGACGATGCGAAATGACCCTTTGATTCCGAAGCTTGCCGTTGTGACAGATATCCGCGTCGACACGCCGGACGTGAAAACCTTCCGCGTGGTGGGATTAAGCGGCAAAAAGCCCTTTGAGCACATCCCCGGCCAGTGCGCGATGCTGTCTGTTCCCGGTGTGGGCGAGGCATTGTTTTCCATCACCTCGAGCCCCACGGAGGAGGCATTTGTTGAGTTCTCCATCAAAAAGTGTGGCTGCGTCACAAACTGGCTCCACGACATGGAGCCGGGACAGGAGATTACGATCCGCGGCCCCTACGGAAACGGCTTCCCCGTCGATACCGCATTCGCGGGCAAGGACCTTCTTTTCATCGCCGGCGGCATTGGCTTAGCCCCGCTGCATTCGGTCATCAACTACTGCCGCCATTACCGAAGCCGCTACGGCAAAATTGACATCGTCTACGGCTCTCGCTCAATGGAAGACCTTGTCGACTATCCGGAAATCGAAGCGGTTTGGTGCAAGGAAGATGGCATTAACGTCCATCTGACCATCGACCGCGAGCAGCCGGAATGGAGCGGGCATGTGGGCTTCGTGCCGAACTACGTCAAGGAGCTCGGCTTTACGACCGACAAAACCGTCGTCATGTGCGGCCCCCCGATCATGATCAAGTTCACGCTCGCGGGACTCATGGAGCTTGGCTTTGCGCGCGAGCAGGTGTATACGACGATGGAGCTCAAGATGAAGTGCGCGCTCGGCAAATGCGGCCGCTGCAACATCGGAAACAAATACGTCTGCAAGGACGGCCCTGTTTTCCGCTGCGACGAGATTGACGAATTACCGAACGAATATTAAACGGAGGTTGAAGAAAATGCAGGAAATGGTAAATATTTACGTTTACGGCAAGAAGTATTCCGTACCTGGCGATCTGACCATTATGACCGCTATGGAGTATGCCGGATATCAGTTAAAACGCGGATGCGGATGCCGTCACGGATTCTGCGGTGCATGTGCGACCATCTACAGAATCAAAGGAAAGAATGAGCTGAAAACCTGTCTGGCATGTCAGACACAGGTAGAAGACGGTATGTATATCGCAAGCCTTCCGTTCTATCCGATCGACAAGAGAACCTACGATATCGAAGAGATCAGCGCAGAGCAGAGAGTCATGATGGATCTGTATCCGGAAATCTACAGCTGCGTTGGATGTAATGCATGTACCAAAGGATGTCCTCAGGATCTGAACGTTATGCAGTATATCGCATACGCACAGAGAGGCGACTTCAAAAAATGTGCAGAAGAGTCCTTCGACTGCATCGGCTGCGGAATCTGCGCATCCCGCTGTCCGGCCGGAATCTCCCATCCGATGGTAGGAGAGCTGGCAAGACGTCTGAACGGAAAGTACATTGTTCCGAAAGCAGAGCATTTGAAAAACCGTGTAGAAGAGATTCACGAAGGTAAATTCGATGATCTGATTGAACAGGTGATGGGTAAACCAATCGATGAAATCCAGGAACTCTACAATAACCGTGAGATCGAGAAATAAGGAGGGAAATTCGAATGTACACACTGGCTAATATGCAGGAATCCATCAAAAAGGTGGAAGCTACCAGAGCCCAGAGAATGGCAAATGAGCCAAGAAGAATGACAGCGGATGAGAAAGATGCCCTTCTTGCAGCATATCATCCGGACTATAAAGAGGAAGGCTTCATTACCCTGAAAGTCGGCCCGAACAAAGGTGAGAAAGTTCCGACAGAGCTCGGCTATCTGCTGGAGTCCAACAGCCGTATTTTAGGTGTTGATATTGACCTTGACAAAGTAGATTACGACGTAGACGTACTCGTTATCGGTGCCGGCGGAGCAGGTTCTTCTGCAGCGATCGAGGCACATGAGGCAGGCGCAAATGTTATGATTACCACCAAACTGAGAATCGGTGATGCAAACACCATGATGGCAGAAGGTGGTATCCAGGCAGCAGACAAAGAGAATGACTCCCCGGCACAGCATTATCTTGATGCATTCGGCGGCGGACATTTTGCTGCAAGACCGGAACTGCTTCGCAAGCTCGTAATGGAAGCTCCGGATGCAATCTCCTGGCTGGAAAACCTCGGCGTTATGTTCGATAAAGATGAGAACGGCCGTATGGTAACAACACACGGCGGCGGAACATCCAGAAAACGTATGCATGCATGCCGTGACTACTCCGGCGCAGAGATTATGAGAACTCTGCGTGATGAAGTCATCAACCGTGGTATTCCGGTCGTTGAGTTCTCATCCGCAGTAGAGCTGATCAAAGACGATAAGGGACAGGTTGCTGGTGCTGTTCTCCAGAACATGGAGACCGGAGAGTATCAGGTAGCAAAAGCAAAAACTGTCATCATCGCAACCGGTGGTGCAGGACGCCTTCACTACAACAACTTCCCAACCTCCAACCATTACGGTGCAACCGCTGACGGTCTGATCCTCGGATACCGTGCAGGTGCTCCGCTTCTGTATCAGGATACCATTCAGTATCACCCGACCGGCGTTGCGTTCCCGGCACAGATCTACGGCGCACTCGTAACGGAGAAGGTTCGCTCCCTCGGCGCAATGCTCGTCAACGTAGACGGTGAAGCGTTCATGCATCCGCTGGAGACCCGCGACGTTGCTGCGGCTTCCATCATCCGTGAGTGCACAGACCGCCACAAGGGCGTTACCACCCCGCTGGGCTCCGGCGTTTGGCTCGATACCCCGATGATCGAGAAGATCGGCGGCGAAGGCACGATCGAAAAACGGATCCCGGCGATGATGCGTATGTTCGGCAAGTACGGCATCGACATCCGTCGTGAACCGATCCTCGTGTACCCGACGCTGCACTACCAGAACGGCGGTCTGGACATCCACGTAAACGGCATGTCCACGTGC
>ENA-ORTY01003620-ORTY01003620.1-human-gut-metagenome-genome-assembly--contig:-NODE-3620-length-13109-cov-2.789490_pt1 | contig 13109 bp, 13 predicted proteins | sample MGYA00241917_ERZ509198 | MGnify/ENA primary metagenome ERZ509198 (study PRJEB26280, sample SAMEA2338857) | human gut metagenome | biome: human gut; feature: human-associated habitat; material: faeces...
ATTATCGCCACAATTTCATCAAGCCAAGCCTTGCTGTAATTATTTACGATAATGTCATAGTCAATATTGTTTTTGATAATATTTTCGTATGTCTGCCGTTTTTCTATCCATCGCATCGTATCAATCCCTTTTCCCGCAGGCGAGGGGGAAGTATTTCTCCATGCGCGGCCGCGCTGCTGCCCGGGACGAGAACGCAGCCGAACTGTTCGGCCATCCTGATAATGTGCGCATTGGCGAACGCATGACGCGGAGCGCAGGAAAGTTCCAGCGCCACGCCACGTTCAGCCGCACAGACGGCAGCCTGTTCGTCAATGAGGCCGGGATGCGCCAAAATATCTACTCCTGCCATGATGGCGGCAAAATTTGTTCCTTCCTCCACATTTTCCAGAAGGGTTTCTCCGTGTGCGAGTACCAGACCCGCTCCGGCTTCGCGCGCATTGTCCACGGCTTCAGGGAGAAGCGCAGGGGGAATATGGACGAGTTCGACCCCAAGTACCGCTTCAATGTTCGCATGCAGACTCAGGCGTTTGATGTCTTTGGCAAGCGGCATAAGCGGGGGCATGTCGAGTTCGCTGGAACGCAGAATCAGGCCCACGGCCCGATATCCGTTCAATGCCGCAAACCGCAGCGCCTCTCCCACAGGCAGGCCGGGCGTCCGCGGTATGGAGGAAACGGCTATATGTACATGAAGATCTATCATGAGCTTGTGTTTATCCCACACCATGACGGAAGTCTGCAGATGGGATGGGGCACGGTTCGGATTGAAATGTTGCCACAGATTCCTGGAAAGAGCCATGCGGGACAGAGTAAGCGTAAAAACCTGTTGAGACAATTCCACCGAGAGAGGGCTTTGTCAAATTGAGGAATGGACGGCCGGCATTTGCGCCATGTCGGGGAATGCGCTACAAGAGCCGCAGAACGAAAGCGAAGCGGAAGCGAGCATGGATTTTCGCGCTGATCCTGGGAGAGAGGCGCGGGGAATGAACCGAAGGGTGAACTTGGAAGCTGATCTGCATGAATGGGGAATACATGGAAAAAGAAAAGATATATGCTGAAGTGAACTCCCGCGAAAAGGCGGAGAGCATCCGGGCATGGCTGGAGGAACACCGGGCCAGGGATGCGGCCTTTTTTGATCTGCAGGGAACAAACCCTCTGGCGGAAATTATGGCTGTTGTCTCGGCTACGTCCGTGCGCCACGCTCGCAGCCTGGCGGATGGACTTCTGGAACTGTGCAGGGAGCGCAATTTTGAATTTCTGCGTATGGAAGGGTATCAGACCGGCCTATGGATTCTGGTCGACCTGAATGACGTTATCGTGCATATCATGCAGGAAGCTGAACGCGATATATATCATCTGGAAAGTCTGTGGCGCGATGCGGAGCGTTTGCCCGACGTTCCCTCTGCCTCGTGAAATACGGCTGGTGAAACATGAAATCTGTCACGCCCATACTGCTGCTTATTCTTGACGGCTTCGGCCTGGCTCCGGCCGGGCCGGGGAACGCCATATCCCTTGCCCGTACTCCCATGCTGGAGCGGTTGCTTGCGCTGCCCGGCGTGACATCGCTTTCCGCCTCCGGCCGTGATGTAGGTTTGCCGGATGGCTTTATCGGCAATTCGGAGGTAGGGCATCTGAATATCGGAGCCGGACGCGTGGTATATCAGGATATGACGCGTATAGATCTGGCCATTGAAAACGGGACTCTGTTCGAAAATCCGGTAATTCTTGATCTGTGTGCCGCTGTACGCGCCCGGGGAGGCCGGCTCCACTTCATGGGATTGCTTTCCGACGGCGGTGTGCACAGCCATATACGCCATCTGGAAGCGCTGATAAAGCTTGCCGGAACGCAGGGCGTTTCTGCCCTGGTACATGCGTTTATGGACGGTCGCGACACTTCCCCCTGTGGAGGCGCAGACTATGTGGAGCGGCTTCTGCCCGTGCTGAAGGAGCATGGAGCCCGTCTGGCCACCCTGTGCGGGCGTTTTTACGCCATGGATCGCGATAAGCGGTGGGATCGCGTCAGTGTGGCGTGGAATTTGCTCCTGCATGGCAGGGGAGAACCAGCGCCGGACCCGGCATCGGCATTGCGTGCGGCGTATGTTTCCGGACAGACGGATGAATTCATCACCCCCCGGGTGGTGCTGCCCCAAAACGAGGCAGCGGTACGGCCAGGTGATGGCATATTCTTTTTCAATTTCCGGGCGGATCGTGCCCGGGAACTTGCCCATGCCTTTCTGGATAAAAGCTTTGATGCGTTTGAGAGAGGAGAAGTCCCTGAACTTGCAGGTTTTTCGTCCATGGTGTCCTACGATGCCACGCTGCACTGCCCGGTAGCTTTTGAAAAGGATAATCTTCCGCAGACACTGGGAGAGGTGCTTTCCCGCGAGGGTATGCGGCAACTGCGCATTGCGGAAACCGAAAAATACGCGCATGTGACCTATTTCTTCAATGGCGGCAGGGAGCAGCCGTTTGACGGAGAAGATCGCATACTCGTGGATTCGCCGCGTGATGTTCCTACCTATGATCTCAAGCCAGCTATGAGCGCTCTGGAAGTCACGGATCGCCTGACAGATGCATGGAACAGCGGAATGTACGATTTTCTGGTTTGCAATCTGGCCAATCCGGACATGATCGGTCACACCGGTGTGCTTGATGCCGCCATTGCCGCCTGTGAAGTCGTTGATGCCTGTGTAACCCGCATAGAGAGCGCTGTCGCCGCCAGCGGTGGGCGTCTGATAATCACTGCTGACCATGGCAATGCGGAGCAGATGCTTGATGCTGAAGGGAAGCCTCAGACAGCACATACCATGAACCGGACCCCCCTGATTGTGCTGGAAGGTGGAAAGAGCCGGGCGTTGCTTGACAACGGACGATTGAGCGATATTGCTCCGACAGTTCTGGATCTGTATGGAGTTCCCCGGCCGCAGGTCATGACCGGACGCCCGTTGCTGGCGTCCGCCCAAGGATGATATATTATGTCGCAACGCCCTGTTCAGCCCGTGCAGCCTCACGGTATGGATCTGCTTTTTTTTTACCTCTGCCCTCATTGCGGTCACCAGGTAGCTCTGCTTTCTCCCATGCAGCCGGCCATGGCGCGGTGTGACGCCTGTGGCAAGGCCTTTCCCATCGTGCCGGTGGATGCAAAAAGCGTGCAGTATGTCCGGCTGATGCTTGCCAATGGCAAGGCTGCGGTGGATCCCGACTTTCTCTGAGCGGACGGCTGTCCTGGTACTGCCAGACTGTGGAGAACCTTTGGCAGATACGCAGCCGGGCAAGAGCGCTGAAACCGTATCTCAGGGAACGAGCAGAAAAAGAGTCAGGGCCGGGCAGACAGTCATCTGCTTCTGGAGCGGGTGAGCAAGCGGTGAAGAGGGGGCAAGTGCGCTGGCATGAAATATGGCTCTCTTTCAGCGTGGTGGTAAATGATCTCGACCTCCGGAGGCATACGCGAGAGCCATGTGGAGGCTGACCAGGCTGTTCCGCGGGGGGCGTGCCGGGCACAGCAAGGCATAAGGCATACGATGCAAGTATAAGAACAGAGATGATGACGCCCCGCCGTGGCATCTTGGGGGAGAGGAGCGGTTGTCTTTGCGGCAATATGCCGCCCGTGCCGGAGCCAAGATGCACGCCCCGCACAGTAGTATCAACATGGTTCTACACAGTCTGAAGTATTTTCGCTCTGAGAATACTCATCATCACCATCGAGGGGAACAAAACATTGCTGTTGCTGGATGCTCCGGGATTTCTCGATGCTGTGACATTTCTTTGCAGGATAAAATAAGGGGGGAGAACGAATCTGGCTATTCGGTCCCCCCCCTTTAAATTTCTGGTGCGCCTGTGGCGATTCGAACGCCAGGCCTACAGCTCCGGAGGCTGTCGCTCTATCCAGCTGAGCTACAAGCGCACAGGGAATTGCTCCCTCAGCACATTACTATGCCTTTTGTGCTGGATATTGTCAATATGAAAGTAGGACGTTCCGGACGTTTGTTCTGTTGCAGAGTTGTGCTGAACGTTTCCCTGATTGCCGGAGGCGCGAGCGCAGCGGCCTTTGAGGTCTGCCGGAGGTTCCGCAGGAGCCGTGCCCATTGCCTGGCGGAGCGGGGCTCGCGGGCATCGAGAGCAGAGATGACGACCCGCCGCCGCATGGTCATGCGGCACGGAGTGCGGGCGCGGCGTTTTCCGCGCAAAACGCAAGCGGGAGCGAGTGTCGGCAAAGCCGCTCAAGCGTCATCAGGAGGTCGCGGAAGAAAAGGTTCGCGGAGTGGAGCCTTCATGCGGCAAAGCCGCCCGGAGGCGCAAGCGAGCCGGCCGTGGATACATGCTGCCTTCGGCCCGTGTGGAACACGGGCTGTCCTTGCGGCAACGAACGTTGCCGCCCATGCCGGAGGAAAGGAACACGTCACGCACAGAGCCATCAACACGGTTCTACAACAGAACGTTTATGTTTTTAAACTTGACAGAACAAAAAATACAGGACAAGAATTCTGATTCTCATATGCGATAAACAGCCCGTTGCCGGGTGAGGATGGAGGATTTTCATGAGTACGTCTGACAAGATGCTGGCCGGTGCCGTCAAGACTGAAGCCGGCGTGGAACTCAACGGAGTTCTGCTGAAGCCCGTTGTGGAACAGTGTGCAGGTTGTGACCGTGTGCGGAATTTTGATGAACAGCAGTTCTGCAGCAGCTACCCCGTGCCCGCGCGCAAATGGGTGGGCGGACGTTGCAACTTCGCCACCCACATCAAAACGGAAAGTGCCGCCAAGGCCAAGGTAAACCCGCTGAAGGCCTCCAAGCGCGCTGCCAAGGGCCGCTAGGTCTGTTTTCTTTTTTTTCGTTCACCGGGAGTTCGCCGTATGTTTCGGCTGCCCCCGGTGATTGTCGTTTAATCATGTCGTTTCAATCGCAGGAGTCGCTATGCGAGACGAGTTGATTGCGGCCTTGGCCGGTCGTGCGGAACGCGCGCTGGAGCTTCAGTCCGGTTTGACGTCCTTTCCCGCCTTGTCGCCCGAGAACGGCGGCGAAGGGGAGGAAAGGAAGGCGGTGTGGCTTGAGGAACGTCTGCGCGCGTTCGGACTGAAGGATATCGAACATGTGGATGCTCCCGATAGTCGTGTACCCTCCGGCAGAAGGCCCAACATGATTGTCCGGGTGCCGGGCAGAACACGCCGCATGCTGTGGGTGCTCGCTCACCTTGATGTGGTCCCGCCGGGAGAACTCAGCCTGTGGAAGAGCGACCCGTGGACCGTGACGCGTGACCCCGCGGATCCCGATCTCATTTACGGGAGGGGAGTGGAAGACAACCAGCAGGCTGCCGTGTCGGCCATACTTCTTGCTGCGGAGCTCAAGGAAAAGGGCATCACTCCCGAACTCGGTCTGGGGATTATTCTTGTAGCGGATGAGGAGACCGGCAACAAGTATGGTATTGAGCATGTGCTTGCGGAGCGTCCGGATCTGATTGCTCCTGATGATCTCGTCATGGTGCCTGACTACGGCACTGTGGATGGTGCGCTGATTGAAGTGGCGGAAAAGAGTACCCTGTGGGTGAAGGTCACTGTCACGGGGGCACAGTGTCATGCTTCCACGCCTGATGAGGGCAAAAACGCGCTGGTCGCGGCTTCCGACATGATTCTGCATGTGCAGAGCGAAATGGAAGCCCGTTTTCCGGAGCGCAATTCTCTGTTCACGCCTGATCGCAGCACCATTACCCCCACGCGACACGATGCCAACGTGCCCAATGTGAACACCATGCCGGGCAAGGATGTCTTTTTTGTAGACTCACGGATTCTGCCGCACTATGATCTTGATGAGGTCCTCGCCGCCATGCGTGCCTTTATGGAAGGCGTCGCGGCAAGGCACGGGGTTGGAGTCGAGCTTGAGGTTGTGAATCGTGAGGCTGGTCCCGCACCGACACCGGTGGACAGTCCTGTTGTGGTCGCGCTTAAAGACGCTGTTTTCAAAGTATACGGCATTCGTTGTCGTGAAGGCGGAGTCGGCGGCGGTACAGTGGCCAAACAGTTCCGGGCGCGGGGCATCAATGCGGCCGTATGGTGCAGGGTGCTTGACAACTGCCATGTCCCCAATGAGGGAGCGCGTCTTTCCCATGCAGTGGGAGACGCCCAGGTCTACGCTCACATGTTGTTTGCTTCCGATTCCGGCATGGTCTGAGAAACGTTCTTCCGAGAAGCGGCGTTCTCCGTGCGGCCTTATCCGCACGGAGGCGGGGAGAGCGGCAGCGGACGCCTGCCGTGAATTGAACCCCATAAACCTTATGAAGGTGGGCAACCAATGCAGCATGGCTCTTTTTCCCGCATGCTGGCTCATGCCATGGGGCGCATTGCGCCCCGTTCCTTTTTCCCGCACGGCGCATCCGCTCCGGAAGGGGGGCCGTTCCGCCCCAAGCTGCTTGCTGTACTCAGGAACGGCTACTCTGCGGCGGATTTCAGCAAGGATGCCATTGCCGGACTGACCGTGGGCGTGGTGGCCATGCCTCTGGCCATGGCCTTTGCCATCGCTTCCGGCGTGGAGCCCATACAGGGGCTGTATACCGCCATTATCGCCGGGCTGGTGATCGCTCTGCTGGGGGGAAGCCGTTACCAGATCAGCGGCCCTACCGGGGCCTTTGTCGTCATTATCTACGGCATTGTCTATCGGCATGGTTATGATGGTCTGGTGCTGACCACGCTCATTGCCGGATGTCTTCTTGCCCTGGGGGGGCTGTTCCGGCTCGGCTCGATCATCAAGTTCATTCCGTATCCCGTAACCACAGGTTTTACGGCGGGCATTGCCCTGATTATCTTTTCCCAGCAGATGGGAGACTTTTTCGGGTTGTCCGTCACGAATGCGCCGCCCGAATTTTTCAGCAAATGGGCGGTCTATCTTGATGATATGGAGAATCTGTCGCCCATGACGCTCGGAGTCGCTGCGGCCACGCTTGCGGTGATGCTTCTGATCCGGCGTTTTGTTCCCCGCGTGCCCGCGCCCGTTGCGGGGGTCATCTTCGGCGCACTCGTGGTCTGGCTCTTCGACCTGCCGGTGGATACCATCGCGGGCAGATATGGAGCCATACCTTCTTCCCTGCCGTCCTTTCACTGGCCGGAAGTCAGCATTGAACGCATTCAGGTTCTGTTTCCCGATGCGGTGACCATCGCGCTTCTGGCCGGAATCGAATCCCTGCTTACCTGCGTCGTGGCTGACAGCATGACCGGGGACAAGCATTATTCCAATATGGAACTGGTAGCGCAGGGGCTGGGCAACATGTCCAGCGCTCTGTTCGGCGGCATTCCCGCCACCGGAGCCATTGCCAGGACAGCCACCAATATCAGCAGCGGGGCGCGTACGCCGGTTTCCGCCATCATCCACTCCCTGACAGTTCTGGCATTTGTGCTGTGGCTTTCCCCCCTTACATCCGCCATTCCTTTGGCAAGCCTTGCCGCCGTGATGGTGATCATCGCCTGGGGAATGCTGGAAACCAAGGCCATCAAGGCCATTCTGCGGGGACCGAAGTCCGACTGGTCGGTAATGCTGCTGACCTTCGTTCTGACTCTGGTTGTGGATCTCACCGTTGCCGTGTATGTCGGCGTTATTCTTGCATCTCTGCTCTTCATGCGGCGCATGAGCGTCATGACCCGCGTGCATGAGGTCGAATGCGTCGACGGGGACTGTGAGGAACTGCCTCTGGAACAGCCCAGCCTTCCGGAAGGTGTGCGCCTGTTCTCCATTAACGGCCCCTTTTTCTTCGGCATGGTGGATCGTTTTCAGAACGCTCTTGCCGGCACCCAGAGTACCGTCAGGGTCTATGTACTCAACATGCATGATGTACCGACCATCGACGCCACGGGTATCCATGTTCTGGAGGCATTTCTCGCGCACCGTTCCGACGGGTACAAGGTGGTGCTCGCAGCCGTTCCCGCACCTACCCGCCGCATTCTGCGCCGTATGGGGCTGCTGCGCAGCCTTGGCGAAGACAATGTGTGCCATTCTCTTGATATGGCCTTGGCCAGAGCCGCGGAACTGGCCCGTTTCCGGTAGCCCATGAGAACCCTTCAGATCGTCAATGTCCGCTGGTACAACGCTACCGCGTGGTACGGCGTGACTCTGGCCCGTACTCTGAATGCGGCCGGCCATCGTTCAAGAGTGGTCGGTCTTGCGGAAACAGAACCTTTGCGACAGGCCCGCCGCATGGGAATGGAATGCGAAGAACTGCCGTTGAATGACATGGCGCCGCATCGACTGCCCGCCCTTGTGCGCGGCATGGAAGATCTGTTGCGCAGGTTCAGGCCCGATGTGGTAAACTGCCACAGAGGAGAGAGCTTTGTCCTGTGGGCGCTGCTCAAGCGGCGCTTCGGTTTCGCCCTGGTGCGTACGCGCGGGGATCAACGTCTGCCCAGGAGCAATGTTCCCAACCTCTGGCTGCACCGGAAGGCCGCCGATGCGGTGGTATCCACCAACAGCCGCATGTCGCGCCACTTTCTGACACGCCTCGGGGTGCCGGAGGAGAGACTGTTTACCGTACTCGGCGGTGTGGATACCGCGCGCTTTCATGCTTCTTCCGTATCAAGGACGACGGCTCGTGCTTCATTCGGTTTCGGGCCATGTGACTTTGTCCTGGGAATTGTCGGCAGAATGGACGAGGTAAAGGGCATCAGGGAATCCATACGCGCGCTGGCTGCGGCCCGGAAGTCGTGGCCGGCAGGGGGAAGACTCCGTCTTCTGGTCATTGGTTTTGATTCCCAGTACTCCGTAAATGACGTGAACACCTGGTCGGAAGAGGCAGGGCTGGGGCCGCTGGACTCTCCCGGGGCGGCGGTGGTCGTCAGCGGACGGGTGGCACAGCCGGAACACGCGATCAATGCGCTTGATATGGGAGTGATTGCTTCGCTCGGTTCCGAGACCATCGCCCGTGCGGCGTTGGAGATTATGGCCTGCGGTGTGCCGCTTGTCGGCAGCGCGGTTGGGGTCATGCCCGATATTCTCCCGCAGGAACTGTTGTTTGCGCCGGGAGATGTTTCGGAAATGAGCAGACTGATGCTTCGCGCAGGGAATGCCGCCTGGCTGGACGCCGTACGGAAGACCTGCCATGAACGTATTTTCTGCGGGGCGGTTCCGCCTGTTCCCGGAATCCGTCCGAGCGGCGGGCTGACTCTGGAAAATTTTCGCGATCAGACGCTTGCTGTATACGCGAGTGCATTGAAGCGTGCGGGATTGACGGAAGGAGAGTCCCTCTGATGCAGGATCAGCTTCAGGGGGGGGGCGACTGTCCCGGGGTCGATCTGAGCGGTACAGATATTTTTAATAACAGACTGCTCCGGACAGACAATTGATTCCAGACGACCAGATGGGAGGAAATATGTTTATCGGTTTTGCCAGCGACAATACGGCGGGGGTTCATCCCCGTATCATGCAGGCGATACTTGAGGCCAACGCCGGTTATTGTCGTCCTTACGGCTTTGACGAGTGGAGCGAGGCCGCGCTTGCGCAGTTCCATAGATTGTTTGGACATGATGTTCAGGTTTTTTTCGCGCTGAGCGGAACAGGCGGCAATGTCATGAGTCTGCGTGCCATGCTCAGACCGTGGCAGGGTGTCGTCTGTTCTCATGTGGCGCATATCAATACCGATGAAAGTGGTGCTCCCGAATGGGTGGGAGGGGCCAAGCTGTTGACCCTGCCCGCTGACGGGGAGGGGAAGATACGCCCCGAGCAGCTTGAGCGCTGGGCAGGTGACCTGAAGGACTGCCATCATGTCACGCCGCACGCACTTTCTCTCACTCAGACAACGGAACTGGGGGGCGTATACAGTCTGGAGGAAGTGCGAGCCCTGACGGAGAAGGCTCATTCCATGGGATTGGTGACGCACATGGACGGTACACGCATCGCCAATGCTGTGGCCTCTCTTGATGTTGATGTGCGCGAGCTGACCCGTGAATCCGGCATTGATATCCTTTCCTTCGGGGGAACGAAGAATGGGCTGATGCTTGGTGAGGCTGTAGTTGTTTTCCGGCCTGATCTGGCAGAGGACTTTCTGACCATGCGCAAGCAGTCGCTTCAGCTTGTCTCGAAAATGCGTTTTGTGGCCGCACAGTTTACTGAAGCGCTCAGGGACGGCCTCTGGCTCGAAAACGCCCGCCATGCCAATGCCATGGCCCGTTATTTTGCTTCCGAACTGAATCGCCTGCCGCACATGCAGGCGCGGACTCCGGCCGCCAATGCTCTTTTTGTGCGCATGAAGCCGGAACATATGGGCAGACTCATGGAAAAATATTATTTTTATGAAGTGGATCATGAACTCCATATCGCCAGACTGATGTGCAGCTTTGCCACAACCAGGGAGGAAATCGACGCCTTTGTGCAGGATGCTGCCGCTCTGGTGTAAACGTATTTCGGGAAACTCCGTCTGATGCCTGCTCCCGACCGGAATATCCGGTCGGGGGCTTTCTTTTCGGGGGTGTTTTTGAGTAAAGTGGTTTCCAGCCGGGGCGAGGCACTTCATGCCTGAACCTTGGGAGCTGCCGCGACTGGGTTGCCCGATATCGAGTCCTTTTTCGCGGGAGTATGCCCGCGCCCTGGTGAATCGCATCGCAGGGGAGAATGGGTATGGTCGGAAAAAACGGCGAGAGCGCCGGAATACCGGCGGACAACGGGCTTGGAACGGAAGCCCTGGGGCATCTGTTGCTGCGTCTGGCGCTTCCTTCCATTCTGGCCCAGGTGGTTAATCTGCTATATAATCTGGTGGATCGCGTGTTTGTCGGGAGAATACCCGATACCGGAGCGTTGGCGCTGGCCGGTGTCGGCGTGGCCTTTCCCGTGATCATGTTTATTTCCGCCTTTGCCAGCCTGGTAGGCATGGGGGGCGCGCCGCGGGCTTCCATGGCCATGGGACGCGGGGACAGGGAGACGGCGGAGCGCATTCTCGGCTCGGCTCTTGTTTTTCTGCTTGTGACGGGTGTGCTTCTGTTCGTGCTGTTTTTTGTTTCCCGCCGTCCGTTGCTGCATTTTCTCGGGGCAAGTTCCGACACTATCGGTTTTGCCGAGGAGTACCTTACCGTATATCTGTTCGGAACTCTTTCCGTCCAGCTCACGCTGGGACTGAACCAGTATGTTTCCTGCCAGGGGTTCGCCAAGGTTGCCATGGCGACAGTCTGCATCGGCGCTGTATTGAATATCGTCCTTGATCCTCTGTTTATCTACTGTTTGGACATGGGGTGCAAAGGCGCTGCTCTGGCGACGATATGCAGTCAGAGTGTGAGCGCGGTCTGGATATTCTGTTTTTTTTTCGGACGCCGCAGCATATTGCGTCTGCGCCGGACATATCTCAGGCTGGATCGCCGGATACTGCTGCCCGTTCTTGCGCTGGGCATGGGGCCTTTCATTCTGCAGTCCACGGAATGTCTTGTGCCTTTGACCCTGAACGCGGGAATGCAGTATTACGGCAATGACGCCTATGTCAGCGCCATGACGATTCTGTTCGTGATTGCGGAAATGCTGTTTCTGCCCGTAGACGGCCTGTGCCAGGGAGCCGTGCCCATTATGAGCTATAACTTCGGCGCGGGCAACGCGCAAAGAGTCAGCGGCGCATTCAGGTTGATGGCCTGGTGGGCGTCTGCGCTCACCTTTGCGGGGACGGCAGTGGTCCTGCTTTTCCCCCGGCCTTTCATCGCACTGTTCACGAGCGATACGGAAGTCGTCCGCATCAGTGCGCATGGCGCGCGGCTGTATATGGCAGGGATGCTTTTTTCCGGAATACAGCTTGCCATTCAGCGAACCTTTCTGGCACTGGGACAGGCTAAACTTGCCATGTGCGTCGCTCTTTTGCGCAAGCTCGTGCTGCTCATTCCTCTGGCGCTGCTGCTGCCGCGCATGGGCTTTGGGACTGACGGACTCTTTGTTTCGGAATCAGTGGCTGATGTATTGTCTGTCGCGGCGTCAATTGTTCTATTCGTCTTGCATCGCAGGCGTCTTTTTGTTCCCGCGTCACAGTCAGTGCAGGCGGAGAAATCGTGCCGGGGGAATGCGCGGAATGATTGAAGTCTTTCAGACGGCGTTCTAATAGTGTCGTCAATAGATTTTTCCCAAATGACAATACATCTCTAGAAAATCATTTTTGACGACATGGAGGAGACAATAGAGGTACCTGCCGTAATATCGCTGATTCTTGCGGTTTTGCGCGGAGAGATGACAGGGGGTGATGCCCTCCTTCTCGAGGAGTTCTGCGAACCAATCACTGTCATATCTTTTGTCCGAAAGCAGCTTTTCTGCATTTATACCTTACCTGTTGTATAAAAATTTTTACAGACATGCCATGTGCATCCACAGCAAGATGTATCTTTGAGCTGAGTCACCTTTTGTGCGTCCCATATCCTGGTTTCCACCGTGTGTCCTGTCGCATGCTGATGTATCTTGACGTGCCTTGCGTCTATCATAAGCCATTCAAAATCAGGATATGAGATAAGAAATTCGAGTAATTGTTTCCAAATCCCTGCATGCCGCCAGCGACAAAGCCGACGATGGGTATTTTTCCAGTCGTCATAATCAGGAGACAAATCTTTCCATGGCGTTTCCGTGCGAAGAATCCAAAAGATCGCGTTGAGAAGAAGGCGATTGTCACGAGTCGTGACGCCACGGACTCCCGCCCCCCGGGCAGATGCGGGTTCGGAAACTCCCGAATCCTGTCAGATATATCATGACGACGATGAGGACGCTGCATATTTCCTCTTTTTGGGGGAGAATGGCAGCGTTCCACAAATTGAAAGCCTATTGACGACACTGTTTAGAGCATTTCGCTCATGAAATGCTCTGCTTCAGTCGTACAGGGCGAGACTGAAGCAGCCGCAATTGACTTGCGGCGTCAAGCTCCGATGGAGGCGTGAAACCTGCGGGCCGGAAACAGGGTCCTGGCCAGCAGATATTTTCAATGGCAAAACGCTCTAGTCACGATGTCCGGCGACCACAAAGAAGACCGAACCGACAATGCAGATACAGGCGGTAAATACCACCATACTGATCCTCTCGCCGCCGATCAGCCAGCCAAGGAAGACACCAATCACAGGATTTACATATTCAAAGGAGACAGCCACTTCCGTCCGGGTGTTCATGAGCAGCCAGAAATAGCTGGTATA
>ENA-ORTY01003622-ORTY01003622.1-human-gut-metagenome-genome-assembly--contig:-NODE-3622-length-13105-cov-2.577088_pt1 | contig 13105 bp, 15 predicted proteins | sample MGYA00241917_ERZ509198 | MGnify/ENA primary metagenome ERZ509198 (study PRJEB26280, sample SAMEA2338857) | human gut metagenome | biome: human gut; feature: human-associated habitat; material: faeces...
GGTTCCGATAAAAAGGGCATAGGCAAGTTCTACCGATTCTGCTTGGAAAAAGGCGAAAAGGGCGGACAGAAATTAAAAGAAAAAGCAGGACGAGGTACATTCGTCGCACTGTTTCTCTTTGTTGGTGTTCCGCTGCCCGGCACCGGTGCATGGACCGGTACACTCGCTGCCAGTCTTCTCGATATGGATTTTAAATCCTCAATTTTAGCATGCATGGGTGGCGTACTGCTTGCCGGAGTTATTATGGCTGTTGTCAGCACCGGCGTATTCAGCGCAATTTTAGCACTTTTTTAGTAAGGCATTTCACACATACGAAAATCTATTTTCCCATCTTCACGAATTTCCATCACCGTGTAGGTGGGAATTTTATTATCCTGTCTCGGTTTTGAAATGCTCCCCGGATTCAAAAGAATCAAATCATCGGTTTTCTCTAAATACGGCACATGCGTATGTCCAAACATAACAATATCGGCATGATTTTGCAGCCCAAAGTAGCGCAGAGCGTCCGGTGCCCCGCCATACGAAAGATAGCGGTGCCCATGACACATCGCAATGCGCTTGCCGCCAAATTCAATCACCATACTCTCCTTGAGTGAAGAAGAAAAGTCGCAGTTTCCTCTCACCATATAAACCGGATAAGGCGTCAGCGAGCGGATATAAGCCTCATCATTTCCTACATCCCCAAGATGAAAAATCGCCTGAAAATCCGGATACCTGTCCATCGCTTTTACAAGATTTTCGGTTCTTCCATGTGAATCACTAAAAATCAGTGCCTTCATTATGCCTCGCCTCTCTTTTTCAAAATCTCAACCATTTTACGGATTGCAATGCCGCGGTGGCTGATTGCATTTTTCTCTTCCGGTTCCATTTCTCCGGTCGTCATGCCTCGCTCCGGCAGATAAAAAATCGGGTCGTAGCCAAATCCATTCTCTCCTTTTGGCTCTTTAGCAAGTTTTCCTTCAATAATTCCCGTTGCCGTATCAACTGTTCCGTCCGGGTAGGCACAGGCAATCACGCAGACAAACCTGGCATCTCTCTTTTCATCCGGCACACCCTCACAGCGTTTGAGAATCTCCGCATTTTTAATTGAATACGGGGTATCTTCTCCCAAATATCTCGCCGAATAAATTCCCGGCTCTTTGTTCAGATAATCTACCTCAAAACCGGAATCGTCCGCAAGAACCATCTCGCCGGTCTCTTCCATAACTGCTTTCGCTTTAATCACAGCATTTTCTTCAAATGTCTTTCCGTCCTCTACAATATCAATATCCACACCAATATCTTTCATAGATAAAATCTCATAGTCATCGCCTAACATCTGGCGGAATTCGTTGACTTTTCCCTGATTTCCGGTTGCAAAAACCAATCGTTTTTTACTCATTTTCTTTTTTATCCTTTCTTCTCGCCGGCGGTTTTACGCCCATGTACTGATACAAATACGTTTTCATCATACCATTGTAAATTTTACGGTTTTTCGTTGCTTTTTTTCGGTTTCCACCCGCTGCCACAGCCTTTTGCGCATCTTCATATCCACTTAACAAAAAGAACGACCACGTATCATTTTCCGACATCACATGTCCAACCGTTTTGTATAAATCAAACATTTCTTCTTTGGTCGAGAGACGCTCGCCATAAGGCGGATTGCTGATTACAAAACCATACTTTTTCGGTGTATTAAAGTCAGCCACATCACGCTGCTGGAAATGAATGTACTCATCCACACCGGCAAGTTTTGCATTTGCCCTCGCCATTTTCAGCACCTCATCATCTACATCATATCCCTGAATATGAATCTCTGCATCATTTCGGATAGCGTCTTCCGCTTCATCAATCGCATCGTACCACGCCTTTTTCGGCACGAGATTTTTCCAGCTCTCCGCAGTAAATTCACGATTCATCCCCGGTGCCATATTCAAAGCAATCATCGCTGCTTCAATTGGTATCGTTCCACTTCCGCAGAATGGATCAATCAGCATACGATCGGCATGCCACGGCGAAAGCAGAATCATCGCTGCCGCCAATGTCTCCGTAACCGGTGCCGGTGCCGTAAATTTGCGGTAACCGCGTTTGTGAAGTGACTCTCCGGTCGTATCTAGCCCAATCGTCACAATATCTTTCACAATACTAATCCGAAGTGGGTAAGACGCCCCGGTCTCTTCAAACCAATCCGTGTGGTAGGTCTGTTTGAGTTTTTCAACCATTGCCTTTTTCACAATTTTCTGAATGTCCGACGGACTGAACAATTTACTGCTCACAGAGTTTGCCTTCGTCACCCAGAACTTTCCGTCTTCCGGTATGTAATCCGCCCACGGAATTGCTTTTACCGCCTCAAACAAATCATCAAAACTCGTCGCACGGAAGCTGTCAATTTTCAGCAAAATTCGTTCCGTTGTACGCAGAAAAATGTTGGCACGGGCGATTGCCGCCGCATCTCCGAAAAATGTCACTTTGCCATTATCCACCTGCGAAATTTCATAACCAAGATTTTGTATTTCACGTTTCAGCACCGCCTCCATTCCAAAATGACACGGTGCAATCAATTCATACTGTTTCATAGTAACCTCATTTTTTCATTTCTTCGTATCCTCCGGCGATACTGGACGCCCATTTTCCTTTTTTTGCCAGTTCTCTCGCCGCCTGCAGACTATGATTTCCATGGTCGCAGTAAAAAATAATTCTGTCGTAGTTCATCATTTCTTCCTGATACTGTGAAAGTTCCTCATACGGGATATTCCACGCACCGGAAATATGTGACGTTGCAAATGCTTCCCTGCTTCGCAAATCCACGAGAAGTGTTTTACTGTGGTAAATATATTTTGACGCTTCTGAAAAAGACACTAGATTAGGTTTCATATCATACCCTTTTCTTTTTAATCTATTCCAGCCTCTGCGTCATTATGACCAAAGAGCCGGTCTTAATCGACCGGCTCCGGAAAATTAATAACAATCTTTGGAATTGTTTGCAGCAGAATCTTTTGCACGGTTCTTGCTGCTATTTTTGCTCGCATTCTTACTTGCATTTTTACCAGCGTTTTTACTTGCATTTTTGCTGGAATTTCTGCTTGTATTCTTGCTATCATTTTTGCTGTTATTCTGAGCATCGTTATACTCATCTAAAAAATTCTTAGCCATGATTTCCTCCTTCGCTGCATTCTTGTGAATACGTTACGAAATTAGTATGTCACATGACTGATTTTTTATGCAAAAATTTAATGTCAGGCTTTTCCAACCGAACCAAATAATTCCATTTTTTCTTTTACTGTTGCTTTGATTGCTTCTGTACCCGGAGCAAGCAGTTTACGTGGGTCAAAACCTTTACCTTCCAAATCTTTGCCTGCTTCAATGTAAGCACGTGTTGCTTCCTGGAACGCAAGCTGGCACTCTGTGTTTACGTTAATCTTAGATACACCAAGAGAGATTGCTTTCTTGATCATATCTTCCGGGATACCTGTACCACCGTGAAGTACGAGTGGCATTGCTCCTGTACGCTGCTGAATAGCATCCAGAGTCTCAAAGCTTAATCCTTCCCAGTTTGCAGGATATTTTCCGTGGATATTACCGATACCTGCTGCGAGCATATCAACACCAAGGTCAGCGATCATCTTACATTCATTAGGATCAGCACATTCACCTTTACCGATAACTCCGTCTTCTTCTCCACCGATAGATCCTACTTCAGCTTCGATAGACATTCCTTTTTCTCTGCAAATAGCAATCAGTTCTTTTGTCTTTGCCACATTCTCTTCGATTGGATATTTAGATCCATCGAACATGATTGAAGAGAATCCTGCATCGATACATTTTTTACATCCTTCGTATGTTCCGTGGTCAAGGTGTAATGCTACAGGAACTGTGATGTTAAGTTCTTCCATCATAGCTTTAACCATAGCTGCTACAGTCTTGAATCCTGTCATGTATTTTCCAGCCCCCTCAGATACACCTAAGATAACTGGTGACTTTAACTCTTCTGCTGTAAGAAGAATAGATTTTGTCCACTCTAAGTTATTGATGTTAAACTGTCCTACTGCGTAGTGACCTGCTACTGCCTTATCGAGCATTTCTTTTGCTGATACTAACATATGTTATTCCTCCAATTCTTACTGCCATAAGCATCTCTGTTTCTTTATGACAAATTTGTTTCACTTGCATTATATATCATAACTTCTAAAAAGACAAGGAACTTATCCTTGCAATTATGAAAACACTAATATATATCAAAATCGCAAGGTATCCCACCCTGTCTTCTTTTTTATATACCAATGGATACATTCTTGAAGTTTTTCCGCTTCCTGTATACCCCCGGGCTTCCATTGCCATTGCCAGATCCGATGACCTTCGTACCGTCAGCAGAAACAATGGAAGCAATAACGTCATGACACCTTTACATTTTTCCAGTATATTGCCATCTTCAAATTTTGCGCCTCTGGCTGCCTGTGCATCCATCAAAACATTTAATTCTTCTAACATGATGGGAATGAATCTGAACGCTATCATCACAATGACCGCCATTTCATGCACAGGAATCCCTGTTTTTTCCAATCCGGAAAACGCTTTTTCCAAACCATCCGCAAGTTCTTTCGGAGTTGAAGTATAAGAAAGGAGAGATGCACCCGAAATCATCAGGGCAATCCTTGCTGTCATCTGTACTGCTTTTAATATTCCCTGTTTTGTTATCGTAAATATCCAGACCTGTACGACTGGATCCCCCGGCGTGTACAACATACGGAACAGGAATGTAAAAAAGAGCAAAAGCAGGATTCCCCGAAGCCCTTTCAACAAATATCCAAATGGAACTCCCGCGGCCTTATAAAGGACAAGCATTACTATCAGACATCCGATATACCAGCAGACATTTTTCACAAGGAACAGTGAAATAATGTATACTAGAACTCCCATCAATTTTGTTCTCGGATCCATCCGGTGAATCACAGATTCCGAATCATAATATCTTCCAATCGTAATATCCCGAATCATAATGGTTTCTCCTCTTTCAAAATCTCTGCCAGCATCTTTTCTGCTTCTTCCACACTGATTGCCGGCCGTGGCAAAGGCACGCCTTCTTTTATCAGCGAATAGGTCAAATGTGTGATCTGCGGAATTCCAATGTTCATTTCTTCCAGTTCTTCCACTCTGGAATATACTTCTTCCGGAGTGCCATCCATCGCGATCTTTCCTTTATACATCACCCATACACGGTTAGCAAATTGCGCTACATCTTCCATATGGTGTGATACCAGTACAATTGCGTTATTTCGTTTCTCTCTTATCCTGCATAACAGCTCAAATATTTCATGTTTCGTCTCAGGATCAAGCCCTGCTGCCGGTTCGTCCAGCACCAATATTTCCGGCTGCATCGCTAATACACCTGCAATTGCAGCACATCTTTTCTGTCCTCCCGAAAGCTCCATCGGGCTCATCTGATAATACTCTTCCGGAATCCCTACCAGTTTCAGGCTTTCCTTTGCTGACTTTCCGGCCTCTTCTTCACTCATTCCCAGATTCAGCGGACCATACATCACATCTTTCAAAATTGTCCTGCCAAACAACTGTTGTTCGGGATATTGAAATACAAGTCCGACTTTTTTTCTCAATTCTGAAAGCGGATATTTTTTACTGTATATATTTTTACCTTTAAAAAAGATTTCTCCCGATTCTGCCTTCAGCAGACCGTTCAGATGCTTAATCAATGTTGTCTTTCCTGATCCTGATGCACCGATCAGTCCTATAAAATCGTGCTCTCTGATTTCAAACGAAACATCTGCCAGGACATCTGTCTTCCCTTTTGCCGGATCCTGATAAGAAAATGTGATATGTTTACCTTGCAGCATCTTTCCAGCCTCCGCATTTACTTCTATATAGTTCTGTAATTTTTCTGATCATTTCCTGTTCATGTAAAACCGGTTCATCCAATCCGATCTTCTGCTTTTTCAGCCACATACCCAATTCTACAACCGGCGGAATATCCATTTTCGCTCTTTTTAACAGGCTGCGGTCTGCAAATATTTTCTTTGGAATATCATCTCCGATTATTTTTCCATCCTTCATCAATATAATACGATCCGCATCTACGACTTCATCCGTATGATGTGTGATCAGGATAATCGTCATTCCCTCTTTTTGATTCAATTCTTTTACAATATTTATTACCTCTTTTCTTGAAGAGGGATCCAGCATAGCTGTCGGTTCATCCAACACCAGACATTCCGGGAGTCCTGCCAGCGCATCCGCCGTTGCCAGTCTCTGTTTCTGCCCGCCCGATAATTTGGAAGGCGGAGTTTTTCTCTTCTCCCACAACCTTACTTTCCGCAAAACATCTTCTACAATTCTTCTTATTTTTTCCGGCTCTACATTTTTATTCTCCGGACCAAATGCAACATCTTCTTCTACACTGGTGCCAACAATCTGATTGTCCGGGTTCTGAAACACCATACCAACCCGGCTTCTGATTTCATAAAGCCTTTCTTTTGCCTGTGTATTCTTTCCGTCAATCCATACTGTCCCTTCATCCGGAAGCAGTAATACATTCAAATGCCGGGCTAATGTAGACTTACCGGAACCATTCGGCCCTAAAATTGCCACAAACTGACCAGACGGAATATCTAATGATATTCCGTCCAACACTGTCTTCTCACTTTTTGTATTTTCATCTTTCCATATTGTATAGTTATGTACCAGATTTTCAATCTTTATCATATGAGATTTATGCCTCTTTCTTAAAATTATCCAAAAATCTCATCGGCATTGCCTTAATGAGCAGATATCCGATAACACATGTTCCGATCTTATCGATCAAGTTTGATGCAACATTTCTAAGGAAGGAAGCCTGAAAAATTGTTTTTCCACCCTGCACCAGTGACATCACCAGCATATCCGAAACTGATCCATTCAGTCCGCCATATACATAGATTCCGATTGGTGTTCCAATTGCCGGGCAGATAAAGCTAAGCGCAATACCTGTAATCACTGCAGGTACAATTCCAAATTTCCATTTTTTTGCCACAAGACCTACGATCAGACCGACTGCCATATTTACCAGACAGAATGGGATATCTGACACACTGTAGATCAGCCCCGTAATAATATTACTCAATGCTCCTACAATGATTCCCGGTACCGGACCAAGAATTGCTGCGGAAAGCACAGTTCCCAGTGTATCCAGATATAACGGGATTCCAAGTGCCGATGTGATAATTCCAAGCACGATGTTCATTGCTACTGCAACACCGCAAAAAGTTGTTACATAGACTTTTCTGTTTTTCATTTTGTTCTCCTCTTTTCTCTCTAACCTTTAGTTGTTCAGCAGTTGCACTGCTTCTTTCATCGTCACAATAGGAATTTCCATATTTCTTTTTTGAAGTTCTTTTTCCAGTACTTCCATATACACACCCGGATTTTCTGTCATTTTCAGAGATTTCTGAATGTCCTGTATTCTTTTTTCATCCGTACCAATCTCACCTTTCCATTCTCCTTCACAGGTTAGATGATATCCACAGTTCGGACTGCCCTCTACAGAAACAATCCCCAGAACATGGAATTTTTCCACATGTTGTGCGTATTCCTGCAACTGAAGCAGAACCGGTTCAAGAATTTTACGGCATTGTTCCATGTAAAATGGATGTTGAAACTGGTTCTTCACATGTCCCCATCTCTGAGATCCATACATAATAAATTCCGGACAAGGCAATTGAAGCAGCTGTACATCTTTTTTCAAAATAAGCTGCATCAGTTCTTCACGGATTTTATATTCTTCAGCCAGCTCAGCTTCATCCTGTTCTACTTTTGCCGCATTATTCAAAATACAATGAGATACTATCAAAAGATCTTTCATAATTCCTATTCCTTTCCGACTTCTTCCATAATATCATTTATTATCTGCTTATTGAAATTGTTTTTCTTTATATAAAAGATTGCTTATAGATTATATCTATGAAATTAATAATGGACTTTTAACAGACTTGTTTTGAACACTTTGATAAAAAAAATCTGCAGAAGAATCTGCAGATCTCAGTGACTCCGAGGGGAATCGAACCCCTGATTCCAGCGTGAGAGGCTAGCGTCTTGACCGCTTGACCACGGAGCCATTCGTTTGGTACTTGCCTAGTATAGCAAGGATTTTGCAAAAAGGCAAGTACTTTTTTTAATTTTTTTAAATTTCTCAGTTTTTTCTACAATTCAGGGATTTTTAATCTTCTTCATGCGTTCCCGGAACCATGATCTGAAGCTCTTTATTCAGGTTCTCGACCACAACTTCATCGTGTTCGCCGCCGAATTCCCCATCCAGCGTCCATGGTATCTCCTCTATAGATTCGAACATGATCCGTCCACTCTTGAACGTATACATATACTTGGAATCCATCTGCTCGATCATCAATGCAGCGATGATTTCCTGCAATTCGATCGGATTCTTAGGTGTCTTGATTAATGTCACTTCAAAAACCCCGTCATCGAATCCGACCTGTTTTCCGATCAGATTACGGAACCCACCGACGGATCTGGAATTTGTAACCATTCCATATACGAATTCATCTTCGACCACTTCATCATCATGTGTCACCTTCACCTTATATGAAGGAATATTGAACAGACGTTTCGCACCTTCCAGCACATATGCCAGATGTCCCAGAACATTCTTCATAGACTGTTTTGTCTGGTAAGATACATCTGTAAACAGTCCGAATGCCGCAATATAGACAAAAATATCATCATTAAATCTTCCGGCATCACAGGCAAATACTTCCCCATTTACTGCATTGTCTGCTGCCTCCAGTAATCCTCTCGGAATATGAAGGCTGCTTGCGAAGTCATTTGTTGTACCGGTCGGAATATATCCGATCGGCTCCCGCTTATCCCTGTCGCGTTTCATCATACCGGTTACGACCTCGTCAAGCGTTCCGTCTCCTCCGCTGCACACGATCAGATCGTATTCACTGGAATCATATTTCTTAATTTTCTTATACGCATCACGATACGCCTGCGTCGGATATGCCACAACCTCATAGCCGGCTTTCACAAAGATATCAATCACATCTGCAAGCTTCGGTTTTAAAAGTTCTTTTCCCGCATGTGGATTGTAGATAAAAAGCAAACGCTTCATAAAATATGCATCCTCCCTTATCTTTCATATAATTCTTAATTTAATAATGAAGAGGCTATTGTAACTCTCATCACAACGGCCCCTTTATCTCACATCATCCGGATATTCCCTGTATTATTGTTATGCACCTAAAAATGTTGCCACGCCACTTACGGCTGCATCTTCATCCTGACCGTCTGCTACAATTGTAACATCTTCGCCTTTCTGAAGTTTCAGACTCATCATTCCCATAATACTCTTTGCGTTAATCTTTTTACTTCCCATCACAATATATACCTGGCTCGCATACTGGCTTGCTTCCTGTACGAGATGAGCCACCGGACGGTCTTCCATGTCCATATTATTCTGAATGGTAACAGGCTTTCTAATCATAACGACTTGCTCCTCCTTGCTGTTCCCTTAACCCTTGTGCTATTTCACTTAACTTCCTGAGTCGATGATTAACCCCTGATTTACCAAGCGGGCTTGCCATCAGTTGACCCAGTTCTTTCAAAGCTGCTTCCGGATACGCCAGACGCGTAAGGGCAACGTCTCTTAATCCCTCCGGCAGCTTATCAAAACCGATCTGATCTCTGATATATGTAATATCCTCCATCTGCCTTACTGCAGCAGATACGGTTTTATTAATATTAGCTGTCTCACAGTTTACTTTCCGGTTCACAGAATTACGCATCTCTTTCATGATACGGACATTCTCCAGTTCCATCAAAGCCACGTGGGCTTCCATCACATTCAGTATATCTACAATCTGTGAGCCTTCCTTAAGATAAACTACATATGTTCTTTTACGCTGTACAATCTTCGCATCTACATCGAAACTGTTCATCATGTCCCGCAGATGCTCTGCCTGACGCATATCGTTACAGACAATTTCAAAATGATAAGACTTGCTTGGATCACTCATAGACCCCGATGCTATAAATGCTCCCCTGATATATGCTCTCTTACAACAGACTGCCTGTACGATCGTGTCACGGATCGCCATTAGTTCTTCACCTTTTGCATAAATGTAATAACTGTAATTATCTTTTCCTGCATTTCTGCGGACTACGATATCATTCTTTATATTAAACGTTTTTTCCAACAATGTAAAGCATTTTCTTGCGACCCCGAGATTTTCCGTATGTACTTTAAGACAGCACACTCCTTTGTATCCCGATCCAAATGCTCCGCACATATGAACAATTGCAGACAATTCCGCAATATCACAGTGTCTTGCTCTGGCATAATGTTCCAATAATTCTTCTTTTACTTTTCCCGAGAATGACATCTGACTTTCTACCTCGCTTTGGTGACAGCATCCTTTCCAATATCACGGTGTTCGATACGGATACCATAATTATCATTCTTACTCAATGCTTCATATAATTCATTCGCCAACGTTACCGACCGGTGCTTTCCGCCTGTACATCCGATCCCGATCACCAGCTGTGTCTTACCTTCCTGTACATAATTCGGAATCAGGAATTCCACCATATCCGTCAGTTTTGCAAGGAACATTCTTGCCTTGTCATTATCCATGACATACTCCCGGACTTCTTTGTCATTCCCGCTTTTCGGACGCAGTTCATCAATATAATACGGATTAGGAAGAAAACGTACATCAAATACAAGGTCTGCATCTGCCGGTATTCCATATTTGAATCCAAATGACAATACGGATATATACAGATTCTTATATTCTTTATTTTCCACAAAAATCTTTGACAGTTCTGCACGCAACTCTCTTGTCAGCATATGACTGCTGTCAATCAGATAATCTGCACGCTCTCTTAAAAATTTCAGCCGTTTTCTTTCTTCTTTAATTCCTTCTTCCACTCTCCCGTCTTTTCCGGATAAGGGATGAAATCGTCTTGTCTCTTTATATCTTTTGATCAGTACATCATCACTGGATTCCAGATACAGGATCTCAAATCTTGTTCCTGACCGGTCCAGCTCTTTTAATATCTTCTTCAGTTCATAAAAATTCTGTCCACTCCGGATATCTACTCCAAGAGCAGCCTTGTTGATCTCCGTCCCCGGCACGCTTAACAGTTCTGCCATCTTCGGAATCAGCGGTACCGGAAGATTGTCCACACAAAAATACCCCATATCTTCCAGCATCTTAAGCGCTGTACTTTTTCCAGCCCCGGACATTCCGGTAACGATCACACATCTCATCTTAGAACACTCCCAGTCTCTTTACTTCCGGCTCCAGCCGTACTCCTGACATTTCATACACCTTATCAGACACCTGGTTCATCAGGTTCATCACATCTGCTGCTGTTGCCTGATCCTTATTCACTACAAATCCACAATGTTTTTCAGACACCTGCGCTCCTCCGACCTGAAATCCACGAAGTCCTGCATCCTGTATCAGCTTTCCCGCGAAATATCCCTCCGGGCGTTTGAATGTACTTCCTGCACTCGGATATTCCAACGGCTGCTTTGTAATTCTTTTTTCCTTCAGGTCATCCATAACGGCTTTGATCTCTTCTTTTTTTCCATTCTCAAGTCTGATCACCGCACTTAATACAATATAGTCTTTTTTTGCGATCACACTGGTACGGTATCCCAGTTCCAGTTCTTCTTTGGCAAGCGTCTTCACTTCTCCTTTATCTGTCAGTACTGTTACGGACTTAAGGACGTCTTTCATCTCTCCACCGTATGCTCCTGCATTCATTACACAAGCTCCGCCGAGCGTTCCTGGAATTCCTGCCGCGAATTCAAATCCGGTAAGTTCTGCATCCAACGCTCTCTTTGCAATCATCGAAAGCAGCGCACCAGCCTGTGCATGGATCTGTGCATGGATCTGTGCACCTTCCACTTTTACCTGATTCATCTGCTTATAGATCTGGATAATCACGCCCTCATATCCTTTATCCGATACCAGAAGATTGCTTCCATTTCCCACTATATAATAAGGAACTTTTTCCTGTGTACATGCTTCTATCACCTTCGCAACTTCTTCTGCTGTCTGCGGTGTCACAAAATAATCTGCCGGACCTCCCACACGAAATGTCGTGTGACTTTTCATCGGTTCGTCTTTTTTTACCTGTTCCTCTTTTAAAATACTTAATAATTTCTTTCCTAATTCCTGATTCATTCTCATCTCCACCCTTTTCATCAGCAGGTTGCTTTTTTCCAACCATTATTATATCATACAGAATTTTCAGTCCAAAAAATTCCCACCCTCAAACAATAACTACATCTTACACTAAACGTATCGCAAATTCAACGTACACTTGCAAATTTGGCGTAAATGCTGTATATTAATGCCAAGTATTTATTTTTTAAAGGAGTGGATTTTACAATTGGACACGAGTGTCGCGATACAGCTCATTATTCTATTGTTTTTACTGATACTTTCAGGATTTTTTTCATCTGCGGAGACAGCTCTTACGACGGTCAACCGGATGCGTATCCGTGGTCTTGCCGACGAGGGAAATAAAAAAGCGAAGACCGTCATGCACATCACAGATGACACCAGTAAAATGTTAAGTGCGATCCTGATCGGTAATAATGTGGTGAATCTTTCCGCCGCTTCCCTTACCACAACCCTTGCTTACAACCTTGGCGGTTCTATGGTAGCAGTGGCAAGTGCTGTTTTATCTGTACTTATTATTATCTTTGGGGAGATCACACCAAAGACGATGGCTACACTGCATGCAGAGAAGATGTCTCTTCGTTATGCTCCGGTCATCAATCTGTACATCAAGGTCATGACACCATTTGTATTTATTATCAACAAGCTTTCTGATATCATTCTGCGTGTCCTCCACATTGATCCAAATGCGAAGAATAACCAGATGACAGAATCTGAGCTTCGTACGATCGTGGACGTCAGCCATGAAAGCGGTGTCATCGAATCCGATGAAAAAGAGATGATCTATAACGTGTTCGATCTCGGCGACGCAAAAGCGAAAGATGTCATGGTACCGAGAGTCCATGTTACATTCGCCGATGTAAATGCTACTTACGAAGAATTGATCGACATTTTCCGCGAGGACAAATTCACACGTCTTCCGATTT
>ENA-ORTY01003625-ORTY01003625.1-human-gut-metagenome-genome-assembly--contig:-NODE-3625-length-13103-cov-2.664776_pt1 | contig 13103 bp, 9 predicted proteins | sample MGYA00241917_ERZ509198 | MGnify/ENA primary metagenome ERZ509198 (study PRJEB26280, sample SAMEA2338857) | human gut metagenome | biome: human gut; feature: human-associated habitat; material: faeces...
CAAGCGATGGACGGCGGAAGGCTTCGCCCGCGTTGCCGCGCGGGCCGTGGAAGAAGGCGCAAACGTGCTTCTTTTCGCCGCTCCCGACGAAATCCCGGAAGCGCGGGCCGTGCTGGAACACATGGGCGGAGCCGCCCGCTCCCCCCGTCTGCTCGACCTTTCCGGCAAAACCACCCTGCCCGTGCTGGCGGCGCTGATCAGCCGCCTCCAGTGTTACCTGACCAATGATTCCGGCCCCATGCACCTGGCCTGGGCCCAGCATGTGCCGGTTACGGCGCTGTTCGGCCCCACCGTGCGCGCGCTGGGATTTTTCCCGCGCGGGGACAGCACGGTTGTCGAAATTGACCTGCCCTGCCGTCCCTGCGGTCTGCACGGACATGCGAGCTGCCCGCAGCGGCATTTCCGCTGCATGCGGGATATTGACCCCGAACGCGTGTGGGAGGATGTACGGCGCAGGCTCTACCCCTGGAAATACGGAAACTGCCCTTGCGAGAAGCCGGATACGCAAACGCGTGAATCCTGAAGGTCCTCTCGAAGGCAAATCTGCAGAACATTTTCAAACTGAGCCTGCTTCCGGAATCGCGCGGTCCGCGACTCGTCCCTGTTCTCCTTATCCGCGGCGCGTCTTGCGCTGACGATCAGGGACGGCGCGATGCTCCCCCAGAGGGGCCGCCGCAAGCGAATTGCGGCGGCAGGCATGAAAACTGCCGGCCGGAATGCAGAGATCCGGCCGGCAGATACTTTCAATGGCAAAACCCTCTAAAGGGATACCTTCGCGATGGCGCTGCAGTCCTCACGATCAAAGGCCGACGCCTTTTTATACAGCTCATACGCGCACTCGGCCAGGGGCATGGACAGACCTTCCGCTCTGGCGGCGCAGTCCAGGGCGATGCCCATATCCTTGCGCAGCAGGCTGAGCGCGAAGGTGGAAGCATAGTTGTTCTCCACCATTTTGCCGAAGTTGCGGGTGAACTGGGTGGACCCCCCCGCGCTGGCTTTCACCACCTCCGCCAGTTGTTCCATATCCAGCCCCTCCGCCCTGGCAAAACGGTAGAATTCGCCGACAGCGGCAAGGTTGATCGCTCCCAGCAGGTTGGTCATGGCCTTGATCAGCTTGCCGTTGCCCACCCTGCCGAGCTGGTAAACCTTTTCCGCAATGGGGGCGAACACGCTTTCCGCCGCTCTGAACGCTTCCGGATCGCCCGCCCCCATGATGATCAGCGTGCCATCAATGGCTTTGGGCAGGGCTCCCGTCATGGGGGCGTCAATCACCTTCACCCCGCGATCGGCATAACAGTCCTCCACTTCGCGCACCACTTCCGGCGAGCAGGACGTCATTTCGATGATGATCGCCCCTTCCTTCACCGCCGCGTGCATGGCCTCGTTCATATAGATTTCGCGCACGGAATCGTCGTTGGGCACGACGCTGATGATGAAATCCGCGTTTCCCACCATGTCTTCCAGCCGTTCATCGATAACCGCGCCGAGCTTCTGAACTTCCAGCGGCCCCGCCGTAAGCCCCTGATAGACCATCACATGCAGCTTGTGTCCTGCCTTGAGCAGATTTTTCGCAATGGGAGTTCCCATGGTGCCGAGTCCGAAAAATGCGATTTCCGCCATGTCGTTCTCCTTGAATATGACAGATTCAGAATATCCAGACCGCGTAAGCGCGGCCTGCCCTCCGGGACAGACAGGAGGGCATCACTCCGCGCGGGCGCTCACAGTTTCAGCAGCCGGGCCGCGTTGCCGTACAGCAGTCTGTCCTTGCGCGGACTTTCCTCCGGAAAGGCCCTGTCCACCTCGCGCAGCGCATCATGCAGGGAACTGAAAGGATAGTCCGTGCCGAACAGCACCTTGTCCTCACCAAGCCGCTCCACGCTTTCCAGCATGCGCTCGGCCGAACACAGCGTGGTGTCAGTATAGACGTTGTCCAGCCCCTTCGTGCCCTCGGCCAGTTCGACCGCGTACTTGTTGGCGCAGTGCGCGGCAATGAGCGGATAGTCGGGGAACGCTCGCGCCAGTTCAAAAAAGTCCTCTATGGCGCCGGCTTCCGGCAGTGAGGGATATGCGGCGTCCTGTTCCGGCAGGTAATAGTAGCTCACCCCGATATGGAACATGACCGGCAGTCCCGCCCTGCCGAACACCTCCACGGCGGCGCGCGTGCGCGGATCATTCATTTTCACGTTCTGCAGCACGGAGTGAATCTTGAGTCCCCTGGCTCCCCTGGCGATATCCCGCTTCAGCTTTTCCACCATCCTGTCTGCCGGTAGGCTGAAATCCGGACTGGAAAAAGGGATCATGCGCGTATCCAGTCCGGAGGCGGCAAGATATTCCTCAAAGCCGGTATACGGATACACTGGCATCAGCGCCGAATACGCCACGCCTTCCTCGTCCATGCTTCTGCCGATATTTTCCAGCGTGGCGCAGGCCAGACGGCGCTGTCCCTGGCGCATGCGATGCTCCAGTTCGGCAGGCGTCTTGCCGACCACGGTGAAGTTGAAGCCCCTGCGGCCGTTTTCGGCAAAGTGATCATCCAGTTCCTCCGGCCGGGGCTGAAAGGTGCGGAAGCTGACGTTGCGCCCCAGAAAAATATCCCCCATGTGCACATGGATATCAATGACGCGTCTCACGGCTCCGCTCCTATCTCAGATGCCTGCGCAGGAAGTCGCGCGCAGTGCGGTAGATGGAGCGGGTATCCGGCACGGTGGGCTGCTCCGCCGTACCCGGGGCGAAATTGTGTTCGCCGTTGATCACGGCCAGCTCCTCCCAGTCAAGCCCCATCTCCTTTGCCTGCCGGTACATGTCCGCCGCATGATCAGGCGTCACCAGGGAATCCGCCGTACCGTAGACAAGCAGGCAGGGGCGGGACTGCGGCCCCATGTAGGAACGCGGGCTGCTTTCCTTCCACAGTTTCTCGTCATGCAGACGACCGCGGGAAAGCAGACACTGCATGCAGTAGCGGATGCGTCCGTCGCCCGTTTCATCCACCTTGCGGTCGCCGGACTTCACAATCCACTCCACATCCAGGACGCCGGAAAAGGAAACCGCCGCCGCGATATCGAAATCAATATCCGCAAGTTCCGGATCTTCCTTCCACTTCTTCGTTTCGCTGGCCATCATGACGGCCGCGTACCCCCCGGCCGACGATCCGCCCACCAGAATATTCCTCGGATCAACGCCGTATTTCTCGGCATGTCTGATCATGTAGCGCACGGCGTCGCAGCAGTCATACAGTTGATCGGGAAACTCGGCATGATCCTTCAGCATCCGGTATTCCACCGCCGCGATCTGCCAGCCATCCTTCAAAATGACCTCTTCTCCCATCCAGTTGAGGAAACGCTCCACGACCTCGTGCTTCTTGTCCTGGCGGAACCAGCCGCCGCCATGCAGCAGAATGAGCAGCGGCGTCCTCTCCCTGGGGCCGCCCTTGGGCCGGTACAGATCCAGCTTCATCTCATGCCCCTTGACGGTCTTGTATACGACATCCTCCAGACATTCCACACTGTCAAGAAAATCCTGTCTGATCATGGCTGAATCCTTTTTGTTTAGAGGTGCAACAACGTTTAAATATATGGTTTGTTTTCCATGGCAAGCGCGGCTCAGCACACGTCCTCGAGCGACTGCCTGCCCGTGGGCCATCCCAGCCACAGAGCGGTCAGCCCGCCCACCGCGCAGAAGGCGACGATGAACGCGCCGATGCCGAAAAAGCCGCCTGCCGCGAAAATCAGCGGCGCGATCTGCTGAGAGGCGGAAACGGAAAGCCTGCCGCCCGCGAGAACCACGCCGGCCCCCGTGGTGCGGAAGGCGGTGGGGTAGGATTCGGAAAGGTAGGGCATGAGTATCATGCAGCAGCACATGGACACGAACTGGAAGGCGAAATAAAGCGCGGTCAGGGTATAGAAGTCGCTCCCGGCATTGATGTAGAAAACGGCAATCGCGCCGGAAAGCAGCATGGTGGCTGCCAGCGGAATCCTGCGTCCCCCCAGCGGGCCGATGAATCCCGAAAAGATGACGCCGAGCGGAATGGCAATGGACCCGATGGAGCAGATCAGCAGGGCGTCGGCCTGCGGCACGCCGCTGGCCTGGAGAAAGGCGTTGTTCCAGCCCAGAAAGATAAAGGAAGGAATATTCTGCCCGGCGGTGATGACAAACAGGATGAGGGTACGGCACAGGTATTTCCTGTCGCGGAGCAGTCCGGCAAAGCTCTGCCGCACCGTCTCCCGCGTGCGCCCGCTTTCCGCCGCCATTGCCGCCGAAAGATCGACGTCCACCCCGCACAGGGCCTTGACGGCGGCTTCCGCCTCGGTCTGGCGGCCCCGGCTGATGAGCCAGCGGGGGGATTCCTTCATGAAGAAAAAGGCCATGATCAGAGGAATGAACCCGAGCAGCCCCTGATAGAACAGCCAGCGCCATGCTTCCGGCGAAAGGGGAATAACCTTCACCGCCACGAAACCGATGATCGGCACGCAGAAGTTGCCCACGCCGGAGCAGATGCCCGGCCATTTGCCGCGTTCCTCACATGAGGTGATCTCAATCATGTACGTCACGCAGCATACTACGGTTCCCATGATGCACACGCCCGTCAGAACGCGAAAAATGACGAACGGCACAAGACTGTGCGTATGGCCGCCCAGAAAGGTGAATACGGAAAAGCAGAAGCAGCCTGCCATGAAGGTTTTTCTGCGGCCGATGCGGTCCGCGACAAGGCCGCCCAGAATGCCGCCCGCCATCATCCCGATGAAATAGATGGACTGCGCGGGCGCGAATGTGGCCATATCTATGCCGAAACTCCGCATAATCGAGGGTGCGGCAAAGCCCAGCACATTGTTGTCGAGCTGATCGAAAAAATACGCGAACACCACGCACATCAGGGCAAGCAACTGATTGCGGTGCGTCGGGATGCCATCGAAATAATTGTTGGAAATCTTTTCCGCCACAAGACGCCTCCCGTGTGAAGAATGATTCCGCCCGTTCCGGCCGCGGGCCGCCGGACAGCAGGGGATGCCGGCGATCCGCTGTCCGTTCCTGTTATGCAGTTGTACGCGGGACCATTGTGAAAAAATAATCCTATTCTGCTATACCCTGTTATAGATTTTCCCGATATATGCCTTACTCCGGATACATTCATGCCCCGGTGCGCCGGAATGCCTGAGAAGTACACGGTCAGCAGCGCCGGACACATTCTCTTTCCACGCAGGATTGACCGCGCTCATGCGCCTTAGTATAAACGGAACAAAAAAGCAGTCTCTCTTTCGTTCAGGACAGGGAAAACCATGCGTACCAAACTTCTGGACTACTGCCTCGAAATCCGCCGCTGCCGCTCCCTCAACAAGGCGGCCCGGAACCTGTTCATTTCCCAGCCTGCCCTGAGCGAAGCCCTGTCCTCTCTGGAAGATGAACTGGGGTTCAAGCTGTTCAACCGCTCTCATAAGGGAATGGAGACCACGCCGGAAGGAGCCAGAGTTCTGGACGATGCCGAACGCATCCTCGCCACCATGAACGAATGGAAATCTCTTGCGCCGGAAACCGGCGCTCCGCCTCCCGTGCATGTGGCGGCCTGTCCCCTGCCGTATAATGCGCTGCTGCTTCCCGCCATGAATGATCTGCATCTTGTGGGAGCCAGGCTGACAATGTTCCCCTATGAGGTAAAGGCTCCGCTCATTCCGGCTTTCATGGAAAAACGACGCGCGTCCATAGGCATCACCTTTGTGCTTTCCAAGGACAAGCGGCTGCTCCAGCGTCAGGCGGAAAAAAACGGCTGGCACATGGAAACCCTGCTCCACGACGAGTTCCATGTCTTTCTTGGCGCATCCCATCCTCTTGCCGCAAAAAAGGCCCTCACGACAGAAGACATGACGACGCTTCCCCTGGCGCTGTATCCGGACGACGACGAAACATCGTTCATGACGCTGTTCGCGCCGTTCTTCAACCGGGAACGCTCACTGCGTCTCAGCAATTTTCAGCATATCATAGCAGCCGTGGCCGGGGGTCTTGCCGCATGCATCTTCCCGCGCAGGCTCATGCCCGGCATTCCGCAGGCCGCCTCCGGAGAAATTCGGGGGATACCCTTTGCACGAAAACCCGATCCCGTTGAATACTGCCTGCTCACCCTGCCCGCCACGCAACTGAGCCAGGCGGACAAGCGGGTCATCCGCGAACTCAAGAGCCGCCTCCCCGACGACGAGGCAGACGGCTGTTCCGAGAGAGAGAGAGAGAGAGAGAGAGAGAGAGAGAGAGAGAAGAATAGCTTCCTGATCTCTCATGGTTATGAAAGTGTTGCGGAGGCTGTGATAACCAGCCCGGCCAGCAGGCTGCTTCACGGGCATTCCGCAAGCCGGGGACAGTCCGTGCCGGCACGGAAATGCATGCCGCCGCAAGCCGGACAGAACATAATGTCCGGCTTGCGGCGGCAGTGAAAATGTTTCTCCCGCGCCGTGCTCCGACATGTCGCAGTACGGCGCAGCGTCCGGCTACAGTTTCAGCAGCCTGGCCGCATTGCCGTACAGCACCTTTTCCGCGGCTTCGCTGCCGGCTCCCAGGGCAAGTTCAACCTGATGGACGGCGTAATGCATGTCGGTAAAAGGATAATCCGTGCCGAACAGAACCTTGTCCACGCCGAGTTTTTCCGTCACTTCCCTGATCTGGGGCGCGCCGGCGAAGGTGGTGTCGGTGTAGACATGCTTCAGTCCCTCGGTCATTTCCGCGAGCCTAGAGGGGAAGTTGCGGCCGCAGTGCGCGGCGACCATGTCATAGTCCGGATACTTGTGCGCAAGTTCCACAAAATAGTCGATCGTGCCGAATTCAATGGTGATGGGATACTCGGCTTCCTGTTCACGCACGTAGTAGTTGCTCTGCCCCACATGCGAAAGGATGGGCAGCCCCGCTTCGCCGAACAGTTCCACGGCTTCCAGCGTGCGCGGATCAAGCAGGCTCACGTTCTGGATGACGGGGTGGAGTTTCAGCCCCTTTGCGCCGTTCCTGATATCCGCGCGCAGCTTGTCCATCATGTCCTTCTGCGGGCGGGAGAAATCGGGATTGGTGAACGGAATGAGGCGGGAATCCAGCCGGGAGGCAGCCAGATACTCGTCAAAGGTCGTATGGGGATTGATGGGCAGCAGCACGGAACAGACGCCGCCCTCCCTGTCCAGCGTTTTGCCGATATTCTCGTAACTGGCATATTTCAGACGGTTCTGGCCGGCGGCCATGCGTCCCTGCAGCTCCTCGGCCGGCTTGCCCTGTGCCGTATAGGTGAAGCCGCCGCGGTCATTTTCCGCAAAGCAGTCCTCCAGATCTTCGGGGCGGGGCAGCCCGGTGCGGAAGGAAACGTTTCTGCCGGTGAAAATATCCCCCATATGGGCATGAAAATCGATAACTCTGCGCATGACATCATCTCCTTGGATAAGGTGTTGTTCAAGCGGGGCAGCCGCATCCGGATCAGCAGCATTCCTCCAGAGAGGCCGTTCCGGTGCGCCAGCCGAAAATCAGGGTCACCAGGCCGCCCACAAGGCAGACGCCGGAGATGAACAGGCCAACTCCCGACGAGCCGGACGCGGCATAGAGATAGGGCACCAGCCACTGGGCGGCAGCCACGGCGCAGCGGCCGGAGGCGTTGATGACGCCGAACCCGGTGTTGCGGATCAGCGTGGGGAAGGATTCGGCCATATAAAGATTCAGGCACATCGCGCAGCACATGGAAATGAACTGGAAGGCAAAGTAAAGGGTGGCCATCAGGTAGAAGTTGTAGGGCAGGGTCATATAGGAAATGATCAGAGCGCCCACCAGCAGAATCTGAACGCCGATGGAAATCTTGCGCCCGCCGAGCGCGCCCACATAGCCGGAGGCGATGATGCCGAGCGGGATGCCCACCGCGCCGATGGTGGAAATGGTCAGGGAGGCAGCCTGATCAACGCCGTTGGCCTGCAGCAGGGTGGTGTTCCAGCCCAGGAACACGAAGGAAGGGATGTTCTGCCCGGCGGCGATGAGGAAAAGGATGAGCGAACGCCAGCGGTACTTGGGATCACCGAACATCATGCTGAACTTCTGGGTCACGGACGTCTTGCTGGATTGTTCGGCACGCGCCTTTTCCGCCACTTCGGTGAGGTCGATCTTCTCGCCGCAGTAGGCTTCCACCACTGCCTCGGCTTCTGCCTGACGGCCCTGCGCGATGAGCCAGCGCGGCGATTCCTTCATGAACAGGAATCCGAGCGTCAGCGGCAGGAAGCCGAGCACTCCCTGGTAAAACATGAAGCGCCAGGCTTCGGGCGACATGGGGATGACCCATGTGGCGACAAAACCGATGACAGGTACGGCAATGTGTCCAAGTCCGACGCAGATGCCGGACCACTTGGAGCGATCGCAGGCGGAAAGCACTTCGGACAGATAGGTGATGCAGATGGATCCCGTGCCCAGAACGCCGAAGCCGGTCAGGACGCGGAACAGCGTGAATGTCTTGATATCATTGGTGAAGCCGGTCAGGATGGTGGCGATGGTGAACAGCGAACAGCCGCACATGAAGGCCTTGCGGCGGCCTATCTTGTCGGAAACAAGCCCCGCCACGATGCCGCCGAACATCATGCCGATAAAGTACAGCGACTGCGCGGGAGCAAATTCCTGCATGGTGATGCCGAATGTCTTCATGACGGACGGAGCCACATAGCCAAGCACCATATTGTCCATCTGGTCAAAAAAATAGGCCAGCACCACAATAAACAGAATGACAATCTGACTGCGGTGAATCGGAATGCCGTCAAAATAGTTGTTGGGACGTTTTTCCATCGCGTGTGCTCCTGTACAGAGTCTCCGGAAAGCGCGCCCGTGCGGCACAGGCTGCCGCGCCCTCCGATGGTTGCAGGAAGGTTCTGCTCTGCGAAAACGCTCACAAACCATTCCGTCCGGCTCGCGCGAATATTTCGCGCGACAGAAAAGCGTGAGAGTTCACCGTAAGGCAGAACCTTTTCCGATGTTCACCTTTTACAGAGGCACTTGTGAAAAAAATAATCCTATTATCCGATACCCTGATATCGGTTTTTCCGATATCTTAAACACTTCTTTTCAGACATTTCAGCACTGCAATTGCACATGTCGGGGTATGATGCCTCATCCATCAAGCGTCAGTCTCGTTCTGATCCTGGCAATGCAGGCAGGTTACAGCTTTCCGGCGCCAGAGCATTTCATGAGCGGAATGTTCTGCGGAGCCGGGCAGGGCAAGACTCATCTCTGCTCTCCTTGTCCGCAAGGCGCTCTGCGCTGACGGCCAGGGACGCCGCGACGCCCCCTTCTCCGGTGTCGCCGCAAGTGAATTGCGGCGTTAAGTTCCGGTGAAGGCGTGAAACCTGTGAGCCGGAACACAGGCTCAGGCCGGCGGATATTTTCAAACGCAAAATGCTCTGAAGAAGGATTTTTCCGTTCGGTTTAAGGCATTATTTCACAATACTTCAGCTCTCAATAATGCAATTTAACTGTATGAGACTCTTTCTTTTTCAAAAAGTATAAACAAAACTGATTGCCGGGCACATGCGGCACATTCCGATTATGTTGTCTTCTCCCTGAAGCAGCGGGCACGGCACGGTCCTTGTCTGGCCCGCTTCACCAATTCTGCCTGACGGGAGGTGACGCATCATGTCCCTGGAAATTCCTCAGCTCATAGCGCGCAATCAGGCCATAAGACGGCAGAAAGAGCTGTTTGCGTCGGGGGGCGTGCCGGATGCCGCGGTCGTCAGCGACATGATCGCCGCATCGTGGTTTCGCAGCCGCGCCTGCGGCCTGCCTCCCGGGCATATCTTCCCATCCCCCCTGCCGGAACAGGAGTTCCGGCAGGCTCTGGAACACGGCCGGGAACTGCTCGAAAGTGCCGCCCCGCTGATGCAAAAGCTGTTCGACGCCATTTCCGGTTCGCGCAGCGTCATCGGCCTGGCGGATACCTCGGGCCTGATCCTCCATACCGTAGGACCTGAAGAGAGCCTGAAGCGTCTCGCGGCGTTTACCGAAGGGTATCGCGCCACAGAGAAGAGCAGCGGCACCAACGGCATCGGAACCTGCCTTGTGGAATGCAGGCCGCTGGAAATCATCGGCTGCGAGCATTACGCGGAACAGGCTTCCGGGTGGTGCTGCTCCGCTGCTCCCATCATGAGAGGAAAGGAACTGTTCGGCATCCTTAACGTGTCGATCGAGCTGGAACATTACCATCGCCATACGCTGGGCATGGTCGCCGCCGCGGCCTACGCCATAGGCGAACAGCTGCATCTGCGCCGTCTGCTGGGGCAGCAGCGCGCCATGCTCGAACTTATTGACGAAGGCGTCATCTTTCTGGACGGCAGGGGCTTCATCAGCGCATGGAACGACAAGGCCCGCGCCATGCTTCAGGCGCAGGATCTGCGCGGTCGGGAAGATCTGCCCAGCATCCGCGAGCTGATCCGTGAAAGCCCCCTTCTGGACGAGGTTCTGACGGCCCGCAAGGCATTGCATGATCAGGAAACGACGCTCCATCTGCGGCAGGCCGCGCTCAACTGCGTACTTTCCGCCTCTCCCCTCGGGAACTGCTCCGGCCTGCTGCTTACCCTGCGGGAAACCAGACGCCTGCGGGACTATGCCGCCCGGATCATGGGCGCGAAGGCCATATACACCTTTGACGACATGCTCGGCGATTCCCCGGCCATGCGTGAAGCGCTGAGGCTGGGACACATCGCCGCGCAAAGCGACATCACCACGCTTATCCTGGGAGAAAGCGGCGCAGGCAAGGAACTGCTGGCTCAGGCCGTGCACAATGCCTCAGCCCGGCGCGGAGGCCCCTTCGTCGCCGTGAATTGCGGAGCCCTGCCGCCCGGCCTCGTGGAAAGCGAACTGTTCGGCTATGAGGAAGGCGCGTTCACCGGAGCAGTCAGAAGGGGACGGGCCGGCAGGTTTGAGCTGGCCGACGGGGGAACCGTCTTTCTCGACGAAATCGGTGAAATGCCGCTGGATGCCCAGGTCAGCCTGCTGCGCCTGCTTCAGGAAAAGGAACTCACCCGGGTGGGAGGCGGCCGCCCGCGCCGCGTGGATATCCGCGTCATTGCCGCCACCAACAGGGATCTTCAGGAAGAGGTCAGGGCGCGCCGCTTCCGCGAGGATCTGTATTACCGGCTCAATGTGCTCACTATCCGCCTGCCCTCCCTGCGTGAACGCCCCGGAGATCTGCCTGTGCTTGCGCTGCACTTTCTGCGGCGCCTCGGCGCGGCTTCGGGCCGGAAACATCTTGTCTTTTCACCGGAATGCCTTGAGTCGCTCACCCGCTATCACTGGCCCGGAAACGTGCGGGAACTGGCCAACGCCGTCGAGCGCGCCATCGCCCTGACGGAAGGCTCCGTCATTTCCCGCCTGGATCTCCCCGCCGCATACGTTCCTTCCCCTGCTCCCCGGGGAATCGCGCCGCACGGCTGCGCGACCCTGCGCGCGCAGGAAAGGGAAGCCATTTCGGAAGTTCTGAGGGCGAACGGCGGAAACGTGAGAGCCGCGGCACAAAGCCTGGGCATCGCCCGCAGCGTTCTGTACCGCAGACTGCGCCGTTACGGCCTCACGCCGGATATCTGGAGGAAAAGGACGGGAGAATAGCCTCCCCGAACGGCAAACAGAGCATTTTCAAATCGAAAGTGCTCCCGGAGTTGAGCGGAGCGAGACTTCGTCGCGACATCGGAGCAGCCGCAAGTGAATTGCGGCGTTAATCTCCGGTGAAGGCGTGAAACCTGCGAGCCGGAACACTTGATCTGGCCGGCAGATATTTTCAGTAACAAAACGCTCTGCTGTTCCCGGGCGCCCATCTGTTGCTGAACGGGACATGCCGCCGCCTCATGTCCCGTTCAGCAACACGCCGCACTCTCCCGCCGGACCTGCCCTTCTGTTCCCATCCGCCGGAAATACCGGCATATCTTCCTTCCTGTGCCCGTATGGCACGCTCCTTGCTCTTCCGTTCCCAAATGCCCTCCCCTCCCGGAGGAGGGACAAAGCGCGGCGGTGCCCGTCCGCCCGGCCTGTGAACGGGACTGCCGCCCGAACCCCATTCCATCAAGGAGAAGCGTATGAACAACGTGCTGAAAGGCTGCTTCCTCACCGCCATGGCCGTCTCTCTCGGTCTGCTCTGTCCGGCCGAATCCCCTGCGGCCGGAAAAATTCTCATCCGCATTTCCCACACGGGCGCGGCGGACAACGAGTTCTCCCTCGGCTACGAGAAGTTCAAGGAACTGGTGGAAGCGCGCACCAACGGCCAGGTACAGGTGAAAATATTCCCCAACGCGGTGCTCGGATCGGATCGCGTGGCCGGAGAAGCCACCCAGCAAGGCAACCTGGAAGTCGTCTCCATCGCCACCAACATACTCTCCAGCTTTACCAGAGCGGCGGTTCCCTTTGATCTGCCCTTTGCCTGCGCGCCGGAAAAAATGGATGCCTACATGCGTTCCATGGCATACGGCGACATCAACAAATACCTCCGCGAGGAGCTGGAAAAGGTGAATCTTGTTCCCTTCATGTTCAACGCCACCGCCCCGCGCAGCTATGTCTTCTCCAAAAAGAACGTCACCTGCCTGGCGGACATGAAGGGCATAAAAATCCGTGCCACCCCGTCTCCCATCGACGTGGCCAACGCCAAGGCCGTGGGCATGAACCCCACGGCTCTCGCCTTCGATGCCGTCTATCAGGCTCTCCAGCAGGGGACGGTGGATGGCGAACTGCTCAGCTTCCTTTCCATGAAGAGCTTCGGCCGCGCCGAGATCATCAAGTCCATGCTTGTCACCCAGCATAATTTCCCGGTGCATGTTGCCTGCATGAACAAGGCATTTTTCTACGGCCTGCCCGACGATACCCGCCAGACCATCCTTGACTGCGCCAGGGAAGCCCAGGAATGGGAATGGGGGCTGATGGACAGGATGGAGGAGGAAGGGCTCAAATACTGCCGTGACAACGGCGTCGCCGTGAACTTCCCCGACGAACGGCAGATGGCCGAGATCAAGCAGGCATTCCGGAAGGTGTGGGAAGAATTCGGGCCGCAGCTTGACCCCAAAATGGTCGAGCTTATCGCAGCCACGCAGAAATAAGCCCCGCGGGGGGGGGTCCCCCCCCGCTCCTCCCCTGTTCCC
>ENA-ORTY01003641-ORTY01003641.1-human-gut-metagenome-genome-assembly--contig:-NODE-3641-length-13058-cov-2.262632_pt1 | contig 13058 bp, 11 predicted proteins | sample MGYA00241917_ERZ509198 | MGnify/ENA primary metagenome ERZ509198 (study PRJEB26280, sample SAMEA2338857) | human gut metagenome | biome: human gut; feature: human-associated habitat; material: faeces...
AATCTCAGCTTCATTAGCATGCGTATATATAAATTCTCTTCTAGGTGGTACATCTGTACCCATAAGCATTGCTGTAACCTCAGTTGCAAGCCTTGCGTCCTCAATCTCAACCTGCTTTAAAATTCTTGTTTCAGGATTAAGAGTTGTCTCCCATAGCTGGTCAGGATCCATCTCTCCAAGACCTTTGTATCTCTGAAGTGTAAATGTTCCTGACGTATGCTTCTTTCTGTAATCCTCAAGTGCCTTGTCATCATATAGATATTCACCCTCGCCCTTCTTAGGAACAACCTTATAAAGAGGTGGTGTAGCAATATATACATGTCCCTGATTAATAAGCTCAGGCATGAATCTGTAGAAAAATGTAAGAAGCAGTGTATCAATATGTGCTCCATCCACATCGGCATCAGTCATGATAATAATCTTATTATATCTTAATCTGCTAATATCAAAGTCATTACCGTAGCCCTCTAAGAATCCACAGTTGAATGAATTAATCATTGTCTTAATCTCGGCATTGGCAAGTACCTTATCAATACTTGCCTTTTCAACATTAAGAATCTTACCTCTGATTGGAAGAATTGCCTGAGTTCTTCTGTTTCTTGCAGTCTTTGCTGAACCTCCAGCTGAATCTCCCTCAACAATGAACACCTCACATTCCTCCGGATTCTTGCTCTCACAGTTGGCAAGCTTTCCGTTGCTGTCTATAGAGAACTTCTGCTTTGTAAGCATATTTGTCTTAGCCTTTTCTTCTGCTTTTCGTATCTTCGCAGATTTTTCAGCACATGCAATTACAGCGTTAAGGTCGTCCAAATGTCTGTCGAAATAAAGCTGTACCTCGTCTCCTGTTACATTTGCAACAACTGTACCAGCATCCGGATTATCAAGCTTGGTCTTGGTCTGTCCCTCAAATCTTGGTGCAGGGTGCTTAACTGCAACAACTGCAGTCATACCATTTCTTACATCAAGACCTGTAAAATTCGCATCCTTATCCTTTAAGATGCCAAGCTCTCTCGCATAGGCATTAATAACAGTCGTAAACACCGTCTTAAAACCGGTGATGTGTGTTCCGCCCTCCGCGTTGAAAATATTATTACAGAAGCCCAGAATATTCTCATGAAATTCGTTCGTGTACTGGAACGCCGCCTCGACGGTAATGCCCTCAGTCTCTCCCTTAAAATACACGACATCATGCAGAACTTCCGTGCTCTTGTTGAGATCCTTCACAAACCCCTTGATGCCTTCCGGCTCGTGGTAGACGATATGCTCGGTCTCCTCCCCTCTCCGGTCCTCATAGATGATCGTAAGCTCCGGGTTTAAATATGCCGTCTCATGCATACGGCTCTTGACCTCGTCCTCCTTGAAACGCGTCTTCTCGAAAATCTCCGGGTCCGGCAGGAAATTGACCTTCGTTCCAGTCTTCTTCGTCCTGCCGATCTTCGGAAGCAGTCCGTTCTCAAGCTCCACCACCGGCACACCGCGCTCATAGCGGTCGTGATGAATGTAGCCGTCTCTGCTGATCTCGACGTCCATATAGGTGGACAGTGCATTCACGACCGAGGAACCCACTCCGTGCAGTCCGCCGCTGGTCTTGTATGCGGAATCGTCAAACTTGCCGCCCGCATGCAGCGTCGTGTACACAATTCGCGCTGCCGACACGCCCTTCGCGTGCATGCCGACCGGCACGCCTCGTCCGTTATCTTCCACTGTACAGGAGCCATCCGCCTCCAATGTGACATATATGGTATCGCAGGCACCCGCCAGATGCTCGTCCACTGCGTTGTCCACAATCTCGTAAATAAGATGATTCAGACCCTTTCTGGACACGCTTCCGATGTACATTCCGGGTCTCTTCCTTACGGCTTCGAGTCCTTCCAGAACGGAAATACTACTCTCGTCATAAGTCTCTTTCTTTGCCATGTTCTTCTTCCTTTCCTTGACATTCCTCTGGATAATATAACATACTGGGAAAACCCGTGCAAGCAACAGAACGTATGTTTTGTAAAAATTTTCTATTTTTGTGCAAACAGACGAAATACGCGGAAAAGAATCCGATTGCTTTCTTTGTCCGCGTATTATCATTTGCTTTTCTGTTGTATCTTACATGTTCATCAGCTCGGCTGCCTTATCCTTCAGATCAGAGGAAATCTCCTTCACCGAATCTGTGGATGCGGCGATCTCCTCGGTGCTTGCCGCCAGATTGGTCATCCGCTCATCCACTTCCCGGATAATCTCTGTCAGATGATCCGACTCCTCCAACAGCTTTCCGATCGCCTGACTGATCTCATTCTTGTTATCGTTGCTGTCGTTTGCGGTTGCTCTGCTGTTCTCCGAGAGATTCTTGATCTCCTCCGCCACCACCGCAAATCCTCTGCCTGCCGCATCGGCACGGGCAGCCTCGATGGAAGCGTTCAGTGAGAGCAGATTGGTCTGGTTGGCAATCTTCGTGATGTCGTTGTTGTTGTTCTCAAGCTTATCCAAAAGCTCCGTGATCGCCTCAAACGACTGCCGCATCTCCTGGCAGAATCCGGTCACGCCGGTCATCGCATCCGTAATCGCCGTGCTCTCGCTCGCATTGCTGCTATTCCCGGCAGCCATCTGCCCGATGGCGGAATCCAGTTCCTGAAAATCGGAATTCAGTCCCTCGATAATTCCTGCAATCAGATCGCTTCTGCGCTGGATCTCCACATTCGCCTGCTGGCTTTCCTCCGCAGCCGCCTGTGCCGCACGCCCTCTTTCCTCCGCCTCGTTCTTGATAAAATGAATACAGGAATTCTCACTGTTGCACCCGTTGTAGATCGCTGTCGCCATATCCCGGCAGGTCTTATAACCGCAGGCGCTGCAGTCGATCGCACGATCCATCGCCGTCTGCTTGTTCAGACGGCTGTATACTGCTTCTAACTCCTGTCCCTCCGGCACGCGGATCTCATTCCCCTTCGACCGGTCGGTATACCGGCGCGTAAAATCCGCCGGTTCAAGCTGCGCAAACTGACGGTTCAGCTGTGCCAGCCGCTGCTTCGGCGTCGCCGATCTCGCCCACGGTCCCTTGACCTTCTTGCTCTTCTCCCGGATCTTATGCAGCTCGTAGAGCACATCATCCCCGGCAGTCTTCTCCGGCTCAACGCCCGTACCGTAGATGCATCCCATCGCACAGTTCAGCGCATCGACCATAAACGGCAGCTCCTTGTGCTCTGCGACACGCTTGCGATAGGCATCCAGGAATTCATAGACATGGCGCTCTCCCTCGATCTGCCGGATAAACACATCCTCTCCGCAGAACCAGTAGACATTCTCCTTCAGTCCTCCCGGCATCGGATAGATCGAGCCGAGACCGTATTCGATCTCATCGCTGACCCCCGGTCCACTGATCCGGTGCTTCCTGCAGTAATCCATCAGGTGATCGAATGTCACATTATAAGAAACATAGCCGTCTGTATCCGGATCGGAAATCTCGTTCTTCTTCGCAATGCACGGACTGATGAACGCAAGCTTGTCCGTGATATGTAAATACTTCTTCGCATAGATTGCCGCACACATCATCGGGCTGTGTACCGGCATCAGCTTCGGAAGCAGTTCCGGTGCATACATCTCGATGTAGTTGACCACCGCAGGACACGGCTGCGAGATCCCGCCCGTAAACTGATTCTTCGTAATATAATTGATATACGCCCAGGTCGTAATGTCGGCGCCAAAGCTGACACTGATGATCCGCTTTGCCCCCATCTGTCTTAAGCCGCCTAAAATCTGCTCATACTCTCTGGGATAATTCGCAAGAAATGCCGGCGCCAGAAGCAGTGAAATGGATTCGCCTCTCTGCAGATCCGCAAAAAACTGCTCCGTATCATCGGCATATTCCCTCGCCTGATGTTCGCAGGCATCAAAGCATGCACCACAGTTGATGCACTGTGCATGGTTGACCTCAATGCGCGGCTTCCCGTCCACCACGACAGCCTGATTCGCTGTCAGAACGGGACAGACCGAAATGCACCGGTTGCACCCAATACAGTTCTCATTCGTGTAAACATAGCCAGCCATAACTCTTCCACTCCCTTATGCTGTCTTTTGTTTAATTTTAACATATAGCATATATTTTTTCAACTAATTCAGTGCATTTTCACTATTCTTGACATACTGCATGTGGGAAATGACCATCATTGCAATCTTGAATGTCATCGCATCATCAAACTTGCGGATATCAAGTCCGATGACCTTCTCCAGGCGCTCCAGACGGTACACCAACGTGTTCCTGTGCACGTAAAGCTGTCTTGCCGTTTCAGAGATATTCAGATTGTTCTCAAAGAATTTCTGGATCGTTGTCGTCGTCTCCTCGTTGAACACATCCGGAATTTCATCCCCAAATACCTCATGAATAAACATCTCGCACAGAGACATCGGGAGCTGATAGATCAGTCTGCCAATACCCAGATAACGGTATGCGATCGTCTCTTTTTCCACGTAGAAGATTTTTCCCACCTCAAGCGCCATCTTTGCCTCCTGGTAGGATTTCGCAATATCCTGCAGGTTGTTCACACGGTTGCCGTAGCCGACCCGGACGCGTACCATCGCCTCCGCGTGCATATTGTCCACGATCATTGACGCCAGGGACGCCAGATCCTCGTCCTCTCCCATCTCTCTGGTGTCTTTGATGAGCACAATGCTCTGCTCGTCCACCTCAGTCACAAAATCCCTGGTCTTCGCCGCGAACAGATTCTTGACCAGTTCGATCGCTGTGGCGTCCTTCTTCCCTTCCAGCTCGATCACAAATACCACGCGCTCCGCCTGCTCGATGTGAAGCTTCTGCGCCTTGTTGTACATATCTACCACAAGCATATTGCCGAGCAGGATATTCTGCATGAAGTTGTTCCGGTCAAACTGCTCCATGTAAGCAGACACAAGCGTCCGGATCTGGCAGACCGCCAGTCTTCCGACCATGTACGCGTCCTCCGCAGAAGATTTGGTCAAAAGGACATATTCCAGTTCCCCGTCCACATACACCTTAAAGAAATGACATCCCGACAGCATCTGGCTCTCCGCCATGGAACCCGCAAAAGAATTCACCGCGTACTCCATATCACCTTCCGGTTCAAACGTTGCCGCCACCTGCTTCCCCTTCTCCGTATATAGTGCCAGATCAATCTTGGAAATCTCTTTTATCTCATCTAACGCTGCCTGTATCTTGTGATTCGAAATCATGTGTCTCGCCTTTCCTGTCAAATATTACTGTGCCTTGACATGCCTTATGTGTTCCATACGTTAATAAAAACTGGGTACAACATGTGCACCCAGTTTTACTTTTAAGTCCTATTCAATTCTAACGGATTAGTTGGTAATTGTCAATTCTGTTTCTTTGTCGAATACGTGAATCTTCTCCGGATCAATTGCCATCTTGATGTGGTCGCCCATACGTGCAGTTGTTCTGGAATCAACCTTTGCAGTCATGCTTGCGCCTGCAACTTTGAAGTATAACAGTACCTCAGAACCTAATAACTCATAGCCTGTTACATCTGTCTCGAATGCAGCATCCTTATGAGCCTCGATCTCGATCTCGGAATCACCGATATCTTCCGGTCTGATACCCATAACAACAGTCTTGCCGTTGTATCCGCCGTCAGCTAACTTCTTAGCTTTTGCAGGAGGAAGAACAACTGTTGTGTTCTCGAAGGAAAGGCTTACTTTCTCACCCTCAACCTTGCATACAGCATCTACGAAGTTCATCTGCGGAGATCCGATGAATCCTGCTACGAATAAGTTATTCGGCTCGTTGTATAACTTCTGCGGGGAATCTACCTGCATGATAACGCCGTCCTTTAATACGACGATTCTGGTACCAAGTGTCATAGCCTCGGTCTGGTCATGTGTTACGTAGATGATGGTTGCTTTTAATCTGTTATGTAAGGAAGCGATCTCGGAACGCATCTGTACACGAAGCTTTGCATCCAGGTTGGAGAGCGGCTCATCCATCAGGAATACCTTCGGGTTACGTACGATGGCACGTCCCATGGCAACACGCTGTCTCTGTCCACCGGAGAGAGCCTTCGGCTTACGGTCTAATAACTTCTCAAGGTCAAGGATCTTTGCAGCCTCCTCAACTTTTCTCTTGATCTCATCCTTCGGAACTTTTCTTAACTTAAGACCGAATGCCATGTTGTCGAATACGGTCATATGCGGATACAGAGCGTAGTTCTGGAATACCATTGCGATATCACGGTCCTTCGGCTCTACGTCGTTCATGAGCTTTCCGTCGATGTAGAACTCACCGGAGGAGATCTCCTCAAGACCTGCGATCATACGAAGTGTAGTAGACTTACCACATCCGGAAGGTCCTACGAAGATAATGAACTCCTGATCCTCTACTTCAAGGTTGAAATCCTTAACAGCCTCAAAGCCGTTCGGATATACTTTGCAAACGTTTTTCAATGATAAACTTGCCATTGGTACGATACCTCCTAAAATTTGTTCGTTTTTAACTACTCTTACTATACAAAAAAAACAGCCAAAATACCATAGACCGCCTACACAAAGAATTTTTGCTTTTCTTGTAGAATGTCACAGTGTTTTGGTTGTTTTTTCTATTCTTTCGTCAAACCGACAGGTTTTCCATCAAAAAGTAAGCACTTTGACGAACGCATTACTGTTTGCCGGTGCTTCCGAATCCGCCGCGGTTTTTGTTGCCGAGGCTCTCCACTTCGTCAAACGTGATCTTCGGCTGATTTTCAAAAATGCGGAACTGGCAGATGCGGTCATTGACGTGAATCACCGTGTCGCGCACCGCATAGACCGGCATCCGCCACATATCGTCATCCCCGCAGTAGGTGCCATCGATAATGCCGCAGCTGTTCGTCTGGATGATTCCGTAATTTTTAAAAGTGGAACTTCTCGGCACCACATGCGCCTCATAGCCCTCCGGAAGCTCCATGGCAACGCCGAGCGGAATCAGACAGAACTCTCCCGCTTTCAGTGTCACTTCCTCAGACGCCCGAAGATCGATCCAGTCCGACTTTCCGTCAATATAGGTCAGACGTTCAATCGCATCCGTAAAATATTTAATCCTGATCTGTGGCATGTATGTTCCTCCTGTTATGTCGATTTCTTTATGTTTCCCACTCCGGGGCGCCATGTCGCATTTCTATGCTTCCCACTCCAGGGCACTATGCTCTGCACGCCGGTCGCGCATCATCAGTTCCCGCACTGCTTCTTTTGCCGGCTTATCCTCAAAAAGCACACAGTTGACTTCCTCGATGATCGGCATATCGACCCCGTATTTTTTTGCAAGCGCGATCGCCGCCTTGGCGGAATACACGCCCTCGACCACCATCTTGACCTCATCCATCGCCTGCTTCATGGTATAGCCCTGCCCGATCAGCATTCCTGCTTTGCGGTTTCTGCTGTGTCTGCTCTCACATGTCACGATCAGATCTCCGATTCCGGTCAGACCGCTCAGTGTCTCCGCCTTTGCCCCCATCTTGATGGCAAGACGCGACATTTCCGTGATTCCGCGCGTGATTAACGCCGCTTTGGTGTTGTCCCCGTAGCCGAGTCCGTCCGCCATGCCGGCTGCCAGTGCAATGACGTTCTTCAGGGAACCTCCCAGTTCCATGCCGAGCACATCCGGGCTTGTGTACACGCGGAACACCTCATTCATGAAAATATCCTGCACGCCCTCTGCCACCTTGCGCTTCTTTGCTCCGGCAACAACGGTCGTCGGCAGTCCGACGCCAACCTCCTCGGCGTGGCTCGGTCCGCACATCACGGCAACCTCCGCCGCAGGTACTTCCTCTTCTACAATATCGGAGAGCGTCATCAGCGTATTTTCTTCAATGCCCTTTGCCACACAGACAATGATCTGTCCCGCCTTCACAAAAGGCGCCATGCTTTTTGCCGTGCTTCTGGTGAAGACAGACGGTACCGCCAGAATCAGATATTCCTTATCTTCCACTGCCGCCTTAAGATCCGTGGTAAATTCCATATCCTCCGGAAGCTTCACCCCCGGAAGCTTATCCACATGCTCATGCCGTTCGCGCAGCATCGCGATCTCCGCTTCCACAATCGACCACACCGTCACCTGGCTGCCGTTGGTGTGCAACACCTTCGCGAGCGCTGTCCCCCAACTTCCCGCTCCGATTACCGCTACTTTTGCCATATCTTTTATTTTCCCTCCTGTTTGTTCTTCTTGAACGTGAACTTATTCTCCGTGCCGTGCAGCAGACGTCCGATGTTGCTTCTGTGACGCCACAGCGCCATCGCCGTAAAGCAGGCGCTCACCACATAGAACTCCGGAAGGTACGCGGCATCGATATGCAGATATCCCATATGTCCGAAGATCAGTACCTGCACCAGATAGCTCGTCACCACCAGAATTGATCCGAGCGACACATATCTTGTGATCGCAATGGAACCGATGAATAAGATCAGACAGACCGGCGCCGCCAGCGGACACACGGCAAGAATCATGCCCGATGTGCAGGCAATTCCCTTTCCGCCCTTGAACTTGAGGTAAAACGGAAAATTATGTCCTAGTACTACTGCAAACCCTGTCAAAAGCCAAAGATAAGCTTCTCCCTCTACACCAAATGCAGGCATGATCACATATCTTGCAAGATTAACTGCCACAAGTCCTTTGGCTGCATCTCCAAGAAACGTAATGATCGCTGCTGTCTTTCCGAGGGTTCTTAATGTATTCGTTGTCCCGGAATTTCCACTTCCGTAATCTCTAATGTCGATCTTGTTTACACGCCCGACAATATATCCTGTCTGGATGCACCCAAATAAATATCCGACGATCATACACACAACAATACAAACTACCATTATCTTTCCTTCCTTTCCCTCGCAATGATATGGATTGGTGTTCCTCTGAATCCAAATGTATTACGGATCTGATTTTCAAGATATCTTGTGTATGAAAAATGCATCAATTGACGATCATTGATAAATACAACAAATGTTGGTGGTTTCACAGAAACCTGTGTAATATAGTAAAGTTTTAATCTCTTTCCTTTGTCTGATGGTGGCTGTTTCATAGCAACCGCTTCTGTAAGAATCTCGTTTAAGACTCCTGTCTGTACACGTAATGCATGGTTCTCGATAACCATATCAAGTACATCAAAGATCTTAGGAAGTCGCTGTCCAGTCTTCGCAGAAATGAAAACAAGTTCTGCATAAGACATATAAGATAGTACTTCTCTGACCTGATTTGTAAATTTGTAAATTGTCTTATCGTTCTTCTCGATCAAATCCCATTTATTGACCGCAATGATCATACCTTTTCCGCGTTCATGTGCAATTCCTGCGATCTTGGCATCCTGTTCTGTAATTCCTTCTTCTGCATCAATAACTAAGATTGCCACATCGCAACGTTCTACAGCTGCAACAGTACGGATGACACTGTAACGTTCAATATCTTCTTTCACTCTGGCCTTCTTTCGAAGTCCCGCTGTATCGATGAATACATATTCTTTTCCATTACGTTTCACTGTTGTATCGATCGCATCTCTTGTTGTTCCAGCAATATCAGAAACAATTAAACGATCTTCTCCTAATAACTTGTTGATCAGAGAAGATTTTCCTGCGTTTGGTTTTCCGATAATCGCAACTCTTGGTCTCTCATCTTCTTTCTCATCTGCATCCTGTGGATTACAATGAACAAGAACTTCATCTAACAGATCACCAAATCCAATCTTAGAATTTGCTGAAACTGGGAATGGCGTTCCAAGTCCCAGATTGTAAAATTCATAAGTATCCAGAACGAATTTCTCATAATTATCTACTTTGTTGACCGCTAAAACAATTGGTTTTCCAGATCGTCTTAACATATCTGCCACCTGATAATCGGCATCAACAAGTCCCTGTCTTACGTCTGTAAGGAAAATGATCACATCTGCTGTCTCCATTGCGATCTCTGCCTGTCCTCTCATATGACTTAATAGCAGATCACCGCTATCTGGTTCAATACCGCCTGTATCAATCAATGTAAACTGGTAGTTTAACCATGTTACATCTGCATAGATACGGTCTCTTGTTACTCCCGGTGTGTCTTTTACAATTGAAATTTTTTCTCCTGCCAGTGCATTAAAAAGCGTCGACTTTCCTACATTGGGTCTTCCTACAATGGCAATGATCGGCTTACTCATAATCTATATACCTCTCTAAATGTTTCAAAAACCTGTACTGTTTCTAAGTATACCTTATCTTATGAAATTCGTCCAGTGTGAAGAATTTCACAAAATAAAATACTATTTTTATATCATATTATAATACGATGAATGCTGCTAAATTCCCACGTTTTCCATGACTTGCTCTATGTGAAAACAATAAGTCCGGATTGCAGCATGTGCAGATATCTGTAATATCTAGATTCTCTGGAAGAATTCCTGCTTCTGTTAAAATGATCTCATTTGCTTTCCAAAGATCTAACTGATATTTTCCATTTCCTTTATCATCCAGAAATTCCTTTGCATCATGTCCTGTCAGTTCTTTCTTAAATTTCTCTGCAACATCCTCGCTGACTTCATAGCAGCTTCGACAAATTGATGGTCCGATCGCTGCAACGATATTTTCTTTTTTGCATCCATATTCACTTTCCAAAAATCGTACCATCTTGGCACCGATCCTTCCAACTGTTCCTCTCCATCCAGAATGTGCCAATGCTGCAACCTTTTCTACAGGATCATAAAAGAATAATGGAACACAATCTGCATATCCTGTATAAAGCGGAATTCCTGGCTCATTTGTTGCAAGACCATCCATATCTTTCATGACTTTTCCGCAGTCTTCTTTTGTTACTTTATGGATTTTTGTCTCATGGATCTGATTAGAAAACACAAGTTTTGTATGATCAAATCCAATTGCTTTCCCGATTCGCCTGAAATTTTCATCCACGGCTTCCTTTTTATCACAACGGTTATAGCTTAAATTCAGTGTTGCAAACATCCCTTCACTGACTCCACCTATCCGAGTTGAAAATCCATGTCTGACTCCTGCTTGATCTAATTTCCTAAATGTCAGATATGGAACATTTCCTTCATGTAATATCGTAGACTGATTGTCATTTGATTTCTTAAAATGCATGTTTTATCACCCTGATCTTCTTTCCTAAAATCTCTACTACATCAAAACGCATCTGCTGTTCAAAGGATAAATGATTCTTCTTTAAATAAATCATTGCACTCTTTCGAATCTTTTGCTGTTTTCTTTGATCTACAGCCTGTGCCGGATATCCTTTTTTATCATCTTTTCTGTATTTCACTTCCACAAAAACCAATGTTTGACCTTCTTTTGCTATGATATCAATCTCTCCGGTCTTACACCGGTAATTATACTCCAGGATCTCATATCCTTCCTGCTCGAGATATGCACCGGCAAGCCGTTCATAATAGCTTCCGGTCTCCCGGTTATTCTTCCGTTCTCTTCCTGTATCTCCGGCCATAGTCCTCCCGCTTATTTTAGAAACATTCTTACAGCTTTACTGTCTGTGATATATTTTTATATGTATTTTTTTATAAATGTCATTCTGTGGATCGGTGATGGTCCCAGTTCTTTCAGGCCTTCGATATGTTTCTTCGTACCATATCCTTTATTGGCAGCGAAATCATACCCCGGCATCACTGCATCATACTCTACCATCAGGCGGTCCCTGGTCACTTTGGCAATGATGCTTGCCGCTGCAATGGACACACTTTTGGCATCTCCTTTGATGATCGGCACCTGACGGATATCGACGCCCGGTATCGTCACTGCATCGTTCAGAAGCAGATCCGGCTCTACCTTCAGGTTCCCTATCGCCATGCGCATCGCCTCATAAGTCGCCTGCAGGATATTGATCTCATCAATCCTTGCCGGACTTACGATCCCGATTCCTGTCGCCACTGCACGCTCCATGATCTCATCGTAAAGTGCCTCCCTCTTCTTCTCCGAAAGCTTTTTCGAATCATTCAGATACAGGATCGGATCATCTTTTGGCAGAATGACCGCTCCTGCTACCACCGGACCGGCAAATGGCCCGCGGCCGACTTCATCGATCCCACAGATATAGGTACAGTCGCTGTATTCTTTTTCATAGACGCTCATTGCTTCGGTACGCTCCAGTTCTTTCTGAAGCTTTTCCTGTTGTTTTTTCAGTTTTTCTTCTTCTCGTTTATTCATGTCGGATCACTCCTATATTGTCAAATGGATAGATACGCACCCAGGCTCTGCCAATCAGATCCTTCCGGGTCAGCACTCCTACCCCCGGATCTCTGCTGTCCATACTGTGATTACGGTTATCTCCCATCACAAAGTATTCATCATCTCCCAGCGTAACCGGCTCTGCAGCCGTCTGCGGATCCTTGATCTTCTCCTTCCCATAGATATCACTGGTCAGGCGTTTTCCATCGATATACACATATCCGCCCCGGATCTGCACAGTCTCACCCGGCATTCCGATGATACGTTTGATATAATATGTATCTTCTTCATATTTATACGGAAATACAATGATATCATAGCGTTTCGGATCCCGGAACCGGTAACTGATCTTATCAACGATCAGATTGTCTCCATCCTGTAATGTCGTCTCCATGGAAGAGCCGCTTACCATCGTCCGCTGTCCAACAAAGGTGATGATCAGATAGGTCAGACCGATGATAAGCAGTATATACACAAGCCATCCGCCAAGTTCCCCCAGGATGTCTCTTTCTTCTTCCTCTCTCTTTGAATGTCTGGACATATTCGTGCGTGTCCTTTCTAATATGCATCCGGATATTCCAGAGTCAGTCTTCCCAGGCGTCCGTTACGGAAATCATCCATCAGAAGGACAGACGCTTTCTCTGTATCCAGTTCATTTCCGCGCACCAGGCAATGTCTGCTTTCAGCGATCCTTGCGATCATGCCGTATGGATCCGCATCTTCTTCTACGTTATATTTACTCTCCAAAACTCCCGGATAATTCTTGTTCATAAATGTCACAAGTTCTGCTGCCAGTTCTTCCGTCTGCAGGATCTCATCCTTGATTGAACCGATAAATGCAAGCTTAAGACCTACTGCCTGATCTTCGAATCTTGGCCATAAGATTCCCGGTGTATCAA
>ENA-ORTY01003659-ORTY01003659.1-human-gut-metagenome-genome-assembly--contig:-NODE-3659-length-13001-cov-2.205237_pt1 | contig 13001 bp, 9 predicted proteins | sample MGYA00241917_ERZ509198 | MGnify/ENA primary metagenome ERZ509198 (study PRJEB26280, sample SAMEA2338857) | human gut metagenome | biome: human gut; feature: human-associated habitat; material: faeces...
CTGAGCTTGACCGCAGCCTGCAAGCCGTAAGGATAGGCGCGCTTGCTGAGGATCGGCGTGCCGCCCAGCGTGATTTGTCCGTTTTCATCCGCTGCAAAGTACGAAACCGCACCGTCCGCACCGCCGAAGTTCTGGCTGAAAAACCCGACCCTGCCGTCCGCCTCCACTTGAATCGTTCCCGCATACCGCAGCTCGTCGCTGATCAGCGTCGTCAGCGTCGCGCAGAGAATCTGCGCCTCCGACATCGAAACCGATTTGACGTAGGCCTTCGTTCCGATGCGCACGCCAAGCACCAAAAGGCTCGTGACCAGCAGCATCACAAGCACAGCTGACAGCAGCTCAACCAGAGACATTCCCCTTCGATCCGTTAGCCTGTTCGTGACGCTCCCCTCCTCTCCGACCTGTACCAGTAATAGTCATTTTCGCTCTTGTACAGCGTGATGTCCACCTGCTTGGACTCTGCCGAAGCCTCTGCCCCTGTAAAGGTAAGCCGGACAGCTCCGGTCTGCTGCACCGCCGGGTCACTGTATCGAAAACTGAGCTCTGCGGTCAGCTTGCGCCGGACCTTCTCGTTGATACGCGCCGCAGCCAGCATGGAGGTCGCCAGCATCGAAATGCAGATGAGCGCGATGAGCATGGAAACCAGCGTCTCAATGATGGTCTCCCCCGATTGTTCCTTAAGCTTTTGCATCCTGCCACCCCTTTGTCATTCTCGCCTGCTGCCATACCACCGCGGTGATGCTGTCCGTCACCTCCCAGGTGATGGGCGTTCCCTCGGCGGTGTACTCCGTTATGCTGCCACTTTTTACCATCGTCTGCGTCTTGCTGATCGGTATGCGAAGCTCCATGCGATAGCCCGGTTCCGTCTCCGCCGTATCCGCAAGCTCTAGGCGCACAAGCATTTCATAGCGGCTCTCGCTGCCACTGCTTTGACAGCTAAGCCGAAACTCTGCCTGTACAGGCTGCATCTTCTCCTCTGCGTTTGTAAGACTGAGCTTTGCGTTTCTGGAGAAAACACGCTCACTCGGCGTATTATCATCGTGCAGGCGAACCGCATGCGATGCCGCAAGCAAGGTTTCCTGCAGCACACTTTCCGGCGTGCTTTCTTTCTCCTCTGTTCGCGTGATTGTAGTGTTATCTTGACGTGTATAGGTCGTAAGCGTATAGGTATAGCTTTGCTTCGCAAATGCCTGCACAAGCAGATCTGCCGCAGAGGAAACCGTCAGATAAGCCTGCTGTGCGGCGCGGTTGTCCCGCACTTGATGTGCCGCCGATGTCGCGCTCACAAGGATCACCACGCTGACCACCGTTACCACCAGAAGCAGGAACAACGCCATCAGCATGGATGCGCCGCTTTGGCTTTGTACCTTATGTTTGAAGTTTTCCATTCTGATGGACCTCCTCCCTCTGTGTTTATGTGCCGTCCGGCTCTGTGCCTGCAGCGTTGCCGCCCTCCGGCGGTTTCGCGGGTTCTGTGCCGCCCTCCGGCGGTATCGCGGGTTCTGGGCCGCTCTCCGGCGGCGCAGGCGGCTCCGGCGGCGCAGGCGCTTCGGTGACATTGATCAAAACGACCGTACGCTCTGAAACTACCAGCTCCTCCGTCCCAAGCGTTATCCGATACTTTGTTGTGATGCTCATGCGCGTATCGCCCGCCGCGCGGCCCTCGACCTTTACCTTCCAGACATTCTCATCCTTATCGTAATGCAGGTCATACGCCCGTGCAAGATTCTCGTCATCCACCTCAATCTCCGGCTCGATGTCCGCAGTGAGGTCTTTCTGCCCGCTGGCGGAGGTCGCCCACAAGGTGACCTCCTGTTCAGCGCTGACCGGCAGCTCGATCTCGGCAGGGTTCGTAAGCAGGGAAATTTTTGCGGTAAGGTTCAGCAGGACATCTGCGAATGCACCGGTATCTCCCATCGTTGCTCTGAGAATTATGCTGCCTGTCCGCAGCGCGTGCAGGGTCACCGCATAGGCCTTTTCGTTTTCCTTCCATTTTGAGGAAATCACTTCCAAAATGGAAGCGCCCGGCGCAATTGTCTGCCCGTCCTCGTCAATGAAGCTGTAGACAGGTTCCTGTGTGTCTGTCATCTTTGTACGCTTGAGCTGCAGCGTAAACGCTGCAGTTTCCGTATCAGCATCATAGGCGTCCAGCAAATCCAGACTCTGCATCGCGCCAACCCAGTACAAATCGCCCTTGACCCATCTGCCGTAATGTACGCAGACTGTCTGCCCCAGCGTATCCGTCTGCGTCAGCACCGTCGGGAACGGATAGTTCTTGCCCTCGAGTGCGGTGTCACTGCCCGCATAGCTGTACTTGCCGTCGATGCTCGCACCGTTCTCTGTGGTGGTCACAAAGCTGAACGTAGCACCCCCAGCATTCAGCCATGCCTTGACGCCGTTATCGCCTTGGTCGCTGAGCTGCTGATACGTCACATACGGTGATTTTCCGCTATTGTCCAGCCAGATATTTCTGCCGCTGTTTACGTTGACAGCCCACTTGTTCAAGGGTTCCTTGCCGTTCCAGTAGTCTTTGCCCTGCTTGTCTTTGTAGTCATCGGTATTGCGCACGCTCTCTTCATAGGCATAGCAGTTTTCGATGCGGATCGATGGATTCGTGACCGCCCGAAATTCGGTTTGCTGCATTTCAGCGTTGGACGCGATGGCATGCGAGCTTTGGATCTGATGCTCACCGGAGTCAGGCAGCTCGACATAGGTATAGGAATTTTTCACTAGGACATTGCCGTCAGTCGGACCGACCAAATTTGCCATGCCGGTGGTGATCATCACAATGCCGCCGGAAATACCGCCGACCCACACACTGGTGTTGTAGCGAAAATTAATACCGTTATTCATCGTGCTGCGGATACTGCCGCCGCAGTACGCGCCGTCGACCGTCGCCCGCAGGTTGCCGACCAGACCGCCGACACGGATGTTTTGAAAGCCTGCATTATAAGTCGCACTCACAACGATGTCATTGACCGCCGTACATTTGGACAGATTCATATTGCTCGCGCCCGCCAGACCGCCGACAGAACCGCCGCCCCAGCCGTGTTGGCTTCTGGAAACCAGAATTTTGTAGCCGGAGACCGTACAATTCTCAATTTGCGCAGCATTGTTATTGCCTCTTGCAGCAAAGCCGACCAGACCACCGACGCAGTACCAGCGATCGCTTTCGTCGGTAATCTCGATGACATTGTCCCGCTCGGAATACAGCACGATATTTTGCAGCCGCGCGCCGGCTGTGACGCCGAACAGACCGACCATGTTCACACCTGCGTGAATTTCCAGATTTTTGACCGCATAGGTACGGCCGTCATAAGAACCGCCGAAATACGCGATATAGGTCTGCCCCTTTCCATTATCCCTAGTTGTGTAGAACATACTGCCGATTGGATGGAAAGGCTTCCCGTCTTTCTTGCCTTCGTAGTCCAGATCATGGCTCTGTTCCCAATAATAGTTATATTCTCCCGTACTTTGGTCCTTCCCGCTGACATAGACGAGATACGGGAAATACGCATTCTGCGCGTCTCCGCTCCAACTATTCCATTTTTGCGTTGCCGATACCACCGTATGCGTATTGCGATTTCTTGCATTCCAGTTGATATATTGCAGCTGCATCGCAGAGCGAATCTGATATGGATTGTCTTCGCTTCCCGGCGGCTGGGTCTGCTTGCCGAAAGGCGCACTGTCTTGCGGTTTCTGTAATCCCTCGTCCGTCACACAGCCGTCATAGCTGAACGCATTCGCAAAGAACGGCGAAAGCGTGAACTGATGCACCGCGTCGCCCATGCTGAGCTTCCACGTTCCGTTTGCCTTATTTTCCTGTAAATACAGATGGCTGTCTCCGGTTGTTCCGGTTGTGTACAGCTGGAAGGTGTAGCCGTTGATTTGCGCGGCAAGTGCATTGGACGCTGTTTCATCGACTTTGCCCGGATCTGCAAAGGCGCTTGCCATCTTCAGCGTCGCTGGGGTGCCGTTTTTGTAATAATAGCCGTAGCCGAATGCCTTGATGATGCCGCCGTCATCGTGTGCGCTGCACAAAGAGCTGCCGGAAACACCGGCGTCGCCTTGGATGCCGATATAGCGGAAATGATAGCCTGCGTTCGAGCCGCCGACCTCATGCTCCCAATACAGCATGCCCATCGTGCCGAGCTGCGCCTCCGTCACCCAGTTACCGTAATGAACCGGCTTGTTATTGCGCCGCACGACTGCCGGATACGGGTAGTTTGCAGCGTCGTTCGCATCTGTTTTTTGATGATATGCAGTATGCTCCGCTCTGGCAAAACGACTGCCGAGGCTTGGGGCTAAGCGCTTCAGCTCCTCTCCCGTCACCGCTTCCACGCGGCTGTCCCCGCGCTCCGTATGATATGCCCTTAATTTTTCGATGTAAAAATAGCTGCCGCCGTTCAAATAGTAGCAGCGCTTGACTGTTCCGCCGACCGGCGCGAAGCCGCAGCCCTTGGCAGAACCGGCAGTCACAACTGCGGCGGTGCAATACGCCGTATTGACAAAGCCGAGATTTTCTCCTGCAAAGCCTGCCGTACTGACGCTGCCCTGTCTGGATTCCATGACCTCGATGTCCGCGACCGCATAGCAGGAGGAAATCCCGCCGTTGTTCTGTCCGACGAAACCGCCAAGCTTGACGTTCGCGTAGGTTGCGGACAGCTTGATACGCGGTGTCTCCGCCGCACATTCTCGAATCGTGCCGTAATTGCTGCCCACAAGCCCGCCGACACAGGTGGTACTGTTGCGGTAAGTATAAAGCGTGAGCGTGTAGCCCGCAGCCGCACAGTTGCGGATCGTCCTGGAATTTCTGCCTGCCAGCACACCGCCGTAAGCGACCGCGCGGCTGCCCGCGATATTGCTGCCGAAGCCGATATAGCGGTCCTGCCCTCCGGTATATTCGGAGACGATTGCAATATTTCGCAGGATGCCCCGGTTATCCCCGAACATACCCGTATCATAGGAGTCTTTGCGCTTGTTTACAAAGGAAATCCCGCTGATCGTACAGCCGCTGCCATCGTAGGTCGCGTGAAACGCGTAGGTTTTGTCCGCTCCGATCGGTTCCTGCTCGCTGACCCCGTTAAAGCCGGTATAAGTCGCCCAATCATAGTCTGCATAATCGATATCCAGACCCTGCATGTAGACGCTGCGCTTGGTCTTTTCCGCATATTCTTCATAATACAGGCTCAAAGCGTGCAGCTGGCGCGCAGTTCTGATCCGGACGAGCGCTGCCGCCTGACTCGGTTTTTCGGTCGTCAAGGTGCAGGCAAAATGTGGATTATAGTAGTAGGTCGTATCGTCTATCACCAATGGCTGATAGAAATCCGCAGGCGCATAGGTGGTATTGACGATTTTTTTGGCAAACGGGAGCAAATAATAGGTTTCTTCCCCTACGGTCAGCTGCACCGCTGCCTCAGGCTGCAAGGTCACGCTTTCCTCGGCTTTGCCGTTTTTTTGACAATATCGCACCGTAACCGCTTTCTCAGGCTTCGCGCGGTAAATGATGCCGTAACCGTCACCGACTGCTGTTCCCTCCTTGTGCAGCGTGTCCAGATTCGCACCGAAGATGCCGTAGCTCTTGTCTGCCTTGTCTGCATAGACCTCGTAATATACCGGCGTTTCGTCTTGAAAATCCGCCGCCCAGTCACCGTAATGTGCCAGTTTTGCGAGTTTTGGGAAAGAATAGTCCGTCAAGCCTTGATTCATCAAATTGTATGCGAACGTATGGTCACCGCCCGTCGTTGCGCTGAAAGCCGCACCTAATTTTTTTGCAAAGGTATCCCGCTTGCTGAGCTTTTCGTAGCTGACCGCTTCCCCCACGCCGCTCGATGCGCCGCCGTCGGCGATGTAGTACAGATTCTTTGCATCGTCGCAGGCAGACACCGCAGCATAAGCCGCAGCACCCGTCTTGTTCTCATATTTGATGACCGTATAGGCGTTTTCTATGTGCGCAGCCTCCTGCGGCAGGAAGCCTGCCGCGGTCTCTTGCGCATAGATATAGCCCGCCGCATAGCAGTTCTCAAAGCGGCTGTCACCCGCCGCCGCGCCGCCGATCAAGCCGCCGACGTGCTGTCCGTAGAGGTAGCAGTCCGCGTAGGAGCCGCTGATTTGAATGGTGTCCTTCGCATAACCGACCAGACCGCCGACCGTTTCGCTTGTTTGCTGTCCGATGACGGTTGAGGCAAAGCTGTCGCTGATTTTCAGGCCACACGCCGCATAGCCGACCAGACCGCCGACATACTGACTGCCTTTGATCCGCACATCCTTTTCGGTTTTGTCTGTCAAATCTCCTTCTGCCGCGCTCAGATAAACCCTGCAGCCCTGCACCTCTGTGGTGCCGTTTCCGCCAATTGTCGCTGCCAAAGCCCCGGCGCGTTCCCCGCCGGTGATCGCAGCGCCGGAGAGCGTGACATCGCGCAGACTGTAGCCGTAGAAGGTGTCGAACATGCCTTTGTTTGTCTGCAATCCGTAAATCACACAGCGCACCTGCTCTCCCGCTGCTGTGCCGCTGCCGGAAAGCTGATAGCTGCCAGCATAATGCATCAGCGACGGGTTATCAATCGGCTTGTACGCATTCGCACCGTACAGAGAATACCAGTCCTCATTGTTATCCGCATCGTCCTCAAAATGCAGATGGCTGCGCTGTACTGCCTTTGTGATCTTCAGTTGCTCTTCATTCTTGTTAATCCCGGATGCTGTATCCAGATTCTGCAGATGGCGGCCGTAGGTGATCTCCGCCGTTCCGCTCTGCACAGACGCAAAGAGACTGTTGGTGATGACCGGCTCGGCGCTGCCCGCGTCGATCATATCGTTGGCGCTGATGGCGCGAAAACGAATGGTGAGGTCACTGCCCGGCACCAGCGTCGGATACGCCTCATGAAACCGCTCGCCTTTCGTCAGTTTATCCAGCGTCAAATCATAGACCCATCGTTTATTTATGATGACCTGTGATTCCCATTCTACGGTTTGGGTCACGGAATGGCCAAAGGTATCCGAAACAGTGATTTCAAAGGTTAATTTCCCGCCGTCCGGCGCATAGCAGCTCAAAATCGCGTGCAGACACTCCTCATTGCGTACGCGAATCTCCGGCTGCAAGGTACCTGTATCCAGCGTGACTACCGCATCGCCGCCGTAGTAGCCGACCGCAGCGCCTTCCTTGAGACGCATCTTTTTGATACGCAGACTGTTAAAATCCTTCGGCTGATAGTTCATGCTGCTTTCGCTGTAAAAGACTGCGTACACCCTGCCGCTGGCAGGATCAAATTCAATGACCCAGTCGGCATCGCGCAGCGCTTTGTCGATGCGGCTTGTCGGCATCAGCGCCTGTGCGGCGCTGTTCTCCTCCCCAAGCAGCGCCGCACTGACATAATACAGCGCACCATCCCGATTGCTTTCGGAATCAATCGGCGTGATGCCCAAAGACTGGATATCCTCATGTTTTTCCGGATCATACAGATCGCTCCTGCCGCTGGCTGCCAGCTCGGTCAGACGGTTCTGCGCGACCATGTAGATGGTCTCCGCCTTGCTGTCCAGCTCCTTTTGGCGCAGCTCTTTCTGCATCTGCACAAGCCCGACAGCCGTCACGCCAAAAAGCACAGCGAGAATCGCAACGACCAGCAGGATCTCCGTCATGGTAAATCCCGCCGTCCTGCGATTCTCTCTTGATTTCCGGTTGTTGCTGAAACGCTGTTTACTCATAGGTATGCCTTCCTTTGTCACTTGTCACTGCCGGACAGCCTCAAAAAAAGTGATGCTCAAATAGGTGTGGACGCTCCGTTTATCTGTCGTTCTGGCTTCTTGTATCGTCATATCTTCGATCTGCATCGCATAGCCTGTCGTACAGAGCTTGTCAATCACACGCCTTGCTTTCTGATAATTTGCGGTTTCAAACTCGATCTGCACAGGTCTTGCGGCGATATTGCCCTCAAAGGTGATCTCATCAAAATCCATCGCGTACTCGATCGTGCTGTCCATGATCTGATACAGCTGCGGCAGTAGCACCGCACTGTTGTCATAATCCGGGATCGTGCGTTCGATGCCCGCAGCCTTTGCCTGTGCGATTTCTGCTTCCATCTGTTTCATGCGCACCGCCTGCAGCTGTGCGGTTTCCATCTGCATCTGCTCCTCCTGCGTGAGGCTGCGGTAGCTCTCGATCTGACTGTTGATCGGCTCCAGCAGGAGCTTATAGTAGCCCACCGCGATCAGCAGGACCGCGAAGATCAGCAGAAGGACTTTTTCTCGTTTGGTAAGCTCTCTGTTCATGCCTTTGCCTCCTCCGTCTGCAGATAAATGGTATCCGTAAAGTTCAGCACAGATGCCGCACGCTCCTCCTCGGTCTGCGCGAGCTTGAGCTGGACGTCACGCACGATGCCGCGCTGCTTCAGCTTTGCGTTCATTTGCGATATCTGCTTGAGATTCATCCCGCTCATATTGACGACCGCTGTATTTTCGTGCAGGCTGATGGAGACGAGCGTGCCCTTGGACAGCATCGTTTCTTCGATCAAATCCAAAACAGCCTGCCGGTCAACGATCACCACCGCATCCTCTGCATCGCCGGAGACGAAATTCATCGCATGCGCCCGGTATGCCAGCAGCACCTCCTCGTAGTCTGCAACACGCTCCTGCAGCGTCAGATTTTGCTGATGTACGGTCTGGTAGGCGCTTTCTGCCCGATCCAGCCGCGCAAGCTGATCATATACACCGACCTTGACCACGAAAGCGACCAGCAGGGCGATCAGACAGACGCCGATGCCGAGAGTTCTTCCGGTATGCTGCGGCAGACCGCAGGTCATCATATTGATGCTTGTCTTGGTCGGATATTTGACGGGCTTGGCTTTGTGCCTAGCGACCGCCTTTGTTTTTGCTGTCTTATCCATATTGCTATCCTCGTCTTACTTCTCTCCGATTGCCAGTCCGTAGCCCTGCAGGAAGTGGTAGGCTTCCTCCGGCTGCTGCAGCGGCGGCATCAGCGCCGCAGCCGGATGCACCTGCATGTGCGTGGCTTCTTCGATGGCGCGCGTCAGCGGCGCGATACAGGCACCGCCGCCGCAAAGGTAGATATCCTCCAGCTGTGCGTTTCGATTGTTGTAATTAAAGAAATTTACAGCCTTTGCCATCTCGACTGCCAGACTGCTGTATAAGCGCTGTGCATCGTCGCTTTCTAGCACCTGATGATAGTTGCTTTCCTTGTAAGTATGCGCCATGTGTACGTCGACCTCCTGCACCGCTGCGATGATCTCGTCCAGCGCCCGCATGCCGATGTCAACATTGCGCACTGTCGCATATTCCCGCTGATGGAAAAGATGCAGGCGCGTGCCGCTGTGTCCGATATCCGCGATACAGCAGTCCTGCCCGATCGCCGGGTCCAGACGCCGGATCAGATTCGTATAGGCGCACTCCTGCGGAATGGCAAGCTTCAGCTTGAAGCCCGCACGTTTGAACATGCTGCGATATGCCTCGATGACCTCCTTGTGTACCGCACAGGCGAGCAGACGCAGCTCGTGCGGCTGGCCCGCTTCGTCCGGAAGCATCTCCAGCACCGCGTAGTCAAAAAGATAATTGCGTTTTTCTTCGGTGAGATAGTCCTTGAACTCAAACGGCAGGTTAAACAGCAGCTGCTGCTCCGTCATCACCGGTACCGTAATCGTGCGGACAAAAATCGTGCTTGCCGGCAGGATCACCGCCGCCTCTGCCTTTGGCAGATGATGCGCTTTTGCCTGTGTACGGATAAAATCCGCCATCGCGTCCATCGAGAGGATGCTACCGTTCTCAACCATATGGTCCGGCAGCTCTGCCGTTACTGCATTTTTGATTTCTGTGCCCGCTGCGAGCACCATCTTGACCGAGGACTCCCCGATATCAAAGCCGATACGCTGTTTTCCCAAAATGTTTTGCCTCTTTCCTTTCTGCACGCGCTGTGCAAGCTTTGTGCTAAGCCAATAAACCGAGATACCATGCCGCAAGCTCGTTTCCAAACAGCAGGGCAAGCCATGCGCCGATGGCGATGGACGGTCCCCAAGGGAAGGTCTTTTCCTCTTTGCCGACTGTCGCCGCCAGCCCCCAGAAAATGCCGATGAGACAGGAGAGCAGCAGGCAGACGATGTTCGCCGCCAGCCCCAGAAACGTGCCGGTCATAAACAAAAGCTTGATATCGCCGCCGCCCATCGCCTCCACGCCTTTGATTTTTTCAAAGAGCAGCACAAGGACCAAAATCGTGCCTGCCACCACAAAAGCACCGAGCAGGGCATCCTGCAGCGCGGCAAGCGGTTCCTGCGCAAACAGCAGGCCTCCCATAGAAACGACAATACCGGCCACGATAAATCGGTCCGGAATTATATGCCCCTCCAAATCCGCAAATGCGCTTGCAAGCAGCAGACTCACAAAAATGGCATACTTGAGTGCTTGGAGGGAAATATGAAATTTGAAGAAGATGCTGACAAATACGAGCATCGAGACCAGCTCTGCCAGCAGATGTACCCGGGAAAGCTTCGCGCCGCAGTATCGGCATCGACCCCGGTGCATAGCATAGCTGACGATCGGGATCAGGTCGCCCGCGCCCAGCACATGCCCGCACGCATCGCAGTGCGATCTGCCGCGCAGAACGGACTCGCCGTGTACGACGCGCCACGCCATACAGTTCAAAAAGCTGCCCATGCACGCGCCCAGTATTGCGGTCACCGCCGCACAGTAAGCCGTCAGAAACGGATCGTCGAGATACAGCATGCCCTCTCCTTTTTATGGTTTGGGGTGAGACCGCAACCCATCGGTCTCACCCCCAATCCAGTGGATAAAATAAAAGATGTTTGCGAAATTATTTGCCGCCAATGTTTCTTATGTCGTTTTTACAAGATCTTTGACGGACTAAGTGAAACTTTTCTTTTTCGTAGCATCAGTTTCTTTTTTATGGTTTGGGGTGAGACCGCAACCCGTCGGTCTCACCCGCAATCCAGTGGATAAAATAATAGATGTTTGCGAAATTAGTTGCCGGCAGATGCGCGATCGGCTTATGGCGTAGTTGTCGCTGTCAGAGACCAAGTGAATATCTTGGTATTATCCTTACTGTTTTCTAGCTTCGTAGCCTCGTATTTTACAGTTGTATCGTTTTCGTTACTTTTATAATTACCTTCAACATTCAACTTTCCTGCTTTATCCTTGACTGTCTTAGCTGTCGGTGCCGTTGTTGTATCGCCCATCATATACGCCATCATCACTTCCGCATACGCTGCCCGGAGGTTCGCCACGTCTGCCGCCTCCTTGGACTTGGTCAGTGCGCTGTTAAAGGTCGGGATCGCGATCGCCACCAGTATTGCGATGATGGCAACGACAATCAGCATTTCCATGATCGTAAAGCCTTTTTGGTTTCTTTTTTTCATTTTGATTTCTCCTTATTCTTTTCTTGCTCTCATGCTGAGAGCCATCTATACGCGAAGCCTTTCCCGTCTGGGCAAGACTTGGACGGAACAGATTACGATGCTTGCTGCGCGGCTACATCGCGCCGTACATACCGAACATCGGCAGATATACGCCCAGCAGCAGAATAACTGCCACGATCGCGAGCACGATGGTAATGATCGGCTCCAATGCCGAAAGCAATCGCTGCGAGCGCAGGTCGACCTCGTTACTGAAGTAGTCTCCGACGATCTCCAGCGTCTCCTCCATCGAACCGGAACGCTCGCCGACGCCGGTCATCTCGGTCAGCAGCTTTGAAAAATACGGAATCTCACCCATACATTCCACCATACTCCTGCCCTGCTCTACGCCCTCCTTGACCTTGCGCACCGCAAGCCCGAACACGTAATTCGTCGCGACCGAGGCGGTGATATCCAGCGCCCGCGTGATCGGCAGACCCGATGCCAGCATCGTCGACATCGTGCTCGCAAACTGCGACGCCGCGTTCAGCGCGTTGAGTCTACTGAGCGGGGCTTTGGTCAGCTTGTAGCGCCCGATGGCAAGTTTGCCCTGCTCGGTGCGCGAAGCGTAGAGATAGATGCCGCAGGCTGCAAAGAGCAAAATCGCCAGCAGCCACCAGTAGCCGGTCAGCGCCCGGCTGAGCGCGATCATCGCCTTGGTGATGGCAGGCAGCTCGATATTCAACTCCTCAAAGGTATCGATGAACATCGGCACCGCGACCACCATGATGATGATAAACACGATGATTGCCGTCGCAATGACGATCGCAGGATAGGTCATGGTGCTGATGAGCTTTTGCTTGAGCTTTGCGGATTTATCGTAATACTTGTGCAGCCGTTTGAAACAGATCTCCAGTGCGCCGGACTGTTCGCCCGCCCGCACCGTCTCGATAAAGGTGCGCGGCAGATGCGGCGCGTTTTTTTCAAACGCCGCAGCCATGCTGTAGCCGCCGTCGACGTCCTCTGCCACACGCTTGAGCATCTTCGTGGTCGCCTTGTCCTTAGACTGTGCCGCGATCATTTCCAGACAGCGGACGATGGGCAGACCCGACGCCAGAATGATGGAAAACTGCGAGCACAGCATCGCCAGCTCCTTCTCCTTGATGCGCAGCCGTTTCTCCGCACCGCGCTCGCCGTCGGTATCCTGCACTTCCTCGATACTCGTGACCAGATTGTACGATTCTCTGAGTTTGGATACCGCTTCAAATTCATCATAGGACTTGATGATCCCGGAAGTCTTGACGCCATCCGCCGAAATGCACTTGTATCTGAAAGTTTTCAACCTCGTTCACCTGTTTCCTTTTGCTTCCGTTTGTTTTCTGTGTATATGTTCGCTTGCCCTGATGCAGGCAAGAAAAAAGACGCAATAAGCTATATGAAGTGCACGGTGCAACTGGCTGCCATCTGATCTGTGGAAGGGAAGGCCCTATAGCTTTGCGTCACTGTCTTTCGACAACTTTGCTAAAAGATTCAATTGTTTTTCAGTTGACAGTATACGATATTTTTCGTCAAATGTCAAGTTTTTTTGCATTTTTCGCGTGGCCTTTATCTCACTGTAAAACGAAAAAGTTAATTCACCGAATCGATGTA